>VFQT010001678.1_pt1 | contig 25666 bp, 18 predicted proteins | sample 3512381 | NCBI WGS metagenome assembly VFQT01 (sample SAMN10412376, study PRJNA504923) | tailings metagenome | isolation source: Relicate 2 Philex TSF3 active mining site | place: Philippines: Tuba, Benguet | collected 2017-08-29
GTGAAGGTGGACACACGGTTGGAGCCGGCGTCGTCGCCCGCGTTATCGAATAGGTTTCCATGCGGGCTGTACATTATAACTGTACAGCCCGATATGGGGGTGTAGTTCAGTGGTAGAACATCGGCCTCCAAAGCCGAGTGTCGTGGGTTCGAGTCCTGCCACCCCCGTTTGAAGATGAGAGGTTCACTGTGAACCTCTCTTTTTTTCATTTTCTAGAGAAGTTCGCTAGTGCCAAAATAGAAGCTTGGTTGGGCGTTACCAAGGTTTGGCATTTGCTTAGGCGACAACTTTCAATCCACCGAGCAGCTAATGCCGTGTTGTTGATAGATGCTCGTCGTCATCCGTGTAGCCAAAGAAAACGCTACACATCTCTTCGTCGGTTCCTTCACCCCACACAATGTCCCGCGGTGGAGTATGTGGATTATCTGGATTTGCACTGGTATTGTCGTAAGTCGCTATCACATCTATTCGAGTTCCACGCGGTAACTGAAGTGGTTTCAAAAAACGGTAGGAAGGCTGCCATCGGAAATCCCATCGCCTGATGTTGATAATCGTGATGAGTTCACCGTTAGGGAGTTCTGCCAGCACCTTCATCGTTCGTCCAAGGAGGTGAAGGTGAGGGGTAATCGAATGGATGCTAACGTTTGAGTTTATGACTGCTGATGCTTCAGCTTTTCCTTGTGGATCGTTAGCTTTGATATCAATTTTGTAGGTTCCAACATCTCCGACGCGATATCGCTTATCTACAGGTTCATCAGTGAAATACAGGCCTGTCGTGGTGTTGTCTGTCTCGGGTCGTCCTGTTAGGTGATAGTGTACTTCTACGACTAAGTCTGCCCCTTTTGGAATCGGGATACCTGATCCTGTCGGTAGCTTTCGGGGTTTGTGGCCCGGTGTCCACCCACCAATTACGTAGTAGTCCTTGAATCCAGGGCCGTTACCGGGTGTAGGGTTTGTGTATCCTAGGCCTGGGTCTGCCTCATCCATTTTTCGGGCTGCGCCACTCGTATCAATGAATGCACTGACGTGGTGTACAGCCTGTGCTGCACCAGGTTGAAACGCTATTCCATTCATCCAGCGGTCACGGTCAGTGATGTTCTTGAAGACAAAACATCTATAGTGATCCTTACCACTACTAGGTGTGACATACGGTGTGGGTAACTGTATCTCGACACTCGGCTCTCCCAGGTACCACCGCCCAGATGGCTGATTTATGAGCTGAGTATCTGAGGGAGACTTTCCTCCAACTGGCATCCCCCGCTTAAACCATAACTCAAGTGTTTGAATGTCAGAGAGTGTGAGGGATGGATCATCATGAAACTTTCCAATGTCTTCGGCCTGCCACGGTGGCATTATGCGAGCTGATACCAAGGCTCGGATTTTTGGTCCCATGCCGTATACATCAGTGTAGGTCATGAGTTTTACAGGACCGACGCCGGTACCCGTGTGACAGGGGACACACGACTTTTCAACTATGGTCTTAACCCGGCCATTCCATGAGATGGCACTCGGTTCGTTTGCATCAGTAACCGAGTCCACTAGTAGTGGCTTTTTAGTTGGTACCCTAATCGGACATCCAGTTACTGCTGTCGCTTTCTGATAGGGCTTTCCATTAGAAATTGCTTCCAGAACCTTAACCGGATATACGGTTCCCGGTTTTGCTGGGTTATCCCGCTCACTGAGTTTGCCAATGTACAGTAGCACTTTTCCGCGGTGTAGAAGCGTTGTGGGTGTCGTCAGTATTTTGTTACGTTCAGCGCTTGCCGCCGATAGTGAGAAGGCAACGTCGTTTAGTCCATGTTCCTTCATCCAAGCCGCGACTGCAGCTCTTTGTTCGTTCGCATTTGGAAAGACAATCTCGACGGATACATTTTGTTTCCGCAGAGTTTGAAGTTGCATAGCAAGCGTTCTGGCGGCTCTGCCTGCGATGGGACAGTCAGTTGCGAAGAAAGCGGTTAGTTTCAGGTCCTTTGATTCAGATGCTACAGATCCGCTAAGGCTTACCAAAGCAGCAGTAAGACCAATCGACACAAGATTACGCATTAGGTTGGGACCTTTACTGATGCGACAGCACTCGTCAGCTGCAAGTTTGACAGTCCTGCTCCCGTACACCTGTGTATAAGAATCGCTGGAAGTAACTCGAGGACGACATCAGGTGTAACAAATGGCTTGCCCCCTCGCAGCCATGTAAGGCTTTGTGCGATTCTTTGTAACCACAGTGCGGCTCGTGGTGAAAGTTGTGAAGTTGTTCCGACGCGGTCGCGCACTGCTCTGACTAAATCAACGATATAGCACTGTACATCCGGATGAATTTCGACCTGCTTGACAGCCTCCGTCATTCGTTGCCATTCATCAATGGAGCATACTGCCTGCGTATGCAAAACGGGTTCATCGATCATGTGCGATTGTAGAATGCGAACTTCTTCTTCCCTAGTGGGGAGGTTCAGTGATGTTCGTATTGCAAATCGATCTAATTGAGCATCGGGAAGGGGAAACGTACCAGCCTGATCCATCGGATTTTGAGTTGCGATTACGACAAACGGATTAGGTAATAGGTACGTATCGGATTCAACAGTGACGAGACTTTCACTCATCGCCTCAAGGAACGCTGACTGCGTTCTTGGTGTCGCTCTGTTTAATTCATCGGCAAGGACGATATTGCTAAAAATGGGTCCTGGATGAAAATTAAACTCACCACTGTTGAAGTTGTAGTATCTACCGCCAAGGACATCGCCCGGCGTCAGGTCGGGTGTACATTGAATACGCCGTGTCGTCACGCCAAGAGACTGGGCAATCGCTTTAGCTAGTGTAGTCTTTCCTGTACCAGGTTTATCATCGAGAAGGACATGTCCACCGGCAATCACAGTGGCTATGACGAGTTCAATGGTGTCATCCTTCCCTGGAAGCACACGTACTACATTGTTTACAACCTCTTGGGCGGTCGTTCTGAGTTTAGTTTCCACTTAGAGCAACCGGATGCGTTGTCGTCCCGGAATTTGCCGCATCTAGTCCTGCTTGCAGGATCGCTTGCGCATTACGGGAGACCACTGGGTGGCAAATTCCTTCGATTTCATCCCCAGTTGTTAGGTGATGTATGAAGTGCTGAGGTCCGCTTTGATTTGGGTACTGCGTTGGCAACGAATCAACTTCCGTGAAGCTATCCTTTCCATGCAGGAGCAAGACCTTACCCCGCTCAATACCAACTGCAGCGGTCGAACCATACGCCACTGGATTACCGCCAAAGTAGCCTGTAACCTGAGACCAGCTAGCTTCGGCTACAGCAATAGCTTTTTGATACTTCATCGTAACCACCGCGTTATCGTCGCAAATGTCGTAGTCTTTTGCAAGGCGCCCACGCAGTCCGGTAACTTCATCAGGTAACCCTAAGTGATAGGCGGCGATAGCTGCTCCATAACAGCAGTAGTCCATAAACGCACCGGCACCGTTAAGTTTCTCATCGTATAGCCACTCAACAAATGATGGATCGCATCCGATTTCTCGTGGACCGTTGTGTGCGGATCTGTATCGAATGTAGTGGACTGTTCCAATATCGCCAGCTTGGATAATGGAATGGAAACGTTGGAATAATGGACTCCAGGCAGTCGGCCAATTGACCATCAGTGACAGACCGTAGCTTATAGATGCCGCCAACATCCTGTCTGCATCCTCAAGCGTGCTTGCCATCGGTTTCTCGGTGATGACATGACAACCGTTCGCAAACGCTTGCAATGCAAGGGTGGCATGATGAGCGTTTGGAGCAGCAATCTGTGTTATGTTTGCTACTCCACTTAGCGATGCGTACATTTCGTCGGTGGTCGCAAACACAGGGACTTGTGGAAACAAGCCCGAGAATCGACTTACCAGTCGGCTGTCTGTTTCTGCAACACCAACCAGTGTTACGTTTGGCAGATTATTCCAACGATCAAGCTCACCCCATACATGGTCATGTGACAGACCTGCAATCACGACATTCCAGCGCTTTTCACTCATAATTGTTGCCTCTGCTCTGTAACACCTGATAATTTTAATGTTGGACCGGAGCGGTACCAATCAGCCCAGGTGGTGAAATGGTAGACACGGCGGACTTAAAATCCGCTTCCGCAAGGAGTGCGGGTTCGAATCCCGCCTTGGGCATCATTTCCGGTCCAATCTCAGCATCTACTTATCATACGTCCAATACGCTACGTATTCAGGTCAATCGCGGTAGACTATACTGTCGCATTATTTGCGTGAAACTTCGTGAGGTGACGCTGTGGCGGTTACGTTCGACTCTACAAAAGATACTGATGTTCTGGTTATTGGTGGTGGGCCTGGAGGATATCCAGCGGCTATTCGTGCTGCACAGCTTGGAGCCCGGGTAACCATTGTTGAAGCAGACAAGCTCGGCGGCACGTGTCTGAACTGGGGTTGTATACCAACGAAAACGATGATCGCATCGGTGGCAGCCCTACATACGTTGAAACATGCAGCTGATTTTGGTCTCGTTGCGGAAAATGTTGGATTTGACTTCACGAAAGTTATGTCTCGCAAAGATGCCAACGTGAAGAAGCTTGTGGGTGGCATTGGCTACCTGATGAAGAAAAACAAGATCACGCACATTCAGGGATTTGCGTCCTTTGTTGATCGTTCAACCGTGTTGGTAACGAAGTCCGATGGTACGACGCAGACGATATCTGCGAATAGCGTAATCATTGCTACTGGATCTGTACCAACAAAGTTACCGATCCCTGGATTGGATGCCGAAGATATATGGCATGCGAATCATGAAGCATCCAAACGAGTGGTTGATGGAACGATAGCTGAAGGTGCCATTTGGTCATCCAATGAGGCGGTTACCGCCAAGCGTGTTCCAGAGCGTTTGGTAGTCATTGGTGGTGGTGTTATAGGTGTTGAGTTTGCTTACACATACGCAGGTCTTGGCAGTAAGGTTACCGTTCTTGAGTTTATGCCGCGGGTCATTGCAAATCTTGATGCTGACCTCGGAACGGAGTTGGCAAAGATACTCAAGAAGCAAGGCGTCGATCTGAAGACTGAAGTGAAGGTCACATCAGTGACTGATAGCCCGGATGGTGGCAAGACAGTGACATTTGAAGGAAAAGACGGCACTGTTGGAACGATTGATGCTGATGTAGTATTGGTTGCCACTGGTCGCACACCCTTTACTGAGGGCCTTAACCTTGAAGCAGCAGGCGTAACGCTGGGTTCTGAAAAGGGTAAGAGAGCCATCCCTGTTGACTTAACGATGAAGACGCCAGTCGCTGGGGTATATGCAATCGGTGATGTCGTAGGGTCGGGTCTAGCCCACACGGCCACGGCTGAGGGCTTGGTCGCGGCAGAGAATATCTGTGGTCATGAAGCGGTGATGAACTACAGAGCTATCCCATCCTGTATCTACACGGAACCTGAAGTCGCTGCCGTTGGACTGTCGGAAGAAGCTGCACGTCAGGCAGGGTACGATGTCCAAGTTGGTACGTTCACGTTCCAGAACTTGGCCAAGGCCATGGCCATTAACGAACGTGATGGATTCGTCAAAGTCGTTGCAGACAAGAAGTATGGTGAACTGCTTGGATTCCATATCATTGGACCGCACGCAACCGACCTAATCCATGAGGGTGTAGTTTCCATCCAGTTAGAAAACACTGTCAAGGAACTGATGAAAACGGTGCATGCCCATCCTTCGTTGTCTGAAGCAATCGGTCAGGCAAACGAGGATGTCCTTGGGATGGCTATTGACAAAGGATAATACCTTTGCACAAGAAGGTTTGGACAAGGATTCTGTTTAGCGATGGGTGATGTCATTGGTGTTGTTCCCGTAGCCGGCTTTGGAAGCCGGCTAAAACCTCTTACCAATTTGTTACCGAAAGAACTCCTTCCAGTTGGCAAACACCTGATCGTGGAACGTGTCATCTCTGAGCTTTCTTCTGCAGGTGTTTGCAGGCTCGTTTTCGTCGCCTCACCGCAAAAGCTTCCGATCTTCCAAGCGCTTATTGGCAATGGAGAGAAACTCGGCGTCCAGATCTCATATGCCGTTCAATCCGAAATGGGAGGACTGGCTGATGCAGTTATATGTTCAGAGCCATTTGTTGACGTAGGGTGTAAGCTCTTGATCGCTCTGGGCGATTCGTTCTTCACTGGAGGCATTGAAGGAAACGTCACGCGTAGAATGTTGGAAGCGGGTTATGACGGTGCCGTTGCAACGCGCGAAGTTCCTTTAAGTATGGTCTCAAGGTATGGCATCGTGGAGACGAATCCAGAGACAAATCTAATCTCTCATATTGTGGAGAAGCCAAGTGTCGAAAATGCTCCTTCGCAAGTAGCTGTGTGTGCCCGCTACCTAGTTGACACATCCATCTTTGATGTCATCCGAAGCACCAGACCGACGGATGGTAGTGAACATCAGCTGACAGGGTGCCTGAACGACTGGATACAAGCTGGTCACTCACTTGTGAGCGTTCCATTGATTGGTAACGAGATACGCCACGATGTTGGTAACTTTGACACCTACTATGCATCAATCATGCAGCTGGCACTAGAAGAAGCAACCGATCGCCCCAAGCTGGAGCGGATACTAAAGGAGTTTATGCAGTGAAAGGCATTATTATCGCAGGGGGAGCCGGTACAAGACTCCGCCCACTTACATATACGCGCCCGAAACCGCTGATTCCCGTCGTAAATCGGCCCTTTCTCGAGTATCAAGTTGCTTGGCTACGCAAATATGGCATTGATGAAGTTATTTTTTGTACGAATTACATGTCAGATGCTATAGCAGCGCACTTTGGCGATGGCAGCGACTTTGGTGTACGTATGCAATATGCCATTGAGACAACACCGTTAGGTACCGCCGGCGCGATCAAAAATGCTCAGATGCTTGCCGGAAATGACACGTTTGTCGTCTTGAACGGTGATGTTCTAACGGATTTTGATTTAGATTCCATTGTTTCGTTTCATCGTACGATGGGCTCCATCTCAACTCTCACGTTGAAGGAAGTTCCAAGTCCGAGTCCATATGGCGTTATCGATACAGACCATACCGGACGGGTTCTCGAATTCCGCGAACCGACAGAATCCATTAAGAAAGCCCTTGCTAGTGCAACGCATTTAGAAACCACGGGTGTCGATTACATTAATGCAGGCATTTACATCATGGAGCCTGAAGCCTTGGAGCATATTCCAACTGGTAGGTCTGTCTCAGTTGAGCGGGAAACATATCCACTGCTTTTACAGCAAGGTGCTCCTGTGTATGCAACCGCCAGGGAAGGTTTCTGGCTGGATATAGGCAGACCCGCACAATATAGACAAGCGACGAACGCGATACTCACACGCGAGATCGCCGTTGATCCGCCCGGCGCATGGGATGTCGCCGGGTATTGGAGTGAGGATGGAGCCGAGGTCAATCCCACTGCGCATATTGCCCCGACAGTGCATATTGGTAGGAACGCACGCGTTCATAGCGGAGCATCGGTTACCGGTAACTCAGTTATCGGAAGAAACTGCCGTGTTGGCACGAGTACGACCCTTACAGATGTTATTCTTGAGGCGAATGTCCTCGTTGGTGATGGCTGTCATCTTGAAGGAGTCATTCTCGATGACGGTTGTCATGTTGAGGATGATGTGATTATCAATATTCCATCAGTTTATGCTGCTGGTACTGTTTTGCGTAAGGGGACCCGTATTGTCAGCTCAGCGGACTAACACTGTAATTCCGATGGCAAACCTTGCCGCGCAACACGCAAGCCTTCAATCGGACATAGAATCAAATGTTCTTTCAGTTCTACGATCGGGTGGCTACATTTTGGGTGAGGCGGTCTCGAGCTTTGAAGAGCAAATTGCCTCATTATCTGGATCAAAACACGCTGTCGGCGTTGGGAATGGAACAGATGCGCTGTTACTCGCCCTTATGGCCGCGGGTGTTTCACCGGGCGATGAGGTAATAACTTGTCCGTTCACGTTTGTTGCTACGGTCGAGACAGTTGTCCTCCTGGGTGCTAAACCAGTTTTTGTTGACATTGATGCCAGCACATACACAATGGATCCGGCATTACTTGCGGCGGCAATCACCCCAAGGACAAAGGTGATTTTGCCAATACACCTTTTTGGACAGATCTCGAATATGACAGAGATCAACAATGTCGCGAAACAACATGGAATCGTCACAATCGGAGATGCAGCGCAGGCGATTAATGCAAAACAGAACAGTGCCCTCTTAGGCGAAACTGCTGACATTTCAACCCTCAGTTTTTATCCGACGAAAAACCTTGGGGCTGCCGGCGATGGCGGAATGGTCATCACAAGCAGTGATGAATTTGCCGAAAAACTACGTCTATTACGATTTCATGGATCCAAAGGCACATACGACTACCGGGAGGTAGGCGTATGTAGCCGATTGGATGCGATTCAAGCTGCCATCCTCTCCGTTAAGGTCAAGATGCTCGATACCTGGACAGAAAAGCGACGAACACATGCAGATCTGTATCTGTCATCATTGTCCGATATCGATGGTATTCGCCTTCCAACGACACTTCCTGGTAACTATCATACGTATCACCAGTTCACGTTATCGGTGTTGAACGGTAAGCGGGATGCACTGAAGCACTATCTTCATGAACACGGAATTATGTCGGGCGTGTTTTATCCAGTTGCCCTTCATTTAGCACCTGCATATGCCGATAAAGTTGCTGGACGATCTGGACAGTTCCCAGTTTCGGAAGCCGCTTGTGCTGAAGTCTTATCGATTCCAGTACATCCTGACCTAAACAATGGGGATTGTGAAATCGTAGCAGAGAAGATTCGCGATTTCTGGAGATAAATATGAAGGCAATGGTACTTGGCGCTGGACTCGGTAGTCGGCTTGACCCCCTCACGAGGTCCGTTCCAAAGCCGATGGTGCCAGTCGTTGGTAAACCAGTCCTCGGTCACATTCTTGACCACCTAAGGCAGATTGGCGTGCGTGATGTCATTGTCAATGCGCAGTACCTACATGATGTCCTTGCAGCGAAGATAGGGGACGGTTCCGCTTACGGAGTCAACGTTACACTGGCAATAGAGAACGAACTCTGCGGAGATGCTGGTGGTCTAAAGCGGGTTCAATCTTTCTTCGAGGATGGAACCGGCGATCCGTTTCTGGTCATCGGGGGTGATGACCTTACGGACATCGACTTGGAAGCACTAGTCGAATTCCACGTTTCAAGAAATGCTGTAGCTACGATGCCGGTTAAGCGGGTTACAGATACCAGTCAATTTGGCATAGCCGTTGTAGATGAAAATGGATTAGTACAGAGATTTCAGGAGAAGCCAAAGCCAGAAGAGGCGTTTAGTAATCTGGCTAACACTGGGATGTATGTCTTTAGCCCGGAAGTCTTCAATCATATTCCAGCAGGCGAATTTTACGGAGTTGGTAACAATGTCCTGCCTGCCCTCCTCCAAGCGGGAATGCGGGTTGCTGCGATGGAAACGGATCGCTATTGGATGGATGTTGGGAATGTTGCTGTGTATCGACAGGCACAACGTGACGTTATCGATGGACTTGTTCATGTAGAACTACCTGTCGGAGCGATTCGTATCGACAACAACATCATTTGCACTGGGTCTCGCATTGAAGGAACAGTTGAAGACCACTCTGTTATTGGACATAACGTCATTATCGAAAGCGGTGCTACAGTTCGGAACTCGATCTTGTGGGATGGTGCATTTGTATCATCAGGTACCACCCTCGAAAACTGTATCGTTGGCGAAGGCGTTACTGTTTCATCAAATCGCACTATATTTGGCGGCATAATTATCGAAGGAAACAGACCTAATAGATAGTTTTTCCTTGACATCGAATGCTTGGCAAATGTTATTGTCCCAGTGGGGGACAATAACGATATGGACGAGGACTTCATTTGCCCGATGGTGTGGAAATGGTCTGACATCTACGACAAGCTTGTGGCGGAATGGAATAGTCATCCAGAACACGATGACATTCCTGAACCGCCTCATATGCTTGCTCCAAATGCAACCGATAATGCACGGAAACAGCGCTGGCTTGATACGGTAGAGTGGGCCGAGTCGAACGGCATCCAGTTGCCTGAGCTAGCAGAACACGAAAAGCACTACAGAATTTAGATTGCAGGATGTCACCGCGTGGCATACCGCTTTGTGGCATCCTACAATACGTCTGTTACCGCCCGTAGCTCAGTGGATTAGAGCGTTGGCCTCCGGAGCCAAAGGTCACAGGTTCGAATCCTGTCGGGCGGACTCTTATACTGAACTCAACAAATGTCTTGCACTTTCAAGCGATGTCGGGTCCATTGTTCCAGAGAGCATTCGCGCCATTTCATTTACCCGCGCTTCACCGCGTACATCGGTTATGGTTACTGCCGTCTGCCCATCTGTAACCACTTTTTCAATTACGAACTGCTGCTTGGCCGCGGCAGCAACGATTGGCAGGTGTGAAATACACAAGACCTGGCCGAATTTTGATAAGTCAGTCAATGTGTCGGCTACTGAATGGGCAGTCTTTCCGCCAATCCCGGCATCAATCTCATCAAAGACATAAACAGGCGTATCATCCACGGCTGCAAGCTCGGCCGTAAGGGCCAGCAGAACACGTGACATTTCGCCTCCGGATGCGATACGCCCAAGTGGCTTTGCAGGTTGACCGGGATTTGGTGCAAAGAGAAACTGAAGCGTTTCATTTCCGGTTACCGATGGGTCGCACTCTGTAATCTGAATATCAAATGCGGCATGCGGCATTGCCAGGCGATGTAAATACTGTTCAATTCGACTGCAAAATGATCGCTTTGACTCTTCACGTAGACGGGTCAGTTCGGATGCTGCAGTGCAGTAAGCCTGCCAGGCTTGCTCTACAGCAAGCTCAAGTTCAGCTTGCGAATCAGATACTGCCTCCAACTCAATGAGTCGGTTCGTTGCAGACGTTTGATACGCAAGTATCTCGTCGATTGTTGCTCCATACTTTCTTACCATGTCCCTAATCAGTTGACGTCGGTTATCGAGAAACATAACCCGTTGTTCATCAACATCAACAGAGGAACGATAGCGCCCCAAGTCACCCGTAAGGTCATCCAGGGTAGCCCCGATATTCGATATCTCAGATGGTAGATTTGCTAATCCGGGATCCAACTCGGCTAACCTCTCTGCATCCCGCAGACAGGAATAGATTGTAGTCTTTGAAAGTTCAGCGAAGATGCTGTCCGCCAATGACCGCCTTCGTTCGGCATTGGATGCAAGTGCTAACTCATCCTCAATTTGAATGTCTTCGCCAACCGTAAGGTGTGCTTCGCTAATCTCCTGTACCTGATAGGAGAGAAGGTCAAGTTCACGTGCCCTGTCACGTGCACCGTTGACGACAGATTGTAGCTGAACTTCACACATTTGCCACTTTGTGAACGCACCAGCAACTATCTGACGGGCAGTTCTAAGTTCAGGAGAGGAGTTATCAAACCATTGCATTTGGCGTAGTGGCTCTAACAATCGCTGTTGATCGTGTTGCCCTGAGTTCACAACCAGCGCAGACGTCAGTAGCTTCAGATTAGAAACGGTAAGCAATATTCCGTTGGCGCGCGCGGTGTTCTTTCCACTAATGGTAAGTTCACGATCAAGGATGAGTTGTCCATCATCCAGTGGTATGCCGAGCTGCGTTGCGATAGTTGAAACTGATTCCGGAATGCGCTGAAGTTCGAATCTTGCCTGAACTCTGGCAGCATTGGATCCTTGTCGTACTACATCGGTACTCGTCCGTTCTCCCAAAGCTAACCCAAGTGCATCCAACAGGATTGATTTACCCGCACCAGTTTCACCGGTCATAACGGTAAACGACCCACTCAACTCAAGATTTGCATGTTCGACCAGAGCAAAGTTTCGAATGTCCAGTTCCAGTAACATAATGTTCCTCGCGACGGGTAATCTCACTTACACCTAACGCAATATTCTCCTAAAAGATAACAGTTGCCAGTATAGATTTGGAATAGAATATCTAGCGTATGCATCCGTTCACTCTATTCAAAAATCGGCAACCAAATGAGATGGGCCGAATACCGGTTGTAATGTACCACTCGGTGGATGATTCACGACCTATCGACAAGAATGGACTAAACATATCAAAAGCCACTTTTCGAAAACACCTTGGACTCTTCTTTCAGTATGGAATGTATCCGGTAAACCTTCGAGATCTACGGTCGCATGATGCTCTCTCTTATGTTCCTCGCGGATTAGTTCCCGTGGTGTTGACATTTGATGATGGTCGCAAGTCGCAGTTTGTAATGCGTGAGGATGGAACACCGCATCCGGATTCTGCAATTGGCATCTTGGAAAACTTTATCCAGGAACGTGCCGCCGGATGGAAACGTCGGGCATCGTTTTACGTAATGCCGCAAAGCTCACACAATCTAGAGCCATTTCAGCAGCGAGGGCTTGCGGCTGCCAAACTCAATTATTTGGTGGAGCATGGCTACGAAGTAGGCAACCATACATGGTCTCATCGATCGTTACGAAGAATGACGGAGCGTCAGGTTGTTACGGATCTTGTTCGTTGCTTTTATGGAATTCGATCACTTTGTCCTCGCGCAACGATGGACACGCTTTGCATCCCGTTTGGGGAATACCCTCGATTTGCTACATGGCGTAAGGTCCTTGCAAATCCATTACGGCAGAAATCAGCTATGCACTCACTTGTTTTAATGGCATGGGGTGGGGCAAGCTATTCGCCTTTTGATAAAAGGTATGACCCGTTGCGCGTCACTCGAATTGGTGTTGCACCGAATGAGCTGGAAGGAACGCTTAAGAGGTTAGCCCGTACACAATCCTGGTATGTTTCGGGTGAATCGAGCGGTGTTTTACACGCTAATCAGCAGCTTAGGAAGTATGTGTCCCCACAGTATCTAAGTTACTTGAGCGAAGCGAATCATCAGCTATCCAGATAGCTATGCATCCGCCCCCAGTGAAGTGCATCATCTCTGCTACTGACTGGGTGATTAGTAGTGTCTGATCAAACATCGTAAATAAAAGCCCGGTTCTGATGAGAACCGGGCTCGTTGTTTACAGACCGCTTTCCGATAGTGGATCAGTTACCACAACGGTAACTCGGGCCACTTTATCATTGTCTGCCAGATTGATAAGCTTGACTCCTTGTGTTGACCGACCTTGTTTCTTGGCTTCCTTGACCGGGAATCTAGTCGCCTGACCGTTCTCAGACATGATGAGCAAGCTTCGGGACTTATCTGAAGCCCCTGAAACAATACAAGCGGCCTTGAGCGGACCTGTTTTGGCGGTGATGTCAATGGTTTTCAGTCCCTTACCACCTCGTGATTGCACTTTGTAGTCTATGAGACCAGATCGCTTACCAACTCCATTTTCACCAACAACGAGGAGATCAGCATCGTCCTCAGCGACATCCATGGCAACAACGACGTCATCGGGACCATCCAATGTGATTCCCCTTACTCCACCAGACGTTCGACCGGAGCATCGAACATCGGATTCAGCAAATCGAATCGCATGGCCACGTGATGTACACAGAATTACGGTGCTGTCGCCAGTGGTCTTTCGAACCCATCCCAGCTCATCACCTTCATTTAGGTCAAAGGTCTGTACACCATTTGCCCGGATGTTTTTGAAGTCTTTGAGATCACACCGTTTGATTTCACCGAGACGGCTGCCCATCAGCAGATAGCCTTCCGCAGTTGCGAGATCACGAACGCTGACATAGGCCGTGACGCGTTCACCAGACTCAACATTCAGTAGGTTACCAAGGTATGACCCCATAGCATTGGTATCACGCTCGGGCACATCGTATGCCTTGAGCCGATACACTTTACCTTTATCCGTAAAGAACATGATCTGTTCATGCGTATTTGCACGGAAGATATGCTCAATGGAGTCATCTTCTTTGGTCTTACCAGCAGACTTGCCTTTGCCACCGCGGTGGTTTACAGCAAAACTGGTAAGCTTCATTCGTTTGATGTAGCCGCTTGCCGAAATAGTGATTAGAGTTTCCTCTTCGGCAATCATGTCTTCAGGACGCAGGTTCTCAGCTTCCGTGGCTACGATTTCAGTCCTACGGTCATCGCCGAACTTGTTACGCAAGTACGTTAGGTCATCCTTGATAAGCTGATCAACGCGTTTTGGATCACTCAAAATGCTTTCCAAACGGCCGATCTCTTTTAGGAGCTCTTTGTATTCGTTCTCGATCTTATCCTGTTCAAGAGCGGTCAACTGCCGCAGCTGCATGTTCAGGATAGCTTCGGTTTGTGGTCCTGTGAACCCAAACTTCGCCATCAATGCCGAGCGGGCCTGATCTGTATTTGCAGATGCGCGGATTGTCCGGATGACCTCGTCCAGATTCAGGACAGCAATCTGCAAGCCTTCGAGAATGTGTGCTCGCTGCTTTGCACGATTAACTTCAAACTTCGTGCGGCGCGTAATGATTTCCCGGCGGTGGTCGATGTACTCCTGCAGCATCCCGCGAAGTCCAAGGACTTTAGGACCGCGTCCACGATCAACCAGCGAGAGAAGTATACATCCAAAGTTGAGGCGAAGTTGCGTGTGCTTCAGCAGTTGATTGAGAATTTTGTGCGGTTGAACATCACGTTTAAGTTCTACAACAACACGCATTTCCGACTTGTCTGTGTAGTCGTTGATGCCAGTGATGCCTTCGATCTTCTTATCGCGGGCCAGCTCACCGATATGCTCGATTAGTCGGCTCTTCACAACTTGGTACGGCAGCTCAGTGATCACGATCGCGGTCTTGCCGTTGTCCATCGGCTCGAGGTGCGTCTTTGCCTGCATCGTGACCGAACCACGACCAGTCTCATAGGCAGAAATAATGCCCCGGGTTCCGTAGACCATACCAGATGTCGGGAAGTCAGGTCCCTTGACAAACTGCATCAACTCCGGGACAGTTGCATTGTTATTGTCAATCAGGTAACTGATTGCATCACAAATCTCGCGGAGGTTATGGGGCGGCATGTTTGTCGCCATACCAACAGCAATTCCACTGGAACCGTTACAGATCAGATTTGGAAACTTCCCCGGCAGGATGGAGGGCTCGCGTCGTTCATTGTCATAGGTCGGAATGAAATCGACGGTGTCCTTTTCGATGTCCTCCATCATTTCCATCGCAAGCGCAGTCAGACGCGCTTCCGTGTAACGCATAGCGGCAGGAGGGTCATCATCCACAGAACCGAAGTTCCCCTGGCCATCGACAAGAGGATAACGCAGCGAAAACGGCTGAGCCATCCGGACCATCGTGCCATAGAGTGCCTGATCACCATGGGGATGGTAGTTACCCATGGTTTCACCAACAACCTTGGCCGACTTCAGGTGACGGGAGTTCGGGGATAAACCAAGCTCGCGCATCGCGTACAAGATACGACGCTGAACAGGCTTGAGACCATCGCGGACATCAGGTAGAGCACGCGACACAATCGTCGACATCGCATAGCCAAGATACGACTGACGCATCTCCTCACTGATGTCAATGGTTGGGCCATCGTATTCCGATAGACCTGAACCACCACCGGTTGATGGGGGTTCATTACCACCGCCATCGCCGCCGACAGCAGTGCCAAGCGGGTTTACTGCATCATCCGAGTTTTCAATATCAGCCATATTTACCTTGGAAATCCGGCACTTAAACCCTGTTTTTATGCCAGTTTATAGTGGTGTATTTTATCGTAAATAAGGTTGAATTTCGAGGGGAATGGAGGCTGATTATGGATATGACGGGTTGTCAATCCAATGCTGAATAAGCATCCTCGAGAGTGCAATGGGAGGTGGCAATTCGGGAAGACCATCGATGTCAAACCAGCGGGCATCTGCGAGTTCATCGTGGTCGCACGCAATGGCCCCAGATACCCAACGGACACGAAACGCTACCATCAATTGATGCGGAAATGGCCATGGTTGTGACCCTACATACCTGACATCAGAAACGGTCACCCCGACTTCTTCCAATGCCTCACGGATGCAACACTGCTCAAGCGATTCACCTGGCTCGACAAAGCCTGCAATCACCGAATAGCGTTTTCCCCAGCCTTCTTTTTGCGCTAGGAGTGTACGGCGATTGTCGTCCTCAATCAGGACCAAAACAGCCGGTGTGACCTGAGGGTATGCAGAGAACCCGCAAATTGGACACTTTGCTCCGGTGTCTGACAACGCCTCCATGATGCTGGCACATCGCGAACAATAACGAGTCGAATCACGAAACTCTATGCGCTGGACTGCCAAAATCGATGCTTCAACAACAGCTCCGTTGCAGACCGCCATCGCATCCCGAAGAGTAAGCCAACCTTGTGCTTCCACCTGATCAGACGTTTCTAAGCTCCGATTAACGGCTATGACCGGAACATTATCAAGCTCACCAACACCAATAGCGTCCTTGGCAAGCTCATCAGTAAGCATTTCCAGCGGTACGCTACCACCTGGCAAAAAGATGCGACGGTCATTTATGGCGATGACGTAGATCAAAGAACCCGGTTCGTAGTGACACCGGGGGTTGCGCTTGAACTGCATTAATAAACCTGCCCACCCTTAAATGCGAGAAGACCAAACGCGCTGTCGACTTGGACGACCTTTTCAAAGCCAGCCTCACTTAGCCGACGCTTCGTACCACGCATCATTGTCGAACCATTCCTTGATTCAGGAGAACCGATGTAATGAAAAAGAACGCCCCTTCGTGACAATAATCGGTGAAGTTCAGCATAGAATGCCTGGCTGTACAAGTCACCAGCAATTTGGACGGTTGGCGGATCGTGAAAGATGACATCGTATGATCCGGCAGCTTGCCCTGAGACATAGGAAAGGCAACTTTCATTGATTACGGTGATGTTCGGCGTCGTGTATAACCTCGCACTCCATGGAGACGCATGGTGCAAGTCACAGACTGCAGGGTCAACCTCTGTTGTCGTTACACGAACGGCACGCTTTGCCGCGGCTAAGGCAACATATCCAAGACCACATGTCGTATCTAAAACACGTCCGTAGACCCGAGGAACGGCATTGACCATTGCCAAACTGGATTCCCAAGGATCAATACCTTTATGTCGATGCATTGGAAAACCACCTACCATCAGCGCTGGTGTCCCGGTTTCTGTTGCATACAGACCGACTTGCAGCTTAGTCGATGGGCTGAACGCCACCTGCTTATGCCAGCCGTCATCTACATACAGAAAATAACCGTGAGCAGGACGCGCCATCCGTTCCAAATCTTCAATCGAAACCAATACATCGTCATCTGTCAGTCGACATCCCGTTTCCAGGATCTCAACTGTTGAGGTTGCATCCTCGGGACCGATGAGACGCTCAACGGTCTTGGTTCCCATCAGGATTGCTGCAAGAATGCGCTGGCAATCATAGCCAGTAAGAAAAGTCATAACCCAAGTGTACAGGTAAATAAAAAGGGGGTACTGCATATGCAGCACCCCCTGAGAGCGAAACAGGACCTACTTGTCGCTGACACCCTTACCAAGCGCAGCCTGAGCCGCAGCAAGGCGGGCGATTGGCACACGGTATGGTGAACAGCTTACATAGTTCAAGCCAATGTCATAGCAGAACTTTACGGACGATGGCTCTCCGCCATGTTCACCACAGATGCCAAGCTTGATGTCAGGGCGGACTGTGTGTGCCTTCTCGATTGCAATCTTCATCAACTGACCAACACCAGACTGGTCAATGGACTCGAATGGGTCGCCAGGAAGAATCTTCTCAGCAACGTATGGCTTGAGGAAGCGGTCGGAGTCATCACGGCTGAAACCAAAGGTCATCTGCGTAAGGTCGTTGGTACCAAACGAGAAGAAGCTCGCCTCAACAGCAATTTCGTCAGCCGTCAGTGCACCACGAGGAACTTCGATCATCGTTCCGAAGCTGTAGTCCACAGAGACACCCTGTTCAGCGACCACTGCAGCAGCCGTTGCTTCGAGGCGCTCACGAACGAACTTGAGTTCATTTACATGTCCGACAAGCGGGATCATGATTTCTGGGACAGCTTGTCCGCCGGCCTTGACCACCGCCGATGCGCCTTCTAGAATCGCTCTGGTCTGCATTTCCACAATCTGTGGGAACACAATCGACAAGCGGCATCCACGAAGACCCATCATCGGGTTGATTTCGTGCATACCTTCCACAACCTTGAGCATCGCTTCCTTTTCAGGATCCGACTTACCGACGGCGTGAAGGGCAGCAACTTCCTCGATGAGCTTCTCGCGGTTAGGCATGAACTCATGGAGAGGTGGATCAATCAGACGAACTGTACATGGGCGGCCACCCAGAGCTTCGAAGATACCCTTGAAGTCTTCGCGTTGGAATTCAAGCAGCTCATCCAATGCAACCTGACGATCCGCATCGTTCGTCGCAAGGATCATCCGCTGTACAACCGGTCGTCGCTCGCCTTCGAAGAACATGTGCTCGGTACGGCAGAGTCCAATGCCTTCGGCTCCAAGCTTGATTGCCAGTTCCGTATCCTTTGGAGTATCGGCATTGGTGCGTACACCAAACTTACCGCGGAACTCATCAGCCCACGCCATAAACTCACCGAAGTCACCGGTCATCTTGGCTTCTTCAACAGGCACCTGTCCAGAGATAACTTCTCCGAGGCCACCGTTCAGGGAGATGTATTCACCTTCCTTGACGACTTGTCCGGTTGCCTTGATTACGAAGTGATCCGAGCCAACACTGATTTCAGAACAGCCCGCTACGGTTGGAATTCCAAATCCGCGTGCAACGAGTGCCGCATGGGATGTCATTCCGCCGCGCTCTGTCAGGACGCCCTGAGCTGCGAGCATGCCCTTAAGGTCATCAGGATTGGTATCAGCGCGAACGAGGATGACACGTTCGCCAGCGCCACCCTTGCCAAGTTCTGCCGCTTTGTCCGATGAGAACACGGCAACACCTGTGGCGGCACCAGGTCCCGCCGGAAGTCCACGTGCGATGACGTTGTACTTGGCGTTAGCGGGGATGACTGGCAGAAGGCACTGGGTAAGGAGGTTTGGATCGACACGCGCAATCGCATCTTCCTTCGTGATAAGACCTTCCTTGACCTGATCAACTGCGATGCGCACAGCAGCTGGTCCTGTGCGCTTACCGGAACGACACTGAAGGATGAAGAATTTACCGTGTTCAATTGTGAACTCGATGTCCTGCATGTCCTTGTAGTGCTTTTCAAGAACAGCACACGTCTCTTCAAATTGCTTGTAGATGACAGGATCCTGCTTAGCAAGCTCGGAAATTGGCATTGGTGTTCGTACACCAGCAACAACATCTTCGCCCTGAGCGTTCATCAGGTACTCGCCAAAAATGACGTTTTCACCGGTGGACGCATTACGGGTAAATGCAACACCCGTTCCACAGTCATCACCTCGGTTTCCAAAGACCATCGCCTGGACATTGACCGCCGTTCCGATCGCATCATCAATCTTTTCCTTGCGGCGATAAATGATTGCACGCTCATTGTTCCAGGACCGGAAGACCGCTGTGATGGCAGCTTCAAGCTGTTCGAATGGATTCTGCGGGAATTCCTTGCCCGTCTGCTTGATGACGTGTGCCTTGTAGCTGTCACAAAGCGCTTTGAGACTGTCCGCTGGAACTTCGAGGTCTTCGGTAACGCCAAGTTCTCTTTTCAGATCGTAGAACATGTGCTCGAAGTCATGCTTCGTGATGTGGTCGTATTGATCCGAATATGCAACATCGGAGAGCATCATAATGAAGCGGCGATATGAGTCGTAGACAAAGCGCGGGTCGGCAACCTGCGACAAGGCGTTTACGATCTCATCATTCAGACCAAGGTTGAGGACTGTGTCCATCATTCCAGGCATAGAGAACTTGGCACCACTACGAACGGACAAGAGAAGCGGGTTGTTCGGGTCACCAAACGTTTTGCCCAGTTCCTTTTCGACATCTGCGAGAGCGGTCTTGATTTCATCCGTCAGACCCTCTGGAAGCTGACGTCCACTAGCGTAATAATCCGTACACACCTCGGTCGTAATCGTGAAACCAGGTGGGACCGGAAGCCCGATATTCATCATCTCCGCGAGGTTTGCACCCTTACCGCCGAGCAAATCTCTGAGGCTACGATTTCCGTCCCGGAACAACCACACGCGCTTCTGCGTCGCCATGGATAATACTCTCCTGTGAAACCAAAAAATAGTTTGGAATATGTCAGCCTGACATACAAAACGCCGCTCAGGTAGGGCCTGAAACGCGGCGTACCCGTACAATGTACCCTGCAACAGGGTCGACTGACAACACTAAAGTAAGGTTCACCTTGACGCAATGCATTTCCGCTTTTAAACTCATTTCAATATGAGCGACTCACCGGCCATCGAAGCCCACATGTCAGAAACCCGTCTCTTTCCGCCAAGCACTGCGTTTTCCGCTGCGGCCAATTGCAATGATGCTTCAGTCTACGACCGTGCCAAGTCAGACCCGCAGGCATTCTGGGCCGACTGGGCAGCTACACTCCAGTGGGACAAACCATGGGACAAAGTCCTCGAATGGAATCCTCCCCATGCTAAGTGGTTTGTAGGCGGAAAGCTGAATCTATCGGCTAACTGTTTGGACCGGCATGTTGCTACGGGCAAGGGCGATGTCGAAGCGATCCGCTTTGAGGGCGAACCCGGTGACACAGAAATCATCACCTATGCACAGCTGCTGGCTCGCGTCCAGCGATTTGCCGGCGTACTACGAGGCCTGGGTGTCGGAGAAGGTGATCGGGTGACGATTTATCTCCCGATGATTCCAGAGGCAGCCGTTGCGATGCTGGCATGTGCAAGAATCGGTGCCGTTCATTCCGTCGTATTCGGAGGATTCTCATCAGATTCTCTCAAAGAACGTATCCACGATTCACAGAGCAAGGTTGTTGTTACGTCCGATGGTGGATGGCGCCGCGGAAGTCAAGTAGCGCTGAAGGCAGCCGTTGATTCAGCACTCGAAGACAGTGCCTGCTCCGGCATTGATGCGGTTGTGGTTCTGCGCCGTACAGGTCAGGATGTCACAATGACATCAGGTCGCGACCACTGGTGGCATGATCTCGAGGCGGCTTCGAATCCTGTGACAGAGCCTGTTAGCATGGACTCTGAAGCTCCACTTTTCATCTTGTATACAAGCGGTTCCACTGGCAAACCAAAGGGGATCCTCCATACAAGCGGCGGTTATCTGACTCAGGCAACCGCAACAATGAAGTGGACATTTGATGTCCGTGAAGGCGATGTTTACTGGTGCACCGCGGATGTCGGTTGGGTTACCGGTCACAGCTATGTCGTGTATGGTCCACTTTCGTGTGGAGCAACGGTTTTAATGTACGAGGGCGCTCCAGACTTTCCGGCACGGGACCGCTTCTGGAATATCATCGCAGATCATAAAGTTTCCATTTTCTACACTGCACCCACAGCAATCCGGGCATTTATGAAGTGGGGAACAGAGCATCTCGAAAAGCATGACCTTAGCAGTCTTCGTCTTCTCGGGTCTGTCGGAGAACCAATCAACCCCGAAGCATGGATGTGGTATCACGAGCATGTCGGGCACGGTAACTGTCCGATTGTGGACACATGGTGGCAGACCGAGACCGGCGCACACATGATTACGCCATTGCCTGGCATTGTCGCCACAAAGCCGGGGTCAGCAACCCGTCCATTCCCCGGTATTGACATTGATGTCGTTGATGAAAACGGAGTATCAGTTCCCAATGGAAGCGGCGGGTTTCTGGTTATTCGCTCGCCATGGCCAAGTATGCTGCGTACGCTCTGGGGGGATGACGACCGCTACCGAAACGTCTATTGGTCGAAGTTTGGTGACAAAAACTTGTACTTTGCGGGCGATGGTGCTCGCAAGGATGATGATGGTTACCTTTGGCTGCTTGGCCGCGTGGATGACATCATGCTGGTCGCGGGTCATAACATTTCCACCATGGAAGTAGAGAGCGCCTTGGTTGAACACCCGGCGGTTGCAGAAAGTGCAGTCATCGGTAAGACACACGATGTCAAGGGACAAGCCATTGCGGCGTTCGTCTCAGTCAAAGAAGGCATCGTAGCTGATGACGCTCTTGCAAAAGAACTGAAGACATTTGTCGGTGCGAAGCTCGGGCCAATCTGCCGTCCGGATGACATTTTGTTCACAGCTGAGCTACCTAAAACACGTAGCGGAAAAATCATGCGGCGCTTGTTGCGCGACATTGCTGAAGGACGAGCACTGGGAGATACCACAACACTTGCCGATCCATCGGTGGTCTCTGGTCTCAAATCCAAGTACGAAGCGAACGAAGCTTAGGCCTGAGTTTAGTGCGGTAACAACCCCGGGGCCTGTGGTCCCGGGGTTGCTCTCTGTGATGAGTAGGTGTCCTCGTTAGTGAGGTCAGGATGGAGAATGCGATGCGAGCTGAATGGCAGCGAACAATTGGTTGTGGGGATGTCCGTACTGAACACGTCGGATCGACGATTACGGTAAACGGATGGGCAAACAGTGTCCGTGATCACGGTCAGGTGGTCTTTGTTGATTTACGTGACCGAACCGGAATCGTGCAGGTTGTCTGCGACCCGGCCCGCAATCCCGAAGCGGCTGCTGCATTCGAAGATGCCAAAAAAGTGCGCAGCGAATATGCGTTATCCATTTCCGCAAAGGTTGTGAATCGTCAGGATGGAATGGAAAATCCACTCCTTGCCACCGGAGCTATTGAGCTGGAGGCTATCACATTTCGCATCCTGAATACCGCTAAGACCCTCCCATTCCAGCTTGATCAGGATGCAGCATCTACAAACGAAGAACTTCGTCTCAAGTACCGTTACCTTGACCTTCGAAGGCCTGAAATGTACCGAAAGATGAAGTTACGACACGACATTGTGCGCTCGGTACGAGAATACTTTTACGCGCATGATTTTCTTGAAATCGAGACACCAGTCCTAACAAAGTCATCCCCGGAGGGCGCCAGAGACTATTTGGTTCCTTATCGCTTGGAACCAGGTCTGTTTTACGCACTTCCTCAGGCCCCCCAACAGTTCAAACAGCTTCTCATGGTCGGTGGTATTGACCGGTATTTCCAAATTGCGAAGTGTTTCCGCGATGAAAGCCAGCGTGCAGACCGACAACCGGAGTTTACACAGGTAGACCTGGAAATGGGATTTGCAACACAAGACGATGTTCTAAACCTTGTTGAAGGGTTGATGATCGATGTTGTAACGAAGTTCTCGTCTGAAACGGGTAAGCATATATCTGGAAATCCATTTCCACGGTTTACTTACGATGAGGCGTTAGCCCGATACGGCACCGATAAGCCGGATATCCGTTTTGGTCTCGAGTTGGTCGACTGTGGACCAATTTTTTCGGAGACTGAATTTGGTGTGTTCCGTCAAGTGATCGACACCGGTGGACAGATAAAATGTATTCGATATCCCGGGGGTGCACGTATACCGCGACGTGAAATGGACGACCTGGTAAATCTTGCCCGTGAGGCTGGCGCTAAGGGTATGAGCTACGTGCTCGTCGAAGATGACGGTGTAGGCTTCCGAGGCACGTTGGCCAAGTTTGTCTCGGACACCGAACGGCCGTCCATTATTGCGGCCACAGGTGCTGAGGCAGGGGACCTGATTGGATTCGTGGCGGATCAGCCAAGCGTAGTTGCAAAGGTTCTCGACCGTATCCGGCGCTTTATCGGAACAAAATTGGATCTCATTGATTCCAGCAAGATGGCTTACTGCTGGGTGACTGATTTCCCGGTTTTCGAAGAGGATGAAACGACCGGCGGACTTACGTTTGCACACAACCCATTCGCGATGCCTCGGCAGGAACATTTGGAATGGTTTGACACAAATCCATTGCAGATGCGAGCCCAGTGCTATGACCTCGTTTGTAACGGTAGTGAGGCTGCCTCTGGGGCTGTACGCATCCACATTCCCGAAATTCAGCTTGAGGTCTTTAGAAAAATGGGGCTCTCTGCTGAGCAAATAGAACAGCGTTTCGGACACATGCTCGAAGCGTTCCGTTTTGGAGCCCCTCCTCACGCCGGAATTGCACCAGGCTTGGACCGCCTGGTTATGTTGTTGTGTGATGAAGACAATATCCGTGAAGTGATTGCATTCCCGAAGATGGGAGGCGGATATGATCCGCTGATGGATGCGCCATCAACCGTTGAAAACGCCCAGCTTGCAGAGCTTGGACTGATTGTAAATGTTGCGGAGGATAAATCAGAATGACACGTCGTACCGCCCTTCTGGCACTGGGAGTGCTACCCATTTCCTTACTTCCAAACAATGCGCTAGCGCAAGGTGCAGATCCGGGAGCTCCAAAGTGGTTCATATTGAAGGGCGGTACGCTGCTCGACTCAGCAGGCAAGTATACAGAAAAGACAGATGTTGCTATCAAGGATGGAATCATTACCGCCATTGGGGCTGAACTTCGTGTAACACCCGGCTTCCGAGTGATTGATGCATCCAAATGGATCCTTCAACACGGTGCCATTAATGCTGCATCCCGTTTCGGACTAACGCCACCGGTTCCGGCCGACGCCCGCGGAATGCGTCACCCTATAAGCGCTCTCCGTGCTGACTTCCGAGCTGCTGATAGCTACCTCCCAGATGACAATGCATCGCAATATCGACGGAATGGCTTCGCGTATGCTCAGATTCTGCCGGGTTCCGGGTGTATTGCAGGGCAAAGCGCTTTAGTATCACTTGTTAGCAAGGCTGCGGTGCCGGCAATGCGCATCATCCAGCCGGTAACCGGTGTGGTTGCAAGTCTGACATCGGATGGCCAAGGTGGGTACCCTTTTTCCCGTATGGGGCATCTTGCCTTACTACGGCAGGCACTCAATGACGCAAATGAGGTGAAGACCACAAAGCGACCGATCAGCGGCAGCACAGCAGTGCTTAAGCAAGTCACCGATCAGAAGCTTCCTCTAATCGTTCGCGCCGGATCAGATGCTGAAGTTGAGGGAATTCTTAGGGTAGTTGCAAGTGACCTACCGTTAATTCTCGACGTAACTGGAGTGCTTAACCGCTCAATCCCACTTATCGCAAAGCGCAAAGCCAAGGTCATCTTCAACGTGGATATGGCAGATACGCCTCCAGATGCTGACCGTGGAACGCTTTCAACACTTAAGCGAATCGTCTATGCCTACCAAACACCTGGCAAACTTGAGAGAGCCGGCATTGATTTTGTGCTCGCCACTTCCGCGCCCGATCGTTTTTACGCCAATGTACGACGATGCATCAAAAATGGACTATCTACGGAACGTGCACGAAAGGCGATTTCCGTCCGCCCCGCAGAATGGTTTGACCTCAATGTTGGTCTAAAAGTAGGAGACCGTGCGAACATTGCATGCTGGACTGCAGATCCGTTTCTAGCGGATGCGGTGACGGCGCTCACGTTTGTGGATGGTGTTTTGTCCGACAGCCAAGCGGACAACAACGGACGTCAGGGGGCACCAGCGAACGCAATACCCGCTGCAACCTTTGTACTTGGCAGCTTTGACAAACCTGTCGGGTCTAATTTGCCGCAGACAAAATCGGTTCACGTGAAGAATGCAACGCTGTGGACTTCCGAGGAGAGCGGTAACCTAACAGAATCCGACCTCATTATAACAAACGGCAGGATTGCAGCTATTGGTAAGAATCTGTCGACACCACGTGGTGCAGATGTCATTGATGGCAAAGGTCTGCATGTTACACCAGGTATCATCGACTGCCAT
>VFQT010001679.1_pt1 | contig 25653 bp, 18 predicted proteins | sample 3512381 | NCBI WGS metagenome assembly VFQT01 (sample SAMN10412376, study PRJNA504923) | tailings metagenome | isolation source: Relicate 2 Philex TSF3 active mining site | place: Philippines: Tuba, Benguet | collected 2017-08-29
ACCCACCGGGGCGCGGAGACGCAGCGCGATCCGCATTACAATGAACGCTTCGTCCCGCGTACCATCGGATGCAAAGGCGACCTTTCTATTCGGCCCGGGTACGCGGTCGCCTCACGTTCCCTGCGACAAACCGGGTTCCTTTCCGGGTGCATCAAAGCAGGAGAGCCAGCCCGGTCAAAAAGAGCGCCCCGTGCCACAGATGATGCAGGTGTGACGCCCGCCACTGTTCCGACCGGACGCCGAGGCAGTGGTAGGCAGCGGTCGCCCCCAGGGCCGTCGTCACCAACAGCGCCGTCAAGTGCAGACCTAGCGCTGCGATTGCCACGGTCATGGACGAGGTGGCAAACAGTTCCCCGGCAGGAGACCCGCTCAGGCATAACGGCAGGACCACCGGCACCAGCAGCAGACCGGTGCCGTGCGTCATCGAAATCACGAACGACCAGCCGAGCAGGCCCAACATGCCGCCGCCATTCGTCGTGTGCCGGCGCGCCGTGTCACCTCGGAGCGCATGAAGCAGAGCCCAGGCAACCAGCGCAAATCCGGCAATCTTCGCCAGAGAACGCGCCTGCGCCACCCATCCGAAAACGACGAAGGCGCCTGCGACCATGACGATCGACAATGCATGACCGATGACGATTGGCACGAGGCTCACATAGATCGTCTTCCGGCTGTTGCGGCGTAGTCCCATCCCGGCCGCGAAAAGCCATCCGCTGGCGGGATGAAGCCCATGAACGGCCCCGAGACCTGCCACTGCCAACCACGGCAATGCATCGCGAATGAACATGGTCGACACCGACATCCAAGGGCCTGCCACGCGACGTCACGACCGTGACGCGCCAACGCAGCACGTCATCCCACGCTAGTCGACGCGCGCTCCACGCTCGCCGCGCTTGCGCCAGTCGAGCCCGGCGAGAGCGGACGAACCCTGAGGGTCCCGCCTCAAGCCGCCATGGCGACCTGCCGACAGAAACAGGACGCCTTTATCGGCAATTCCGCGCGCGCGGCGGCCAGATCGAGCCGTTGCTTGATCAACGGCGCCTCGGCTTTGTCGTCGCGGCGGCTCAAGCACTCGTAGAGGCCATGCAGCGACCAAAGGTTGTCGGGGTGCTGGCAGGCTCTGCTCAACTTGCCATCGAGACCGAGATCCGAGCGGTAGACGGCTTCAGCATCTCGAACGCGTCCCTGCTCCAGCAGAAGCGCGCCGAGCGCATGGCGGGTCGGTTGCATCCAACCCCACGGCTCGTCGTAAGGCAGGTTGTCGTCGAGTTCGACAGACTTCCGCAAATGGGCGAATGCAACGTCGAAATTGCCTTTCCGATACTCCAACTCGCCATTCAGCATCTCTTCCGCCACGCCAAGGAGATCGACGACGGTATTGTTGTGCACCCGGCGGCTCTCCGGCACGCGCTGCTTCGCGGCCTTGAACAACACCCTTTCATCCTCGGCTTCCTTGATATTGCCGAGTGCGGAGTGGGCGACGGCCTTCGCATAATGGATCATCGCCACATTCGAGGCATAGAGTTCCTGGTCCTCCGGCAATGGCTGCGCGATGATCTCCCGCCATTTTCCGAACCGGACCAGAACATGCTGCTTCATCGTCAGATAGCCTTCGAGGAAATCAGCCATCGGCGGCGACTGCATGCGAAGCACCTCTTCCGGCACCGTAGCGATCAGTTCCTCTGCCGCCGACATGGCCGCGGTATATTGGCCGAGAAACATCGCCCCGTAGATTGCGAAGTGGAAGTTGTGAATCACGTAGATGAGGTAGATGCCGGGATCGTCGGAATAAGCGAGGAATTTCCTGTCGGCGTCCAATGCTTTTTGATTATAGACCAGGACATCGTGATAGTGGCCGCAAAGCACATCCAAATGCGTCGGCATATGAATGAGATGGCCCGCGTCGGGGGCGATCTGGCGCAATCGGTCCCCCACGCGTAGGGCCTTCTGCGGGAAGGGCGACATCTCCATGAGGTGAACGTACAGATGCAGGAGACCGGGATGGTTCCACGAAGCTGGGATATTGTTGAAGCCGTGCTCGAGAACTCTCATGCATTCTTCCGTACCCGCGCCCTCGGCGGGACGGCCTGACGTGAGATCCCACATCTGCCAAGGAGTCTCGTTCATGATCGCCTCGGCAAAAACGGCGCGGACTTCGAGGTCGTCCGGATAGGCGTCGAAGACCTTGCGCATCTCCATCGTGAAGGCCTTGTCCCACGGCGTCATGTCCTCGATCGCGTCTGCTTGCGGATACCGAGATTGCAGCGCCTCGATCATGGCCTTCTCGACAGGGCTCGACTTGGCCGCATGGCGCATCGCGTTCTGCATGGCGTCGTAGGACGCGGACAGCGCCATCTGCCGGCCATGCGGATCATAAAGCTCCCACGGTAGATTGTAGTTGGGCCCTGACGCGTAGCTGACACCCCAATACGCCATGGCACATTCGGGATCGTGCTTCAGCGCGGTCTGAAAGCATTTGATTGCCTCTCCGTGATTGAACGCGAAGAGCCAGTTCAGGCCACGATCGAACCAAAGTTGTGCATCGGGGGACCGGGTCGTGATTTTCCGGCTGTAGGTACCGAGGTCGAAATATTCCATCACACCCTCCGGAAGCAGACTGATTATTCCTTGCCGATAGTTGCATCGCAAACATAATTCCAAAAATCGAAACGGCAAATCAAATCTATTTCTACGCGATGCGGATCGGGATATTCAGATGGCTTCATTAAATCTCCGCACGCGAAACAACCGCCACGCCGTGGTCCTGGGCGATGCCGGCAGGCCTCCGCTGGGAGTTTTTGACGGCTTGCGGACGCCATGTGCCCTGCCGTCGGCATCCCCGCCCGCCGCGCACGTTTGACGCATGCCCCCTGCCGCGCGCAAACTCGGGTCCGGCACGAATGAAAACAGATAGCCGGGAGGACGACCATGCTCACCGCGGAGGATAACAGGTTCCTCACCCGAAGCGACCCCGGCACGCCGATGGGCGAACTGATCCGGCGCTTCTGGATACCCGTGCTCCTCAGCGAGGAGGTGCCCGAACCCGACGGCGCCCCCAAGCAGGTCACGGTGCTGGGCGAGGAACTGATCGCATTCCGCGACACGACTGGCCGTGTCGGCCTCATCGACCGCTACTGTCCGCATCGCGGCGCCAGCTTCTGGCTCGGCCGCAACGAGGAATGCGGCATCCGCTGCGTGTACCACGGCTGGAAATTCGACGCCGATGGGCAATGCGTCGACATGCCCACGAGCTATCCGGATCTCAACGCCAAGGACAAGATGCGCATCAAGGCCTATCCCACGCGCGAATGGGGCGACATGGTCTGGGCCTTCATGGGGCCGCCCGAGCGCATGCCCGCACTGCCCGAGATGGAAATGGCGCTGGTTCCGCCGTCGCACCGCTTCGTGCTCAAGAAATGGCAGGACTGCAACTGGGTGCAGGCCCTCGAAGGCTCGATCGACACGGCGCACTTCACCTACACTCATCTCGTCTTCGACAAGAAGGAGCACGAGACGCTCGACATCGCGAAACACCTCGTCAGACCTATTCAGCGCATGACGGGCGACATCACGCGTTGGATCGCGGAGGACCCGCGTCCCGTCATCAAGGTCGAGCCACACGACGTCGGCCTCGTCGTCGGCGGCGGCCGCGTGACCGGCACCGACGATCTCTATTGGCGCATCGCCCAGTTCCTGATGCCCATCCACACCTACACGCCCAGCGCCATGCGCGGTCAGACCTACTTCGGCCAGACGTTCGTGCCGTTCACCGATCGCAATTGCTGGATCTACTGCTATGCCTGGAACCCCGAACGCCCACTGACGGACGAGGAACGCCACAGCTTTGCCAACGGCGGCGCCATCTTCGCCGAAGTGGACGAGAACTACGTGCCGTTGCGCACCAAGGCGAACGACTACCTGATCGACCGCAAGGCACAGCGCACTTCGAGCTACATGGGGATCAAGGGGGTCTCCGAGCAGGACGCAGCCGTGCAGGACAGCCAGGGCGCCATCGCCGACCGCACGCGCGAGCACCTCGGGCCGACCGATCTCGGCATCATGCGCTTCCGCAAGCTCGTCATGGACAGCGCCCGCGATCTCGCGAACGGCATCGAGCCGCCTGCCGCCGCCCGCGCCGAGCGCTATGCCGTGCGCTCGGGCGCCTGTATCACCCACAAATCGAAATCGCTGTCCGAGGTCATGCTGGAGCGGTTCGGCGATGCCACGGGCTTCGTCGGCCGCACCGCAGCCGCCGCGGAATAACATCGGGAGACGACGAGATGAGACTGAGCGACAAGGTGGCCCTGGTGACGGGGGCCGGCGGCGGCATCGGATCCGCCATCGCGCGGCTCTATGCCCGCGAAGGCGCGTCCGTGCTGTGCACCGATCGCGACGAAGCGAAGGCTGCGAAGACCGCCGCGGAAATCACCGCCGCCAACGGCAAGGCCCAGGCCTTCACGGCCGACGTCACCGACGCGGCACAGTGCGAGGCACAGGTGGAGGAAACGGTGCGCCGTTTCGGCCGCATCGATATCGTCGTCAACAGCGCCGGCATCGGCCTGCACAAGCTGGCCCTCGACACGAGCCTCGCCGACTGGAACCGCGTCCTGCAGATCAACCTGACGGGCTCGTTCCTCACCGCGCAGGCCGCCGCGCGCCACATGCTGCAACAAGGCGGCGGACGCATCGTCCAGATCGGCTCGATCTCGGGCCAGCGCGGCAACATGGGCGGTGTCGCCTACGGCGCGTCGAAGGCCGCCGTCATGCACATGTGCAAGGTGATGGCCGTCGAGTTGTCCTCCCAGGGCATCATGGTGAATGCCATCGCACCGGGGCCGATCGAGACCGGCATCAGCACGCACGGACCGACGCGCAAGAAAGGCTATCTCGACCGCATCCCGACCCACACCTATGGCAACGTCGACGCGGTTGCCAACGCGGCACTCTACCTCGCCTCCGACGAATGCCAATGGGTCACAGGCACCATCCTCAACGTCGACGGCGGCTATGGCGGGGCGGGCCTCTCCTACGATCCCGACGAGATCCGCTGAGGGAGGCCCGCGCCTGCCACGTCACTGATCGAAGGGCGACCCGTCGAGGTGCATGCGCATCGAGACGGGCTTGCTCAGGGCCGGCCGCACCTTCACCGGATCGGCGACGAGATCGATGCCGATGCCCGGCCGGTCCGGGATCTTCACGAAGCCGTCGACGGGCTCGGGCGCCTCGTCCACGACATCGTGTCCCAGATGCTTCTGCGTCGTGGTGAAGACGTTGGCCTCGAAGCCCGTACTGAACTCCTGGATCGCGAAATTCGGGATGCAGGCGTCGAGTTGCAGACACGCCATGAGCCCGACAGGCGACAGCGGGTTGTGCGGCACGATCATGACGTTGTGCGCCTCCGCCATCGCCGCGACCTTCTTGGATCCGGTGATGCCACCGCACATGCACACGTCGACGCGCGCATACTCCGCCGCCTTGCGCGACAAGATCTGCTGGAACTCGTAGATGGTCGTGAAGCGCTCGCCCGTCGCGATGGGAACGTGGGTCTTCTCCGCGATCCGGGCCATGGCATCGGGGTCCTCGTAGCGCATCGGGTCCTCGATGAACATCGGGTGGTACTCCTCGATGCCGCGCGCCAGAACGATCGCCTCGGCCGGCGTCAGACGGCGATGGATCTCCACGCACAGATCCATGTCCTCGCCCGCCACCTCGCGCATGCGCCGCACGTTGTCGATGGCGTCGCGCATCTTCTTGATGTGCGGCTTGAAATAGAGCTGGTCCTCGCCCTCGTCGAGGAACGGATTGATGTGGCCGACGGCCGTATAGCCGCGATCCTTCTGCCGCTTCAGCGACTCGAGCACGCCCTCGATCGACTTCTCGTAGACGTGTCCGTAGACCCGCACCTTGTCGCGGACCTTGCCCCCCAGCAACTCGTAGACGGGAACGCCAAGCGCCTTGCCCTTGATGTCCCACAGCGCGATGTCGATGGCGGAGATGGCCGCGTTGATCGCATGGCCCTGGAAATACGAGAAGCGGTGCATCACGTTCCAGTGATGCTCGATCGGGAACGGATCCTTTCCTTCCAGGTAAGTCGCGAACTTGTCGACGGCCACCTTGGACGCTTCGATATGCCCCCAGGCGCCGCCTTCACCGACGCCATGGATGCCCGCATCCGTTTCGATGCGCACGAACAGGAATTGTCCAGCGTGGATCGACTGCACCTTCGTGATTTTCATTGCCATCCTCTTGACGCTCGCAGCGCGCGGGCTTGAGCGCCCGCCCGGCCTGTCGGCAGAAACTGATAAGCCTCGCAATCGATCCGTCAATGCGCGGACGTCCCGGCCGGAGCGCCTCGAACCGTGTTGATGTCCCTCAAACGTCTGCCGGGGAACCCCGAATAGACTTGTGGCGTTGTCGAAATGAATTGATCGGCTCGCGTTTGGGCCCAACCGCATTTCATCACCGACGTATTGCCTTTCGATCTCGCTCAATCTCGAAAGGAGAACTTCATGCAAGCCGTAGAAATCCAGGATTATGCGCGCCGACTGTACGAGGCGCGGGGTGCGAGCGCCGTTGCCGAAGCAGCTCAGAAGGCCGCTGCCCTCGAGCAGGAGGGCAAGACGGACGAGGCGCAGAATTGGCGCCGCATCGAAGCCGCGCTGCGGCTGATGAAAGGACCGGGCGCGAGTTGAGGCCCGTCAAATCCTCACGCCCCGCACGACCGTATCAATAACTGACAAGTAACCGCCTTCGTCACCCGGCCTCTCATGCCTGAAGACGCGCGCCCGACCCTAACAGCCGATGGAGTAACGCATGCAAACCCCCGTTGAAATCCAGTTCGTCGGCATGTCGAAGTCGGAAGCGGTCGAAGCTCGCATTCGCGAACGGACCGCCCGGCTCGAGCAATTCTTCGGGCGAATCACGAGCTGTCACGTTTTCGTCGACGCGCCCCATCATCACGCCAGGAAAGGGAATGCTTACGAGGTCCGCATCGAGGTGCGCATACCCGGTAAAGAGCTCGTCGTGAACCGGCAACCGGGCAACGTGCATGCGCATCACGACATCTATGTCGCCATCCGCGACGCCTTCGATGCCATGGAACGGCAACTCAAGGGGACAAAAGCAGACCCGCGCACCGAACTCGGCGGGCACGAAGCGCAATTGCAGGGCCGCATCGCCGAATTGCATGCCGACGAAGACTACGGGCGCATCGCCACCGTCGACAATCGCCTCGTCTACTTTCACAAGAACAGTCTCGTCGATGCGGACTTCGCACAACTGCAGATCGACGACCCCGTCGAACTGGTGGTCGACAGCGAAGAGAGCGCCGCGGGGCCGCAAGCGAGCACCGTCAGGCGCATCAGCGCGAGCCGCTTCGTCGACCGCACGAGATAGAGGGCAAGCGGTCCCGCGTCACGCCAGCGCCTCCGGTCCCGGCGGAGCCTCTTCCAGGAACTGCTGCACGGTACGGAACAGCAGTATCCGGTTGCGCTCCATCCCCATCGAATGGGTACCGCCGCCGAGGATGGCTAGTCGCTTCCAGGCCGCATTCCTGAAGAGCGGGAACAACGTCTGTGCCATGTAGGGCGGCGTGTCGTTGTCCCATTCGCCGACCGCGATCAGCAGCGGCACCGTGATGCGCGCGGGATCGTAGAGTGGCCTGCCGACGTTCCAGTACTCGGCGCCGTCCTGCACGACGCCGTTGGGCGCCCGGATGGTCTCCCCCTTGCCTGCGGGATCGAGCGCGGCCGTCGCGTCCCACCACTGATCGAACCAGCCCGCAGGCATGATGTCCTTCTTCTGCGTCTCGTCGAGACCGCCCTGACGGCGCTTCAGCGTGCTGGCGCGATCGACCGTGCGATAGGCCCCGAGCTTGCCGTCGACGTGAATCGGCGACGGTCCCGATTGCGTCCGGTCCCACACCGGCGCAAACAGCGCCAGGCGTGCGACAGCGGCATTGTGCGCCTGGGTGTAATAACTCGTAATCGCCGTGCCCCACGACCAGCCGATCAGGTTGACGTGTCTGGTCCCACGCCTCGTGCGCACGAAATCTACGACCGTACCCAGGCACTCCGCCGCATCCGGCGTGCGCATGAACGGCGGGTTGTGCGCGGCGGGCACTTCCATGACGGGAGGCCGCGTCGAACGCCCGTAGCCCGGCAAATCGAGGCAATAGACGTCGAAACCGCGCGCCGCGATGTAGTCCATCCACGACATGCCCCCGAACGGCAGCGAGAACGCGAGCGAGCCGTAAGTCGCGCCATGCTGGATGATCACGATCCGCTCCGCTGCGAACGACGTTTGTCCCCGTGGCCGCGTATTACGCACGTAGATCTGCCCCCATCGCGCGTGCGGAACGCTCAAATCCTCGTGGTCCAGGGTATCGTGCGGTGTGGTCATGGGGCGGCCTCGTGGTGACGGCTTCCAGGTCGAACTCCCTGACACTTTATGCCGCGAAGCCCCTCTGTCACAGAGCACGTGTGATGCAACGTGCTGGACTTCGGCGCACGGCTGGAAAACCATACCTCGAGCAGGCGGCGTCCTCGCGCATACCGCCTCGACGAGAAGCAGGGGAGACACGCCGCGATGTCCAGCAGACCGTACGACGAGATAACCACGTGGGGGCGCCGCATCCACGGCTCCACATTGCCCGGTGAGGGCGTGCGCTGCGCGCGCACCTCACCGCTGTCGCCCGCAGAGGTCGAGCAGGTGGCGGCCATCATCGCACGCGGCCGGGGCGAACGACATTCCGTCGCGATGCCCGAGCATTTGCGAACCCGCGACTGGGGCTCCGTGATGGCTGTCATGGAGCGCCTCAATGCGCAACTCGGCTGGCCCTGCGGCGGCTGGAAGATCGGCGCCGCCAGCGTCGAGGTCCAGAAGGCGGAAGGCGTACCCGGCCCGGCTCCCGGCCAATTGCGCCGCGACGCGATCTTCCAAAGCCCTGCCCGACTGCCGGCTGCGCTCTTCATCAATTATCGCTGCTCGGAGTGCGAGTTCGCCTTCCGCATGGCTGACGACCTGCCGCCGCGCCCCGCACCTTTCAGCGAGGCCGAGGTCGCCGAACGCGTCGAATCGCTGTTACCGGCGCTCGAGATCGGTGACACCGTGTTCGACGACTGGTACGGCGCCAGCGGGTATCTCGGCGCGCTGATGGATAATGGCGGGGCGGCGGCCCTCGTCCACGGAGCGCCCGTCAAGGCATGGCGCGACATCGATCTCGCCAATGCCCGCATCGACCTTTCCCTCAACGGACGACACGTGAAATCCGGCTACGGCCGCGCCGCCATGGGACATCCTCTCACGTCGCTGACCTGGATGGCCAACTGGCTGCGGGAGCGCGGGCAGACGCTGCGCGCGGGCGAAATCGTGAGCACAGGCACGTGCACGGGACACTTCTTCACCGCACAGGGCGACCGCCTGGAGATCGACTACGGTCCCATCGGACATCTCGTCGTCGATTTCGACTGAGCCGGGGCACCCGCGAACCAACCGTCCGCGGGGCGCGCACCTCGCGCGGCCAGCAAGATCTCGCGATGAAGGTTCTTTACGTCGTTGTGAAGCAAATGGCTCTCGATGGGCTTGATATAAAAAGAAAAAACCACCGGCCAGACAAGCCGAACATCCATTCCTGGGGGCAAATTCTTGCATGGCGGAAAAGGCGGCGCCGGGCCTCCCGTGGAAAAGATACGCAAACAGATATGACTTGCGGTGCGTTATCAACGCCTTAAGCAATTTACACTGTTGCGCCCCCAGTGTATGCGTCTTCCCCCAGCGACATCGCGGCGCGATGGCGGCCAAAACACGGCGAGAGTATGAGCTAGGGAGCCGGCGCATCGTTCGGCGCCCCGTGCACGCTCGCTTCACGTCTGGGAAAACGAAGGGTGGCTCGCATTGTCGAATATTCAACTGCTCCTGCTCGGGCTGGCGGGCTTCGCCGTGCTCAGCATCATCGTCTGGGTCATGGTTCGCCCGCTCCTGCCTGTGAGCCGCGCCATCGACGGGCTCAACACCTTCATCGGCAAGTGGGTCGCCTGGGCGCTCCTGGCCGCCGTCCTGATCAGCACGGCCAACGCCATCGTCCGTAAGACGTTCGACACCTCGTCGAATTCCTGGCTCGAGTTGCAGTGGATCCTTTTCGGCCTCGTGTTCCTGCTCTGCTCGCCCTGGACCTTCATTCAGAACGAGCACATCCGCATCGACATCGTGTCGAGTCTCCTCCCCAAGCGCGTCAAGAGCGGCATCGAGTACATCGGCCACCTGCTCTTCCTGATCCCCACCGCGCTCATCATGGTCTACACGTCCTGGCCGTTCTTCATGCGCTCGCTGCTCCAGAACGAGCAGTCCTCCAACGCCGGCGGCCTGCCCGTCTACCCCTCCAAGTTCATCGTGCTTTTGGGCTTCGTACTGCTTCTGCTGCAGGGCTTCTCCGAACTGATCAAGCGCACCGCCGTCATTCGTGGCCTGACGCCGGACACCCTGCTGGACGGGCATCATGGTGCCTCCGCCGAGCAGGAAGCCGAGCGTTTGAAGCAGGCCATTGCCGAGGAAGCGGAAAAGCACGCGGCGTCGATCGCCAGCGCAGCGAAGAAGTGATCCCCGTGCACCTGCAGTCCGCAGCCGACCGCACCGTTTCGAAATCACCTCCACACGTCTCGGGAGTGTAGCCTCATGGCCGCCTTCATTGCGGAGAACATGGCTCCGATCATGTTCGCCTCGCTCGTGGTCTTCCTCTTGTTAGGATACCCGGTCGCGTTTTCGCTCGCCGCTTGCGGCATGCTCTTCTTCATCATCGGCGTCGAGTTGGCACCGCTCTCCAAGGGTGCGATCTCGCTCTCCTGGCCGCTCCTCCAATCACTGCCTGAACGCATATATGGCGTGATGAACAACGAGGTGCTCCTGGCCATTCCGTTCTTCACGCTGATGGGGCTCATCCTCGAACGCTCCGGCATGGCCGAGGATCTACTCGACACCATCGGTCAGCTGTTCGGCACGATCCGCGGCGGCCTCGCCTATGCGGTGGTCTTCGTCGGAGCGCTGCTTGCCGCCACCACCGGCGTCGTGGCTGCGTCCGTGATCTCCATGGGACTGATCTCCCTGCCGATCATGATGCGCTACGGTTACGACCGCCGCCTGGCGACAGGTGTCATCGCCGCCTCCGGCACCCTCGCCCAGATCATCCCGCCATCCCTCGTGCTCATCGTCATGGCCGACCAGCTCGGCCGCTCGGTCGGCGACATGTACGAAGGCGCGTTCGTTCCCGGCCTCGTGCTCGCCAGCCTCTACGCGACCTGGATTTTCATCTGCGCCACCTTCTTCCCGGCCACTGCGCCAGGCCTCCCGCCCGAGGCGGTCGCCTTCCGCGAGCCCAATCGCAACTTCTACGGCACGTTGGCCCGGGTCGCGGGTCTAGGTGTGGCGACGCTGATCGGCTACCTGCTCTACGCGTTCGTCGGCGACAGCATCGCCAGCATCGCCCCGCCGAAGGATATCCTCAGCGTCGATGGCATGGGCTGGCTTATGGGCACCGTCGTGCCAATTCTGCTGCTGGCGGCGCTCGGCATCGGCGCGGCACGACGCATCGTCGATGGCAACGACGACAGAGGCTTGATGTGCCTCACTCTGTTGATCGGCCTGTCTGCCGTCGTCGGCTACCAGATGATGAAGGACACCCACTACAAAGGCGCTGATTTCGTCATTCTTTGCATGGCGGTGTCGATCTCGCTGGCCTTCGTCATCTCGGTCTTCAACTGGATCCTGCACAAGCTCTTCGGGATACGGTTCCTCTCGCAGCTCGCGCAGCAGGTGACCTTCGTGATGGTGCCCCCGCTGTTCCTCATCTTCCTGGTGCTGGGCACGATCTTCATCGGCATCGCGACACCCACCGAGGGCGGCGCCATGGGCGCCACGGGCTCCGTCTTGCTCGCCATGTTCAAGCGCTGGCTGGACAACAATCCCCGCCGCTTCAACATGGAGCTGCTCAAGTCCGCGATCGAAGCGACGGCCAAGCTCTCCGCCTTCGTCGTCTTCATCCTGGTCGGCGCGCGTATCTTCTCGCTGACGTTCTACGGCGTGAACGGCCACATCTGGGTCGAGCATCTGCTGACGTCGCTACCGGGTGGCCAGATGGGCTTCCTGATCGTCGTCAACGTGATGGTCTTCCTGCTGGCCTTCTTCCTCGACTTCTTCGAGCTGGCCTTCATCGTCATCCCGCTGCTGGCTCCCGCCGCGGAGAAGCTGGGCATCGATCTCATCTGGTTCGGCGTCATTCTCGGCGTCAACATGCAGACGAGCTTCATGCATCCGCCGTTCGGATTCGCGCTGTTCTACTTGCGGTCGGTGGCTCCGCGTGAGGCTTACGTTGACCGCGTGACCGGCAAGACGACGGATCCGATCACCACCGGGCAGATCTACTGGGGCGCCGTTCCCTTCGTCGTCATCCAGTGCATCATGGTCGGCCTCGTGATCGCCTTCCCGGGCATGGTCATGCACTACAAGAAGCAGGCGCCGACCGTGCCTCAGGGTGAGATCCAGTTGCAGATCCCAGGCCTCGGCATCCCCGGCGTTCCCGGACTGCCCGGCATCCCGGGAGTACCGCCGATCCCCGGCGTACCCGGCCTCCCGCCGATCGGCGGTCCCGCTCCGGCAGGGGCGCCGCCGGTCCCCGCCGGCGTACCGGGCATCCCCGCACCGTCGGTGCCTCTCGCACCGCCGCCGGGTCTCGCACCGCCAGCCAAGCCCGATCAGCAGGGCAACGCTCCAGCGGCCAACCAGCCGGTCGTCGACTTCACCAAGCCGCCGCCGATGGATCTGTTCAAGCCCAAGAGCAATCCTTGAGGTCTGCTGGACTATGACCGCCGCCGTTGCTGGCGGCGGTACCGGCCCGAAAACAAAGAACCCGGTGTCGCGAGACACCGGGTTCTTCATTTCCAGCGCAGCTCTCCGTCGACGGACCGGCGACACGCGAGGTGCCGCCGAAGTCCGCCGATCGAAACAGCTTACTTCTGTGCGTTCCGGTAACGGATCGAGTAGCTGTCCATGGTGTACTCGGCCACCTGCAACCACAGGTTCGCGTCGTCGCGGAACGCCTTCTGGCTCTCCCACAGCTCCTTGAACACCGGGTTCTTTGCACCGATCTCGGTGTAGAGCTCGTGCGCCGCCTTCTGGCAGGCGTCCATGACCTCTGGCGTGAAGGGCGTGAGCACCGCACCGGCAGCGACGACACGCTTCAGCGCCGCCAGGTTGCCCGCATCGTACTTCGCCATCACCCAGTTGTTGGCCTCGAGCACCGCCGACGCAAGGATCTCTTGATAGGCCTTCGGCAGCTCGTTGTACTTGTCGCGGTTGACGATGAAGCCCGTCGTGGAGTTCGGCTCCCACCAGCCGGGATAGTGGTAGAACTTCGCCACCTTGTAGAAGCCCAGCTTCTCGTCGTCGTAAGGACCGACCCACTCAGCACCGTCGATCGTGCCCTTCTCGAGCGCCGGGTAGATGTCGCCACCTGCGATCTGCTGCGGCACGACGCCGAGCTTCTGCATGACGCGACCCGCGAAGCCGCCCATGCGGAACTTCAGGCCCTTCATGTCGTCGACGGTCTTGATCTGCTTACGGAACCAACCGCCCATCTGGCAGCCCGTGTTGCCGCCCGGAAACAGCTGCACGTTGTACTTGGCGGTGAACTTGTTGAAGAGGTCGAGGCCGCCGCCATGCAGCAACCAAGCGTTCTGCTGGCGCGCATTGAGGCCGAACGGCAGACACGTGCCGAAGACGAACGAGTCGTCCTTACCGAAATAGTAGTACATGGCCGTGTGCCCGCATTCGACCGTGCTGTTCTGCACGGCGTCCAACACCTGCAGGCCGGGCACGATTTCACCGGCGGCGAAGACCTGGATCTGGAACTTGCCGTCGGTCATCGCGGCCACGCGCTTGGCGATGTGCTCGGCGCCACCGTAGAGGGTGTCGAGCGACTTCGGCCAGCTGGCCGTCATGCGCCATTTCACCTCGGGGTTGGCCTGAGCGATCGCCGGCGAGGCCACCGTAGCCGCAGCGGCTGCACCGACGCCGGCAACGCCGGCCGTCTTCAGAAACTGGCGCCGCTGCGCCGTCTTCTTATCTTCCATATTCGACTGCTCCCTAGGCTTGCGAAAAACTCCGGGAGGGCTGTCCGCAATCCGCGGAATCCCCAACAGACCCGTCCCGATCTCCATCCTGCCGCCCGTCATGCCAGAGCACCCCGCAATCGCGGCGACGCACGCCCATTTCCACGCGGGTTCCCCTACGGCAACAGTAGCGGATCGGTCGTCACTCATAGAGGAAACCGTGCCATCGCGTCATGCGACTTCATGGTGACGACCTGCGCGATTTTTATACATGACTATCAAGACATCGGCGAATACTCTCTGTGCCCCTACCGGATTGACAGTCATATCCCCGGTGCTCGCTTGCGCGAATGCACACAGAACATGGGTGTCCGGGCGCCGCTCGCGTTGCACCTACGCCCCGGCCTGTGGCCGCGCCGCCCCACTGGCTCCTCCGCCCGCAGAATGCCCGCGATCGGCTCTGGTCGTATCTTCCGGCTTCGACTATGAGCCCGATGGAACGTTCACTGCTCAATTGACCGGTAGCCTCATGGCGCGCACCGCCGACTGCCTCGACCGCTTGCGTCATAGCCGCAAGTTCCGTGGGTGGCTCCTCGGGCCGGCGCACCATGTCGCGCTGGTTTTGGCTGTACTTGCGGCACTCCTTCGTCCCGATGCATCCGGCGCTCGCGCCCAGGACAACATCGCGCGCGGTGCCTCCGCCACGTTTTCCCGGTCCCCACTCTATCACCTCACGACGGACCAGGACGATGCCCGCCAATTGACCGACGGCCAGACCGTGTTCGCGACGATGTGGCGGTCACGCCAAGCAGTCGGCTGGAACGACGATCAGCGCCCGGTCGGCATAGAACTCGATCTTGGGGCCACGCGACCCGTAGGCGTCGTCTGCATACGCTCCGCGCGCGGCGTGGAGCAGGGCGTTTTCTTCCCGGAGCGCATCGACCTCTTCGTGTCGCAAGACAGGGAGGGCTACGCCTGGAACGGCTTCATCGCACCGCGGCCCCAGGACGGCGACGCAAAGGTGCTTTCCCGTGAGTTCTGCTTCCCCGATGCAGGACGCGAGGCCCGCTACGTCCGTCTGCAGGTGATCCCGAAAGGCTCATTTTTCTTCACGGACGAGATTACCATCACGACAGCGCGGCACCAGCGCCCGCCGACCGCTCTGCTCCCCGCGCAGGACTTGCACCGCTTCGTCGTCGCGCAGCAGGCGACGGCGCGTATGATCGGCGAACTCGCGCCACACCTGGAGGGGCATCCCGCGACCAGAGAGTTTGCAACAGCCCTTCGGGACATCGCGAACCTGCTGGGCGGTCGACGCCATGACATCGCACTCGCCGACATCGATCGTCTTCGTGACGATGCATACCGCCTGCTGGCGCGAGCGCGCGGTGCTCGGCGCGACGGCTTTACCATCGTCCGGAGCGATCCCTGGCGCCTCGCGTCGCCGGTTTCGACACCCGTCGCGGTTCCGTCGGAAACCCCGGTGATCCTGCCGCAAGGCGGTCATGGCGCCGTAGCCTTCGCCATCTCGCACGCCGCCTCCGAGCCCGTGACGGTCGAGATCGCAACGCGCATCGCCGACGTTACACCCGGCACCTTCATCATCAAGCCTTTGCGCGCCGACTTCGTGACACGCGCCGACGGCACGACGCTCGCCGATCCACTCTGGCCGCTCGAAAACGATCTGCTGACCATACCGGCAGGTCGGACAATTCAACTCTGGCTCGATGTCGCCGCAAGCCACGACGCGGATACCGCCGCAGCTGCGACTCTGGAGACAAAGGTCACGGCACGTCTGGCTTCCGGCCCGAAAACGTATACGTTGCGAACGCCCGTCAAGACCTACCCGAGGCCGTTGCCGTCGGATGTGCCGGCCGCCGTCGCATGGGGCTATTTCGATACGCCGCTGACACGGGGCAACGAACGCGAGGCTGCGCGTGACATGCTCGCGCACGGCATCGACACCGCCGTCGTTCCCGCGTGGCACCGGCTGCCGTTTCCGCGACGCGACGCATCCCCTGACAAAGGCACGATAGGCGATTACGCCCAGTACGATGCCATCATGCAGGCGCTCTGCTGCCACCAGCGCTATCTCTTCTTCCTGGCCTTCAACAGCGACTCGCAGCTCCGCCGCTTCGGCGGCACCCATACATTCCTGAGCGACGACTGGAAGGCGCTGTTCGTGGCGTGGATCCGCGAGTGGGTCGGCCGGCTACGCGCCTCCGGTCTCGACGAGAGCCGTTTCGCCTTCTATCCCGTGGACGAGCCGCATCCGGGCGCCGAGCATGACGCACTGGTGGCGGTCGGACGTCTCATCAAGGCGATCGATCCCCGCCTCAAGATCTACACCACGCTCCATATGCCCGGTGTGATCACAGACGACATCCTCTCCGTCGTCGACATCTTTCAGCTCAATGGACCTGTCGACAATCCCGAGACGATTGCGCGCCTGAAAGCACACGGCAAGACCGTCTGGAGCTACGCCACACTTGGTGGCGGGAAATCGGGTGACCCCGCAACCTTCTACCGTGCTCAAGCGTGGAATGCGTTCATTTCGGGGTTGAGCGGCATCGGATTCTGGTCATATTCCGACATGGGACGATCCGGCAGCGTCTGGAACGATCTGGACGACGTACGGCCCGACTACGCCGTCGTCTACGATCGTCCTGGGGGACTTCTCGGCAGCAAGAGGTGGGAGGGTTGGCGACACGGGGTCCAGGATTTTGCATTGCTGCAGGCGGCCGCGCGTTCTGCGCGATCGAGCGAAGAGAGGCGATACGTCAAGGAGCTGGCGCGTACGGGGCGCGCGCAAATAGCCGACGAAGCACAACTCACGGCGATCAGGCGCAAGCTCGCGGACATGCTTTCTGCACGGTGAGCACGAGAGCCATCGCGGCCGCAACACGATGCAACGGTTGAACGGGGATTCGATGAAGCAGGTCCTGCAGTCACTGAAGTCGGGCGAAACCGAGATCGCCGACGTGCCGTGTCCCTCGGTAGGGCGCGGCCAGCTGCTCATCCGCACCACGCGCAGCCTCGTCTCGTCCGGTACCGAGCGCATGATCGTCGACTTCGGCAAGGCCGGCTGGATCGAGAAAGCACGCCAGCAGCCCGACAAGGTCCGCATGGTCCTCGAAAAGGCCAAAAGTGACGGCATCGTCCCTACCATCCAGGCGGTCCGCAACAAGCTCGATCAGACGGTCCCCCTCGGCTACTGCAACGTCGGCCGCGTACTCGAGGTCGGAGCTGGCGTGACAGGGTTCGCCATTGGCGACCGCGTCGCATCCAGCGGCCGTCACGCCGAGATCGTAAGCGTTCCCATGAACCTGTGCGCCCGCATCCCCGACGAGGTCGGCGACGACGAGGCCGCGTTCACCGTGATGGGGGCGATCGCCCTGCAGGGGCTTCGTCTCGCCGCGCCGACGCTCGGCGAATGCGTCGTCGTAACGGGTCTGGGGCTGGTGGGGCTCATCGCCGTCCAGCTGCTGATGCGCAGCAACGGTTGCCGCGTCCTCGGCATAGATTTCGACCGCAGCAAGCTCGATCTCGCGCGTGCCATGGGGGCCGAGGTCGTCGACCTGTCAACAGGCGAGGATCCTGTGGCTGCCGCCGAGCGCTTTTCGCGCGGTCGCGGCGTCGATGCCGTCATTGTGACCGCCGCAACCAAGAGCAGCGAACCCATGCATCAAGCGGCCCTGATGTGCCGCAAGCGCGGCCGCATCGTGCTCGTCGGGGTGACCGGGCTGGAGCTCTCGCGCGCCGACTTCTACGAAAAGGAGCTGAGTTTCCAGGTTTCGTGCTCTTACGGCCCCGGCCGTTACGATCCGCTCTACGAGGAAAAAGGACAGGACTACCCCGTCGGCTTCGTGCGCTGGACAGAACAGCGCAACTTCGAAGCAATTCTCGATGCCATGGCCGCTCGCCAACTCGAGGTCGCCCCACTCGTCTCACACCGCTACCCGATCGGCGCTGCCGAGCAGGCCTATGACCTGCTCGGCAGCGGCGCTCCGTCGCTGGGCGTCATGCTGGACTATGCACCGGCAAGTGTCGTGCCCGATGCCGACTTACGACGAACCGAGATCCGCCTCGACAGCGGTGCAAGGACGACCGCGAGCGCGACCCCGCTGATCAAGACCGGGGGCACCTCAGCAACGCCCTCGCTCGGGTTCATCGGCTCGGGCAACTTCGCCTCCATCGTCCTCATGCCCGCCTTCAAGCAAGCCGGCGCTGCGTTGACAGTGGTCGCGTCCGCCGCCGGCGTCACGGGCCTGCAGGCCGCCCGCAAACATGGCTTTGCCGAAGCCACGACCGACACGCCCGGCGTCTTCGCGCGAAATGATATCGACGCCGTCGTCATCGCAACGCGCCACGACACGCACGCACGCTTCGTGGTCGAGGCCCTCGATGCCGGAAAGGACGTGTTCGTCGAGAAACCTCTCGCGCTGACGCTGCCGCAGCTCGACGACATCGAGCGGGCCTACCGTGACGCAACGACGAGGCGCGGCCGTCCTCCGCTTCTCGCAGTCGGTTTCAACCGGCGCTTCGCTCCCCACGTCCGGATCGTCAAGGAGAAGCTCGCCGGCACGGCCGGGCCGAAGGCCTTCGTCATGACGGTCAACGCCGGACAGATCCCAGCCGGCCACTGGACGCAGGACTTGGAGGTCGGAGGCGGTCGCATCGTCGGGGAGGCCTGCCATTTCATCGACCTTCTCAGATTTTTGGCAGCCGCACCGATAACCTCGCACAGCATCGCCTACATGGACGCGGCGACCTCCGACACGGCGACAATTCAACTCGCCTTTGCAGACGGATCGATCGGCACCGTGCATTACTTCGCCAACGGCAGCCGCGCCTATCCGAAGGAAACGCTGGAGGTCTTCGCCGCCGGCCGCGTGCTGCGCATGGAAAATTATCTCAAGATCACCAGCTACGGTTGGCCCGGCATGAAACGCACGCGCGCTTGGCGGCAGGACAAGGGATACAACGCCTTCGCCACCGCCTATGTCGCAGCACTGACGGGCAAGTCCCCACCGCCGATCCAGTTCGACGAGCTGATGGAAGTCAGCCGCGTCGCGATCGAAATGTCACGCACGGGGAAATGAGCGATGGCCAGCGTCAAACATTGGATCGACACGAAATTCTACCCCGCGCATCGCGACAATTGGGACGATTGGCTGTTTCGCGAGCGCATCCTGCGCCACATCAGACCGGGCTGCACCGTCCTCGACCTCGGCGCGGGTGCCGGCATCGTCGAGCAGATGGACTTTCGCGGCTACGGCGCCCGCATCTGCGGCGTCGATCTCGACCCGCGCGTCGTCGACAATCCCATGCTCGACGAGGGGCGCGTTGCCGACGCTGCCCGCATCCCCTACGACGATGCAATTTTCGACGTCGTCTTTTCCGACAACGTACTGGAACACCTCGACGACCCGTTGACCGTGTTCCTCGAGGCGCGACGCGTGCTGAAGCCTGGGGGCGTCTTCCTCTTCAAGACGCCCAACAAGTGGCATTACATGCCGACCATCGCGCGCCTTACCCCCCATGGCTTCCACCAATTCGTTAATCGCCTGCGCGGCCGTGCCGCCGTCGATACGTTCCCCACGCGCTACCGTGCCAACACCAAGGGCGATGTCATGCGCTTGGCGAAGCAGGCTGGCCTGAACGTTGCCGAGATCGAGCGCATCGAGGGCCGGCCGGAATATCTTCGCATCGCCGCTCCCTTCTATCTCGCGGGGCTCGCGTACGAGCGCACGGTCAACGCCATGGGCTTTCTGGCCCCGTTCCGCATCCTCCTCGTCGGGACATTACGCAGACCCTGACGCTCCACGCCCCGCCCGCCTTGTGTGAAGCCCTGCCGGGCACAACCGGGCAACCCTCCAAAATTCATCGAGGGTGAGGTGGCTGTTGCAGCAATTACATACCGTCTGCCGGCCACGCGGTATGTCCGCCGCTCCGTCGCCGACTTATCCCCGTTGGCGGGAGCTTTCCTATTCTGGGCTCGTGATCAGGCAGGACACGAGCACACATGCACGCCACACCCAATCTCGCCTTTCCCTTCATCCTGGCGGCTCAAGCGCAGAAGCACGTCACCCACAACGAATCCTTGCTGACGTTGGACGCGCTCGTCCAACTCGCTGTTCTCGATAGAGACAGCGCCCTGCCGCCCACGACTCCTGCCGACGGGCAGCGCCACATCGTTCCGGCCGGCGCAGCCGCCGCGTGGAGCGGCCACGAGGCGGCGATCGCGGCTTGGCAGGATGGCGCATGGGCTTTCTACCCGCCGCAAGCTGGCTGGCGCGCGTGGGTGGCGAGCGAGGGCATCACCGTCGTCTTCGATGGCACTGCCTGGCAATCCCTCTTCGCGATCGCCGCCGGAAGCCTGACCCTCGCACGTTCTGTCCACGGTGCGACCAGCGGCCTGGCGATCATCGAGGAAGAGGTCACCCTCGCCGGCACCTCGGTCGACAGCACGATCACCATCCCCGACCGCGCCCTCGTTTTCGCGGTCTCCACACGCACGACCGAAAGCATCACCGGCGCCACCTCTTACGACTGTGGCATCGCAGGGGAGACTGCCAAATACGGCGGCCTCCTCGGCACCACCGCCGGCAGCACGAACTCGGGCGTGACCGGACCCAGTGCCTTCTATTCCCCGACCCCCGTTCGCCTGACCGCGAACGGCGGCACCTTCGCCGGCGGCAAAGTCCGCATTGCAATCCATCACATGCTCTTCGGCGTCCCCACGAGCTGATCCCGGAAGGAGATCTCCCGCATGTCCGGAACCACGTCCGGCGTCCTGTTCACGCCCAATGGCGCCATGACGGACCTCACGATCTATCGCGGCAAGTCGTTACGCTTCGAAGTGATATGGGGCGGCTCTGCGCCAATAGACATTACCGGCTACGCCGCCACCTTCCAGGTGCGCAACTATTCCGGCCGATTGATGCTGGAACTCTCCACCGCGAACGGCCGCGCCACCAACGGCGGCTCCGATGGCCGGTTGACGTTCACGGCGCCCCCGGAAACGACCGCCGGCGTCGATTCGGCCGGCACCTACGAACTCGAACTCACCACGACGATGGGTGATGTCTATCGCGTCCTCTCGGGCCGCGTCACGATAGAGGAAGAGACCGTCAGATGAGCGAAGTCGTAGCACATATCGTCACCTCGTCCGTCATCGAGGCCGTCGTGGCGACCCCCGGCCCCGCCGGTCCGGCTGGCCCCGTCGGCCCCCAGGGTCCCGTCGGACCTCCAGGTCCGGAGGGACCTGTCGGCGCAGCCGGCCCGCAAGGACCGGCCGGTCCGGCGATCCCCAATCCAACGCCGTTCGTCGGCGTCAACAAGGTTGCAAATACGACAGCTCGCTTCACCGTCTCGGCGCAGGAGAGCCTCCTCGACCATGAGGGAACCGGACACCGCCTTCGGATCAACAAGGCCGCAAGCGCCAACACAGCCGCCGTCGTCCTGCAGAATGCAGGCTCGCCGCGCGCCGAAATCGGTCTGTCCGGCGACGACGACCTGAGGCTGAAAGTGAGCCCCGACGGCGCGACGTGGAAGGATGCCCTCAAGATCGACCGTACATCGGGCGCGGTCGCGTTCCCGAACTCGAACCTCGATGCCCCCTCGCCCCTCAACCTCCTCCCCGACGCCGGACGCTGTGCCGCCAACACCGATGCCGCCGCAGTTTCCGTCATCGGAGGTTTCACCACCCCGGGCTACCTACTCCCCTTCAACGGGGCGTCTATCTCGGCGCACGCCAAAATGATCTACAACAACACCACTTATGGCGGGACGGCCGGCGCACTCGACGCAGATGTCGACGCGCTGATGACCAAAATTCGGGATGCAGGCTATCGCCGCTACCATAGCGAGTTCTGGGTCGCCAAACTCACCAAGGGTAACGGAACGTCCCTTCCCACAACCGTCGCCGGCATCCCCCATTACGTCAGCCTCTACATGCGCCGCCTACGCCTCGCAACGAGTACGACCCACGTCTACTTGCGCGCGAAGAGTGGCAATCTCGTCGTCCGCTGGATGCATGCGGGCCAGACGATCTACGCGAACGGTGTCGAACAACCAAAGACGGACTTGCTGATCACGCCCGCCATGGGCTGGATCGCCGTTCGGCTTCAAGACATCGTCCCGCTCCGCACGTCGTTCGGCTATCAGCCCGACTATTTCTACCTCTCTCAAGCAGTGGCCGGCGACGAAGCACTTTTCGCCCTCATGGCACTATCCAGCGGAATCAATAAGATAGATCCCGATATCGGCTTGATCCCGAACATCGCTGCCTTCTCGTGATCGCAAGTGCCGTCGGCGGCTCGCCGGGCACGCCTGCGTGGCTTCCCTTGCACGCGGCGCAAGCAGTCGACTGCCGAGCAGACCCCTCCATGAAGGATCTCGGCGCCGCGCATGGGACACGTGGCGCCGTGCGACCGTAGTCGAAAAGCAACGCAGTCACGCAAATCCGCTCACGGACTCTATAGAAGACCGAAACATGCGGTATACTTAGTATTGTTTCGCAGCCCACCGCACCACACCCTGGCACGAGGGACATCGGCGGCTGCACCATCGTTGCGTGACGCCGGCTAGGCCGGCCGCAAATCCATTTCGCGGGGGCGAAGGTAATGCCGACCGATAATTACGAACTGGCGCGCCAGATCATCGAGGCCGCGCCACAAGCGGAATTCATTCTGCCCCCCTACACCGGTAGCACGTCCGATCTCGCCTACCTCAAGCAATGGACGCTCGAACTCGTCACATCGATTTATGGCGTAGACGCGAGCCTTTTCGACAGCGCGACCGTCGTGTCGACTTCGATCCTCCGTGACTTCGTTCATAGGGCCCTGTATCAGACTACGGATCCGAACGATATCGACGACATCATCGGCACGGACCAATTCGCGGGATTTGGCGATGTTGCTTTCGGATTCCGGTACCCGGCCTATGGCTTGTGTGGCTTCATGGCGTGGCAGATGTGGGAGGTCTTCCGGGCCTTCGGCTATCAAACCAACGAGATCAGCACGTTCGACAGTGCTCTGACCGATAGCGTCGAGGGACACGTCACTGCCGAAGTTTACGTCAGCGATCTCGGAAAGTATATCGTACAGGATGCGACATTCAATTTCCTTTATCGCGACGGCAACGGAGACATCCTGTCTTTCCTCGAGACCCGCGAAGTCAACAACGCCAACGCCACGCTCGTCTTCGATGGCTTCACCAATTACCGCTGGTATTACATCGGCCTCGTACAGCCCAACATCGACACAAACCTGCAGGCATATTTTCGCGAGCACTATATCGAGTCGGTCTATTGGTGGTACGGCACCGACGGCTCACAACACTTCTACATCCCCAACCTCTTTCCGGATCCCACCCAAGCCCACGTTGGGACGAGCGAACAAGGCGGCACGTTCGTCGACATCGATACTGCGGTCACCCAGATCATTGCGCTGGCCGACGCCGCCGCACAGACATGGACCGAGGCAGCCGCAACGCTTCGCACAAACTCTTACTACGTATCGGGCTTCCAACTCCGTGACGACCAAGGCGCTGTCGTTTCGCAATGGCTCACTGTGCGACTGGACTCTGGCGATTATGTTTCCGTCAATCTGGCCGATGCCTCCACGCTGTCGGGATCATTCGACCAACTCGTCATCGAAGCTGTCGGCGGGCCCGTCTTAAATCCGGGCTCGGATTTGGCACTGTTCCGAAATGCCGCGAATGTGCTGGGCGCCAACGGCCAGTTGATGACCTTCGGCGACGAGTTCACCACGGCGACGGATCAATTCGGCTCGGCGTCGGCCGACTATCTCCGCGGCGGCACCGGCGTCGACCGCATCTTCGGCTACGAGGGCAACGACATACTCCACGATGGCGGCGCGGGCACAGACTACCTGGTCGGCGGTACCGGTGACGATGCCTACATCGTGAACAGCCAGACCGTGCGCATTATCGAGCAGGTCGATCAAGGCATTGATACGATCTACGTCTATCTGGACTACAAACTGCCGGAGAACATCGAGATATTGAACCTGCAAGGTGCTGCGATCCGCGGCACAGGCAATTACGGCGAATACTGGCTGAACGGAAACGACAACGACAATATTCTCGACGCGCGCCCTGGCATCGGTCACCTCTACGGGGGAAAAGGAAACGACTCCTACTTAATTAACGATAGTGACGACGGCCTTGCCGAACTCGCGAACGAGGGTATTGATACGGTCTACGGAGCCATAAATTTCACACTGCCAGAGAACGTCGAAGTTCTCACGCTCACCGGCACTGCCGTGCGGGGCACAGGCAACACGGGTGAATTCTGGATCTACGGCAACACCGGCGACAACATTCTCGACGCGCGCCCTGGCATCGGCCACCTCTACGGGGGAAAAGGGAACGACTCCTACTTCATTAACGATCATGACGACGGCCTTGCCGAACTCGCGAACGAGGGTATCGATACCGTCTACGGAGCCATAAATTTCACACTGCCCGAGAACGTCGAAGTTCTCACGCTCACCGGCACTGCCGTGCGAGGCACAGGCAACACGGGTGAGTTCTGGATCTACGGAAACACCAGTGACAACATTCTCGACGCACGCCCAGGTATCGGCCACCTCTACGGCGGAGCTGGAAATGATTCATATTTCGTAAATGATCCAAACGACGGAGTCGCCGAGAACCCTAATGAAGGGATCGATACGGTTTATGCTGCCGTCGACTTCACCTTGCCTACCTACGTAGACGTTCTCACGCTCACCGGCGCTGCCGTGCGGGGGACGGGCAATGCAGGCGAATTCTGGATCTACGGAAACGCCGGCGACAACATTCTCGACGCACGCCCGGGCATCGGCCACCTCTACGGGGGAAAAGGAAACGACTCTTACTTCATTAACGATAGTGGCGACGGCCTTGTCGAACTCGCAAACGAGGGTATCGATACGGTCTACGGGGCCATCAATTTCACACTGCCAGAGAACGTCGAAGTTCTCACGCTCACCGGCACTGCCGTGCGGGGCACAGGCAACACGGGTGAATTCTGGATCTACGGCAACACCGGCGACAACATTCTCGACGCGCGCCCTGGCATCGGCCACCTCTACGGGGGAAAAGGGAACGACTCCTACTTCATTAACGATCATGACGACGGCCTTGCCGAACTCGCGAACGAGGGTATCGATACCGTCTACGGAGCCATAAATTTCACACTGCCCGAGAACGTCGAAGTTCTCACGCTCACCGGCACTGCCGTGCGAGGCACAGGCAACACGGGTGAGTTCTGGATCTACGGAAACACCAGTGACAACATTCTCGACGCACGCCCAGGTATCGGCCACCTCTACGGCGGAGCTGGAAATGATTCATATTTCGTAAATGATCCAAACGACGGAGTCGCCGAGAACCCTAATGAAGGGATCGATACGGTTTATGCTGCCGTCGACTTCACCTTGCCTACCTACGTAGACGTTCTCACGCTCACCGGCGCTGCCGTGCGGGGGACGGGCAATGCAGGCGAATTCTGGATCTACGGAAACGCCGGCGACAACATTCTCGACGC
>VFQT010001680.1_pt1 | contig 25650 bp, 21 predicted proteins | sample 3512381 | NCBI WGS metagenome assembly VFQT01 (sample SAMN10412376, study PRJNA504923) | tailings metagenome | isolation source: Relicate 2 Philex TSF3 active mining site | place: Philippines: Tuba, Benguet | collected 2017-08-29
ACTTCCTGGCCGGCTCGCACGTGGTTCATGGTCCACTCAGTGCTTTCGCCCTGTACCCGGCGAAAGTCCACGACGATGACTCGACCTCCCGGCTTCATGGCCTTGCGCAAAGACGTCATGGTCTTTTGCGGGAATTCAAAGTGGTGGTATGTATCACAGATGAATGCGACGTCCACGGAATTGGGCGGCAGCCGGGTTGAGTCATCGGTGCACAGCAGGGTTTCCACGTTCCGCAGGTTGCGTTCGCGGCTGGTGACTTCGATGTGGTCGAGGAATTTTTTGGCGATGTCCACCGCGATGACGCGGCCTTCCGGACCCAGTTGAGCGGCGAACAGGCGTGTGAACAGCCCGGTACCGGCTCCGATGTCTGCCACCACGTCCGTGGGTTTCAGGCCGATGGCTTTAAGAATCTCGGTCCGCTTCGCAAAGACTTCGCGACTTTCGATTTCAAAACGCTCAGTGAACTGTTTGGGGTCCGGATCACGGAAGGTGTCGTTGATCCCGGGACGCACGCTTTTTTCCTGAGCATTCAGGCTGTTGGACAGGCTGACGAAACAGACAAGCAGCAGCAGTGTTTTGTGGCTGGACAGACAGATCATGACGAGACACCTTGAAAAACTGGAGGGCGGCGAAACGGTATTCACCAGGCGAAATTCTTTGCCAGGACGAACATGGCCACGAGGAGGATAGCAGCTGCGAAGACCTTTTGCAGGGTGGATGCAGACAGGTATCGGGCAGCCGTCTGTCCGGCGGTCAGCCCCGGAAGTCCGCCGGCGACAAACAGCGCGGCGGTCTGCCACTGCAGGTGCTGTCCGGCGGACAACTGCGAGATCACGCCCGAGGCACTGACGAGGGAGATGACCATCAGGGAGGTGCCTACCGCTCGCGACATGGACATGCTGCTGAAGACAATCAGCGCTGGTACGATGATGAAGCCGCCGCCCACGCCGAACATGCCGGAAAGAATTCCAGCGGTGACTCCGGTCAGCAGCAGCAGGCGGGCACAGCGACTGGTCAGGATCAGGTTGCCACACGCATCGCGCTGGCAGCGGGGTCCGTCCTGGCGATAGTCTGCGGCAGTGACAGCGTGGTCCAGAGGAATGCAGACCGCTGCCTGCCCGCTGCTGCGGCTGCCTTTGCGCCACATCACCGTGGCAATGATCGTCATCAGCAGGGCAAACAGCAGCATCAGCAGCGAATCGGGGATTTGGTGAGCCACCCACGAGCCCAGGGGTGCGCCGAGAATACCGGCTGCTGCGAACAGCAGACCGGTTCGCAGTTCGGCTTCCCCACGGCGCCACTTCTGCAGAAAGCCGAGCAGTGCTGTGGCTCCGACGGACACCAGGGAAATCAGGACTGCCTGGCGAGTGGGGATCCCCAGCCCATAGACCAGCATCGGCACTGCAAACACAGCACCGCCTCCGCCGGTCAGGCCGAGTGAGATTCCGGTGATGATGCCGAAGAGGATGGACATGGGACAACTTATTGAAAGGAGCGAAGCTGGTGCGGCAGCAGACCTGTCAGGTGGCGATTTCGCAGACTTTCGTGCCGCAGGTCAGAGTATTCTCCGGGACGGTGGGGAGTTTTGTGGCGATCCACGCCTTGATGCCGCCGACGAGGTCCGAAACATTGGTGCGTCCGGCCTGCAGCAGGATGCTGCAGGCGATGGCCGAGCGATAGCCACCCTCGCAGTGCACGACCACCGGCCGATCTGCCGGAATCTGATGCAGTCGTTCCCGCAGATGAGTCAGCGGCACATTGCTGCTGCCCTGCAGATGGACGATCGCGTACTCCTTTTCGGAACGCACATCCAGTACAAACGGCGATTCGTGCTGTCGCAGGTCAGCAAGCGCAGCGGCCGTGATTCGCGGCACGGTCTGCACAAATTCCGGATGCTGCTGCAGGGCCTGCATTCCATCCTGCAGATAGCCGGCGACATTATCAAATCCGATGCGTCCCAGCCGCATCACGGCTTCCTGTTCGTTGTCGTCGCCGATGACGACAATCGGATCATCGTGGTTCAGGAGCGACCCGCACCAGGTGGCATATTTGCCCTGCAGTCCGATCTGCAGAGTTCCCTTCAGCGAGGCTCCGGCGAAATCGATGGCATCGCGGACATCCAGCAGCTGTGCGCCGGACTGCTGCAATTGCAGCACCTGTGGCAGTGGCAGTGCCTGCAGGGCTGTGTGCATGGTCTGATCGAGAGCGGGCCGCTCCTGGCGATTGCGGACAGCGTCATAGACGAAGTAGCCCGGTGCTTCCGGCTGCTCGGCTGTCACCAGCGTGCGAAACTGTTCAAACGGCATCGGCTGCAGAGCGTAGTTGAACGTCTTCTGCTCGCCAATCGTGGAGACTGTTTCCTTGCTGAGTGCCTTTCCGCAGAGTGACCCTGCGCCGTGAGCAGGATAGACGAGTGTGGCATCCGGCAGCTGTCGCAGGCGATCCAGGGAATTGTAAAGCATGGCCGCCAGTTCATCGGCTGTAACGCCGATTGAGGCCAGCAGGTCGGGGCGACCGACATCGCCGATAAACAGCGTGTCACCGGTCAGAACGGCGTGCGGTTCCGTGGTGCTGCGAGTCTGATCGAAGACCAGCAGTGAGATGCCTTCCGGCGTATGGCCCGGTGTTTCCATGATTTGAATGCGAACATCACCCAGCAGGATTTCGTTGCCGTCCTGCAGCGCCAGATGTTCGAATTCGGCACCGGCGCGAGCACCCAGGCAGATCTGAGCACCTGCCTGGTTCCGCAGTTCGATGTGGCCGGCGAGGAAATCAGCGTGAAAGTGCGTCAGAAAGACATAGCGGATGACGTATCCGCCGGCAGCGGCATCATCGAGGTATTGCTGGATATCGCGCTGCGGATCAACGACGGCAGCAGTTTTGGTGCGTTCATCGGCAATCAGATAGGATGCATGTGCGAGGCAGTTCAGGTAGTACTGTTTGAGGATCATGGTTGTGCTTTCAGGGCAGAAGATCAGTTACGGTCAGGCTGCTGATGTCAACTGGTTCAGGACACGACGCAGAGTGGCTTCGGGAGGAGCACCGGCGGACTGGCCAACGACTTTGCCCTGAACGACGAAGGCAAGCGTGGGTATCGACTGCACGTTGAACTCAGACGCCAGCTGCGGGTTCTGGTCGATGTTGACCTTGACGATGCGCGCCTTTCCTGAAAACTCGGTCGCCAGTCGATCCAGTGCCGGGGCCAGCATGCGGCAGGGACCACACCAGTCAGCATAAAAGTCGACCAGTACGGGGACCGGAGAGTTGAGCACGTCGTGAGCAAAGCTGGCGGTGGAAGTGTGATGAACGGCACTCATGGGGTGCTCCTGTGATTGTTGTTTCACCAACCAGCCACAAGCCGGCCGGTTGCAGATGGGGCTGGGCTGCAGGTTCAGCTGCAGCAGGATGCTTTGGACTGTGTTGAACAGGTGCCGGCGGAATTTTCAGGAGTGGTTTTGACCTGGTTCCATGGCATGCGGGCGAGGATCAGGGCCATGCCGCAGGTGTCGGTGATACCGGCGAACATCAGGCCGGCACCCACGAAGGCGGACAGTCCGGCGAACCAGGGATGCATCAGCATGGCGAGGACACCGCCAGTGAGAGCCATGAAGCCGGCACAGATGCGAACCTGGCGTTCCAGGGAAATCGTACGACGACCGCGGACGACCGGCAGCCCGGCCTGATCCCAGGCAAGCGTACCGCCTTCGACATTGATGACGTTCATGCAGCCGGCGGCCTGCAGTTTTTCGCACGCCTGTCGGCCGCGGCTGCCGGAGCGGCAGATGACGTAGATTGGATCAGGGCCAGGGTGCTGTGCCAGTACGTCGCCGGGGCTGAAGGCTTCCAGCGGGAAGTTGACGGCTGTGGCAGCGTGGATTTCGCGGAATTCGGCGGGAGTCCGGACATCGATGAGCTGGACTTTGCGTCCGGTTTTGATGGCATCGTGCAGTTCTTTGGCAGTGATGGTGGCGACACTCATGTGTGAATTTCCTTGAAAAACCGGGGTCATTGGGGGTGACGCGGATGTGGGACAGGACGACATTTGCAGTGTCTTCGGGCTGTCCTTACGGATAAATATATCGGAAGATAGCGACATGTCAATAAATAAATCGGTGGATTTTTTGCGGCTGGTGTTTCGCGGTGCGGCCGGCTGGCGGTGGGTGGGGATGGGGGCTGGCGAGTTTTGACTGGGGGCAGTAATCTGTGACGGGTGTGCGAGAGCATGTTGTGGTACAGATTTTGAGACTTCGGGGCGTGATGTGATGCGGCAGTCTGAATTCTGTGCTGGGCCTGGTGGTCGTCGGGAATTTTTGCGAGCGGGTGTGCTGGCGGCGGGTGGTCTGACGCTGCCGCAGCTGCTGGCGGCTCAGCGGGCTGCTGCGGTTTCGGCCTGCGGAATTCCGGACACGTCGGTGATTTTGTTCTGGATGTGGGGTGGTCCCAGTCAGCTGGAAACATTTGATCCGAAGCCTGAGGCACCGAGTGAGTATCGGGGGCCGTTTGGTTCGATTCCGACAAATGTCCCGGGGCTGGACATCTGCGAGATTTTTCCTGGTCTGGCGAAGGTGGCGGATCGGTATTCGCTGATTCGTTCTGTGCGTCATGAGATGTCTGCGCACAATGATGGATCGATTGAGATGCTCACGGGGAAGACTCCGCAGCGTCCTGATCCGACATCGCTGGCGCATTCCGAGCATCCGGACATGGGGATGATCACCAGTCGTGTGCGGGGCTGTCATCCGGCGGGTCTGCCGCAGTATGTGGGGATTCCGACGAAACCGTTTATGACTCGGCCGCAGTATCTGGGAGTTCGTCATACGGCGTTTGTGACGGGCGATCCTTCGGTGTCGGGATTTCGGCCGGCGAATCTGCAGCTGGATGCGGGGCTGAATGCCGGTCGCCTGTCGGATCGGCTGCAGCTGTCGGCGCAGTTTGATCGATTTCGTCGGCAGTTTGATGGTGGGGTGATGGCGGGCAGTGGTGAGTTTCATGAGCAGGCGTATGAGCTGCTGTCGAGTGCGCGGGTGGCTGAGGCCTTTGATCTGGAGCGTGAGTCAGCGGAGCTGCGGGACCGTTATGGTCGCACGCTGTGGGGTCAGAGCTGTTTGCTGGCGCGGCGACTGGCTGAGGCGGGAGTGGGGCTGATAACGATTGACGCACAGGCTCCGCAGAATGGTTTAAAGCGTTACTTCAGCTGGGATGATCATGTGATCCCGATGTATGACTGGGATCTTGGTCCGGCGATGCAGTTTCGGGCGCGGGACATGGATCCGGCGCTTTCGACATTGATCGAGGACATTCATCAGCGGGGTCAGGACCGGCGGATTCTGGTGGTGGCGATGGGAGAATTCGGGCGGACGCCGCGACTGTCGTCGTCTGGTGGTCTGCAGGGTCGGGATCACTGGCCGCATGCGATGTCGGTGCTGGTATCCGGTGGTGGCTGGCGGATGGGTCAGGTTGTGGGGGCGACGACAGGTCGGGCGGAGTATCCGGTCGAGCGTCCGCTGACGCCGCAGGATCTGCTGGCGACGATTTACCGTCATCTGGGGATAGATCCGGAGCATGAGTTTCTGGACTTCGCGGGTCGTCCGCAGCGGATTTTGGCGCATGGCCAGCCGATTCGTGAGCTGTTGTGAAGGGGCAGGCACATGCGTCTTTTTTCTGCGGAAAAACGGAGTTGAAGTTCGTGTTTTCCACCTTTTCGCTTTTGGTGATTTTTTGAAACAGCAGTGATGATTTTTTGAAACATACGGTAACGACCCAGGCCTGCGGAAAAATCAAGGGGTTTGCGCATCCGGGAGAATCATCGTGAGTTTCAAAAACACCAGAAGGACCGCGATCGGTGCCGGGGTGACGGCTCTTGTGTCAGCGGCGATTGGTCGGGGCGGGGCAGGAGCGGTCACGGGCAGGGCTGCCGATGGGCGATATGCGACGCAGCTGAGCGTGCCTCAATTCGTTCAGAATATGCCGATACCGCCGACCAAGCGGCCGATTTCGACCGGAAATGCCCCGTGGCGAGTGGGTGACTGTTTTCACGGGGTGGCTCCGGAATATTTCAATCGAGCCACAGCAGAGAACGTGTCTTTCAATTTTCCGCAATTGTTTCCCGAGCAGTACTACGAATTGCGAGCAAAAGAGTTCATTGGCGAGATGATACCCGGCGTGCGGACGCCGCTGCTGGGGTATGACGGTCTGGTGCCGGGCCCCACGTTCAGGACTCGCTGTTGCCAGCCGATTGTCGTGCGGCAATACAATGATCTGTTTGACACGGAATTGTCGACTCACCTGCACGGTGGTCATAATCCGTCACATTCGGATGGTTATCCAAACTTCTACATCCTGCCGGGTCAGGCAAGAGATTATTTTTACACGAATACTGTGCCCAGCACCAACGGTGTAGCGGACATCTCGGAGTGTCCCTCGACCTGCTGGTATCACGATCATGCGATGGACATTGCTGGTGATACCTGTGTGCACGGTCTGGCGGGTTTTTATCTGCAGTACGACGACCTGGAGCTGAATCTGATTCGCAGAAATGTGCTGCCGGCGGATCAGTATGACATCCCGGTTTTGATTCAGGACCGTCGGTTCAATTCGGACGGCACAATTTTTTACGATCCTCTGGACCACAACGGTTACCTTGGGGACGTGTATGTGGTGAATGGCAAGGCCTTTCCGAAGTTTCATGTGCAGCGTCGCAAATATCGCTTTCGGTTTCTGAACGGCTGCAATGCGCGGCACATGGAGTTGCGTCTGAGCAGCAATGCGTCGTTTTTGGGGCTGGGTACGGACAGCTGGCTGTATCCGCAGGCGGTGGTGCTCAGTACGCTGCTGCTGAGTCCTGCGAAGCGTGCCGACGTGATCATCGATTTCACGAATGCTCCGAACGAAGTCTTTCTGGAGAACATACTGCAGCAGAACGACGGCCGCGGACCAGATGGAACGCTGGATTCCCGCAAGGTACAGATACCCGGGACGCAGGTTTTGAAGTTTGTTGTCGAGGGGGCTCCGCAGCCCGACAGTGCGACGGTCAGCGTGGGTGCTCCGCTGCGACCGCATGTGCCGATTCGCGCCGAAGAAATTGTCGAGACCCGAGTGTTTGAATTTCACCGGCGGAACGGTGCGTGGCAGATCAACCAGAAGTTTTTCGATGAGTTCCGAGCGGATGCCTGTCCGAAACTGGGCACGGCGGAACGCTGGATCCTGCGGAATGGCAGTGGCGGCTGGTGGCATCCGGTGCATGTGCATCTGGAGTCGCATCAGATACAGAAGGTTAACGGCAGTATTCCGCCGCTGTCCGAACGGTTCAAGGTGGATACGACGATGCTGGGTCCGAACACGGAGGCGGAAATCTTCATGAGGTTTCGCACGTTCCGTGGTCCGTTTGTGTTTCACTGTCACAACATTGAGCACGAGGACATGCGGATGATGTTTGTGTTTGATCCGCGGACGGACGGTCCGCTGAGCAATCAGCCGCTGCAGCAGTACCATCCCTGAGTCTTCCGACCGGCGCTGGATACGATTGAAGCACGGGAGTGGTCGCGGTGTGCTGCGGCCTTGTGCCTGGTCTGCGCGAGACTGTGCCCCTGCGCGGTGCATAGCCACGCGTTTTTAACATGCGAGACTCAAATGTTCCGATGTTCTCGGCGGTCCCTGTTGTTTGCCTGCATGGGTTTGTTGGCGACATCAGCGGCAGTGGGTGTTTGGTTTGGGGCAGGTTACAGGTCTGCTGCGTGTGGGGTGGCTGAGTCGCGAAATGAGTTGCGTGCGGCCAGCCTGTCCTCGGAGCGGATTGAGGGTCGAAGTTCACGGCGTTCGGGGATCAGTATTCCTGATGTGCTGGTGACCGATGAGCGGGGCCGCAGCCTGCGACTGATGTCTGAGGTCATTCGCGACCGCAGCGTATGTGTGAATTTCTTCTACACCCAGTGTGACGGAAGTTGCCCGGGCACGACGCGGACAATTCGCGGTCTGCGTGCGGAACTTGCAAGGCACTTTGGGGCGGACGAGCTGGTATTCCTGTCAATATCTCTGGATCCCGTAACGGACACTGCAGAGCGGCTGGCGGAGTATCGTCGGTCTTATGGCATCACGGAGGGCGGCGGTCAGGCCGAATGGGTGTTTGCGTCCTGTGAAGAGGCGGATCTGGAGGCGGTACGGCGGGGGTTTGGTGCGTATGATCTGGACGCTGCGGTCGATGCGGAGCGGAATCAGCATGCTGCGACAGTGACGTTTGGCAATGCGAGACTGGACCGCTGGTCTGCATTGCCTGCTGCGATGGATCGGAGCCAGTTGCTGTCAGCCATGTGTCGTATCATGGGGAACTCTGCGCAGCAGCGATACGCGAATCTGCTGTTGCTGCGAAAGTAATGCTCGATGCCGGCGTATCAGGCGTTTGGATGGGCGCTGAGTCCACCTGTCGGAGCTGCCACAGACATTTGTGAGTGAGCGAACGCTGTGTGGCTGCGTGAAGTCACTGCTCTGCCTGAGCTGCCTTCAGGTGGAGCACACCCCAGCCATGGCCGTCGGGGTCGACGAAGCTGTGTGAATACATGAAACCGAGGTCTTCCGGCTGATCGCAGGTTGTGGCACCGTTTGCCAGGGCCTTCGCAACCAGTTCGTCAACGCGTTCCCGCGTGTCGCAGCTGAGTGAAATGAGCACCTCAACTGCCTGGCTGGTGTCGCAGACGGCCTTTGGAGTGAACGAGCGAAATTTCTCGTGGGTGCCCAGCATAACGCAGGTCGAGTCGTTGATTACGATGCAGGCGGCTGTGTCGTCGCTGAACTGAGGATTGTGCTGAAAGCCCAGTGCCTTGAAGAAGGCCACGGATTTCGGCAAATCGGCGACTGGCAGTGTGAGAAAGATTTGATTGATCATGCCTGAGATGCTCCGAAAGGCCATCAGATTTCGATTTTGCCGTTTGATTTACCGTGCAAATTGTCCGCTCGTTACTCCAAAACGCACAGCATTGTAAACACCGGATGGTCGGAGTACAGGAAAGCTCGCATTCACTGCGGTCTGGACTCAGCAGGTTCGGGGTCACCGCTCTGCGGTGCAGCACAGCTCATGACGACAATCGAATTTGATCAGAACTCCGCACGCGAAACGAGGCAGCGGCGAGCTCGTGGGAGCCGTGTCAACACCCGGACGCTGCTGCTCTGGTGACCTTGAACCTGCTGCCTGCTGTTTCCACCCTGTACAAACCCACCATGCCAATATCGCCGCAAATCGCGTTTGCTCCGGCAGCACTGGCTCTCTGCTGTAATTGGTCTCGATGGACTGGGGGCGAAATCAGCCTGGAGAAGCGAAGGGAACATCAGGAATCAACGTTTTTTCCGGATTTCAGAGACGTGTTGATGTTCGCGGATTCGCAAGGAAAGATTCGTGTGGTCTTAATCATTGAAATTAAACTTTACATACTCAGGACGAGCTTTTTCTACTTCCTCCATCAGACTTTTCATTTGCTCTGGTGTCATCTTCTGTGCACCGCGAATCAGATTGCGGTGCAGAACCAGTTCCCCCGGAACTTCTGTGTATCGACGTTCAGGTGCCACGCCAGCAGACGTGGGAAAGATCGAGGGTATCAGGTTGAATTTTTTCCCCGGTGAATCGTCGCTGCGGTCCGAGGTGATCACAACGTCACGAAGTACGATCCGACTGGAGTCCACAGAGACGATGGTCCCGTTCACATGGTCAAGGGAGAAGATCATCGCAAATGAACCAGGCGTTGCATCCGACGTGGTCCCCTGACCTGTCATCTCGTCACTGCAGCGAGTCACCAGGCAAACCTGCTGCTCGGGTTGCAGGTCGTTCAGTGCCAGCACACCGTTGTTGGACTGGACCCCGTCGCTGGTCGAAACCGCTGTGGTTTCGAACTTCGGGGAGTCCTGTGTCTGGATTTGGTCGGACGCGGGAATTTGGTTCCCCAACATCATGCTGCTAATCACACAGCCAGCATTTCCGCAAAGCAGGCTCAATGACACGCCGACAATTGCGGCTGCGCGAAACAGTTCCACTGCCAGGCCTCCTTCATTCAACGACCGGAACATCACGTCAATCTGTTTTATGCTCTGAGAATGCTGCCAGTCTCTCTGTATTCCTGATTATGGACAAGATGAACCCGTCGATGTGTAACCCGACTCAGATGGCCTGTGCCTGCAAACCTTACGTTTTTTGGCGGTTGCGGCGATTGTTGCCGATGATCTGTGGTTTTGTTTCGGCAGTGAATGCCTCAGGGTGTTTTTTGGTGCTTCCGGGATTTCTGTGGGCGGGCCGCTCTCTCCAGCTTCACCAGCAAAGGCAGAAAACCCGAGATTTTGAACAAATTCACTTGATCAAGTTCGTCGAACCGCGAGGTCTGATCCAGGCGTGGCTATCTCTCGAGCGCCGGGCCTCAGCTGTCCGGCCCTCTGCGCCCTGACCCGCAAGCAACTCGGATGGCCCGTTTTTTGCGGGTGTTGCTGAGGCTGGAGGGGTATCGGGAACGCCTGGTATTTTACCCGCAATTTCCCCGGTTTTGACGTCGGGCCAGGGTGTATTTTCCGTTGGGTATGCAAATGGCCGAACTGGACGCAGCTGGTCGTGGAAACAGCACGTTCGTGGCCGCCGGAATCAGCAGGTTCGAGGTCACCGAAAAGAGAAAGCCGTTCGACTTTTGGGTCGAACGGCTTCATTTGAAGAAGAATCGGGATGAGTGTGCTTCGTTTGAACCCACGGCTGAGCTTGTTGCAGACTATGTTGCGGCATCGCTCGAACCCAATAGGTTCGACATTCCGCTGTTACTGCGAGCAACAAGATGCGCAGTCACGTGAACCGCGAGAGATCGGTGGGGACTGCGGACATTTGCCAATGTATCGGGGACAATAGCGACCCAAAAAACGATGGGATCGACGAGTTTTTCGGGGTGGGGTGTCGAGTTACCAGAACACTCATCAGCAACGATTGCCGGTTAATTGGTGCTTTACCAACCGAGCCACGCAACCAGCGTGATGATCGCAAACAGGCCGCCGACTCCCATTTGGAGCAGTCCCATGGCACGCATGCTTCGGCGAAACTGCTCGCCACGAGGAAGAGATCGGGACACTTCGCGAAGTTCATCGGCAGGCACAAATGTACGAATAAAAGTCTTGCGGCGAGACGCGAAGAACCATGTCGTGCAACCAATCAGAAAAAAGCCGCATGCTGCTGCAAATCCGGTTTGGATGTTATCGCTCATTGGTGGCATAGGGAGTCCACTTCAAGGATTGTCGGTTGCTAAAAGCTTTATCGCGTCACGCGTGCCACTTCACTTATGTTGCTCGGTTCTATGTCGACGTCATATCATACCCGAGATATATCTTCGCAATGCAACAGGACCGACTGGCGTTGAGCAGGTTTTGTTGTCAAGTGCACGGCTCACCGTTGTGATATGCATTTCACATTGCCGAGCAAGTTCCGACAACTTAATTGAATCTCGTGTTTGCGGAAAATTTGGCAAATGCTCGATCAAAGCATCGGTCACTTTTTGCAGTGTGGAACGACGCACGTCAATCGATTCCAGGAGTATTTGACACAGCCGTAATCCGGGTGAAGCACCGCTTGCCATTGGAATCAAAAACGGATCGCCGCATCCCGGTTCTGCGATCTGGGCGCGTGTGTCTTCGGGTGTAAAAGATAGCACCACGTCAACTTCGCTGGACACGACGACTCCTGATTCATGCGATCGAAACCGAACTTCGGGTGTCTGGATCGCAGTTCGCAGAAGCTCGGATGATAATTCTGCAACGGTCATCTGCAGGATTTCGAGCCTGAACAACATGGCAGGTTGTTCCCAATGCAGTTCGTCCATAATTGAAATCACTGGTCATGCGAATAAGTGGAGGGACTCATCATGTCGGGAGTGCGTCATCGTTTCCTGTTTTCTGTGATTTCCTTGAACGCCTCACCGGGTAGCAACTCAAGCATAAACTGAGTGGTACCGCAGGATCCTGAAACGTTGTTGTTTCACCTGCATTCGAGACCAGCGCGGTTGGTTGTTCTTGCTCAGCAAGTGAACCCCAACCAGAACTCTCATAACGCCTGGTACAGAAATTGGGAGCTGGTCAAAGTGACAAAGTACACGGCTAAGGCGAATCCTCCACCGGCGATCCAACTCATCAGGTTCATTCCAGTTTCGTTTCGCGGTCTGGAGTGGATGAGTCAAGTCTCGAACGTAGATGTTGACGCAAACAACAATACCGGCAGGCCAGATTCAATTGGCCGGATTCCTTTCGTTCGAACGGATCGATTGGTCAGCGGCTGGTGCGGCCACTGCCAAAGGTTGCCGCCGCAAAATGAAATACTGACCTGATGGTGCTATCCATACGAAGCAGAGCAGCCCCGCATCGAGCATAATCATCCAGAGAATTTCTGCTTTGCCATCTGGCTTGTGACGTGGCAAGTACCTCCAATCGAGCATGAGCGCGCTCAGATACAGAACGGATACGATCCCGGAAATCACTAGCGATGATTGCAGTGCGAATCGAGTTCGAAAACCCTTCAAGGTTACGGCAATCAAGACGGCAATTGCATACGCGACTGCAATATACGTCACCAAATAAACGGCAGCTGTGGCCAGCAACCTGCGAAAATCTTCTGGAGTCACGTGCATTGGATTTCCCTGCAATCACCGGTCTGAAGGAATAAAGGTGAAGATGATACACGATTCCCAGGAACTTCTGGGGTAGTTTTACGAAACGGCCTCTCCAAAGGAAATAAGGGAATGAGCGAGCATGGTGCTACTCAACTTCGTGGACGCTGACTGGGAGAAAATGGAATGACAATTGGCCTTTCGATTGAAGAGTATTTCGAACTGAAGCTCAAGCCACGAGCAGGAGCGGATCCAGTGTTTTTTCAGGCTGCTGAGCAGGAACGGGATGGCATGTTTCCGATGCCGCTCGTCTCTGTTGCCAGCCATCTTCGATCCAGGGGTTATGACTGTCGACCCCAGTCACTGGATCTGCTTTTGGAGTCCGGTGTGGTGAGGCCAGCAGGCTCCGATGCATGGTCGCAGGCCGATGTGGATACGGCAGCGGCCCACTTCGAGGACTGCGGGGTGTTTACTCCGTATGCGGCGATGTGCGAAACGCTCGGGTGTCGGTATGCGGACTTCGTTCGTGCCCTGCGAGAAGCTGCAGAGCGGGAATCGAAAGCATACCGCCGAAATCTGCCCGCAGTCTGTCGATCCGGAGGACGTTTGGCAGTCGGTGTGCCTCGATCTCATTCGAATGCCACCGAAATACGATCGGTCGCGGAAGGCATCCAAGGTGACCCTGCTCAAGCTGATCTGTTCCCGAGCAGTGTCGAAATACGCTGCGAAGGCAAAGCGTGAGGCAAGTCGTTTTAAGCAAGTGGAGGTTCCTGAACGGGAATCCCTTTCGGACATCCAGTCATCCGAATCAATCGACATGTTTCGGTACATCGAAAGCGACGAAACCCTTCGTCTGTGTCAGCTGATGATGGACTGTGATTGCAACATGAGTGAGGTCGCACGGCGGATGGGGATTTCAGAAGGCTCTGTCAGGTCGCGACTCAAGCAGCTCGCACCTCGCCTGAAAGCAGCTGGATTCAAACCATTCAAAAAGGAGTGACAGAAATGACCATCGTGACTGCTGAATTATTCCTGGCCGCAGCCGATGTGGAACTCATGGTCAGCGGGCGGCCGCCGACGATCAGCGTCGTGGGATACACCGGCGGAATGATGCGGGTGCCGCCTTTTGGCGACCTCGTGATTGTTCTGGCTGGTCTCCAATTGTCAGGAGACCCGATCCCGATTCTTGCAGACCACGACAGCAGCCTTCGTGGCATCATCGAACGAGTGCGTGCCGGTGAAACCATTCACATCAACAACCGAACCATCCAATCACCCCAGACAGCGTTTTCGCTCGTGCGTTCGGGCGAACTTCGAGAAATCAGTCTGGTCGCTCTGGGTGCCGATGCGGCTCAGCGAGCTCGTGATCTGTGAGCCACAAACCTGATGGACCTGTGCAAAGCCGCAGCGTGATTCGGCACGACGCTGGAGGAAAACCTTGCCGATCTTCGTTCACACCGACGTCGGCGGTCAGCGGAGCTGGTAAAACGGAAGTCCGAACTGGTGGCGATGCAGGATCGGCTCTTGAACGCGTATCTGGCCGGGACTGTGGACGACGATGCGTTCAAGGCGAAGACGGCGGAACTCAAGGCCGACACGGCCCGCGTGACCGAAGAGATCGACGCCGGGGGCGACGTGGACCCGGCTCGCGGGAAGGCGGTTCTGGCGGTGTTCGACTGGAGCCAAAAGGCGGCCGAAATCTGGCGAGGTTCAAACACCACGGCTCGTCGCCAGATCCTGGATTCGATCTGTTTGAACCGGCAGGTGAGCGACGTAACTTTATTCACCACAAAGAGAAAGCCGTTCGACTTTTTCGTCGAACGGCTCGATCTAGAGAAAAGTCGGGGCGAGTGCGCTTCGTTTGAACGCGAAGCCCAACTCGTGTCCGAATATGTGGCGGAGGCACTCGAATTGAGGAACTCGGAGATTCTGTTGTGACTGGAAGCGACAGGATGGGTAGGCGTGTGAAGCGTGCGGGATTCGGGTGGGAACCAGGGCTGTTGGCAAATTCGTAACGACTACGCTAACCCGGTTGCCGCGAGCGAGCTTCCATTTCAAAACCCGCGTTCGGCAACTCGGGTTCAGCGTTTTGTTCGGTCTTTTTCCTCACTAGTTGGCTTCAGGAACTTGGAGTTTGAGAAGACGTCGCGAACCGCAGATGGAGAAATTGCAAACGGAGATGCATGTACGCAAACAAGTACCCAGTCCGTCTGGGCACTAACGATTGCATGACTCATCCATGGCTCGTTGACTTCGCTCGTGTAAATGTACGATGCCCCTTTCGCTGTTACACGGTCACCAGTTCGGCGAACGACGAACGGATCTCGAAGCATGTCCACCAGATCGTGTTCGCCGTTACTCTTGTAGTTCAACAGACGAAGTGGTATTCCGTTCGCCCGCAGGTCCCCAATGGAGTCAAAATATGAATCGATTGGACCGGCGATATGAGGCCCATATCTCTCGATCGTGAAACGTTCGAGCCGGTCACCCCGCTTCTTGAATACATAGATATCCGGATTGTTCGATTTGATGTCGGGTGTGAATGCGTACTCAAGCAACCAATCACCGGGTGGCAAAGCAACTTGCCCGACACGGTCGATGGTCACAACGCCGGAGTATGTCTCACCTGCAGTCAACGAAAGCACAAATAGTAGCAACAGATTCATTGGCGGTGCTCTCAGGCCGAACAAATATTCGACCGCGAAACTGCGGTAAGATTTTGCCGCAGTTTCGCGGTCGAATCTGGAGATGTCAATCCTGATGTGTCATACTTGCCGGCCAACTGCGACGGATCGCTGCTCAATTTGCCTTGCTACACCGCAAACGGAGTCTGTGCTATGCCGCAAGTCCCAAATCCGCCTGACGATCCGCAACAACCTTACCCCACTCGTCAAAACCCTGGCCGGTTTTAACCCGCGCAATGACACTATGTCTGCGTCGCGTGGTGCAACAATCGCTCAAGCAAAAAACTCATTGTGTTTTTTGGGATGGTCAGAATGGTTCCATCAGTTCGGACCTGAATACTGCTTTCTGTCGTCGAGATGACAACGGTGGGGTCGTGGTGGACTCGTCTGTGGCAGTTGGGGCACAGGAGCAAAATGTTGTCGGTACACAGGCTACCCGCGGCTCGCGAGGCAATCGCCTGCACGTGGTGCGCTTCAACGGCCAGCCGGCCAATGGTGACGGTTTCACGGTCGACGTCCACTGCCCGAAATAGTAGGATCGGCCATTCAGGCGGACCCGGGCTTGCCCGGTGGGCTTGTGGAAGGTGTACTGCGGAATGCGTCTTGCCATGACTTGCGGCCCCGAAGTGGGTAGTGAAATGGGTAGTAAACGCATTTCACGCCGCACTGCCCTGATTTGGCAGGTGTCCGCAAAGTCCGGAACGGCAAAGGCTTAGGCTGTTTTCTGAAGAATCGGGGCGACACGATTTGAACGTGCGACCTCCTGCTCCCAAAAAAACAATCGAAGCATTCACATTCAGTGAAAACACCGTGTTTCTTCGCGTATTTTCGGCTTTCAGGGGTGTCTCGTCAAGTATCATTCAGTTTCAAAAACACTCAGGAAATCGTGGAAACAAATGGATTTCGTGGAAAACCGGCTGATTCTTCCACGAAATGATTTTGCCCCGCAACAGCCGCATCCAAATTGCGGAGTTCGCATCGGCTTCGCTGCGTGCGAACGCCATCGTGCAACAATCATCCACACTGCAGCGAGCCCTGCTTGCCCACGGAAGGTTGCTGAACTGTTCAACGTCGTTCGGCGGGATCAGCAAAGTTGTCGGTGCTGTCAGGCGTGATACAGGACACACGTGCGCCACGGCTCGGATGACCTCTGCCCCAGTTATCCCGGCAGCAGCGACCGCTAGTTGTCCAAATTGGATCTTTGGCGTGACATCAACCGCAGTGGCGCGAGATTCCGAGGAATCGCGAGACTGGCAGCGTGCAGCTGCTCGCCCGCTCACCGCACGTGCGAAATGCACCGCCACCGCCTGCCGTCGTTCCAGCCTGTCCATTCGAATGTGCTTCCGCAGAGGCGTTTCCGTGTTTTCAAAACTCTCTGGAAAGACACATATGCGGCCGGGACGGGAGGTGTCCGGTTTTCTGGGGATTTTGAGCGGTGAGGGACTGGCTGTGGGGGTGACGGGAAAAGTGGACTCCGGCAGACAGGGAGTGCGACTGGCATTCGGGCGTAGCTGCAAAATTCGAGCGAGCCGGTGCCACGTCAGACCAAGCTGGATCACGAGATACTCGCCTCGTGCCTGATCGCGGCGTTTCTTCGATTCTTTGAACGCACATTTGCGCATCCAAAGCAACGCGAATTCGACCACAGTTCCATCGCTGCAAAAATGACCGCAGTGTGCGACAAGCCGGAAAGCCCTGATGTATCCGCCACGGCGACACTGTCCAGAGTGGGAGTTCTGGAGCCGAAAAAACAACTCTGCTGCAGAAATCTGGTCGGAAACCCGGAAGGATTTGTGCAACAAGTCTGAGGGCCTGTTATTATCGGGTGGGGGAAGCCTTAGGGACGTCCCCGGATTTGTGGATTTGAATTTCCTGTTCTCCCACCTTCTGCACCTGCACAAAAACACTCCATGTCTCAAACGAACCTCTCGTCCTTCATCTGGGCCGTCGCTGACCTGCTGCGTGGCGACTACAAGCAGTCCGAATATGGCAAGGTGATTCTGCCGTTCACGGTTCTGCGGCGTCTGGACTGTGTGCTGGAGCCCACGAAGGAGGCGGTGCTGAAGGAGAAGGAGAAGCGTGAATCAGCCAGGATCAATCCGGAGCCGTTTCTGCTGAAGAAGTCCGGGCTGCTGTTCTACAACACCTCGCCGCTCGACATGAAGAAGCTGATGGGGGATCAGGACAACATCCGGGAGAACCTGTTCAGCTACGTTCAGGCGTTCTCGGCGGATGTTCGGGACATCTTTGAGTGCTTCGACTTTCATACTCAGATCGAGCGTCTGTCAAAGGCCGGGCTGCTGTACCTTGTGACGGAGAAATTTGCCAACATTGATCTCCATCCGGATTCTGTCAGCAATGCTGAGATGGGTCTGGTGTTCGAAGAGCTGATTCGGAAGTTCGCGGAAATCAGCAACGAGACCGCCGGGGAACACTTCACTCCGCGTGAAGTCATTCGGCTGATGGTGAACCTGCTGTTCATCGAAGATGACGAAGCGCTGACGAAGCCGGGGATCGTGCGATCGCTCTACGACCCGACGGCCGGAACAGGGGGAATGCTGTCAGTCGCGGATGAACATCTGCGAGCCCACAATCCGCAGGCTCGGCTGGTGATGTTTGGCCAGGAGCTGAACGGCGAGTCCTATGCAATCTGCAAGGCGGACATGCTGATCAAGGGCCAGGACATCAGCCAGATCATCCACGGGAATACTCTGTCGGATGACGGGTTGCCAGGAAAACAGTTCGACTACATGCTCAGCAATCCTCCGTTCGGAGTCGAGTGGAAGAAGATCCAGAAGGCAATTGAGAAAGAGCATGAAGAGCAGGGCTTTGACGGTCGCTTCGGGCCGGGGTTACCACGAGTCAGTGACGGTTCATTGCTGTTCCTGCTGCATCTGATTTCGAAGATGAGGCCTGTGAAGGATGGCGGCAGCCGGTTTGGCATTGTCCTGAACGGATCGCCGCTGTTCACCGGGGGCGCTGGTTCAGGCGAAAGCGAGATTCGCCGGTATGTTCTGGAGAACGATCTGCTGGAAGCCATCATCGGCTTGCCGACCGACATGTTTTACAACACGGGCATCAGCACCTACATCTGGATTGTGACGAACCGCAAGCCGGACAATCGCAAGGGCAAGGTCCAGCTGATCGATGCCAGCAGCATGTTTCAGAAGATGCGGAAGAGCCTGGGCAGCAAACGGAAGGAACTGTCCAGCGAGCACATTGATGAGATCACTCGTCTGTTCGGTGAAGCGAAGGATCTGAGTGTAGCTGCTGCAGACGGCACGAAGACACCCATCAGTCGAATCTTCCGCAACGAAGACTTTGGGTATCGCACGATCACCGTGGAACGGCCGGAGCGTGATGAGAAGGGTAACGTTGTCAAGGAGACGAAGGGTAAGAACAAGGGCAAGCCGAAACCTGACTCCAGTCTGCGTGATACGGAGAACGTGCCGCTGAGCGAAGATGTGCAGGCGTACTTCCAGCGTGAAGTCCTGCCTCATGCTGCTGATGCCTGGATCGATGAGGAGAAGACCAAAGTCGGCTATGAGATTCCCTTCAACCGTCACTTCTACGTCTTCAAGCCCCCACGTGAACTGACAGAGATTGATGCAGAGCTGAAGGTTGTCACCGATCGAATTCTGACGATGATTGGGGGGCTTTCGAAATGAGCTTTCCAAGATATCCAAAGTACAAAAAAAGCGGAGTCAGTTGGCTTGGCGATGTGCCAGAGCATTGGTTCGTGATGCCGTGCCGTGCCATTGTGCATGAACGAACGAAGAAGAACGACGGTGGGGCGTGTGAGGATTATCTATCGCTAATGGCCCATGTCGGCGTCATACCATATGCAGAAAAGGGGGACATCGGGAATAAGAGGCCAGATGATTTGAGTAAGTGCAAAGTGGTAAGGAAGGGGGACTTCGTCATCAACAGCATGAACTACGGAATTGGTTCCTATGGGATATCATCATATGACGGAGTTTGTAGTCCGGTTTATATCGTGATGTCACCGGCGGAAGAGGTTGTGCAGCCACGCTTTGCATTTCGAATCTTTGAAGATCGACAGTTTCAGACATACGCACAATCCTTTGGCAACGGAATTCTTGAGCACCGCTGTGCCATCAACTGGGACATTCTCAAAGTAATTGGTGTGCCGGTACCTCCACACAATGAACAACGTGGAATTCTGGAATTTCTGGACCGCGAAACCGCAAAGATCGACTCTCTGGTGGCGGAGCAGCGGCGGTTGATTGAGCTGCTGAAAGAGAAACGCCAGGCCGTCATCTCCCACGCCGTCACCAAAGGCCTGAACCCCCACGCCCCCATGAAACCCTCCGGCATCGAATGGCTGGGGGATGTGCCGGAGCATTGGGAGGTGCTACCGCTGAAGTATCTCGTCCGCCTATCGAGCGGAGGCACGCCGAGCAAAGAGAATTTGGCATATTGGAACGGGGATGTACCTTGGGCATCGTCAAAAGATTTGAAGTCAGAAGTGCTTTTTGACACGCAAGATCACATCACACAAAAGGCACTTGATGATGGTGTCGCTGATCTCGTTGCAGCTGGGAGCATACTAACGGTCGTTCGCGGTATGATTCTGCTGCACACGTTTCCCGTCGTCATGACCCGCGTGCCCATGGCAATTAATCAAGATCTTAAGGCAATCAACCCCGGTCCAGAATTGGATTCGGATTTCTTTGCGTGGTTACTTCGCGGTGCAGCGAAAGAAATCTTGGGACGGACCGACGAAGCTGCTCATGGTACAAAAGTCCTTCGAATTGACGCATGGCTTGCGATGCAGGTCGCGGTTCCACCGCTGAATGAGCAAGTGGCGATCGTCAAGGCACTTCGAACGGAACTGATGGAACTCGACGCCTTGACCGCAGAAGTGGAACGAGCCATCGAACTGCTTCAGGAACGCCGCACCGCACTGATCTCAGCCACCGTGACAGGCAGGATTGATGTTCGAGGTTTGGCATGAGTGGCTCATTGATGACACGTCATCCCCGGCACTGGGCGGAAAATCCTGTGTTTTCACTGAATTTTCGGGTTCTGAATTCTGGTTTACCTGTTTCAGCGGTCGATGTTAAAATCGGGCAAGGGACTGGATCTTCAAGGTAACAGTTCAGACTGATCGATATGGCAAATGTGGTGAATGTTAATCCTGATCTGATTCGCTGGGCGGTTGACCGTTCTGGTTTGCAGTTAGAGGATTTTCCGGCCGCTGTTAAGGACTGGATCGATCAAAGGAAGCAACCGACTTTCAACATGCTGGAGAGCTTCGCTCGCAAAGCAATGGTGCCGTTTGGGTATTTGTTCCTGGATCGACCCCCGGTGGAGAGAATTCCGATCCCGGACTATCGGACGATGCGAGATAAACGGGTCCGGCGGCCCAGTCCCAATTTGATCGAGACGATTCAGGATATGCAGCTCCGTCAGGCGTGGATGAGGGAGTTCCTTTTGGAAGAAGGTCACGCGCCGCTTCCGTATGTGAATTCAGAGAGCACAAAGAGCAGTATTGAGGAGACAGTCGGTAGCTTGCGCCGATGGCTGCAGCTGGACCAGACCTGGGCGACGGACCATGACACGTGGGAAGACGCACTTCGTGATCTGATCCGACAGATCGAGAAGGCAGGAATCCTTGTCTTCGTGAATGGGGTCGTTGGAAACAGTCCGAATCGCTCCCTTGACCCTGAGGAATTCCGCGGCTTTGTGTTGAGCGACGACATTGCACCCCTGATTTTCGTCAATGGCAGTGATTCCAAAGCCGCACAGATGTTTACTTTAGTCCATGAACTGGTGCACATCTGGATCGGAGAAGACGCACTGAATAATCTGGTAGAGATGCAACCCGCAAGCGACGACGTTGAGAGATTCTGCAACCGCGTGGCAGCAGAGTTCCTGGTTCCTGCTGCAAAGCTGAAGGCTATTTGGCCAAAAGACGTGAGCGATGGGGTCCCATTTCGCGCGTTGGCTGGACGGTTCAAGGTCAGCCCCATTGTTGTGGCTCGCCGAGCGAAGGACTTGAAGTTGATCACAGCGGATGAGTTCTTTTCGTTTTACCATTCATACATGGAAGAACTGCGACGGCGAGACAAGTCTAAAAAGGGGGGCGGTGATTTTTACCGCACGCAGAATGCACGACTGGGGCATCGTTTTGGTCGAGCCGTCGTGGCGGCTGCAGAAATTGGACGAGTGACTTATCAGCAAGCTTTCGATTTGACTCGACTATACGGCAGTACTTTTGACAAGTATGCGGAATTCCTGAAGAAACAGGATGCGTCATGAAGGGGGCAAACGGGTACCTGCTTGATGCGGATACTTTCATGACCGCACACCGAAATCATTACAGATTCTCGTTCTGCCCCGCATATTGGCAGGCTCTGCTGGAACATTTTGGGAATGGCAAAGTTTCAAGCATCATTCCGGTCCGCAATGAACTGCTGAAGGGGAAAGATGTGCTGAGCGATTGGGTTCGGGATGAAGTCCCTGAAGAATTCTTTCATCCAACGACGGATTCAAAGGTTACCCAAACCTACTCAACGATTTTCAAGTGGGTTGCGACTCTGGCACATTTGCAGTCTGCCGTTCCGGCGAAGTTTGCAAGTGGAGCCGACGGTTGGCTGGTAGCCTTCGCAAAGGTGCACAGGTTGTCGGTTTGCTCGTACGAGGTTTCTAGCCCTGAATCCAAGGCAAATATCAAACTCCCCGACGTCGCGAAGCAGTTTGGCGTAACTTGCCTCAAGCCACAGGAAATGCTTGAGCACTTGGGTGTGAAAATGGTTCTCCGGGAATTAAGGACCACATGATCCAGCGGAGTAAGAGCCCACGATTGGAGCTACGGGAAAAACCGCAGAGACTGAATCGATGAGACATGAGTTTGCATACCGAGATCAACTTCGAAACTGAAATCTGCGAATACCTCAGTCAGCATGGCTGGGTGTACTCAGACGGCGCTGCTGCTGGCTTCGTGCGTGGGCTGTGTCTGTTTCCGGCCGATGTGCTGGAATGGGTGCAGACCGTGCACAAGGATGCCTGGGACTCGCTGGTGAAGAATCACGGTTCGGCTGCTGCGGATACTCTGCTGAGTCGTCTTCGGCAGTGCGTTGACTCAATCGGAACGCTGCATGTCCTGCGGCATGGGTTTGATGTGCTGGGGCTGCGGAAAGAACTGAGGATGGCTCAGTTCAAGCCGGCCAATGCAATGAACCCCGAGATCACGGAACGGTACAACCGGAATCGGCTGCGAGTCGTCCGGCAGGTCCGCTATTCCATGCATTCCGAAGACTGCATCGATCTGGTGCTGTTCCTGAACGGAATTCCCGTGGCGACCGCGGAACTGAAGTCGGACTACACGCAGAGTGTGGAAGATGCAGTCGACCAGTATCGGCAGGATCGCAATCCTCGACCAAAGGGCTTGTCACCGGAACCGCTGCTGTCCTTCCCTGGCGGGGCTTTGGTTCATTTCGCTGTCAGCAACAGCGAAGTTCGCATGACAACGAGGCTCGACGGGAATAACTCCCAGTTTCTGCCGTTCAACAAAGGCAACAACGGTGCTCAGGGAAATCCGGACAATCCCAACGGCTTCATGACGGCCTATCTGTGGGAAGACGTCTGGCAGCGTGACAGCTGGCTGGAAATTCTTGGCCGGTATCTGGTCACGGAACGTGATGAAAAGAAGGCTCTGAAGCGAACGATCTTCCCTCGATACCATCAGCTGGACGCGACTCGCAAGCTGCAGGCGAAGGTTCTGGAAGAAGGCACGGGCGGCAAGTTCCTGATTCAGCACTCGGCCGGATCCGGAAAGACGAACTCCATCGCATGGACCGCCCACTTCCTCGCCGATCTGCATGACGCCAACAACCAGAAGGTGTTCAACACGGTGCTGGTGGTGTCAGACCGCAACGTGATCGACGGCCAGCTGCAGGATGCGATCTTTGGCTTCGAACGAACAACCGGGGTTGTTGCCACCATAAAAGGCGAAGGCGGCAGCAAAAGCGGCGAACTGGCGGATGCCCTGTCCGGTCAGAAGAAGATCGTGGTTTGCACGATTCAGACGTTCCCGTTCGCCATCAAGGCCGTAAGAGAACTTGCTGCAACATCAGGCAAGCGGTTTGTCGTCATCGCCGATGAAGCTCACAGTTCCCAAACAGGAAATGCTGCAGCCAGGCTGAAGGAAGTTCTGACGGCGGAGGAACTGCAGGAGTTCGAAGACGGTGGTGAAGCCAGCATGGACGACGTCCTGGCTGCTCACATGTCCAGCCGAGCCAGTGATTCGGGCATCACCTACATCGCTTTCACAGCTACTCCCAAATCAAAGACGATGGAGTTGTTCGGGCGTCGGCCGGACCCCGGTCGACCGCGTGGGGAAGGCAATCTTCCAGAGCCTTTCCATGTGTATTCCATGCGGCAGGCGATCGAGGAAGGCTTCATCCTGGACGTGCTCCAGAACTACACCTCGTATTCGCTGGCCTTCAAGCTGGCGAATGCCGGTGAAGAGATTGCTGAACATCTGGTTGACCGCAGTGCTGCCAGGAAGAGCCTGATGAACTGGGTGCGACTGCATCCCTACAACATTGCTCAGAAGGTGCAGATCGTCGTTGAGCACTATCGTAAAACGGTGGCTCCTCTTCTGAGTGGCACAGCGAAGGCCATGGTGGTTGTCAGCAGTCGCAAAGAGGCGGTTCGCTGGCAGCTGGCGATGGAGAAGTACATCAGGGACCAGAGTTATCCGCTGAAGACGCTGGTCGCCTTTTCTGGTGAAGTGAATGATCCGGAGTCCGGTCCGGAGGCTTTTCGGGAAACGACCGAGGCCCTGAATCCCGGACTGCGAGGTCGCGACATCCGTGAAGCCTTCAGGGGACCGGAGTATCAGATTCTGCTGGTGGCGAACAAGTTCCAAACAGGCTTTGATCAGCCACTTTTGTGCGGCATGTACGTCGACAAACGGCTGGATGGGATTCAGGCCGTTCAGACACTGTCACGGCTGAATCGATGTTATCCGGGCAAGGACAGGACCTACGTCCTCGACTTCATCAACGATCCCGAACAGATCCTGAAGGCCTTCAAGACATACTATACTACGGCTCAGCTGTCAGACGTCACCGATCCGAACATCATCCTGGCCCTGCGTTCCAAGCTGGACGGAATGGGCTACTATGATGCTCAGGAAGTCGATCGCGTTGTGGCGGTGGATCTGAACCCGAAAGGACGGCAATCCGAACTGGATGCTGCCATCAAACCCGTGGCACAGCGATTGCTGACTCGCTATGCAGACGCCCTGCGAAACTTCCGGGCTGCAAAGAAGAACAACGACAAGACGGCGGAAACTGCTGCCAGGGACATCATGGATGCCTTGCTGTTGTTCAAGACCGATGCCGCCACGTATCAGCGAGCCTACGCGTTTCTGTCTCAGGTCCTTGACTATGGCAACACGGGCTTTGAGAAGCGCAGTATCTTCTTCCGGTATCTGCTGCCGCTGCTCAACTTCGGCCGTGAGCGGGAAGCGGTGGATCTGTCACAGGTCGTGCTGACTCACCATTCCCTGAAGTCCCGTGGCGAGCGATCTTTGCCCCTGTCCGACAAAGACGCCCCCAGGCTGAAACCGATCACCGAAGCTGGCAGCGGTGCTGTCCAGGAGAAGCAGCGAGCCTACCTGCGTGACATCATCGAACAGCTGAACACGATCTTTGGCAGCGAAACGACTGAGAACGACCAGCTTTCGTTCATGCAGGCCATTCGCTCAAAGTTGCTTGAATCTGACACGCTGAGGATTCAGGCTGAAGCAAACACCAAAGAGCAGTTTGCCGGTTCCCCCGACCTGGTCCCTGAACTTCAGAACGCGAACATCGAAAGCCTTGACGCCTTCACGGACCTCAGCACCAAACTTCTGAACTCCAGCGACGCCCAGAAGCGTTTTCTGGCTCTGTTGTTGAGTACGGGGAAGCTGTGGGAGATGCTGCGAGGAGCGGATGGAAACGGATCTCCTGCGATCACGGCATGAATTGAAATCAACATTAACCTCGTCCGCGATCATTGATCATTTTTTTGTTTGTCCTCGCTTGGAAACAGCACATTCGATGCCGCCAGAATCAGCAGGTTCGAGGTCACCAGGGTGGCGGTGCCGAGGCGTGGGCTGTTGGTCTCACGCGAAGACGCGAAGGGAACGCAGGGGTGACGTTGAACCACGAATGGACACGAATGAACGCGAATGCAGGTAGCTCGTGCTTTCCAGCGTGAGATCTGCCCTCTGCAACTGCCTGCCTGCGGATTGCCGCTGCGGGGAGGGGGTTTGCGGGCTGTTGGCCTCACGCGAAGACGCGAAGACGCGAAGGAAACGCAGGGGTGACGTTGAACCACGA
>VFQT010001682.1_pt1 | contig 25624 bp, 25 predicted proteins | sample 3512381 | NCBI WGS metagenome assembly VFQT01 (sample SAMN10412376, study PRJNA504923) | tailings metagenome | isolation source: Relicate 2 Philex TSF3 active mining site | place: Philippines: Tuba, Benguet | collected 2017-08-29
GGTGATGATGAGCAGCGAAAAGAAGAGACCGGGCCCTACTTCTTTCGCGGCCATGAGCAAAGCCTCTTGCCGCTGGCCGAATGTGGCTTCGTCGGGCATTTCCGACAGCTTGCGGTGGGCGTTCTCCACCATCACGATCGAAGCGTCCACCATGGCACCGATCGCGATGGCGATGCCGCCGAGCGACATGATGTTGGCGGTGATTCCCTGCCACGCCATGACGACGAACGCCGCCAGGACGCCCAGCGGCAGCGTGATGATCGCGACGAAGGCCGAGCGGACGTGCAGGAGAAAGACGAAACACACCAGCGCGACGACCGCGCCCTCTTCCACGAGTTTGAGAGAGAGGTAGTCGACGGCGCCTTCGATGAGCGGCGCGCGATCATAGACGGTGACGATCTCCACACCTTTCGGCAGTCCGCGACGCAGCGTCTCCAGTTTCTGCTTCACGCCGCGAATGACATTGAGGGCGTTCTCGCCGTCGCGCATGACGATCACGCCGCCGACGACCTCTGCCTTGCCGTCGAGTTCGACGACGCCCCGCCGCAACTCGGGTCCTTCGACCACGTTGGCCATGTCCCCGAGTTTCACGGGCGTCCCGCTGTCGGCGTAAACGACCACATCCTTCAGCTCGGCGAGGCTGCGGATGTAGCCGGTCGAGCGCACGACCAGCTCGGTCTCGCCGCGCTCGATAACGCGTCCGCCGACCTCGCTGGATGCGGCCTTCACCGCTGCCACGATCCGCGCCAGGGGTACGTTGTAGGCTCGCAAGCGATTGGGATCGACGAGGACTTGATACTCCTTGACGAAGCCGCCGACCGAAGCGACCTCCGCCACGCCTTTCACCGTCGCCAACTCGAATTTCACGAACCAGTCCTGCAGCGCCCGCAACTGCGCGAGATCGTTGCGGCCGGAACGGTCGACGAGCGCATACTGGTAGACCCACCCGACGCCGGTCGCATCGGGCCCGATCTGGGGCCTCGCATTCTCGGGCAGCGTGCTACCCACTTTCGAGAGCGCTTCCACGACGCGCGAGCGGGCCCAGTACTGGTCGACGCCGTCCTCGAACACGACGAAGATGAAACTCGTGCCGAACATCGAGAAGCCGCGCACGGCCTTCGTGCGCGGCAGACCGAGCAGCGTCGTGGAAAGCGGATAAGTCACGAGATCTTCGACGATCTGCGGCGATTGCCCCGGAAACTCGGTGCGCAGGATGACCTGCGTGTCGGTCAGATCCGGGATGGCATCGAGCGGCGTGCGCTTGATCGCGAGCGTGCCTGCGACGGCAAGCGCCAGCGCGGCCATCAGAACGAGGAACTGGTTCCCCGCCGACCATTGGATCAGTCGTGCGACCGCGGACTTCGTGGGATCGTGGCCTGCAATGTCATGTGAAGCGTCGGCCATGGCGCTCAGCCTCCGCTCTTCTTGACAGGCTCGGGCTTGGCATTCCCGCCTGCTGGTTCCGCCGGGTTGTCCACCGCAGCATCGCCGCCAGGGCCGGCCGGCCAGGGCACCAGTGTGCCTTTCCCGTTACCGAAGGGATTGACCGGGTTCGTGCCGCGCTGAACCCATTGGCGGCCGCTCTCCTCCTCCCTGAAGACTGCGACCTTCTTGTCGGCATAGTGCTTGGGCGCCCCTTCCATCAGCCAGGGCCTGATGGCCTCGGTGAGCTTGGCGAGTGCCGCCTTGGTCTCGCTTTCGGAACGCGCGGCCTCGGCCTCGCCGATCGCTCTCGCCGCGTCGTCCAGAACGAAGGAGAGCTTGGTCTTGCCGAACTTCGGCCACAGCACGTTCCTGATCTCCCGAGCGGGCCTCAGGAACTTCGCCTCGACGTCGTAGCCGTCGACCAGAGCTTCATGAAGGTAGAGCGCCGCATCGACCATGTGATCGACCATGGCCAGTTCGGCGGCCGTGAGTGCCAAGAGAGGAAGCGGCGTCTGCATGCGTTCCAGCTTGCGGAAGGATTCCGCCAGCGCACTCTCGGAATCGATCAGGAACTGCCCGGAGACGACCACCTGCTCGCCGGCAGAAACGCCCTTGCGCACCTCCGTCCAGCCTTCCGAGACGACGCCGGTCTCGATGCTGCGCGGTTCGAAGCGGCCGGCACCGACCGCGACGACGACGTGGCTACCGCGCTCGCTGTGCAATACCGCCTCGCTTTTGACAGCCAGTCTCGGCTCCGTGTTCACCTCGAAGGCGACGTCGGCGAAGGACCCCGGCCTGATCATGCCGTCCTTGTTGTCGATGACGAGGCGCACACGTCCCGTCCGGGTCTTGGCATCGATGGTCGGATAGATGTAGTCGATGTGCGTGTCGAACGTGTGCCCGGGCAGGTTCGGAAAAGTGACGGCCGCCCGGGTGCCGCCGGCGAGAAAGCCCAAGTCCTTTTCGGCCACGCTCGCGAGGAGCCACACCTTGCTGTAGTCCTGGATACGCAGCACCGTCGCTCCGCGTTTCAGGTATTCGCCATTGACGACGGGTAGTTCGGCGATCACGCCATCGCGGTCGGCGAAGAACGGGACACGCTGCATCTCCTGTCCGTCCTGGGCCAGCCGGCGCATCGCCTCGTCCTGCAGGCCGAAGGCGCGCAGCCGTGCTTCTGTGCTCTCCATGCGGCGCCGGTCGCGCTCACGCAACGCGATCAGATAGTCGCGTTGCGAGACGACGAGCTCGGGTGCGAAGAGCTCGAAAAGCTTCATCCCCTTTCTGACGGGGTCCCCGACGGCCGTGATCTTGAGATCCTCGACCCAGCCTTCGACACGTGCTGTCATGACCGAGCGCGTGCGCTCGTTCTCCATGACGATGGCTGTGGCGCGCACCTTGCGCCCGAAGCTGGCGCGTTCCACCGACGCGATGCGAACCCCCATGTTCTGGACCACCTCGGGTGGGATGGTCACGATCTGCCGGCTTTCGGAGGAGGCAGCTGCTGCGGAACCGGCCGCAGCGACCTTCACGAGATCCATGCCGCAGATCGGACACGTGCCGGCATGATCCGCGATGTAGTGGGGATGCATCGGGCACGTGTAGCGGACTTTACCCTTGGGTTCGGGCGCCTCGGCTTTCGCTGCGGAAAACCAAGGGCTGGCGCCCATCGCCGCACCGGCAGAGGTCAGATCCCTGGCATTGCTGGATCGAGGCGGAGCAAACTCAGGGAGGAGCATGACGAGCGGCATTGTGGCTGCGACGACGCGCAACGCGCCTGCGACGGCCGGCAGCCGTATTGCAGTGGGACAGGGAAGCATGGCAGCTGATCCGGTTGATCACACGAGATGTGTTGTCTCGCGCGTCGCGCGCGCGACACGATGGATCTGGGGCCACGGAGACCAGGACGACGGGTCATCGCGGCAAATCGGATCAGAAGTTCTAGATGGTGAGGCGTGCGACCCGCGCCAAACGGGGCTCGTGCAGCGTCAGGCGCACGGCCTCGGCGTCACGCCGACGTCTTCGATCCTGGTCGCCATCCCCGAGAGCCGACCTCCAGAAGCCACCGCCGAACGCTTCCATCGGGCGATACGGCACGAGCACGATCACCTTGCGCTCTCGAGGGCCATAGGAATTCAAAAGCGCGGGCGCGCTGGCGCAACAGCGACCCGCACAGGATCCGGCGTGATCGCATTCGCCCGTCTCGCAGCACGCGCGATGGTCCCGCACTGGCCCGGTCGCCGCCTGATGACGATGAGGCTGCAGCAGATCCATCTCCACGGCGGGCAGAACGACAGCCCCCGGTCCTGTCGACGCACTTCCGCGGGTTGTATCTGACGCAGCCGTATCCGGGCTGACATTCGAAGTGGATGCGCCCGCGGCATCTTCGGCATGCATCTCGCGCGCGTGCTGCTGCATGTCCGCGCCATGTGGGCACGACCATGCCGCGCTGGCCAGGAACATGGCCGCGATGGCGAGAAGACAACGATGCAGCAGGTGGTGCAGCATAGTCTCTCTCATGCCTGATGCGGGCAGCCTTGTCGAGAGGCCACCCCGGTCGCCACGACATCGTGATGGAAGGCCGTCGGCACGCATCTGCCTTGCGGCGGACAGATCGGGTAATCCTGCGAAACCACCATCAGGCTCCCTGCGCAACAGCCACCCTCTGAGCAGACCGAACAGTGGTTCACAACCGACAGCGGCGACACCGGTATCGCGCTTGGCACCGCCGCTGACTTGGTGCGGGGCATCGCGGCAAGACCATAACGCGAAGGGCATTCGGCCCGATCCCGGTAGTTTGGGTGTGATCTCCAACCCTCCGACCCGATCGAACCGGTTGGCGCGACAGCGATGGAAGTTGGCCGCCAGGGATTGGTCATCCTTACGTCATCGGTCCCGTGGCCGCATCCCGGCCATGTCTGGGCTGACTTGACGGTCGGCTCGGGACGGGTCCACCGGCCGCCGGCCCGATGCGACGCTTCGCCGGCAAATTGATCAGCATGACAGCCGTCGTCACGACGGCGACGCCGAGCAGCTGGATCGGCACAAGAGCCTCGCCGAGGACCAGATAGGTCATGCCGGCCGCGCCCGCAGGGATCATATAGAACACGGAGGCTGTCCGCGAGGCGCCCCGGCTGCCGAGCATGAACAGTAGGATCAGCACCGCACCGCCGGAGACGATAACGGCCTGCCAAAGCAGAGAGCCGACGAGCATCGGGCTCCAATCAACCACGCGCGTCTCGAAGAGCACAGCGCCGAGAGCCGCGACTGCGACCGCCCCTACGTGCTGAAAACACGTCGCGGACACGGCTCCGAGCCCCGCTGCGAGGCGCTTCTGATAGACCGTACCGCTGGACATGGCGGGCAACGCGAGCAGGCAGAGAGCAATGGTCTCCATGCGGATGCCGCTCGCCGCGAGGTCCAGCTTGGGCCAGAGGACGAGGCCAGCGCCAACGACGCCCAGCGCGAAGCCCAAGCGGCCCAGCCATGTGATCCGCTCGCCGAGCACGATCGTCGCGAGTACTGCGGTTGTGATGGGATGAAGGCTTACAACGAGAGCGACCACGCCGGCGGGCATTCCAAGGTAGATGCTCCACACGACAGAGCTCAAATACAGGCCCTGCATGAGGCCGCCAGCCAATACGGCGTGAACGAGCCGGCGGGGTTCAAGCCGCCAGGTCTCGCGTTCCGAGAGAGCGAAAGGAGTGAGAATGGCGACCACGATGGCGAACCGCATCGCCAGGAACGTGCACGGTTCGGCGAAGGGCACGGCGAGTTTTGCCGCGACGAAACCACTCGACCATAGCAGCACGAAGAGCGCCGGTGCGGCAGACACGATCATCTCGCCTCGCTCTCAGTGACGCGTTTCCCTTCCCCTGGGATCTGCAGAGGGAGCACCGTCAGGAAGGCGAGCGTGCCCATCGCGATCGCCAACTGGATCGCCAGCGTATAGCTGCCCGTAGCGTCGACGGCCAGACCTGCCACGAGTGGACCGAGGAGCCCGGCGACGCCCGTTGCCGTGAAGAACACGCCGAGCAGCGCCCCCAGGTCCTTGGCTCCGAAAAATGCGATGAGCAGGGGCGCCACCAGAGCGATCCGTAGCCCGTAGGCCAGGCCCAGCGCCACGGCAAATGCCACCGCCCAGGCGAACCCGGGAAGTGCGAGCCAGATCACGTAGCTGACCGCCATCGCCAGCACTGCCGCTTTGTACAGGCCAACAATCTCGAACCGGCTGCTGAGACGGCCGATTGCCACCCGCCCCGCGATACTCGCGCCTCCAACCACGGAAATGAGCCATGACGCGGAGATCGGATCGATGCCGTTCGCGGCGGCATAGGCCGGCAGGTACACCAAGGGGACGAACAGCGCCATGGTCCCGAAAACCCACGAGACGTAGAGCGTGACGAACGCGCGTGAGCGCAGTGCGTGGCCGAGCGGGTGCGCCTGGCGAACCACCGGCGCCGCGGGAGGTGGGGCGACAACCAATGCCGCCAGCCCCAGAAGCGCTCCGGTTCCCAAGCCGAGTATGATCATGGCGCTGCGCCAGCCCGCATGGGCGACGAGGTATGCGGCCAAGGGTGGCACCAGCAGCATACCGCAACCGGTGCCCGCGACCGCGATGCCGAGTGCCCGGGTTCTCTCCCGCTCGAACCATCCGCCGAGGATCGCGAAGGTGGGGATGTAGGCGCAAGCGGCCCCAAACCCGACCCCGAGGCCGTAGATAACGAGCCCGCTCCAGGCCTCGCTCACGAATGCGGTGCCGACGAGACCGCCGCCCAGCATGAGCGCCCCCAGGGCACACAGACGATTTGGCCCGAAGCGATCACCAAGCCGTCCGGTCACTGGCCCGAGCATGTAGAAGACGAGGCTCGACACGGCGTAGTAGGCCGACGTGGTCGTGCGGCGCGCGCCGAGATCAGCCGTGAGCGGCTCGAGGAAGACGCCAAAACTGTAGACGATCCCGAAAACGACGAAGCCGACCACGAAGGCTGCGGCGAGCATGCGCCACGCCGTAGGAGAGTCGACGGACGCGATGTGGGTCGTGCTCATGGAAAAACTGCTTCGGTTGGGTTGGGTTGAGGCGGTTGACGCAGGACGCGCAATCAAACCAGCGATGCTGCTTCCGAGCGACCCGTTTCTTGATCGATCGACATCTCGTGGAGACGAGGTGGTCGGACTCACGCCGCCGGCGACGCGCCGCGAAGCAAAGCATGGCAGGGACGACGGCAGAGGCTTCGTGATCGTACCAGGGAACCCGCGCTCGGACGTGGCGACCTCAGAAGGGCGAACGCACAGGCAAGCCCGAACGCCAACGGTCAAGCGCTGCTCGCGCATCGCATTCGATTTCAGGCAGAACGGGGCCGGACCAGCGACGCGTGGACAGATCTCCGCGATACCCCGGGCCAAGCGCGCACCGGGACCGCCGAAATGCCGGTTTCATCCCGCATCCGTCCGGATAGGACCTTTCGGAAAGCGCTTTCGGGCCGCACCCGTCATCCCCGGAGCATCGTTGCCGATGCGGATCCGACGGCCGCGGGTCCGGTCTGCCGTTGCGAAGCGACCCGGCACGCGCATTTTGTCCCTTCCCAAGCGCATCATTTCTTGACAAAAAAAGTATTCTTTATGAAAGTCCGCGCCGTGGAACTGGAGGCGCGTGGTGTCCAACGGCGGACCAATCGAAAATAGATCGTCGGCTTCGCACGGCGCGGGTGCTGTTCCGCGGCGCATACCCTTGGAGTCGATCCTTCAAGGGGCGAGTGAGATCGTGATCGTCCACAACGGGCACGACTACAGGTTGCGCATCACCGCGAAAGGGAAGCTGATCCTGACGAAGTGACGTGCGCCATCGGACAAATCGGCAGGTGGCGACAATCCGACGGTGCTCGTCGATCCAGGCGTGAACGGACCTCGAGGTGAACAAGCGAGGCTGGACGCGACATCGAGAACTCTTCAATAACCTCAACCTGCATCGGCTCCAACCCAGCAATTGCAAGGCAGTGTGCACATGCGACTGAACAGATCGACGAGTCATGCCATCCGAATTCTCATCGAGTGCGCTCGTGCGGACGGCAATCTGACAAAGGTCGCGGATCTCTCGAAATCGCTGGGCATCACGAGCCAGAACGTTTTCAAGATTGTTCACATCCTTTCTCATGCCGGACTGATATCGGCAGCGCGCGGTAGACACGGCGGCGTGAGGCTGGCGAAACCGGCGGATGCGATCTGTATCGGTGATATCGTCCGGGCCATGGAGAGCACCGAGATCGAGCTCGATCTCGAGGGGTCCGACCCCGGGGCGTCGCAGGGCGCCGTGAAAGGTGTGAACAAAGTGCTCGATGAAGCCCTCGAGGCGTTCATCGCCATCCTCGACGATCATTCGCTCGCCGAAATGGCGGGCGTGGAAAAGGCGCAACCTCGACGCTCCCGAGGCGCTGCGTCCCGGGCCGCGCAGACCTCGAGCAGTACGCGAGGGCGAACCAACGAATGATCGCCGTGCGCGCTGGAGCCAAGTCTTACCGGATGGCCAGACCGGACGGGAGCAGGCGTCTGAACTGAGGACGGCAGCACAGATCATGTCGGTCCGAGGAAACTTCGCCGCTCAGCGCATGACGAGGCGCGGCAGGATGTCATCGAGCGTGTGGCAGCCGCTCAACGCCATGGCGACTTCGAACTCGTCGCGCAGGATGCGCAAGACGTGCGATACGCCCCGCGCGCCGCCGACTGCAAGACCGTGCACGACGGGCCTGCCTACGAGCACTGCATCTGCGCCGAGCGCGAGTGCCTTGATTACGTCCGTGCCGCGGCGAATGCCGCCATCCAGGAGTACCGGCAGGCGCCCCGCGACGCGCGCGACGACATCCGGCAAGGCCTCGATGCTGGCTGGTGCGGTATCGAGCGTGCGGCCCCCGTGGTTCGATACGACGATCCCCGCCACCCCGATGTCGGCGGCGCGTGCGGCATCATCCGGCGCCAGGATGCCCTTGAGCACGATCGGGAGGCGCGTGATCGACTGGAGCCAAGTGACGTCGTCCCAGGATGGTGCGAGCGCCATGAGCCCGTCCAGCACGACGCTCCCTTCCTCCGGGATCGCGAGCCGGGGGGCGGCCGGCAACCCCGCGAGATTGACCGCAGCAACGTCGGACGGCAGGCGAAAACGCGCCTTCATCTCGCGATCTCGGATGCCGTTGACGGGCGCATCCACCGTCACGACGAGCAACTCGTAAGCCGCTCGCTCGGCCCGCGCGACGAGCGCCGCGGTCGCAGCGCGGCTCGGCTGGAAATAGAGCTGAAACCAGCGACACGTCGGACTGACAGCGGCAGCCTCGGCCATGTCGACACTCGACAGACTTGAGAGCACCATCATCGCGTCTTGCGCACCGGCTCCCATCGCTATCGCGCGTTCTCCCTCGGGGTGGGCCAGACGCTGGAACGCCACGGGGGCGACGATGATGGGGTGGGCGAGGTCGCGCCCGAACAAGCGGCGGCGTGTCCCTGCGCCGGGCTGCCGGGATGATCGCGGCGTGAGCACACGGGGCAGGATGCGGAGGCGGTCGAACGCGTCCCGGTTCCAGCGCAGCGTCAGCTCGCTGGCTGCCCCGCCGTCGAAGTACGCCCGAGCGTTCGCATCGAGGCGGGAGGACGCGAGGGCTTCATAGTCGGCTAGCGACGTGCCCTGCGCGCCGTCGTCGCTCGGAGTGAAGGAACCGGCCGCGACCATGATGCCCGCTACTCCTTCATTCTGTACTGGATGGGCAGTGTCAGCTCGATGTCCCTGCCGGCGACCTGGGGTGGCGGTGGCGGCAAACCACCCGCCTGCTCCAGGATGCGCAACGCGGCAGCATCGAGCACAGCCGAGCCCGAGCCCGTGGCGATCCACGATGCGAGAACCACGCCGGATCGATCGATGCTGAACGTCAGCCGCACGTCACCTTGTATGCCCATCCCACGAGCCTCCGGCGGATAGCGCTTGAACCGATTGAGGTGCAGCACGAGCTGGCGTTGCCAGCGCTCGATCGTTCGCTTGTCCTTCTCGGAAAGGCCGGCTTCGGGCGCAGCCGCGACAGCTGCGGGCGGCAACTCGACCGGCGGTGGCGCCGTGGTTTCGGGAACGAGTGTCGACGGTGGCGTCGGAGGCTGCTCGATAGCCTCCGTCGTCTTGTCGTCCTTGGGGGGGGCTTCCTTGTCCTTCTCGGGGCTCGCCTTGGCCATTCGAAGATCCGGATCGTCGGGCTCGTAGGGCGTGGTCGGTAGCGGCGGTGCCTCCTCGGCCTTGGCAACCTCGGCCTGCGTGGGCGTGATGGGCGGCGTCTGCTGGCTCTCCTCGGCCAGAGGTCCCACCGGCAGATTGAGGTTGGGTGCGGGTGGCGCCATGGGCAAGGGCGCGAGCTCGATTGCGATTGGCCCACTGACGTCGTCGACATGCTCGTCGGCCGGTGCATGCTGGAGCATCGCGACCACGGCGGCACCGTGGATCATCAGGCCACAGGTCAGCGCCAGAAGGGCGCGCCCCGCAGCGAGCAGCGGACTTTCGAATGCAAGGCTCATATCGGCGCCGCTCTGGTTCAGTTGTCCGACTTCCCGTCCGACGTCCCGGTCGCATCGGAGCTCTCTAGCCCAACCAGACCGACCTTGAGATATCCACCGATGCGCAGCTGGTTCAGCGTCTTCATGAGGACATCGTACGGTACCGATTTGTCCGCGCGCACGTAGAGCCGTTGCTCCCGATTGATACGGGTCGCCAAATCCAACTCCCGCACCAACGCGTCCGTCGCCACGTCCGTTTCGCCGACGGCCAATGTCCGGTCCGCCTTGATCGTTACGAACATGGGCTTGTCGGGGCGCGGCTGGGGCTTCGCCACCGCGACAGGCAATTCCACGGGCACGTCCACCGTCGAAAGCGGCGCTGCCACCATGAAGATGATGAGAAGCACCAGCACGACGTCGATGAACGGCGTCACGTTGATCTCGTGCGTCTCGGCCAACTCGTCGCCACCGTCATCCAAGCGTCCGGCCATCTCGAGTCCCCACCTGTATGGTCAGGAAGCGCGCCGCTGCCCATCCGCGTGATGTTTGCCGAGCCCGTCGATCCGCGTCAGAGGATCGAACGCCCACCGGTCGAGATCACGCGACGCAATCCGCGCCAATGACGCCGAAATGTCGGCAAGCGCGGCTCGGTAACCGGCACTCGAGCGCGCGAGCTGGTTGTAGAAGATCACGGCGGGGATGGCGGCCACCAGTCCGATCGCTGTCGCAAGAAGAGCCTCCGCGATACCCGGCGCGACGACAGCCAGGTTCGTGGTTTGCGCCTTCGAAATGCCGATGAAGCTGTTCATGATACCCCAGACCGTACCGAACAGGCCGATGAACGGCGCGGTTCCGCCAACCGTCGCGAGGAGCCCCGTGCCTCGATTCATGGCCCGGCCGGCCGCAGCTTCGATGCGCATCAGGCGCGAGTCGATGCGCTGCTTGATACCATCGGCGGATAGCGCGCCGTCCTCGGAACTGACGACCTCGGCCATCGCCTCGCCGGCCATGACCGCGGCAGGTTGGCGTGTGCGTCCCAAGCGGTCCACGGCGTCCGCCAGCGAGGCGGTTTCGGCAAGCATGGCCATCTGTCGCCGCAAACGCGTCTTGGCCACCACGAGTTGCAATTGTTTGGCGATCCAGATGGTCCAGACGAGCACCGAGGCGGTCGCCAGGAAGATCATCACGCCCTTGACCACGATATCGGCAGCCAGAAACATGCCCCACGGCGACAGTTCGCCGGGCAGATGCTGGCGCGGCACGGCGGTCTGAGTGCGCATGTCAGGCTGTCGCGAGACGGTAGGCTTCTTGTCGCCGGGCGCTGCCGTATCCGTCGCGACCGGAACGGCGGCATTGGAGGCTGCGGGCGAATCCGCCGCAGCAGCCGGCACCAGCGCGCATACCGCGAGCCACAAGACTGCAAGACGTGTCGTGTGCGCCAGCCGCGACTGGGGCCACTGCCGTCGTCTGAGATCGTGCAAAACGGTGCTCATGTCTCGGCCCATTTTCTTATGAGGTTGTGATAGATGCCGGTAAGCCGCACGCTCGCCTCGTCGCCGGCGTCTCGTCGGGTCAGATCCTGGATGGTCTGGTCGAGTTCGAAGAGCAGCGAGCGGGCTTGCGCGTCCCGAACCATGCTCTGGATCCAAAAGAACGAGGCGGTGCGCTCGCCACGTGTCACCGGCTCCACCTTGTGGAGGCTTGTCGCGGGATAGAGCACGAGATCGCCCGCCGGCAGCTTGACGGCCTGTGCGCCGTAGTGGTCCTCCACGATCAGTTCGCCGCCCTCGTAGGCGTCCGGATCCTCGAGGAAGACCGTACAGGAAAGGTCCGTTCTGATCCGCTCGTTCGTGCCTGGTGCCACGCGGATCGCGTTGTCGACATGCATGCCGAAGTGTTCGCCACCCGAATACCGATTGAACATCGGCGGCAGGATCTTGAGCGGCAAGGCCGCCGCCAGAAAGGTTGCATTGCGACCGAGGCACTGCGCCACGAGTTGCCCTGCCTCTGCGGCCGCGGGCGAACGGATGGGCAGTTGCCTGTTCCGCTTGACGTGGGCGGCCTGCTCCCCGGCTGTGGAGAGGCCATCCTCCCAAGCCGCGGCATCCAGGACCCGGCGACAGGTGGTCACCTCGTCCTTGCTCAGCACCTCTGGAATGCAAATCAACATCCCTACCGCCCCCTCCGTGTGAAAAGGCAGGGACCGTGCGGGGTGAAGCCCGCTGGGTCCCCGCAAGTTCAGTATTTGAAACGCGCCGTGAGATACGCCGCTCGCCCCGGCGCGATGTACACGTAGGGAACGGAGCTGCGATAGAAGGCGTCGTAGTAGACCTCGTCAGTCAGGTTGAGAACGTTGAGCTGGAGATCCATGTTCTTCGTGATCTTCAGCTCGGCCAGCAGATCGAACCGCCAGTGATCGGGCAATTTGTTGCCGTTGGTGGCTGCGAACGTGCCGCCTTGGATCTCGCCGGCGTAGGTCGCCTGCCCACCCACCGTCAACCGTTCGGTCAAACGGTACTTGGCCATCATGTTGAAGGTCGTGTGGGCGATGTTGGCGAAGTCGACGCCCACGTTCGTGTCGACCGCGGATTTGGTGACCTCGCTGTCCATGAAGACGGCACCGCCGTGGACGCTGAGATCACGCGTGACGTTGCCGGCGACGCCCAGCTCGATGCCGCGTACCTGATACTCACCAGTATCCTGCAATGTCGATGCCGGTCCCGCGCCGACGGTCTCGCGCGCATTGAGTTTGGTGGTCTGGAACAGCGCCGCACTGACCAACATGCGGCGATGGAGCAGCTCCCATTTCGTGCCGAATTCCATGGCGATATTGCGCTCGGGCTCAAGGATCTGCGAGCGCGCGGTGAAACCGCCGTAATCGTCGCCTCCCGCGTCCAGTTCCTGCCCGACGGGGTTCGTCGAAGTACCGTAGGCGAAGTAGACGCTGCCGTTCTCGCGCGGCTTCCAGGTCAGACCCGCATTCCAGTTGAACATGGTGTCGTGGCGCGCCAGCGACGTAACCGCTCCCGTCGTCGCATTGCGCGACGTGAGAGCGATATCGTAGTCGTCCACACGCATGCCTGCCGTGAAGATCCACTGCGGCGTGAACTTCATGGTGTCGAGCACATAAGCGCTTTTCGACTCGACATCGACAAACGTCGGATTGCCCGCGCGCGTCACCCGGTGCGACGGATCCCAGCAAGCGCTCGTGACGGGCGTGAAGAGATCGACGGAGCAGCCAGCGATGCCGCCGGTCGTGAAACTCTCCGTATCGAGCGCCCGGAACGTGTCGCGAGAAATCTCTTCCTTGCTCAATTCGACGCCGGTCACCAGCGTGTGCTTCACATGCCCGGTCTTGAACTCCGCTTTGACGTCGGTCTGGTTGGCGAGGATGTCGTTGACCTGATGCCGGCTCTTGGCGGCCGAGGTCAACGTCCACCGCGACGGATCGACGTCCGTCGTCACGGGGCGCTCGGGTGCGCTGGCGACGTAAGACATGAGCGAACGGCCTTGCCGCAGCTTGTTCGTCACGACGATCCCGGCGGCGATCTTCAACTCGGCCGTCGCCGTCGCGATGTCTTGTCCGCCGTCGAGGAAGTCGCGGCCTGTCACACCGTAGAAGCGGCTACGCGGGACGCCCGATTCCATGAATGGGCGCTTGTTTACCGCATCCCACGGTACGCCCCAGTCGGGAATGCCGTCCATCTCGAGATGATAGTAATCGAGCGTCAGCTTGAAGTAGTCGGTCGGTGTCCAGGTGCCGGCGATCGCGCCGCCCCAGCGGTCGTCGAAGACCTCGTCGCGACCGGCCACGTTGGCCTCCTGCCACATGCCGTTGGCGCGGACCGCGAACTTGCCCGCGGACTGATTTACGTCCGCGGTCATGCGCCGCGTCTGGTCGGTGCCCAGTGTCGTCGTGACCACGCCGAAATCAGTTTCCTGCGGCTTCTTGGTGACCAGGTTGACGGCACCACCGGTCGTGCCGCGCCCACCGATCACGGAACTCGGCCCCTTCAACACCTCGACCTGCTCGGTCATGAAGTTCTCGCGGATGGTCACGCTCGAGTCACGGACGCCGTCGATGTAGGCGTCGTTCGAGGCCCGGAACCCGCGAATGAAGATGACGTCGCCGAAGGAATTTCCGCCCTCCCCGGTGCCGAGCGTGATGCCGGGAGTCGTGCGCGCCAGTTCGCGAAGGGATGTCGCCTGCTTGTCCTGCAGCACCTCCTTCGAGATCGTCGTAACCGTGCGCGGCATGTCGAGAAGCGGCTCCGTCAGCTTGGAATTGGCGGACCGATCCACCTTGAACGGCGCGGCCGGGTCCGCATAGGGGTTGGCTCCCGGAGCGACCGGCCCCGTCGCAGGCTCTTGCTGTGCCGGCGCGGAAACTTGAGCCGTCGGGGCCCGCTGGGCAGACGCCGACGGACGGCGCGGGGTCGCTTTCCGCACCACCTTGGGCTTCGGCTTTGCAGCCTCCACCTTCAGCGCCGGTAGATCGGCGGGTTTCGCTACGGTCTCAGGCGAGACCGTCTGTGCACCGCTCACGGGCGGGGCGGACTGGGGAGCGGGCGTCAGTGGCGGCTGGACCGTCAGGGCCATGGCTGGTCCGGCCACCGTCGCTGCAAGGCAAGCCAGCTTGAATACGCCGGTCTGAGATCGCAATGGTGTCGGCACCGCGCTTTGGCGGATAGCGTTGCGTAATGTCGTGGGACGAGAGATTCCCGACATGAATGCCCCCCTGAGAGCTTGTCAGCACGTTCGCTTTGCTGATGATCTTGCGCTGTCGGGGTGGCTAGGCGGATGCGCGTGGCTGCCTTGAGAACGCCTTGCCCTTCTACAAACATTACTTTTATTGTCAAGTATAGACATTTGCAGTTGTCGGCCCGGCACGGTATGCCCCAGTGCCACGACCAGCTGGGCGCACTGCACGCGATTTGAACGCCTGCTTACCGTCCCCAACGCAACCGACGCTCTCAGCCCAACCGCTCTTTCAGCCCTCCGCTAAGCATGCGTTCGTTCCTCCGGGCTCGACACCACGCCGAAGGGCCGATCGCGAAAGTCGGTTCGATTGCTGTTTCCGGCCGCCGCTGGAGTCGTGCACGACGCCGCACAGACCCGGGCAGAACCCGACGTCCGCTCTGCGGAACTCATGAGGTCGATCGGCGGTCGGTGCGACTACGTTCCCAATGTTTAAGATCGAGTTAACCAAATCGGCGAGCATCGGTACGGCTTGGAAAGGGCGGGGACCATGAACCAAGACGCGACTACTGCGGCCTATGATCTTTCGATCGACGATTGCGCGAACCTATTGCGGTTGACCACGGGCGAGGTGGCCAGCTTAGGCGCCGCTGAGCGGCGCTTGGCTTACCAACTGGTCGTCGAGGCGTGGGTGCAACTGCGCCGCTGCAATCTTCTGTCGCCGCCCAAGGGCAAAGTGGGGAGCAATGGTGTTCAATCCCGATTACCTCAAGTCGCTTAATTTCGATGACGTCAGAGGGCTCGACGACGACGTGAGATGGCAGATCTATGGCGAAATAATTCGGCTGTGGTCCCATTCCAAGCGTCCGAGACATGGCTCACTCTGGAAACGCATCACATCGCAAGAACTCCATAAGAAAAGGCCGATCGACGATGCTCGCTTCATTGATTAGACGGATAGAAGATTATCTCGTCTATTCAAGTCTCAACCACGACCCCGTGAGTTTCTGGATCTTGCAGAAAATCGCCGTCGTCCTCGCACGGACCGACGAGGCCCTGCTACGGCTCCCGATCATCGGCCACGGCGGGTTCTTGCCGACGAAAAAGAAATGAGGCCGTCCGCTCATCGGGCGAAGTTCGGCCGACGCTGATCGAAAACCCTCGCCCGCCGCGCTCTCCGCTCGCTTGGATCCGGAGTCAAAAAGGCACTGGCCAGCGCATCAGTTCCGGATCGGATACTACGCAATGCTATCAGATGATCACCGGCGTCTCGATGATCTCGCCGACGAACGGATGATGTTCGGCCCCCTCTCGATGCGCGGGGAAAGCATGGAGCGCGTCCGGTTGCGAGCGGCACGCGCAGCGTCCTCAAAGCTGCCTGTCCTGATCGAGGGCGAACCAGGCGTCGGCAAGAAGACCCTTGCCCGGGCTATTCACGCCAAGAGCACCCACATAAGTGGTCCCTTTGTCGAAGTTGATTGTCGCGTTTTCCGCGACATACAGACAGGAGGCATGCCCTCGTCGCCCGGAACTGACGCGGGCGGCCTCTTGCTGCAAAAATTCGAGGAAGCGGCCAAAGGTACGCTTTTTCTCGAAGACGTCGGCGCGCTACCCCAGAGCCTGCAGTCAGAGCTTCTCGAATCACTCAAACAGCGCGAGATCGGCACAAGCCGCAACAATCCCTCAGCCACGGCGAACGTCCGCTTGATCGCCGCCACGAGCGACGACTTGATCCAGCTTGTCGCGGCGGGAAAGTTCCGAGAAGACCTCTACTATCGACTGGGCGTCTTTCCGATTTTCTTGCCGCCCCTTCGCGCTCGCCTGGATACGTTGGAGCATCTCACCATGCTGTTCGCCATTCGCTTCGCGGAGAAGGCGCACCATCACATCGAACGGATCGACGGGGAGGCAGTCGCGCTCTTGCAGCGCTATAGCTGGCCGGGCAATGTGCGAGAACTCGAAGAGGTTGTTGCGCGCGCCGTCAGTCTGAACGACGGCCCGATCGTAACCCGTGAGGCATTTCACCAAATCGGCGGCCTAGTAGGCGACGAGCCGCCGTCTGCCTCGGCACGTTCTCGGCAAGCGCTCGACAACGATCACCCAGCCCGGAAACGCCAAAGCCCCTCTTCCGCCAACATTACCGACCCAGCTCCACAGCACCCAAGCAAATACGTCCCATTTTCGGAAACGGCTGCCATTGCGGCAATCGACAGCTCCGGCCACATGCGCACCCTGGACGAAATCGAGGCCGAGGTGATCCGGTGTGCACTCGAGCGCTACCGTGGACATCTCACCGAAGTCGCCAAGCGCCTCAAGATCGGCCGCACGACACTCTATCGCAAGATCCGGAGCTATGGCCTGGAACATCATGTCTTCAACTGCTCGAGGCAACTGTCGCATATGGCCCCTGCCAAGGCAGCGACGACGAAGTTGCAGGCCATGCAGCGGTCACCCGACCGCGCGACTGGGACTTGAGCCTCCGTTCTTGCTCGGCGTTTCTCTATCGCGCTCCTGCAGCACGAAAAGCGCCGCAACTCGTTGACAACCGCTCCGGGATCACCGACGGCTGGAGAACGCTGCCCTTCCTTCGAACCCGTTCGATGTCGCCATGCTAATGACTTAATCGAACGCCAAGGACTCCCAGCTTTTTTTTCGCTGGCACGCAACGTAATTGCCCGGCTATCCGTGTTCTACCTTCCCAAAATCATGGGAACGGATGCTTCGCCATTATCTACCAAAACCGGATATTGACAGTATTCGATTTCTTGCTTTAACCAGAACAGCCGCAAGCGGAGATACTGCATCTGGCCCCAAGTCCGCCACCAGCCTCTACCATCGATACACTCGATGCTGTACTTCCACGGCGATCCGCCGAGGCTTGTCTTCGTTAATCTCACCCCACCGCAAATCGCAGCAACGATCAAAAACTCGATCTGATCCCAGCTATAGCAATCATCTGACCAACCACCACACGAAACGATCACGTCATGCGGCCCCAAAACAGCGACCGAAATGGGAAACCCTCGCCCGAAAGGAGTGACGGTTAGCGCACCGCTTTTCAGCACCACTGTTCCAACAGGCACATGCTCCAAGACGATGCTCAAACGTTCGTAGAGTTCGCCGAGCAATTGGGGCGCTCGCAGAGCCTCTTTCGGCTCGGGCCACTCCCGATAGATCCCGGGGTGTCCAGAACCCTGCCTTGCAAACTCCGATCCCATCCTCCTAGCGCCTTCTCGACAAGAGATCGCTATGAGCCCCGTAGGCCTCCGCGAGGCTTGCGCACAACGAGAATATCGTTTGTTGCGACGCAGCCGATGCAGTCTGGACAGCTCGATCTCTGACGATTCTTGCTATCGCGCCGAAGGGATCCGTGATGATTTCGCGCTGTTGGGCCGAGACCATCCGCAGCGTCTCCAATCGCTCACGCTCGCCGTCGTAATCCGAATTTTCAGATGACGGCGCTCGCGTCAGGTCGACGACAATGCAGCTGAGCTGCCATGCCAGTGCATCTGTCCTTATTTTGTCGACGCCGCCGTCCGGCTGAAAACACGCAGCCCCGCGGTCGGCACCCATGCAATCCTCGGTCTCGTCGTCGAAGCTGTCGGCCGTCTCCGGACCATCGTCGCTTCCCGAAAACGGGACGATATCGCTCGGCGTTACCTTGAGGATCCTGCAAATGCGAGAAATCAAATAAAGGTCGGGCTCGACCTCGGCACGTTCGTAACGAGTGTAGCGGTTCTCGCTGATGCCGAGCGCAATCGCAAAGCCTCTTGCGGTGGCATAGCCGCTGCGTCTGCGAAGATTTTTCAGGCGCGCAGCGAATGTACGACGTACACCATCTCGACCTTCAAGACCATTCTTGAACGTCTCTCCGTCGGGTATCGAATGCAAAGGCGTCGGCATAGGCACGCTCCGCGAATGGCGCTCTTCTAGACTGCTTCTTCCCTGGACATCGAACGCGCGCACCTGCTGTGCCCCCGTCTCCCTACGTGCTCGTCGTTTCCAGACATCGAGCCACATGAGGCGCCCCTGCAATCAGGTGACAGAGCCGCGAACGACCCAACCTTCGGCGATGAGGATATGGAATGCAGCTCCTTCGCATCCCACGCGCAAGCGACACGAAACTCTGTCCGGAACTTGCCGAGAACGTCTTCTCCAGTATCAGGCAATGAAACTATTATCATTCCAACAGAAACGCATTCGCGATGCCTCGTAGGGAATATTACGTAGAACCTATTTCGTTATGAACTTCACGTCGCAGCGGGCATTCGTAGGCGTCGCATTCGAGCCAGTCGATCCGAACATTTCCCTGAGGAGGCCGGCGTCCTACGTCGGCGGGTTCTCTGGCGAGATGCGGCGGTCCATGCGCGCCTCGGTGGATCCCCATGCAACGGGCTCTCCTGCGTATTGACCCGCTCTTCCTTGCGGCATGGGCGCGACATTAAAGCTCCCGTTACACCAGCCCAACGCCAAGCGCATACATGGAGCCGATGAATGAGAGTTGCCTCGTGGTTCATGATAGCCGCCCTTGCATTGACGACGGCCACCAGTGCGTCCGCCCAATCCCCCTTGGCCTGCACGAGTGCTGGACCGCAGACGCCCCGAGACATCACGAGCGGTCAGGGCAGCAACGCGCAAAAATTCGCTCTTGCGCCATCGGCTGATGCATTGAACCTCTGCAATATCCACTTCCACGTGAATGCTGAACACAAAGGCCCGGGGTTCTCGATTTCAGCGGGTACTGGCGATCATGGCGGTTGGAAGTGCAATGAAACGCCTGGATTGACGGCGGCCGAACTCACGGTGCCCAGTGCAGGGGCCTGCGCGGGCCTGAAGCCGGGAGATACCGTGGAGGTGCATTGGGTTCACTCGTCATGCAACGTGAAACCCGGCAAAGGACTAGGTTCGTGCTTGGCAGCTGGATGCGACGATCCGATGCTGCGGGTCGAGACACAGGTATTCTTGGCCGTCAACGACCCCAACGCCTTGGACTTCGCCAAGTTCGACTATGCCGGCGTGTCGGCTTCCGGACGTCATCAAGCTCGAGGGCTTCCGAACGGCACTGGTGCGCCTGTCGTCTTTCGCGGATCGACCACGGGGCCGAGCTTCAATAGCTCGGACAAATGCTCACCATTGAAAGTGACGTGGAGCGTCCGGCCATCCTGCGCAAAAATCGATATCAATACGCTTCACAAATGGTGCGAGCGCAATGCCTTCGGAGAGGACCACGGTCACGGCGTCCGTCAGATCGTTACCCAACCTCGATTGCTCGACGCGATCGAGTGAGATCGGAGGCGGCCGGCAACAGGCTTCCCCTCAAAACGGCCGTCAATTCACCACGTCCCGTGCGCGCAGGGCGCCTGCGCGCGCCATCCCTCGGCGACGCCGCGCGGCAGAGCTGGGGACGGCCCGCCTCCGCACTCGATTGCGGTGGAGACGGCTCCGCCACGCCCGCGTCCGGTGGCACCACATCGGCTTCACCCCTCCGACCAACGGGCGAGTTCGGCGCGGCCGCGTTCCGTGAGCCCGTAACGGCCGCGCTCCACGCGCTCGAACCAGCCGTAAACATTGCGCAGAAGGATCTTGGGCGCGTCGGGCATGGCCGGCTTGAGATCCCTCGGTCGTCCGGGCGCCTCGGCGAGCGCACGCGCGCACGCCAGTGCCTGCTGCCGATAGGCGGTCATGATCGGCCGCCGCGTACTGCCCCCGACCGCTGGATCGCCCCGGCGTCTGCGATGTTCCTCGACAATGCGCGAGCGACGCTTGGCGTCGCGGCGCGGCTTCCACGGCACGGGTTCGACGATTACCTCTACGGCGCCCTGCTCCGTGACCGTGAGAAGGCCGAAGCCGAGCAGCCGGCAGAGTTTTCGGACGCGGGGGTCCCCCTCGCGGCCACGCCCACGGCGCGAGGCGCGCACGGCGAGCCACACCTCGTCGCAGGCGGGCAGGCGGTCGACCGCCTGCAGGACCAGGTCGAGCGTGAAAGCCAGTTTCAGCTCGCCGATGACCACAGCGGCAGGTGTTCCCTTGTCGAGAGCGACCACGTCGCAACCGCAGACTTCGCCCTTCACGTCGAAGCCGAGCGTCTCCAGAAACCGCTTCACCGGCGCGTAAAGGGTCGTCTCCATCTGCCACTCCGCATCTGTCCGATGCCCTTATCGCCGATTCGGCAGGACGGAGGCTGGGCCGCGGTGCATCGGGAGGACCGGCGTCGGCGGGCTTGGTACACCCCATCCAGTCGATCTGCGCGAGATCAAGGTCGACGGGGCGGGTCTCACCGAAATGGACCATGCCGAAGTCTGTACGAGAAGCTGCAGTGTCGGGTGCGGTGGACGAAGGGGAGGCGCCGATGCCTTACGCAACGAACGAGGACCTTCCCGATCCCGTGAGGCGGCACCTGCCGCGCCATGCCCAGGATATCTTCCGGGCGGCATTCAACAGTGCATGGCGTAGCTACGCCGAAGCAGGGCCAGATCGTCGGGAGGAAACCGCGCATCGGGTCGCCTGGGCAGCGGTCAAGCGGTGCTATCGCAAGGAGGGCGACGCGTGGGTGCCACGATGACGGCGGCGCCCCAACCGCTCACTCTCGTCCGCGCCGCGAATTCGACACGCGATGGATGACCGGCCGGGCCCGGCGCGACGCGAGGGCGCGGCGGGGTGGGGCCGTCACGCCGGTCGAGCCGAAGCCGCCAGCGCCGCGTTCGGTTTCCGTGGTGCGCGTCACGCTGACCAGGGTGACGCGCGCGACAGGGGCGACGACCAGTTGTGCGATGCGCTCCCCGCGCGTCACCTTGAAGGGCTTGGAGCCGTGGTTGACGAGCAGAACGCCGACTTCGCCGCGATAGTCCGCATCGATGGTCCCGGGCGCGTTGAGAACGGTGACCCCGTGCTTCAGGGCGAGCCCCGAGCGTGGGCGGACCTGCCCCTCCAGCCCCTCAGGTAATTCCAGAACGAGCCCCGTCGGGACGAGCGCCGAAGCGCCCTTGCGCAGAACCAGCGGCTTGCCGATGGGAACCGCAGCCACGAGGTCGAGGCCTGCGGCCTGCTCCGTCTGATAGGCGGGAAGCGGCAAGCCCGAGGCGTGCGGCAGCTGCTGCACGTTGATTGTGAGCGGCATGGCGCTCTTGCGCGACGGCTTTGCAGGCTTGCGGGCCATCAGGCTCTCCCTGTCGTGCCGGCCAGCGCTCGTGCGGCGCGGGCGACGAGGCGCGTTGCGACCTCGTCCTTGGGCAGGTCCGGCCAGCTTTCGACCTCCTGCGCGGTGACGATGTGCACGGTGTTGCGATCCCCGCCCATGATACCCGTCTCGGGCGACACGTCGTTGGCGACGATCCAATCGCAGCCCTTCGATTTCCGCTTCTTCTGCGCGTAGGCGACGACGCTTTCGGTCTCCGCCGCGAACCCGATCACGAGCGGCGGTCGCACGCCCGGCGGCTCGTGCGCGATCGTGCGGAGGATGTCGGGATTCTCGACGAGTTCGAGGCGCGGCGTCCGGCTCTTGGCGTCCTTCTTGATCTTTTCGCCGGCCGCGTTGGCGACACGCCAGTCCGCCACGGCAGCGGCGAAAATTCCGCAATCGGCCGGCAATCCGGCGCGCACAGCCGAGAGCATTTCTTCGGCGCTCTCCACGCGTACCGTGGTGACGCCCGCAGGGTCCGCCAAGTTGGTCGGCCCGCTGACGAGGGTCACGCGCGCCCCGAGCGCAGCGGCGGCCGCAGCTATGGCGTAACCCTGCTTCCCCGACGAACGATTGGCGATGTAGCGCACCGGATCGATCGGCTCGTGCGTCGGCCCCGCGGTGACGAGCACGTGACGGCCGGCGAGGGGGCCGTCCACGCGCGCGCCCGGCTCGCCCCCGAGGAGACGCTCCGCGGCAGCCAGAATCTCGAGCGGCTCGGCCATGCGCCCCAGCCCGGCCTCGCCGCGCTCGGCCATCTCGCCCCTGTTCGGGCCGACGACGTGGATACCGTCGCCGGTCAAAGTCGCCAAGTTGCGCCGCGTGGCCGCGTGCAGCCACATGCGAGGGTTCATCGCAGGCGCGATCAACACGGGCTTGTCCGTCGCCATGAGTACGGCGGTTGCCAGATCATCCGCGTGGCCGCCGGCCATGCGGGCCATCAGATCCGCCGTGGCGGGCGCCACGACGACGAGATCCGCCTCTCGCGACAGCCGGATATGGCCGATCTCACGCTCGTCATTGAGATCGAAAAGTTCGATGAACACACGGTCGTTCGTCAATGCGCCCACGGACAAGGGGGTCACGAACTGCGTCGCCGCCTTCGTCATCACTGCGCGCACGGCTATGCCGCGCTCGCGCGCACGACGAATGAAATCGAGACACTTGTAGGCGGCAATTCCGCCGCCGATGATCAGCAGGATACGTTTCTGGGCCAAGGGCAGGCTCGCGGCGCTCTGGAGCGGACACTATATGGGCGTCGAGCCTCTTTAGCACAGCTTGCCGCCCGTGCGAGCCTCGGCCGCACGACAATCGACTGGCAGCGCCGAGCTCGATTGACGATAACCTCGCGTCAGCATGGTTGTGCAAAAGTGTGGCAGTCCTGATGCAAGTACCCACGAGTTGCATGCCAAAGCGTCTCGGGCGCGATGTCCGCAAGGAGTCTGAACGAACATGAGCCTGACAGCCTGGATCCTTCTCTCTGCGGTATTGGTGCTCGATACCGGCTCGCATCTCCTGCTGAAGGCGGCCTCGACCAGTGCAAGGGGCGCCGATGGGCCGGCGTTCATCATCGCGATGGTCCGGCAGCCCCTGGTCTGGCTCGCGGTCGTCGCCTTCGTGGCACTGTTTCTAGCCTGGATCGGCTTCATCTCGCTCGTACCGCTGAGCCAGGGCGTGATGGCCGGCTGCATCACGATCGTGGGCGTCATGGTGGGGGGACGCATGTTCTTCGGAGAAAAGATCACGATGGCGCGGCTCATCGCCATAGGCCTGATCACGCTCGGCGTTCTGCTCGTCGGCTTGGGGGCGTGATGCGCAAGGTCATCATCCTGGGCTTCCTGCTGCTGCTGGCAATCGACACCACGGCGCATGTTTTCGTGAAGCTCGCCAGTAACCGCATCGGCGAATTCGGTGAACCGGAGTGGCTGGACCGCCTCGCGCGCGAGCCTTACGTGCTGGGTGTGATCGTCTGCTATCTTGCCGCGTTCGTCACCTATACGAGCCTCTTGAAGCACGCCCCCGTTGGGCCGGCCTACGCGGCGGTGCACGGTTATGTCGTCACCGTGCTCATCGTATCCATCGCCTTCTTCGGCGAAACATTGACGCTGCTCCAGGCGTTCGGCTGCCTGCTCATCGTGGCCGGTATCATCGTGCTTGGCCTGACGGAGGACTTGGAGCGGCCGTCGGAGAGCCCGCCGGGCGCGGCGGACTGATGAGCAACGCGAACGGAATGGCGACCGCCGACACCAGCGTGAACCATCCGAAGGCATTGAGGTAGGCGATCATGGCCGATTGCCGGCTCACCTCCTTGGAGATGCGCATGAGCCCCCGCGTGGTCGCATAGTCCCACGCGCCCAGCACGTCCGGCCAGGAGAGTGCCTTGTTGTAATCGCTGACCATTTCGACCATGCGCGCGTAATTCACACCCGTGGAGCGCACCACCTCTGCCACCGAGATCGAGATGAATAGGCTCGACGCGACATTGCGCAGAAGATGGAAGACGCCCGTCGCCTCCGGCCGGAACCTGGGATCGAGGTCCGAGAAGGTGGCAACCGTCAGCGGCACGATCACGATGCCGACGGACAAGCCCTGCACGATACCGTTGAGCATGATCTCCAGCGGCGTTACGTCCAGGTTGAAGTGCATCAGCCACAAGCCGGACAGGAACAGCAGAAAGAAGCCCGTCGCGATGGAGAGGCGCGGATCGAGCCGGTCGACGAGCATCGCCGCGAAGAAGCCTAGGATTCCGCCGATACCCCGGCTACCCACCATCCAGCCCACGAGTGCATCGGGATATTCGATGTGCTGGCGCAGCAGCGTGGGCATCAGCACCATCGGCGTGAAGTTCAGCATTCCGAACATCGACACGAGGATGTAGCCGAGCGTGAGGTTGCGATTGAAGAGCAGCCTCAGATCGAGGAACGGTTTCTCCGCCGTCAGGCTGTGCGCGAGAAAAACGTAGAACGACAGGATCGCCACGATCGTGATCACGACGATCTCTCGCGAATCGAACCAATCCAGCCGCTGCCCGCGCGAGAGGACGTATTGCAGCCCCCCGACAGCGAGAGAGAGCGACAGGAAGCCGACCCAGTCGAGCCGCGTCTTTTGCGCCGGTTTGTCGGCCGGAAGCGCCGAGAAAAGACCGACGAAGGCCGCGAGGCAGATCGGCACCAGGATGTAGAAGGCCCAGCGCCAGCTATAGGACTCCGCCAGATAGCCCGCCAGCGTCGGGCCAATCACCGGACCGATCACCACGCCCATGCCATTGAGGCCCAGCACGAACCGATGCCGGCTCTTTGGGAAGATGTCCATGACGACCGTCTGGTTGAGCGGGATCGTCGGGGCCCCCAGAGCCCCCTGAAGCACCCGCCACAGGATCAGCTCCTCCAGCGATTGCGCGAGCCCGCAAAGCAGCGTCGCCAGAGTGAAGCCGCCCACGCAGTAGACCATGACCTGCTTGCGGCCGAAGCGGGCCACGAGCCATCCCGTCATGGGCGTTGCGATCGCCGTCGCCAGAATGTTGAAGGTCACCACCCAGGACACTTCGTCGGCAGTCGCCGACATGGCCCCCTGCACCTGCGGCAGAACGGTCGAGACGACGAGGATCGTCGTGAAGTAGAGCGTCACCGTGAGCATGCCGCTCATCAGCACGCACGCGCGCCGCAACGGTGACAATTCGATGTTTGCGACGTCCGCGCTCATTGGCCCCACAGATTGCCGATCGAGGCCATCGTCGCATCCAATTCGGGGCTTGACCAGACGGCTACACCGCGCCCGCGAAGGCCCCGCGGCGCGGGTCTAGAC
>VFQT010001683.1_pt1 | contig 25599 bp, 28 predicted proteins | sample 3512381 | NCBI WGS metagenome assembly VFQT01 (sample SAMN10412376, study PRJNA504923) | tailings metagenome | isolation source: Relicate 2 Philex TSF3 active mining site | place: Philippines: Tuba, Benguet | collected 2017-08-29
GGTGATGCGTCGCCGCTGACGAAGCGGTTCTTACTATTCCCGCATTCCGAACACGCCGCGCAACTGCGGCGCGCGCCGGATGAGGAAGTGGTCGACGACCGCCACCACAATCATCGACGCACCGAGCAACGGGAACAGAATGCCGAGCACCGCCGCAATCACCACGACGCCGCGCGCGAGCCGCGCATCGATCGGCCTGCGCGGAAATCCCAGTGAGCCGCGCGGTCGGCGCTTCCAATACATCACCGGCGCCGAGATGATTGAGAAGATCACTCCCAAACTCACCGCACCCATCACGATGCCGTTCACGACTCCGAGCTGGCGACCCATATGCGCATCCACTCCCCACGAAGTGACTTTGGCGAGCGTGCCGAACGAGGTGTGCCAACTCACTTCGTCGAGCACCTTGCCCGAGTACTGATCGAGGTACACCGTGCGTTCGTCTTGCGCGGGAGACGGCCACGAGTTGGAGAGCGTGTACACGCCGTTTTCGTCACCGGGCAGACCGATCGCATAGCCCGGTCGCATGCCGACGTCGGCTGCTATTGCTTGTACTTCTTCCAACGCGAGTGCGGGCGGCATCGACTCCACAGAACTTGTGGCGTCTGACGACGGCACGTCTCGCAGTTGGTTGGCCCACGAGATTCGCAAGCCGGCGGTCTGCAAATCGGCAGCCGAGTGTTCGTGGCTCGACACCGGGTCTTCGCTCGGCCAGCCGTAACCCGAGTCGAGTCGATCGATGAGCGGGCCCCACAACTGCGAGCCCCAGAAGCCGCTCCACGGAAGCCCGGTGATCGCAAGAAAGACGAGCACTGGTGCGCCGATGGCGCCGACCGTGGAGTGCATGTCGCGCCAACGCCGACGTCCTTTCTCGCGGAATCGCGGCACGAACGCTCGACGCACCGCATTCGGCACGCGTTTGCGCGGGAACCACAGGTATGTTCCGGTCAGCGCCATCACGAGCGTCCATCCACCTGCGATCTCGACGAGATAGTCGCCCCAACGCCCCATCCACAACGTGCCGTGGATTTGCGTCGCGACGAAGTCGATGCGCGTGTCGTTGTCGATGTGGCCGAGCACGGTCGAATCGGCGGGGTTCACGTACACCGACAAGCTCTTGCCGTCGGCGGTGGAGATGTCGAATTGCGTCGCGCGCCCCGCGTCACGCGGCGGCACCACGGCATCGACCATCGCATCGGGGTACGTATCGAGAACCGACTGCTGTTGCGCGGCGAGCGGTGCGGCAGTGGCGACGGTGTCGACGTACAACATGTCGCCGTATGCCCAACGCTCGACGGTCGGCTTGATGAGAATGATGAAACCGGTGACGGCGAGCGTGAGGAGAATCGGCAGCACGAAGATTGCGGCGTAGAAGTGCCAGCGCCACGCAGCGCGCCAGAGCGTCGCCGAGCCCGGTGAAGTTGAGGGGGCCTCGGTGTCAGTCTCGGGTGAGGTCGTCATAGGGGTCGAAGTCATGCTCAGTAGACCCCTGTTCGACCCGAGAAGTTCCCTCGCTCGTGTTCTTTCGCATGGCTGCGCGAGCCACAAGATACGTGCCGAGCGAATAGGCGATGGCGCCGACTCCGACGAGCAGCACGAGGAAACTCGCCCAGCCGAAGCCCGTCGGCCCGCCACCCGTTTCGGCCTCGTGCTCGATGAATCGTGCGGGCCATCCGAAGTTCATGATCCGCCCACTTCATGCAAGCCTTGCGCTCTCTTCGTTCGACGGCCCATCGGACGCACGAGCCAAGCCACGCAGATGGCGACCACAGCGCCGAGCAGGTGCATCCACTCGAATCCGTGCGTCACTTCGTCAGCGCGCACATCGACGAACAAGAAGACTGACTGCACCACCAGCAGCACCACCAGCACGGGCAGTGAGAACCAGGCGAATTGCGGACGCTTGGCAACTACGAGGCCGACGACTCCAAACACGATGCCGAGTGCACCATCGCGGGCGAGGTGGTCGTCGGTGACGACGTTCGCAGAAATGGGAGTGAATCCGGCGAGCCAGATCAGGGAGAGAACGAGTTGTGCACTTGCAGCGACCGCGAGCACGATTCGTAGCGGCAGTGCTCGGCGACGATGCCGCGCCAGCTCTGCGAGAACGAATTCACTGTCGCTTTTCATGCCGACTGCTCGTCGGCTTTCGCGAGGTCGCCGACTATTTCGCGCAACGCTGACCGCGCGCGGTTGAGGCGCGACCGCACCGTACCCATTTTTACTTCGAGTGCCTCGGCGACGGTCGCGTAGTCGTAGCCGAGCACATCGACGAGGTAGAGAACTTCGCGGTGTTCGAGCGAGAGCATGTTCAGCAACGCAGTCAAGTCGTGTCGCATCGTCGTCGAACCGAATGCGACCACATTTGCCTCGCGCAGACCTGCCGTTTCGACGCGACGCGACATCATGTCGAACGAGACGTTGCGGCAGATGCGAATCAGCCAAGCCTGCACGTTCTCGCTTACGTCGGACGACGGCCAGTATTTCCAGGCGCGCAAGAACGTTTCCTGCATCGCATCGTCGGCCAGCCACGGATCACGCAACAGATGAAGCGCGTATCTGCGCACTGGTTGGGAGTTCTCGCGCACGATGCGGTCAAACGCGGCTTCGCTGCGATCGTTCATCGCGTGCCTGCTCGCCATGCGCACCTCAGGTTACGAGCGACGGGTGCGTCACGGCGAGCGACTACGACCCGATGCGCACGGAGAATCGCGAGACTCCTGACACCACGTGACCGTCGGCGCTGCGCACCCGCCACCGCACGGTGTAGTTCCCGTTGCCCAACGGTGCCGACGGTGTGAACGTCACGACTTTTCTGCTCGCGCCGCGCACGACTTGGCCCCGACCGGTCGGGTCGGCGACCGACGACACGGTGACGCTCGGTGCGGAGATTTTCTCGTTGAACATGAGCACGACTTCAACCACCGCCGTTCGCACAGTGGAACCATTGGCGGGAGTGATTCGAGCAAGTGCGGAGTGTGCGACCGCCACACGGGAGTCGTCGGCCGTGCCGACGACGAGCAGCGGCACCAACACCAGTGCGGCGAGTCCGCGGCGAATCACCGTGCGTGCAGATTCAATCAAGGCGCGCGCAGATCGATCAACAAGTTGGTGCGATTCTCCACCACTGGTCGCGCGTCGACAGGCCTGTGCAGTTGCTCCACCGGCAGAGTGCGCTCCTCGCAGTCGACGAAGTCACGCGTGCCTTCGATGTGTGTGACGAGACACTCTGGCCCGCGATCGGCGGGGTAGGCGTAGTACACCTGCCATCCGCGCGTGGCATCGTCGCCGGTGTGGTCGACCACGACGGTGCGATCGTAAGAAGTGTCGCGCAAGTCGGGATACAAAATCGGTCCTTCGCGCTTGACGATGTCGGCCATGTCTTCCACCGGGCCGACGCGGAAGGTGTAGTCGCCCGTGCGCACTTCTCGCTTGCGGTTGTCGGTCGCCCGATCGGCGAACCACCAGGTGACGGCAAACAAGACCGCGAAGAAGGCGAGACCGCCGACGATCGGCACCACGGCTCTCGCCAGGGGAGTTCGCATCGCCGGTCGCCGCACCATCAATCCCATTGTGCCATGCGGTTGCGTTCAGATACCCCAGGGGGTATACTTGGGTACAACCAAGGAGAGTCACATGAGCACCATCGATCTCACCACCGAGAGTTTTGAGTCCGCAGTCACCAAAGACGGCATCACCATCGTCGACTTCTGGGCGTCGTGGTGCGGTCCGTGCCGGATGTTTGCGCCGGTCTTCGAGAAGGCTGCGGCGGCACACAAAGACGTCACCTTCGCGAAAGTCGACACCGAGCAAGAACAACAGCTCGCTGCGTCGCTGAACATCTCGTCGATTCCGACGCTGATGGCATTCCGTGACGGAGTGCTCGTCTTTCGTCAGCCGGGCGCGTTGCCTGCACACGCACTCGAACAACTCGTCGCCGGTGTGCGGGGTCTCGACATGCAAGAAGTTCACCGACAAATTGCCGCGGAGCAGAAGAAGGAAGAGTCCGTCTCATGACTTCACGCAAGAAACTGGTCGCACGCTCGACGTCGCACAACACCACGGCCGCTGTACGCGCGCGCCTGAAGCGAGCGCAGGGGCAGTTGAACGCTGTCGTGCGTATGGTCGACGACGATGAACCGTGCGACAAGGTCGTCACGCAACTCGCGGCGGTGAACAAGGCGCTCGGCGCCGCAGCCTTCATGTTGATCTCGGCGAGTCTCGAGGAGTGTCTCGAGAGTCGCGCGCGCAACTCAAAAGAAGTGTCGGCCCAACTGCAGAAGCTCTTCCTCACTCTCAACTGAAACCAACAAGGAGAAAACGACATGTGTTCACGAACCACCTGCGGCAAATGCCAGAAACCGACTTGGGCCGGGTGCGGCCGCCACATTGAAGAGGCGCTGGCGGGTGTGCCTCACGACCAGCGGTGCAAATGTCGCGACGAGGCCGGTGCGGACAACCGCGGCGGATTCTTCGCACGCCGACGCGGACGCTAAGCGGTCGGCGGCCGCCCCGCGACGCGGAACTTTCGCGGGTTGATCCACGACGAAGCGAGCAACGGCCCGCGGGCCTAGGCTTTGCTACTCGTGAAGCGGCCGTATCGCATTGTCGTTGCAAAACCGGGTCTCGACGGCCACGACCGAGGCGCCAAGACGATTTCGCGAGCGTTGCGCGACCACGGGTTTGAAGTCATCTACACCGGCCTGCACCAGACGCCCGAGCAGATTGCCGAGACTGCGCTGCAAGAAGACGTCGATGGCGTCGGGCTCTCGCTGCTCTCGGGCGCGCATCTCACGCTGTTTCCCAAAGTGATGGAAGAACTGCGGGCGCGCGACATGGGCGACGTGCTCATCTTCGGCGGCGGGGTGATTCCTGATTCTGACGCGGTCGTGTTGAAAGAGCAGGGCGTCAGTGCGATCTTCGGCCCCGGCTCGTCGCTGAAGGCGATCGCCGAGTGGCTGGAAACTACGCTCGATTCCCGCGAGAAAGTCGGCGCATAGTGGATCTGTTCGAGTATCAGGGCAAGCAGTATTTCGCCAAGTTCGGAATACCGGTGTCGCCGGGTGACGTCGCGCACACCCTCGACGAGTCTCTCGCGATCGCAGAGCGCATCGGCTATCCGGTCGTCGTGAAGGCGCAGGTGCAAGTCGGCGGTCGCGGCAAGGCGGGCGGTATCAAGCTGGCCAACAACAAAGACGAGGTGCGCACGCACGCCGGAAACATCATCGGCATGAGCATTAAGGGCCACGTCGTGAAGCGCGTGTGGATCGAACGCGCATCCGACATCGCCGAGGAGTACTACGCGTCGTTCACGCTCGATCGCGCGGCCAAACAACATCTGCTCATGCTGTCGGCGCAGGGCGGAGTCGACATCGAAGAAGTTGCCGCAAAAGATCCGTCGGCCATCGTGAAGCTGCACGTGAATCCGGTCGTCGGCCTCGACGAAGCCACCGCCAAGCAGGCCGCAGTCGACGCGAAAATTCCGGCGAAGGCGCAGGCGGGCGTGGCGTCGATACTCGTGAAGCTCTACGGGTGTTTCGTGAAAGGCGACTGCGACTTGGCGGAGATCAACCCGCTCATCTTGAAGCCGACCGGCGAAGTGCACGCGCTCGACGCGAAGGTGAGCCTCGATGCCAACGCGAGTTTCCGCCACCCGGAGTGGGAAGAGTTCGCCGCCACGCAAGAGCTCGACGGCCGCGAGAAACTCGCGCGCGAAAAAGGCCTGCAATACATCGGTCTCGACGGCAGCGTCGGCATCATCGCCAACGGTGCAGGCCTTGCGATGAGCACGCTCGACGTCGTCAACCAGGCGGGCGGCAAAGCAGCAAACTTCCTCGATATCGGCGGTGGCGCCAACGCCGAGCTCATGACCGCGGCGCTCGAAGTGATCAACTCTGACGCCAACGTGCGCAGCATCTTCGTCAACATCTTCGGCGGCATCACGCGAGGTGACGAGGTTGCCAAGGGCATCGTCGAGGCGATGCGCCGAGTCAACTTGCGCGCGCCGATCGTCATCCGACTCGACGGCACGAACGCCGAAGCCGGACGCCAGATTCTTGTCGATGCCGGAATCCCCGCCGAAAAACTCCGCAGCGAACCGACGATGCTGGCCGCAGCGCGCACAGCGGTCGCCATCGCGAACGGAAAGGCGGGCTGACCATGGCGATCTTCGTCGACGAGAACACCAAGGTGATCGTGCAGGGGTTGACCGGCGGCCAAGGAAAATTCCACGGACTGCGCAACCGCGCCTACGGCACCAAAGTCGTCGGCGGCGTCACGCCCGGCAAGGGCGGTCAAGACGTCGAGGGCATTCCCGTGTTCGACTCGGTGGCCGACGCGGTGCGCGCCACTGGCGCCGACGCATCGTTCGTGGCAGTGCCACCGAAGGCGGCACCGGCCGCAATTCTCGAAGCCGCAGCCGCCGGCGTGCGATTCATCGTGTGCATCACCGAGGGAATTCCAGCGCAAGACGAAGCCCGCGTGTACGCGACGCTGAAGCGCGACTTCACGTCGACGCGCCTGCTCGGCCCCAACTGCCCGGGCATCATCAGCCCTGGTCGCTGCAACATTGGCATCACCGCGGGTGAAATCGCGCAACCGCCGACGCGCGGCGGCAAGAACGTGGGCATCGTGTCGCGTTCGGGCACGCTCACGTATCAAGCGTTGTTCGAGTTGAAGCAGCGCGGCATCGGCGTCACCACGTGCGTCGGCATCGGCGGCGACCCCGTGCCTGGCACGTCGTTCGTCGACTGTCTGGCGGAGTTCGAGCGCGACCCTGAGACGAGCGCGATTCTCATGATCGGTGAAATCGGCGGCTCAGCTGAAGAAGAAGCCGCGGACTTCATCAAGGCGAACGTGAGCAAGCCGATGAGTTCGTACATCGCCGGCGTCACTGCGCCCGCGGGAAGGAAAATGGGTCACGCCGGCGCCATCGTGTCGGGAGGCAAGGGCACCGCACAAGGCAAGATGGATGCATTGCGCGCTGCAGGCGTGAAGATCGGCGCCAACCCGACCGAGGCGGGCGACTTGATGGCGCAGATCATCGCAGCGCTCGCCTGACGCAACGTCGCAGTCGCGGCGAATCCGTAGAATTCAAGGCAATCATGCGCATTGCCGAACTGCTGGCGCACGGTCGCACGTTTTCATTCGAGTTCTTCCCGCCCAAGACCGACGAGGCACAGGCGCAACTCGCCACGACAATCGCCGAACTGGCGCCACTCAAGCCGAGTTTTTTCTCCGTCACCTACGGCGCGCTCGGCAGCACGCGCAGCCGAACCCGCGACGTGGTGGTCGAGTTGGCGCGCAGCGGAACGGTACCGCCGATGGCGCACCTCACCTGCGTGGGGCACACCCGAAGCGACATCGATCTGCTGCTCGGCGAATACAAGGCGGCCGGCGTGGAGAACATCTTGGCGCTCGGCGGCGATCTTCCCGAAGACCCTTCGACGCTCGGCCCGAGCGAGTTCGACTACGCGCTCGATCTTGTGGAGCATCTGCGCGCCAACTTTGACTTGTCGATCGGCGTCGCCGCACACCCCGAAGTGCACCCGCGCTCGCCGTCGCGCGATTCTGACCGGAAGCATCTCGCCGAAAAGCTGCGCCGCGCCGACTTCGCGATGACTCAGTTCTTCTTCGAAGTCGGGCACTACACGCGGCTCGTCGACGAGCTCGCTGCACTCGGCGTGCACAAGCCGATCGTGCCCGGCATCATGCCGGTCACCAACAAGGGACAAATCGTGCGGATGGCGCAGATGTCGGGCGCGGCGATTCCTGGTTGGCTCACCGACCGCCTCGCCAAGTTCGACGACCCGGCAGATGTGCGTCGCGTCGGTGTCGAGATTGCCACGCAACTCGGCAACGAACTGCTCGCGGCTGGCGCACCTGGGCTGCACTTCTACACGCTCAACCGCAGCACCGCGACGCGCGAGATTTACACCAACCTCGGCCTTGCCCGCGGGTGACGCGAAGCCGACGATGACGCAATACCGCCGATGACGCAACGCACTGTATGACCCAACGCCCCAGCCTGCTCGGCTACCTGCCTGCGCTCGACGGTGTGCGCGCGCTCGCCGTGATGGCGGTGATCGTGTACCACGCGAACAAGAAGTGGCTCGGCGGCGGGTTCCTCGGTGTCGAAGTGTTCTTTGTGATCAGCGGCTTTCTCATCACGTCGCTGCTCATCGCCGAGTCGCAGCGCGACGGCACCATCGACCTCAAACAGTTCTGGCTGCGCCGAGCACGGCGCCTGCTACCCGCACTCTGGACATTGCTCGTTCTCGTCGCGGTGTATTGCTCGCTCTTCCAGCGCGACATGCTCGGCAACTTGCGCGGCGACATCGTGGCGGCGCTCGTGTACGGATTCAACTGGTTCCAGATCTGGGTCGGCACGTCGTACTTCACAGCGTTCGACTTCGTGCCGCTGCGCCACCTCTGGTCGCTCGCCGTGGAAGAGCAGTTCTATGTGCTCTGGCCGCTCGTGATGTTCGTGGTCGCGCGGCTCGGCAGACGCCGTCTTCCGATGGTCGGCGTGCTGTTCGTGGCGACATCGATTGCGATTGCAGTCGCAACTGCGCTCACGTACCGCAGCGGACACATCGGCACCATCAGCGAGACGCCCGCGCAATACATGGGCTTCCTCGGTCACCCGGTGTCGCGCATCGATTTCCTCTTTCTCGGCACGTTCACGCGCGCGGGCGGCCTATTTCTCGGTGCCGCGCTCGCCGTGTTCTGGCGCCCGTGGCTGCTCGTGTCGTCGCCGATCGGCACGCGTGGGCAGTTGCTTGACGGCGTGTTTCTCGCAGGCTTCGGTGCGCTCGCAGTTTCAGCGGTCGTGTTCCGCGACGTCGTCGAGGTCACCAACGTCGGCACGACCGGCTACGACCTGCTCTTCCGCGGCGGTTTCTTCTTTGTTGGAATCGCGAGTGTGGCGGTGATTGCTGCCGCAGTGCATCCGACCGCCACGATGACGCGCCATCTGCTCGGCAACCGTGTGATGACCTACATCGGTCAGCGGTCGTACGGCTTGTATTTGTACCACTGGCCGGTCTTCCAGATGTACCGCCGTTTCGCGGGGCAGGGCTTGACGCCGTACGAGTTCGTTTTGCTCGTCTTGCTCGCACTCGCAATCACCGAGTTGTCGTGGCGCTATGTGGAAATGCCGGTGCGCGACGGAAGATTCGCCGCCTGGCGACAGCGACGACGAGACGAGCGATTGAGTGGCGTTGCTGCCGAGCCGCGTGCGCGCGTGCGCCGCACTGCAGCCGTCGCGCTGTCGGCCATGCTGCCGGCCTTTGCACTCGTGAGCATGGCGACTGCCGAGGTGAAACTGAACGACATCAGCCAGAGCCTCGCCGACAGTGAGTCGGCGACCGTGAACCTGCTCGAAGACCCGACGCCTACGACGGTCGCCGCTCCCGTGATCGTCGGCGGCGTCACGCAGACCACCACGCTCGACGGACAACTCATCGACGTGCTCGCCATCGGCGACTCGGTGATGCTCGGTGCCGCACGCGAGCTCGCCTCGCGCGGCGCCACGGTGGACGCGATGAAGAGCCGTTCCGTGCGCCAGGCGCTGGAGATCGTCAACTACCTGAAGTCGGTGCGCCGACTCGGCTCGATCGTCGTGATTCACCTCGGCACCAACAGCACCACTTCGACCGAGACGCTGGACGAGATCATGGCGACTCTCAGCGATACACCACTCGTACTTTTTCTCACCGTGCACGTGCCGAGCGAGCCGCGCCAGTCGATAAACAATCGTCTTATCAACGCGCTGCCGCAGCGATACGCCAACGTGAAAGTGCTCGACTGGTATGCAATCGCCCAGCAGTACCCGGAGTATCTCTACGGCGACGACACGCACCTGCGGCCTGCCGGGGCGCGGTTCTACGCCGACATCATCATGCAGGCGGTCGGGCGACTGTAGGTATTCGTGCGTCATTCACGCCGCGGTCTGGGCCCCGCGCCACGAATCGTCTAGCGTGTCAGCCCGTGACAAACCCAGTTCGAGTCGCCGTCACCGGCGCAGCAGGTCAAATCGGATACAGCCTTCTCTTCCGCATCGCCTCGGGCGCGATGCTGGGGCCCGACACGCGGGTCGTTTTGCAGCTGCTCGAAGTCACGCCCGCGCTAGGGGCCTTGCAGGGCGTGAAGATGGAGCTCGACGACTGCGCGTTTCCGTTGCTCGACTCGGTAGTGCTCAGCGATGATGCGAACGTGGCGTTCGGCGATGCCGACGTTGCACTGCTGGTCGGTGCGATGCCGCGCAAAGACGGCATGGAACGCAAAGACTTGCTCTCGGCCAACGGCGGCATCTTCAAGCCGCAGGGCCAAGCAATCGCCAAGAACGCCAAGAAAGACGTGAAGGTGCTGGTGGTCGGCAACCCGGCCAACACCAACGCGCTCATCGCGCTCAGCAACGCATCGGGCATCGACCCGCGGCAATTCACGGCGATGACGCGCCTCGACCACAATCGCGCCGTGTCGCAACTCGCGGCGCGCGTCGGGCGCCCGGTGTCGTCGATCAAGAAGATGACGATCTGGGGCAACCACTCGACCACGCAGTATCCCGATCTCTCGCACTGCGAAGTCGACGGCAAGCCCGCCAAGTCGCTCGTCAACGACGACAAGTGGATCGACGAGACGTTCATCCCCACCGTCGCCAAGCGCGGTGCCGCGGTCATCAAGGCGCGCGGCGCGTCGTCGGCGGCGTCGGCCGCCAACGCGGCGATCGAACACGTGCGGTCGTGGGTGCTCGGCACTCAGGCGGGGGACTGGGTGAGCATGGCGGTGCCGAGCGACGGTTCGTACGGCGTGCCCGAGGGTCTCGTGTCGAGCTTCCCGTGCACGTGCAAGAACGGCAAGTACGAGATCGTGCAGGGTCTCTCGGTTGATGCCTACAGTCGCACCAAGATCGATGCGTCGGTCGCCGAGTTGAAAGAAGAGCGCGACGCGGTCAGCGCCCTCGGGCTCGTCTGAACTGAGCTAGTCGAACTGCGTGCGAGCGCGCACCCGCGTAAACACCGCGTCAAGCGCGGCAAACAGCGGTTGCGCTGCGATCACCTTTTCGTGGTCGCCCGCGAAGCGCACCTTGCCGCTGATGAACGCGTCGGCCGCGTTGATGCGTGCCAGAGCAACGTCGACTGCGGTCGTGTAGTTCTGCGTGAAGGTCACGTCGCAGGGCACTGCACCCTTGCCGAACGACACCTTTGCGCCGCGACAGACGAGGTGGTAGGCGACGTCGCCGAACGGCGTGTCGTTGACCACCTGCGTCACGGCAACCGTGTGCGAGCGCGCAACATCAGCGAGCGCAGTGTCGCCGGCGACCTCAGTGGCAATCGCCGAAATCCATTCGTCGCTCAGGTAGCGCACGACGAATGAGCGTATCTATGCGGCCTCGCAGCCTGGTCAGGCGCTGACGAGGCTCGCGCTCTTGCGGCTCGAGCGGTAGATCGACACGACCAACACGAGCAGCGAAACTCCGGCGATCGCGTAGCGCGCGCCGTCGTTGTCGCGCAGGTTGATCACGGCCGGCAAGATCAAGAGCGACACGAGGTTCATCACCTTGATCAGCGGGTTGAGCGCCGGACCTGCGGTGTCTTTGAACGGGTCGCCGACGGTGTCGCCGATGACCGCCGCCTTGTGCGGGTCGGAGCCCTTACCGCCGTGGTGACCATCTTCGATGTACTTCTTCGAGTTGTCCCACGCGCCGCCGGCATTGCTCAGGTAGTTGGCCATCAGCTGACCAGTGAGGATGACCGCGGCGAGGAACGCGCCGAGCGCGAAGTAGTTGATGCCGAAGCCGACGATCACCGGCGTGAGCACGGCGAGCAGTGCGGGCGTGGTGAGTTCGCGCAGCGACGAAGCCGTGCAGATGTCGATGACCGGGCCGTAGTCGGGCTTCTTGGTGCCCGCCATGATGCCGCCGTCTTTGAACTGCTTGCGCACTTCTTGCACGACGACGCCAGCCGAGCGGCCGACGGCGCGAATCGCGAGCGCGGAGAACATGAAGGCAATCGATCCACCGATCAAGAGACCGATGAAGGTCTTCACGTCGGCGACGTTGATTTGCGTTTCGACGGCCTTGAAAATGGCGTCGCCCTTCAGCAGTTCGCCGTTTTCGTCGGTGAGTTTGAGCTGACCGGCGATCGTCTCGATGTACGACGCAAAGAGCGCGACCGCGGCGATGACTGCAGAACCAATCGCAAAGCCCTTGGTGACGGCCTTGGTGGTGTTGCCCACCGCGTCGAGGCTCACCATGATCTTGCGTGGCTCGCCCTGGAATTCTCCCGCCATTTCGGCGATGCCTGCCGCATTGTCGGCGACCGGGCCGAAGGTGTCTTCAGAAACGATCACACCCGTGGTGGCGAGCATGCCCATGCCGCAGAGCGCCACGAGATACAGCGACAACATCACGTTGCCGCCGCCGAGCCACAATGTTGCGCCGAGCGAAACGGCGATGCAGATGATCGCGTACACCGACGACTCGAGGCCGACCGCAGTGCCCGACAACACGACCGTCGCGGGGCCGGTTTCGGCTGACTCGGCAATTTCTTCGACCGGGCCGTACTCGGTGCCGGTGAAATACTCGGTCAGGCGGCTCAGCACCTGCGCGAGGATGAGACCGATCAGCACCGCGCCGAACACGCGCCAGCCGATGCCCGACATCGTGACTTCGGCGCCGTCGTGGCCGATGCTTCCCTTCGCCGGGTTGCCGATGTAGGTGACGGCGAGTGCGAGCGTGCCGACGACCGTGATGATGCTCGCGGTGAGGAAGCCACGGTTGATCGGCTTGAGCGCGTTCATTTCGCCATCCTTGGCCTTCACGGCGAACACGCCGGCGATCGACGCGATGACGCCGATGGCGCGTGCAGCGAGCGGGAACACGAGACCCAGCGCGGGGTTGAGACCGATCGAGTTGAACGCGGCCACACCGAGGATGATCGACGCGACGAGCGTGACCTCGTAGCTCTCGAACAAGTCGGCCGCCATGCCGGCGCAGTCGCCGACGTTGTCGCCCACGTTGTCGGCGATCACGGCCGGGTTGCGCGGATCGTCTTCGGGAATTCCAGCTTCAACTTTTCCGACGAGGTCGGCACCGACGTCAGCCGCCTTCGTGAAGATGCCGCCACCGACGCGCAAGAACAAGGCGAGCAGCGATCCACCGAAACCGAAGCCGACGAGCATCGCCGACGACGTGTTCTGGAAGAGGGCGATGATGATCGTGGCACCGAGGAGACCGAGACCGACGGTGAACATGCCGGCGACACCGCCGGTGCGGAAGGCGACGTCGAGGGCTTCGCGCATCGAGCCGCGGCGTGCTGCCGCAGCGGTGCGGATGTTGCCGCGCGTCGCGAGCGTCATACCGATGTATCCGGTGAGACCCGACGCCACGCATCCGAGCAAGAACGCGATGGTGCGGAAGGCGCCCGACGCGACGAACCCAAGGGCTTCCTCGCCGTCCGGCTTCTCGATCGCCACCGAGGTGACGAACACGATCACGGCGACCGGCACGAGAATCATGGCGATTGTGCGGAACTGGCGCTTCAAGTAGGCGAGGGCGCCGACCTGAATGGCACCGGCAATTTCCTTCATCTTGTCCGTGCCTTCATCTTGGGCAAGTACCGATTTCGCGAGGAAGAAGCCCACGGCGATGGCCAGCAACGACGCGGCCCCCGAGAGCGCAAGGACCAGCCATTCGCCACCCTTCAGGGTGAAGTCCTGCCAGCCGCCTTCTGATGCCAAGATCGCAGTCACGTGTATCTTTCCTCACTTCGTTGTGGGGTGCCGACGCGGGCAATTCCCGTGTTTATGGGTCCGAATGAGCGTAGTAAAACCGCGCCGTCGACGTGTAATCGCCTTGCCATGCCGAAATCGTGCGTTGCTGCACGTGCCGTCGCTGAGACGCGCGCCACGCCGCACGGCGGAGCGCCGGGTGAGCGGGCGGCACGCGCCAGAACTAGCGTCTCACGCGGGTCATCCCGCCTGTATGAGCACGACCGTCACCAGCCCCAAGACCGCCACGGCGACCCGACCGCCGGTTTCGGCAACCGCGGCCGTCGAACGCCGTCGTCGGCCGTTTCTCTTGGATCTCTACTCGACTGCCGTCGGCAAGAAGTATGCGATGGCGATCTCCGGTATCGCGCTCATGGGCTTCGTGCTCTTCCACATGATCGGCAACCTGAAGATGTACTTCGGTGCAGCCGAGCTCGACCACTACGCCGAGTTCTTGAAGAAGTTGTTGTACCCGCTGGCACCCAAGGAATCGGTGCTGTGGATCCTGCGCGTCGGACTGCTCGGCATGCTCGTGCTGCACCTGCACGCCGCGTGGTCGCTCACGATGCTCAATCGCGCCGCGCGCCCGGTGAAGTACCAGAGCGCGCGCGACTACGAAGAAGCATCGCTCGCCAGCCGTTCGATGCGGCTCTCGGGCATCGTCGTCTTTGCATTCATCGTGTGGCACCTGCTTGACCTCACCTTCGGAGTGGTGAACACCGTCGGCACCGACGGCGAGTTCGTGCGCGCCGAGGTGTACGCCAACGTGGTGCGCAGTTTCGAGCGCTGGCCGGTCGCGCTGTTCTACATCGTCGCCAACTTGCTCCTCGGCCTGCACCTCTCGCACGGCGCATGGAGCATCTTTCAGTCGCTCGGCTGGAACAATCCGCGCTTCAACGCGTGGCGCCGCGCATTCGCGCGCGGGTTTGCCGCAGTGGTCGTGATCGGCAACGTGTCGTTTCCGGTCGCCGTACTGATCGGAGTCGTGAGCGTATGACGATGCTGCAAGAACGTCCGGCCGCGGGCGCAAGCCTCAACTCGAAGGTGCCGAGCGGCCCGCTCGCCGACAAGTGGGACAACTTCAAGGCCAACGCCAAGTTGGTGAACCCGAACAACAAGCGCAAGTTCAAGGTGATCGTGGTCGGCACCGGTCTCGCGGGTGCTTCTGCCGCCGCGACGCTCGCCGAGCTCGGCTATCAGGTCGACGCGTTCACCTTCCACGACTCGCCGCGTCGCGCGCACTCGATTGCCGCGCAAGGCGGCATCAATGCGGCCAAGAACTACCGCGGTGACGGCGACAGCGTGCACCGCTTGTTCACCGACACGATCAAAGGCGGCGACTTCCGTTCGCGCGAAGCCAATGTGCACCGCCTCGCGCAAGTTTCGGTGAACATCATCGACCAGATGGTCGCCCAAGGCGTGCCGTTCGCCCGCGAATACGGCGGACTGCTCGACAACCGCAGCTTCGGCGGCGCGCAAGTGAGCCGCACGTTCTACGCGCGCGGCCAGACCGGCCAGCAGTTGTTGCTCGGCGCGTACCAGCAGCTCGCCCGCCAGATCGGTCTCGGCGGCGTGCGGCTCTTCAACCGCTGCGAACTCGTCGATGTGGTCGTGATCGACGGCCGCGCCGCGGGCATCGTGGTGCGCGATTTGCTCACCGGCGAAGTCGCGAGCCACGCGGCGCACGCCGTGGTGCTCGCCACCGGCGGCTACGGCAACGTCTATTTCCTCTCCACCAACGCGATGAACTGCAACGTCACCGCCGCGTGGCGCGCGCACCGTCGCGGCGCGTACTTCGCCAACCCGTGCTACACGCAGATTCACCCGACCTGCATTCCGCAGGCCGACGAGACGCAGTCGAAGCTCACGTTGATGAGCGAGTCGCTGCGCAACGACGGCCGCGTGTGGGTGCCCAAGAATGCCGACGAGTCGCGCGCCGCGCACGACATTCCCGATGCCGACCGCGACTATTACCTCGAGCGTCTGTATCCGTCGTACGGCAACCTCGCCCCGCGCGACATCTCGTCGCGAGCCGCCAAGCGACTCGTCGACAAGGGTCAAGGTGTCGGGCCGCTGAAGAATGGTGTCTACCTCGATTTCTCCGACGCCATCAAGCGACTCGGGCGCAACGTGGTGGAGGAGCGCTACGGCAACTTGTTCGAGATGTACGAGCGCATCGCGGGAGAAAACCCCTACGAAGTGCCGATGCGCATCTACCCGGCCACGCACTACACCATGGGCGGTTTGTGGGTCGACTACGAACTGCAGACGACGATCCCCGGTCTCTACGCAGCCGGCGAGGCGAACTTCTCCGACCACGGCGCCAACCGCCTCGGCGCGAGCGCGTTGATGCAGGGTCTCGCCGACGGATACTTCGTCTTGCCGTACACGATCGGCAACGGTCTGGCTCCGCTGCTCAACAAGTCGGTGCCCGGCGTCGACCATCCGGAGTTCAAGCGCGTCGAAGCCGAGGCGCGCGACCGATTCCGCCAATACGTCGGAGTCAAAGGCACGCGTTCGCCCGACTGGTTCCACCGCGAGCTCGGCAAGATGATCTGGGATTACTGCGGCATGGAGCGTGACCGCAACGGTCTCGAGAAGGCGATGAGCGAGATTCCGGCGCTCTACGACGAGTTCAAGAAAGATCTGCGCGTCACCGGCACCGCCGAAGGCGTCAATCAGACGCTGGAGAAGGCCGGCCGCGTCGACGATTTCTTCCAGCTCGGCATGCTCATGTGCAAAGACGCATTGACGCGTGAAGAAAGCTGCGGCGGTCACTTCCGCGTGGAATACCAGACCGATGACGGCGAAGCCAAGCGCGACGACGAGAACTTCTGCCACGTGTCGGCCTGGGAATGGACCGGCGACGCCACCAAATCGAACCTGCACGAAGAGTCGCTCTCGTTCGAGACGCTGCAACTCGCGACACGGAGCTACAAGTGACGCGCCAGCTCACCAACCTCACGCTCAAGGTGTGGCGCCAAGCCGGGCCTGACGCGCCAGGGCATTTCGAGACGCACACCATCGAGTCGATCACCGACGAGGCGTCGTTCTTGGAGATGCTCGACGTGCTCAACGAACGGCTGATCAACGAGGGCAAGGAAGCCGTGGTGTTCGACCACGACTGCCGCGAGGGAATCTGCGGCACGTGCTCGCTCATGATCAACGGCAAGGCGCACGGTCCGCAGCGCGCGACCACCACCTGCCAGTTGCACATGCGTTCGTTCAAGAGCAACGACACGATCGTCATCGAGCCGTGGCGCGCGAACGCCTTCCCGATCGTGAAAGACCTGATGGTCGATCGCTCGTCGTTCGATCGCATCGTCGAGGCGGGCGGGTTCATCACTGCGCCGACCGGCGGCGCGCCCGACGCGAATCTCATTCCGGTACCCAAGCCCGTATCCGACGCCGCGATGGACTCCGCCGCCTGCATCGGTTGTGGTGCATGCGTGGCTGCGTGCCCGAACGGCGCAGCCAACTTGTTCGTCGGCGCCAAGATGTCGCATCTCAACTTGCTGCCCCAAGGTCAGGCCGAGCGCTACAAGCGCGCCGAAGCGATGGTCGACACGATGGACGAGCACTTCGGGTCGTGCACGAACCACGGCGAGTGCTCCGCGGCGTGCCCGAAGGAAATCTCACTCGACGTGATTGCGCTCATGAACAAGGACTATCGCGCGGCGAAATTCAAGAACCGCAAAGAACTCGCGCGCAACTGACGCGCGCGTCAACTAGGTTCGACTGCCGTGCTCGGTGATCTCGCCTCGTGGGTACAAGACGTCATCGAGCGTCTCGGTGCGTTCGGTGTCGCACTGCTCGTCGTTCTAGAAAACGTGTTTCCGCCGATTCCGTCAGAAATCGTGCTGCCATTCGCCGGCTTCGTCGCGCAGCGCGGCGACGGCTCGGTGCTCGTGATGATCGTGGCGGCGACCATCGGCGCCGTGGTGGGCGCGCTCGTGCTCTATGGCGTTGCGGCGGTGATTGGGCCCGTGCGACTGTCGCACTTCATCGAGCGATTCGGTCGCTGGTTCGGCGTGAAGCCCGCCGATTTGGCGCGCGCCGAGGCGTGGTTCGACCGGCACGCGGTGGCCGCCGTTCTGCTGGGTCGATGCGTGCCGCTCATTCGCTCGGTGGTGTCGGTGCCGGCCGGGTTCCGCCGCATGCGTCTTGCGCCGTTCGTGGTGTTCACTGCGCTCGGCAGCGCGGTGTGGAACACCGCGCTCATCGGTGCGGGCGCGATTCTCGGCGACCAGTGGGAGAAGGTCGAGCCGTATGTGGCGGTGCTGCAATACGTCGTGATTGCCGCGGTGGTGCTGCTCGTTGCGCGGTTCGCTCTCTCGAAACTGCGCCGTCGCGCCTAGTGTCGTCAGCATGAGCGAACTCAGCGGCAAAGCGGAGCTCAGAGGAAAAGCGGAGCTCAGCGGCAAAGTCGCCATCGTCACCGGCTCTTCGAGCGGCATCGGAGAATCCACCGCGCTCCGACTCGCCGAACTGGGTGCGCACGTCGTGGTCAACTCCGCCACGTCGGTCGAAGCCGGCCAGAAGGTCGCGGCTGCGCTCGCCACCAAGGGCGCCTACGTGCAAGCCGACATCAGCGACAAGGCGCAAGGCCAGCATCTCATCGACGAGACGTTGAAGACGTTCGGTCGACTCGACATCCTCGTCAACAACGCCGGATGGACGACGCTCGTGCCGCACGGTGATCTCGACGGGCTCACCGACGACATCTTCGACAAGACGTTCAAGGTGAACGTGTACGGCACATGGTGGCTCACAAAAGCGGCGATTCCGCATCTGCGAAACAGCGACGACGGCAACGTCGTGACCATCACTTCGATTGCAGGAGTGCGACCGATGGGCAGCTCGATGGCGTATGCGATGACCAAAGCGGCGCTGAACCACATGACCGTGCTGCTCGCCAAGTCGTACGGCCCGATCAGGTTCAACGCCGTCGCGCCGGGCCTCGTGCACACGCCGTGGACGCAGGACTGGGGCACCATGCACGACTTCGTCACCAAGGCGTCGCCGCTCAAACGTTCGGCGTATGCCAGCGACTGCTCCGAGGCTGTGCTCGGCATCGTGCGGAATCCGCACATGACCGGTCAGGTGCTCGTGATTGACGGCGGGTTTACGCTCGTCTCGTGACGACGCACCGCACGTACGCATCCACGCTGCCCGCCGGCGACTCGCATCCGTACCGCAGCGGCGCCTGGCGGCCGCAGGTCACCGAGCACACCGCGCGTGATCTCGCGGTCGAAGGCGAGATACCGCGTGAGTTGAACGGCGTGTACTTGCGCAACACCGAGAATCCGCTGCACGAGTCGATCGGTCGCTACCACCCGTTCGACGGCGACGGAATGATCCACATGATGTCGTTCTGTGACGGCGAAGTGGAATACAGAAATCGGTTCGTGCAGACCGACGGCTTGCGCGCGGAGATTGACGCGGGCGGCGCCTTGTGGGCCGGCCTTGCCGAACCGCCGAGTAGGTCGTTGCGCGACGGTGCGTGCGCGCGCGGTCGCATGAAAGATGCATCGAGCACCGACATCGTTGTGCACGCCGGCGTGGCGTTGTCGAGTTTTTACCAGTGCGGCGATTTGTACCGACTCGATCCGCGCACGCTCAATGATCTCGGCAAAGAAACGTGGGATGGGAAGTTTCCGGCGGCGGGCGTGTCGGCACACACGAAGGTCGACGAGCGCACCGGCGAGTTGTTGTTCTTCAACTACCAGACGACGGCGCCGTTTCTGCACTACGGCGTGGTCTCGGCCGATCGACGGCTCACGCACTACGTGCCGATCGAACTGCCGGGCGCGCGGCTGCCGCACGACATGGCGTTCACGCCGAACTATTCGATCCTCAACGACTGCCCACTGTTCTGGGATGCCGATCTCATCGAGCGCGGTATCTATGCCACTCGCTACCACCGCGAGATGCCGATGCGCATCGGCATCATTCCGCGGTATGGCGCGTCGTCCGACATCCGTTGGTTCGAGTGCCGACCGACGTTCGTGTTGCATTGGATCAACGCGTGGGAAGACGGCGACGAAGTCGTGGTCGACGGATACTTCGAAGACGACCCGTCGCCGCGCGTGGCGACCGATGCAACCATTGAGGCAAAGATGTTCCGCTTTCTCGACCTGCACTCCATGAAGTCGAGGCCGTATCGATGGCGCTTCAACCTGAAGACGGGCGCTGTCGCCGAGGGCTACCTGAGCGACACGATCACCGAGTTCGGCATGATCGACCAGCAGCGTGCGGGCTTGCCGTATAGATACGTCTATTCCGTGGTGCCGACCAAGGGCATGTTCACCTTCGACGGGCTCATCAAGCACGACGTGGTCACGGGCCGCGAGGAGACCATGCTGTTCGGCGACGGTGTGTTCGGCAGCGAGACCGTGGTGGCGCGCAAGCCAAACGCAAGAGACGAAGACGATGCCTGGCTTGTCACGTTCACATCAGACGTCGGCAACGACGAGTCGCACTGCGTGATCTACGACGCAAAGAGTTTCGGTGACGGGGCGATTGCCCGCATTCGGCTGCCCGAGCGCATCTCGAGTGGAACGCATGCGTGTTGGGCGGCGGCGTAGCCAGCGTTACAACTTGCTCAGTGAACGCAGCGAGGCGATGGTCGCCGAAGTGATTGCGAACGCACCGAGCACCACGCTGAACGTCGCACGCAGACCGAACGACTCGATGCCCCAACCGACCAGCATCTGGCCGACCGGCGGTGCTGCGTATACGAGCGACATCTGTAGGCCGTAGATGCGGCCCTGCGATGCGGGCTCGATGCGTCGTTGCACCACCGTGTTCCACAGCGGGTTGAACGGCCCCCACGCGAGACCTGTCACGAAGGCGAGTGCCGCGAACACGACCGTGCTCGGCAGAAATCCCATCGGCAACAGTGCTGCCGTTGACATCACCACGATGCCGCGCAACAACACGCTCGTCCGGAGTCGCGACGCGAGTCGTCCATAAGCGAAAGCGCCGAGCACCACGCCGAGGGCCACCGCCGACATCACCGCGCCGAGACCGGCGGCGTTGTCGATCGACTCGAAGTGCGTGGGCCAAATCACCGTGTCGATCGGCATGTAGAGACCGCTCATCACCGTGAGCCCGAGCGTGAAGACAAGCAGCGGTCGGTCGTTGCGCAAGAGTGTCCATCCGCCGTGCAACGCGCGCCAGAACGGCTCGGGCACGCCGCCGTGGTCGCCGCGGTGCTCACGGATGCGCATCGATCGCACGGCGAATGCTGCAACCAAGAACAGTCCACTGGTTGTCGCGAAGGCGACGGTCGGCCCGCCAAAGTCAATGCACCACGCGCCGAGCGCGGGTCCGAGCATCCAGCCGATGGCAAAGAAGCCCTCGTGTCGTCCGTTGGCCCGCTCGACGTCGATGCTGCTTGCCTGTGCCGCGTTGGGAATCAGCGCTTTGCGCGCGGTGTAGCCCGCGGGGTCGAACACCGCGCCCAGCACGGCGAAGAGCGCGATCCATATAAAGGTGAGTTCGGTGATGAGTTCGCCGACCACGAAGAGCAGCACCGACAGGCACGACATCACGTCTGACAACGCCGACACGGCGCGTCGCCCGACGCGGTCGATGAGCCCGCCGACCACCGGAGAAACGAAGATGCCCGGCAGGCTGACGAGGGCCCCCAAAAGTCCGGCGCGCGCGGGCGAGCCAGTACGTTCGAGCACCAACCACGGCACCGTGATCATCACGACGCCGTTGGCGATGCCCGAAGCAAGATTCGCGGTCTGCAGCCTGGCGAACGCCGAACGCTGCAGAACTTCGTTCACCGCCTAGAGGCTACGAACTTCTCCACTGCAGATAGGTCGTATGGCGCGCCAGTCATCACGATCAGGTGGTCTGCACCTGCTGCCGCGTACTCCGACGCCTTCTCGAGTTCCTCGGGTCGAATCGCGACGGTGCGTTCGATCTCTTGCGGGTTGCGCCCGACTTTCTTGCACCACTCATTGAGCACGTCGTTCTTCTTCTTGAAGTTGTCCGGCGGGCCGAACGTGTTGAGTTGGTCGGCATATTGTGCGACGAGTCGCAGCGTGACCTTTTCGCCGCTGCCGCCGATCATCAGCGGAATCTTTCCCTTCACCGGTCCCGGATTCAGTTTGCTCATGCGCTCTTTGATGACCGGCAGGCCAGCCTCGAGAATCTTGAGGCGCCCGGGCGCAGTGCCGAATTCGTAGCCGTACTCCTTGTAGTCGCGCTCGAACCAACCCGACCCGATGCCGAGGACGAAGCGTCCGTCACTGATGTGGTCGATCGTGCGCGCCATGTCGGCGAGCAGCTGTGGGTTGCGGTACGAGTAGCAGGTGACGAGCGCGCCGATGGTGGCGTGCTTGGTATCGGCGGCCATCGCAGCGAGCAGCGTGTAGCACTCGAAGTGTTCGGCGTCGGGGTTGCCGTAGAGCGGATAGAAGTGGTCCCATGTCCAGAGACTGTCGACGCCGATCGAGTCGGCGGCGCGCCACGCGTCGCGCATGGCCTTCACGGTGGTTGCTTGCGGGTGGAGTTGTACGCCGATTTTCATGCGGCAAACCTAGTCTGAGCGGGTGCCGAAATCGTCAGCGCTGACGATCACCGACGCAACGAAACGATTCGGAGACTTCACTGCCGTCGACGGCTTGTCGCTCGACGTCGCAGCGGGCACGTGCTTGGGCCTGCTCGGGCCCAATGGCGCCGGCAAGACCACGCTGATGCGAATGATCACCGGCCAGACCAAACTCACTGCGGGTTCGATTGAAGTGCTCGGCCGCGACGTGGCGCGCGAGTCGCGTGCGGCGCGCAGCGAACTGGGCGTGTGCCCGCAGCAAGACAACATGGACGAGCAACAGACGGTGCGCGAGAACCTCTCGTTGTGGGCCGCGTTGTGCCGCGTGCCGCGAGCACGACGAAAAGAAGCAGTGGCTCGTGCTCTCTCCACCGCGCAACTCGTAGAGCGAGCCGACGAGCGCGTCGCAAATCTCTCTGGCGGAATGCGACGGCGCCTTCTGCTCGGTCGCGCATTCATCAACTCGCCGCGGCTCGTGCTGCTCGACGAGCCGACCGTCGGACTCGATCCGCAGGTGCGTAGCGACTTGTGGTTGATGATCGACTCGATGCGCCGCAGTGGCGTCACCGTGGTGATGAGCACGCACTACATCGAAGAAGCCGAGCGCCTCGCCGACGACATCGCCATCGTGAACCACGGACGCATCATCGCCCGCGGCACACCGAAGCAGTTGCGCGAACTGCACGCGGGTCTCGAGGCCGTGGAATACTTCGGGCCGCAGACAGCGCTCGATGAAATCGCCGCAAAGGCCACTGCCGCCGGTTTGAAGTCGCGGCGCGCTGGGCTCAGCATCTCGGTGCTCGGCGTCGAGTCAGCCGACCAGCACCTGCTCGATTCGTGGGGCCGTCACTCGCGCCGACCGACGAACCTTGAAGACGTGTTCGTGTTGCTGACGGGGGAGTCGCTTGATGCGTGACTTCGACGTGCGTTCGCTGCCGGCCATCTGGACCCGCGAGCTCATCATCTTCAAGCGGTACTGGCGGGGCACGACGTTCACGTCGGTGCTCGAGCCGTTGCTTTATTTGTTCGGCATCGGTCTCGGTGTCGGTGCGTTCGTCGACGAGATCGACGGCATGAAGTACGTGGTCTTCGTTGGCACTGGAGCGGTGGCGACCGCAGTGCTGTTCAGTTCGGTGTTCCCCGGCATGTACAACACCTTCATCGCCAGGGTGTTCCAGAAGGTGTACGACGGAATTCTGTCGACCCCAACGACTACCGCCGAAATCATGATTGGCGAAGCGGTGTGGATAGCCGCGCGAACTGCCGTGTACGGCTGCGTGCCGATGATCGCGACGATTCCTTTCGGTCTGCAGGCTCGCTGGACGATGCTGTTCGTGCCTGCCATCGCGTTCATCTCCGCGCTCGGTCTCACGTTTCTCGGTCAGTTCATCTCGGGCGTCGTGAAGGTGATCGACTCGTTCTCGTATTTCCAATCGGCCCTGCTCACGCCTTTACTTTTCGTCTCTGGCACCTACTTCCCGATCACCGGGCTTCCCCAATGGGCCCAGACGCTGAGCAACGCGAACCCGGTGTATCACTGCATCGAGCTCGTGCGCGACGCATGTTTCGGCACTCTCTCGATGTCGGCGTGGTGGCATGTGGCGGCGCTGGTCGCATTTGCGGTGGTCACCGGCACGTTGAGCGTGCGCACGCTCACCAAGCGCCTCGTCACCTGATTTTTTCGCGCGCGCTGTGACAGACTCGGGCACGTGCCGCGCGCCCTTTTCAGCGTCTACGACAAGACGGGCGTGGTCGATTTTGCGCGCGCATTGCACGACGCAGGATGGGAACTGCTCGCGAGCGGTGGCACCGCAAAGACGCTCGGCGACTCAGGTCTTCCCGTCATCGACATCGCCACGCTGACGGGATACCCGGCGATTCTCGGCCACCGCGTCGTCACGCTGCATCCCGCGGTGCACGGCGGAATTCTCGCCGACACGAGCGATGCTTCGCATCTCGACGATCTCGCGCGCCACGACATCCGCCCGATCGACCTCGTGGTGGTGAGCCTGTATCCGTTCGTGAGCAAGCCGAGCATTGAGTTGATCGACATCGGCGGGCCTTCGCTCGTGCGCGGTGCGGCAAAAAACCACGCGCGCGTCGCGGTGGTCACCGATCGTTCGCAGTATGCCGAAGTGCTTGACGAGTTGCGCGGCACTGGTGCACTGAGTTCGCGTACGCGCCAGCGACTCGCGGCGCGCGCGTTCGCGGTGACTGCTGCGTACGACGCGCAAGTTGCTGCGTGGTTCGCCGAGCAAGCGGCCGCGCAACCAGATGAGGCAGCACCGTCGGGCGAGAGCGCACAGCCAGACAAGACAGCATTGCCCGAGACGATGACGCTGCGACTCGAGCGCGAGTCATCACTGCGCTACGGCGAGAACCCGCACCAACGCGGTGCGCGCTATCGCGTGGTCGGCGAGCGAAGTTGGTGGAGCCAGAGCGAGCAACTCGGCGGAAAAGAAATGTCGTATCTCAACGTGTTCGATGCCGATGCCGCATGGTCGCTCGTGCACCGCTTCGATGAGCCTGCCGCGGCGGTTATCAAGCACGCGAACCCCTGCGGGCTCGCCGTGGCCGACGACATCACGACCGCCTACGTGCGCGCCCACGAGTGCGACCCGCTCAGCGCGTTCGGCGGCATCGTCGCCCTCAATCGCCCGATGACCAAGGCGGCTGCCGAGGCTCTGGTGAACGTGTTCACCGAAGTCGTGATTGCTCCTTCCTTCGAACCCGGCGCGCTCGAGGTGCTCTCGACCAAGAAGAACCTGCGGGTGCTGCGCGCACCTGCGCCTTTCCGCGACGGCTTCTCGTTGCGTGGCGTCGACGGAGCGATGCTCGTGCAAGATCACGATGCTCCGTCGGCAGACACGTCTTCATGGAAGGTTGCCGGCACCGTGCAGCCGACCGCCGCCCAGTTGCGCGACGCGATCGTGGCGTGGGTGACGTGCGCCGCAACCAGCTCGAATGCCATCGTGCTCGCGCGCGATGCTTGCGCCGTCGGAATCGGTGCAGGTCAGCAGAACCGTGTGGATGCCGCGCGCATTGCCTGCACCCGCGCAGGAGAGCGGGCGCGCGGAGCAGTGGCGGCAAGCGACGCGTTCTTTCCGTTTCGCGACGGACCCGATGCGCTCGCGGCTGCCGGCGTGTCGGCAATCGTGCAACCAGGCGGAAGTCAGCGCGACGACGAGTCGATTGCTGCGGCGAACGAGCACGGCATCGCGATGCTTTTCACCGGCGTGCGCCACTTCCGTCACTGATCG
>VFQT010001684.1_pt1 | contig 25574 bp, 25 predicted proteins | sample 3512381 | NCBI WGS metagenome assembly VFQT01 (sample SAMN10412376, study PRJNA504923) | tailings metagenome | isolation source: Relicate 2 Philex TSF3 active mining site | place: Philippines: Tuba, Benguet | collected 2017-08-29
CCGCGTGGTGGGTGAGGCTGGTGCTGCTGGGGGCGGCATTCGGCGCTGCGGACGGCCTGTCGGCGCTCACGTCGACCCCCGGAAGCGGAGTGGCCGGCATCTGGGTGCCGGGTGGCATCGGGCTGGCAGGCCTGCTGCTGGGGGGCATTGGGCTCTGGCCGGCCCTGGTGGTGGGCGGCATGGCCGCCGCCCCGGCCTACGGGCCGCTCAGCGCGGCATCGGTGCCGATCGTGCTCATCAACGCGCTCGCCGTGGTGATGGCCGCATGGGCCATCCATCGGCTGGGCACGGACACACGCCTGGGCCGCCTGCGCGACGTGGCGCGCTTCGTGGCCGGCAGCCTGGTCTCGGCCATTCCCCTGGGCGCACTGGGCATCGCCACGCTGCTGGCGATCGGATCCACCGAGGAGGGCGCCACGGGCAGCGTGGTGGCGCTGTGGATCCTGTCCACGGCCACGGGGTTCCTGGTGGTAGGTGGCGCCGTCACCGTGCTCGGCAGGCGCTGGCGCGACCCCGTGCCGGGGCGCCGCCTGCTGGAGGCTGCGGTGGGCCTGGTCGCCGTGGCGGGCCTCTCGTACGCCGTGTTCTCCGACGAATGGGGCGGCCTGCTGCTGGTGCTGCTCCTCGTGGCGGCACTCGTGGCCGGGCGCGCGGGCCCGCGCGGGGCGGCCATCACGTCGCTGCTGGTGTTCGGGTTCACGGCCGCCACGGTGATGCAGGGGGGAGGCCCCTTCGGGGGCGACGACGTCACCTCGCGATCGCTCAGCTACCAGACGGCCGTTCTGGTGATGGCCGTGGGCCTGATGGCCATCGGCGCCATCGGGTCGGGCGAGCCCGGCGCGGTGCCCGCCCGGCCCACCATGGGCCTGGCCGTGGGCCTGCTGGTGGGTGGGGGCCTGGCCCTGGGCCTGAGCGAGGCCATCGTGGCGCCGGAGCTCATCCTGGTGGTGCCCAAGGCGCAGGTGACGTTGGTGGGGATGCTGATGGCCCTGGTGGTGGTGCTGGGCGCCCTGGCGGGCACCGGGCTCCGCGGGCACGCCGCCGCGGTGCGATCCGCCGGCGGCAGCTGGTGGGCCTGGGTGGCCGTGGCGGGCGCGGCGGCGTTCGGCGCCGAGGAGCTGTTCCTCATGTCGCTCACGTACATCGAGGTGACCCGCGCCATCGTGCTGGCCAGCCTGGCCCCGGTGATGCTGCTGGCGGTGGGAATGGCCCGACGACAGGTGCCGGTGTCGGCGGCGGTGCTGGGCGGCCTGGCGTTGGTGCTGGTGGGCTTCTACGCCATCACGCCCGGTGACGGCTGGCTGTCGGGCCTGGGCGCGGAGGGCCTGTGGCTGGGCATCGGCTCATCGGCGTGCACCGCGATCCTGCTGCTCGCGCTGCTGGCCTGCAGGCAGCGCGCCGGAACGGGGCCGACCGTGGCCGCCACGTTCGCCGTGGCAGCCGCGTGCGCGGCGGTGCTGGCCGCCGCCCTGGGCGTGCTCCCTGGCAGCGACCTGTGGGCCAACGAGGCCGTGCTGGGGGGCATCCTCTACGTGGCCATCCTCGGCGCGCTGGTGCCGATCCTGGTGGCCACGTGGGCGGTGCCGCTGCTCGGGGCCACGCGCGTGGCGCTGTTCGAGGTATTGGCGCCGCCCATCGCCGTGCTGGCCGCCCTGGCGTGGGGCGAGAGCGCCGTGGGGGCATGGCAGGCGGCCGGCATCATCCTGCTGCTCGCGGGCGTGGCCGTGGGCGCCCGCCTGCACGTATCAGCGCACGCGCACTAGGCGTGCAGGGGCAGCACTAGGCCAGGGGAATGCGCACCGGCACGCCGCCGATGGAGCCCGTGTACGCGCGCTCGCCTCCCCGCGCCAGGTAGAGCGTGCCGTCCCACGCCCCGGGGCCATCCACCCGCAGGGCGCCCTGGAAGGTGGACCCGTTGAAGCGCAGTGTGCCCGTGATGCGCACGCCCTTCACCGCGCTGAAGCGCGAGTAGGAGATGGCCTCGCCCAGCACGCCGCCCTGGCGCGCCAGCCCGCCACGGATTCCGGGAAGGGCCGGGAGGCCCGAACCGGTGGCGGCGCCCAGGGCCAGCACGCCGTCGCGCACGGTGAGCCTGGCCGCCCGCGCCACGCGTCCTGCCGTGCCCGGCGCGCCCGCGGGCGCCACCTGGCCCAGCGTGGCCGGCGGCACGGGGATGGCCGTGGGCACGGGTGCCTCGCGGTTGCATGCCGTGGCCGATACGGCGCGGCCGTAGAGGAGGTTGCGGAGTTGCCGCTGGGCGCACGAGTACGAGTAGAGGAGTGAGTGGCCCGCGCCCGGGGCAATGACCAGTGATGGCAACGGTGACCGGGCCGCCACCGCGCGAGCGGATGCCACCGGCGTGCGCATGTCCTGTCCGCCATCCAGCAGGAGGGTGGGCACCGCGGGGAGCGGGCCCGCCTGCAGCGGGTCCACGGATGCCTCGGGCCACGTGCGGCAGGAGTCGCCGATGGCCACCGCCATGTCCACGCTGAACGGCGCGAACGTGGCCGGGCCCAGGGCATCGGCCCGTGCGCGCAGCAGGGCCGCGCGATCGGCGATCGGGGTGGAGGTGGTCCATGGCAGCGCGGAGTCGGAACAGGAGGTGGCGAAGAACAGGGCGCTCGAGATCTCGGTGGGCGCCGGTGCCGACCCGCCCGTGGACAGGGTCGTGAGGCGCATCAGGGGAGCGGCATCGCCATTGCGGGCAGCGCGTATGGCCCCCGGCCAGAGCGCGCGCGTGGTGGAGTCGAGGTCACCGGCCACCATGAGCGTGGGCAGGTCGGCCTGGTTCCCCGGACCCCCGAGCGACGACCGGACCACCCTTCCCGACGTGGTGGTGCGGTTGCCGCGCAGCGGCTGTGTGGCGGTGGCCTGCACCAGCGCCGACAGGTCGCCCACCGGGTCGGGGGTCACGCCTCGGCACCGCCCCTTGGCGCACAGGTCGTTGAGCACGGGGGTGGCCGACTGGAAGAACGGCACCTCCATGCCGTTGAACGTGGCCGGGTCCACCACGGAGTCGAGCACCAGGTGGCTCACGCGCGCGGGGAACTGCTGCGTGTAGTACTGCGACACGTACGTGCCGTACGAGATGCCCCCCAGCGCGAACGACTCGGTGCCGAGCCCGACGCGAAGGTCCTCGATGTCCAGCACGCTGTCGCGGGTGGTGTAGAAGGCCCGGGTGGGGCCCACCTGGGCGGCACAGCGCCCCACGGCGTCCGGTGTCTCGGACGAGTCCGGCGTGTCGAGCGCCCGGCAGCGCAGGGCGCCCTTGCCGGTGCCGCGCTGGTCCAGCATCACCAGGTCGAATCCCGGGATGGCGGAGCCCACCGGGTCGTCGGGGCTGATGGGCGTGCCGGCCTGGCCCGGGCCCCCCGTGAGCAGGACCATCACGCCTCGACGCGACTGCCGGGCCGGCAGGCGCTCCACGGCCAGGCGCAGGGTGCCCTTGGCGGGGTCGGCGCGATCGAGTGGCACCGTGAGGGTGCCGCACTGCACCGGGGCGCGGCCCTTGCAGGTGCTGAAGGCGATGGGATCGGCCGCGCCCGTGGCGGCGGCGGTGAGCGCGACACAGGCCGCGGCGGCGAGGGCAAGGAATGGACGGGGGCGCGGCACGCCGCGAGTGTGGCAGATGGCCGCACCCCGCCGATGCGGCCGGGGTGCCGCGTAGCCTTCCCGCCCATGGCCCGCACCGATCCCGCGCCGCCCGCCGAGCGCCTCCAGGTAGACGACGTCCGCATGGCCGCCGTGGTGGCGGGCTTCCACCGTGGCGTGGCCCAGGCCCTGCTGGATGGCGCGGTGGAGCGCCTGGGCGAGAGCGGCCTGTCCGCCGATCGCGTGGAGGTGCACTGGATCCCGGGGGCGTACGAGGCCCCGGCTGCCGCGGCCGCCCTGGCGGCCACCGGACGCTACGCGGCCATCATGGCCCTGGGGGCCGTGATCCGCGGCGAGACCGCGCACTTCGAGTACGTCTGCGACGCGGCCGCCCATGGGCTGATGCGCGTGTCCCTGGACACCGGCGTGCCGTGCGCCTTCGGCATCCTCACCTGCGACACCATGGCCCAGGCCACGGCGCGCGCGGGAGGGGACAAGGGCAACAAGGGCGACGAGGCCGCCGATGCGGCGGTGTCGATGATCAACCTGCTGGCAGCCGCCCGGGCGATGGGCCCGGGAGGGGCGCGCCGGTCCTAGGTGCCGGAGACGGCCTTCTGCACCTTGCCGGCCTTCAGGCAGCGGGTGCAGACGTATGCGCGCGTGGGCGTGCCGTCCACGACGATGCGCACCTTCTGCAGGTTGGGGTCGAAGCGACGGGACGTCGCGCGCATGGAGTGGCTGCGGTTGTTCCCGAACGCGGGACCCTTGCCACAGGAGGTGCACACCTTCGCCATGTCGACCACATACCTCGGATAGGAGAACTGGGATGGCGCCGGGCGCCACGACCCGGGCACGATGCCACAACCGGGCGCCGGTTGCCAGCGTGAGCGTGCCGGCAGATGCATTCGGGGTGGCTCCCGCGTCGGCGGGGCGGCATGTGCGCCCGGGGCGGCCGGGCCCGGGCTGGTGGCGCGAGCCCCTGGCGGTGCTGCCCGGCGTGGGCGAGGCCACCCAGCGCAGGGCAGCCGCCATCGGCCTGCACGACATCGGTGACCTGGCCGAGCACCTGCCGTCGCGCTACCTGGCCTACGACAGCGCGCGCCCAATCGCCGACCTGGCGGATGGCGAGGAGGCCACCATCCGGGTGGAGCTGGATTCCATCGCGGTGGTGCCCACCCGGAGGCGCCGGCTGCGCATCGTGCGGGCCCGGGTGCATGACGACAGCGGCGCCATCACCGTGGTGTGGTTCAACCAGGCGTACCTGGCCGAGGCCCTGCAGCCGGGCGACCAGATGATGATCCGGGGCCAGGTGGCGCTCAAGCCCCAGCGCCAGCTCACGGCCCGGGCGCACGAGGTGCTGGGCGCGGGTGCATCGGCCGGCGTGCATACCGAGGGCCTGGTGCCCGTGTACCCGGCCACCGAGGCGCTGCCCGCCCGCAAGCTCCGGGAGATGGTGGACGCCGCGCGCCCGTACGTGCCGGCCGCTCCCGAGGTGCTGCCGGCGTGGATCCGCGCCCGGGTGTCCCTGCCCACGCGCGCCGACGCGCTGATGGCCATGCACTTCCCCCGATCCGCCCGCGAGCCGCGGTCGGGTCGTCGCCGGCTGGCGTTCGAGGAACTCCTGGTGCTGCAGCTGGGCCTGATCGCCGTGCGGCGCCACGAGGAGACCGCCCGGCGCGCGCGGGCGCTCACCCCGACGGGCGAGATCACCTCGAGGGTGCGTGAGGGCCTGCCGTTCACCCTCACGGGCGAGCAGGAAAGGGTGGCGCGCCAGGTGGCGCGCGACCTGGCGCGCCCGCAGCCCATGCGTCGCCTGCTGCAGGGCGAGGTGGGGGCGGGGAAGACCGTGGTGGCGGCGCTGGCCTGCGCGCAGGCCGTGGAGGCCGGCGCCCAGGCCGCCATCCTGGTGCCCACCGAGACACTGGCCGAGCAGCACCTGCGCACCCTCGACCAGCTCCTGGCGCCGGCGGGCATCGCCCCGGTGCTCATCACCGGCAATGTGCCGCGCGCCGAGCGCGAGCGGCGCGAGATGGCCGTGGCCACGGGCACGGCTCCCGTGGTGGTGGGCACCCAGGCGCTGCTGGTGGGCGGGGTGCGGTTCCATCGCCTGGGCCTGGTGGTGGTGGACGAGCAGCACCGGTTCGGGGTGGAGCAGCGGCAGGCGCTGGCCGAGCAGGCAGGCGCCGGCGCCGACGCGGCCCACCTGCTCTACATGACCGCCACGCCCATCCCGCGCACCCTGGCGCTCACGGCGTATGGCGATCTCCGGGTGTCGGCCATCCGAGGTCGGCCTCCCGGCCGCCAGGACATCGCCACCCGGTGGGTGCGGGAGGACCAGCGTGAGGATGCCTACGAGCAGGTGCGCTCGGAACTGCGGGCCGGCCGGCAGGCCTACGTGATCTGCCCGCTGGTGACCGAGGGCGATGCCGGGGCGGATGCGCGCTCCGCCGTGCAGGAGGCCGCGCGCCTGGCCCAGGGCCCCTTCCGCGACTTCCGGGTGGGGCTGGCCCATGGCGCCCAGAAGGCCGATGAGCGCCGCGCCGCCATGGCCGCGTTCGCCGCGGGCGACACCGACCTGCTGGTGGCCACCACCGTGGTGGAGGTGGGCATCGACGTGCCGAATGCCACGGTCATGCTCATCGAGGACGCCGACCGGTTCGGGCTGGCCCAGTTGCACCAACTGCGCGGCCGGGTGGGGCGCGGGGAGCACCCGGGCACGTGCCTGGTGTTCGCCGAGCCCGCATCCGAGGATGGCGTGCGGCGGCTGGAGGCCCTGGTGCAGACGGGTGATGGCTTCCGGCTGGCGGACATCGACCTGGACATCCGCGGGGAGGGCAGCATCATGGGGCTCCGGCAGTCCGGCCCCACCGACCTGCGCTTCGCGCGCCTGTCACGGGATCGCCGGTCGCTGGCGCAGGCGCGGCGCATCGCGAAGGTGGCGCTGGAGCGCGACCCACGGCTGGAGCACCCGGAGCACGTGCTGTTGGCGGCGGCGGTGCGACAGGCCTTCCCCGACATGCCCAGGCTGCTCGACGCATGAGGGTGATCGCCGGTCACCTGGGCGGCAGGCGGCTGCTCGCCCCGCCGGGCACGGGCACCCGACCCACGTCCGACCGGGTGAAGGAGGCGCTGTTCTCCATCGTCGGCGCGGTGGACGGGGCACGGGTGATCGATGTGTTCGCCGGGTCGGGCGCGCTGGCCATCGAGGCGCTGTCGCGCGGAGCGGCCCGCGCCACGTGCGTGGACGACGACCGCGGCGCGGCAGAGGCCATGCGGGTCAATGCGCAGGTGCTGGGGCTCGGGGACCAGTTGCGCGTGGTGCGCCGTGGCTGGCGCGGGGCGCTGGCGCAGGTCGCCGATGCGGGGGAGGCCTACGACCTGCTGCTGGCCGACCCGCCGTACGACCTGCTGCCGGTGATCCTGGAGGAGTTGGGCCCGGCCCTGGCGCAGGTGGCCGCGCCAGGGGCCGTGGTGGTCATCGAGCATGCCCGGGGTGCGATCATTGGCCCCGAGGGGGTTCCGGGGATGGACGTCGAACGGAGCACCACGCGACGCTACGGGGATACGGAGATCACGGTCATCTGGACGCCGGGAGGAGGAACATGAGCACCCAAGGGCGAATCGCCCTGTGTCCGGGTACCTACGACCCGGTCACGTTCGGGCACCTCGACATCGTGGAACGGGCCTCGCGCCTCTTCTCGTCGGTCGTGGTGGCCGTCGCCGAAGGATCGAAGAAGAAGCAACCGCTCTTCACCGCGGACGAGAGAATCACCCTCATGCGTGCAAGCGTCGAACATCTCGGGAACGTGCAGGTCACGGGCTTCAACGGCCTGGTCACCACGCATGCCCGCGAGGTGGGCGCGAGCGCAATCGCCAAGGGCGTCCGCAGCGCGGCCGACTTCGACTACGAGTCGCAGATGGCCCAGTTCAACCACCGCCTCGCCGACGAGGTGCAGACGGTGTTCCTGCCCGCATCGCCCGAGTGGGCATTCCTCAGTTCCTCCGGCGTCCGTGAGGCCGCCGCGTGGGGGGCCGACGTGAGCGGGTGGGTGCCCGCGCATGTCGCACAGGCCCTCCGTGACCGAATCGGCCCCACCGCCTGACAAAGGACGACCCATGGATGTTCTCGCCCTCATCGACAAGCTCGACGACCTCGTGCACAACGCGCGCGCCGTGCCGCTCACGGACCAGGTGCGCATTGACCGCGAGGCCGTGTACGAGATCCTCGACCAGATGCGCGCCACGATCCCCGAGGAGATCAAGCAGGCGCGCTGGATCGTGAAGGAACGCCAGGAGATGCTGGCCGAGGCCAAGCGCGAGGCCGACCGCATCGTGGAGGAGGCCAAGGACAAGGCCGAGCGCCAGGCGTCGCAGCAGGAGGTGGTGAAGCTGGCCGAGAAGCAGGCGGCCGACCTCCTGGACGACGCCCGCATGCGCGAGCGCGAGGTGCGCCTGGGCGCCGAGGACTACGCCGATGAGGTGCTGGGCACGCTCGAGGTGAACCTGGAGAAGTTCACGGCGGCGGTGCGTCGCGGCCGCGAGCGGCTGCAGGGCCCGTCCGAGGACCGCGCCGGCGACGGCCCGTACGTCGCCGACGAGTCCTCCTCCGGCTACTAGGCCGATGTCCGAGGGGGTCATCGACCTCCGCAGGCTGGACCTGGCGCCCGGGGCGGGCGCCAGGGCGGACGTCCGCGTGCCGCTCGAGCCCATCACGCTCGGCGGGCAGCGCTACGAGCCGGAACCCCCCGAGGTGGACGCGCGCATCGACGTGGCCTCGTCGGGGTCGGGCCTGGGCCTTCGGCTGCGCTTCGCCGCATCGCTCCGCGGGCCGTGCCAGCGCTGCCTGGCACCGTCCGCGCTTGACGTGGTGGTGGACGCCCGCGAGTTCCAGGCGTCGGGCCGCGGCGACGCCGACGAGCCCGACGAGGACCTGGACTGCGAGTACCTGTCGGGCCCCACGCGCATGGAGCTGGACGTGACCGCCTGGGCGCGCGACGCCATGGCCGAGGTGGTGCCCATGTCCGTGCTGTGCCGGGACGAGTGCGCCGGCCTGTGCGCGCGCTGCGGCGCCGACCTGAACGCCGGTCCGTGCGACTGCGCCGACGACGAGGGCGACCCCCGATGGGCGGCGCTCGCCGAGTTGCGCGAGCGCCTCGGCGGCGACGACGGCGCACCCGGATAGACCCCGTTCGCCGGTCGGGTTGCCCGCGCCGCCCGCAAGGCGCTAACCTCCCGCGTCGTTCCGGACCCGGTCCCGACCAGGAGCCACGTTGGCAGTTCCCAAGCGCAAGACCTCTCGTGCCCGCCGCGACAAGCGACGCGCCACCCATTCGATCCAGGCCACCCGCCTCGGTCGTTGCCCGCGCTGCACGGCTCCCGTGATGCCGCACCATGTCTGCATGGTGTGCGGTCACTACAAGGGCCGCGCGGTCGTCGACACCGGCGCCTGATCCCGATGGGGGATGTCGTCGTCGCCGTCGATGCGATGGGCGGCGACAAGGCACCGCTCGTTCCCGTGGCCGGGGCCGTGGAGGCCGCGCGCCAGGGCGTTGACATCCTGCTGGTGGGCGACGAGCCCGCCCTCGAGCGCGCACTCGCCCAGCACGGCGACGTGCCCGGCAACATCGAGATCGTCCACGCCGCCGACCGCATCCACTCGGCCGAGGACGGCGTCAAGGCCGTGCGCTCCAAGCCGGATGCCTCCATGGTGGTGGCATGCCGGCAGGTGCAGGCCGGGCGCGCCGGGGCCGTCATCTCGGCGGGCCACACCGGCGCCATGCTGGCCGCCAGCACGCTCATCCTGCGTCGGCTCCCCGGGGTCATCCGCCCGGGCCTGGCCGTGCCCATGCCGTCCATCGCGGGCCCCATCGTCATGATCGACGGCGGGGCCAACGCGGAGTGCAAGCCCGAGTACCTGGCGCAGTTCGCCGTGATGGGTCGCGTGCTGGGCCGCGACATCCTGGGCATCCACGATCCCACCGTGGGAATCCTCACCATCGGGGAGGAGGCCGGCAAGGGCACCGAGCTGGTGCAGGAGGCCTACGCCCTCCTGGAGGGCACCCCTGGCTTCATCGGCAACATCGAGGGTCGCGACATCCCCAAGGGCAAGGCGCGCATCATCGTCACCGATGGCTTCACGGGCAACGTGGCGCTGAAGCTGTACGAGGGCACCGCCGCCATGATCTTCCACGAGATCAAGCGCGGGCTCACCTCCAGCGTGCGGGGCAAGGTGGCCGGGGCACTGGGCATGCCGGTGTTCAAGGACCTGCGCAAGCACATCGACCCGGAGGAGTACGGGAGCGCCTACCTGCTGGGCGTGCGGGGCATCTCGATGATCGGGCACGGCAACACCGGCACCCGCGGCATGGCCAACGGCATCCTGCGTGCCGCCCAGGGCCTGCGGGGCGATGTCACGGGCCACATCCAGGCCGGATTGGCCGCCGGCTCCTAGGCGCGGGGCGGGGCGCGGGGGCGTCCGGGTGCGCTGGTACGTTGGCGCGCGTCACCGGTACCTCACCCACGCCCTGAAGGAGCAATGGTGGAACGAGCGCAGGCCCTCTCCGAGCTTCAGTCAATCCTCGTCGAGCAGTTGGGCGTCGATGCGTCCGAGGTGGTGGAGACCGCCTCCTTCCAGGAGGACCTCAACGCCGACTCCCTCGACCTGGTCGAGATGATCATGGAGATGGAGGACAAGTTCGGGGTCAAGATCCCGGACGAGGACGCAGAGAAGATCGTCACGGTCGGCAACGCCGTCGACTACATCGTCGCGCGCTCCGGTTCCTGAGGCTTCCGGACAGCACCCACGTGACCTCGCCGGGCTGCTGGAGCTGCTCGACCCCGACCTCCGGCAGGAGGCCCTCACGCACCGCGAGTGGGCCCCCAGCAGGTCCGGGTCCTATGAGCGGCTCGAATTCCTGGGCGACGCGGTCCTCGGCGTCATCGTGACCACCGCGCTCTACACGCGGCACCCCGACCGCACCGAGGGCGAGCTCACCCGCATGCGCCAGCGGGTGGTCTCGCGCGAGGCATGCGCGGTGGTGGCCGATGCCTGCGGCCTGCCGCAGGCGATGGTGGCCGCGGCGCCGCGCGGCCGCGAGGACGAGGCCCGGGCCATGGCCGGCGGCCGCAACGTCAAGGCGGCGCTGGCCGAGTCGGTCATCGGCGCCGGCTGGCTGGGGCCGGGTCCGGCCGTCACCACCAGCGCGGTACTGGGGGCGTTCGCAGCGGCGCTCGACGCCGCCCCCAGCCGCATGATGGATTCCAAGAGCACGCTGCAGGAGCACGTGCAGGGCCGGGCCGGCGCATCCGTGCGGTACGAGATCACCGGCCACGACGGCCCGCCCCAGGACCGCACGTTCCACGCGCGGGTGCTGCAGGGGGACCGCGAGCTGGGCACCGGATCGGGGCGCTCCAAGCAGGCCGCCGAGCAGGAGGCCGCCGCCGCCGCGCTCCGTCACCTGGGGCAGGAGGGCTGATCACATGCTGAAGCGCGTGCGCATCAAGGGCTTCAAGTCGTTCGCCGACCCCGTCGACCTCGAGTTCGGCCCGGGCCTCAACGTGATCGTGGGTCCCAACGGCTCGGGCAAGAGCAACATCTCGGAGGCCATCGCCTGGGCGCTCGGCGAGCAGCGCGCGGGCAAGCTGCGCGCGCCCGGCATGCAGGACGTCCTGTTCTCGGGAGGCGACGGCCGCCAGCCGGTGGGCATGGCCGAGGTGGCCATCACCCTCGAGGGCGGCATGGGCGAGGGGCCGGCCGAGCTCGGCGTGTCGCGACGGCTCACGCGCGCCGGCGACTCCGGATACCGCCTCAACGGCTCCACGGTGCGCCTGGTGGACGTGCTCGACTCGCTGTCCACCCGGGGGCTCGGGCCGCAGTCGCTGTCCATCATCCGGCAGGGGCAGGTGGACGCCATCTGCCAGAGCAAGCCCACCGACCTCAGGGCCATCCTCGACGAGGCGGCGGGTACCGGCCTTCCCAAGCGCCGTCGCCACCGTGCCGAGCTGCGGCTCAAGCACGTGGACGACCACCTGGCGCGCGCACGTGACCTGGCTGCCGAACTGGCATCGCGTGCCCGGTCGCTCGAGCGACAGGCCCGTGCCGCCGAGCGGGCCGCCGAGGTGGAGGGCGAGCTCACCCAGGCCCGCGACGCCCTCACGCGTGCCCGGGCCACCGACGCCGCCCGCGAGCTGGCGGGTGCCCGCGAGGCCCGCGCCAAGCACGCCACCGCGGTGCGTGAGGCCCGCGAGGCCCTGGAGCAGGCGCGCGCCGCGGCGCAGTCGGCCGTGGAGCAGCGCACGGGCGTGGTGGCCGAGCGCGAGGCGGCCATGCAGTCCGCATCGCGCCTGCGTGCCGTGGCCGAGCGCCTGGCCGGCCGCGCGGAGCTGGCCACGGGTCGCGTGGAGGCCGCTGCCGAGGAGGCCGATCGCCAGCGCGAGCGCCGTCGCGAGGCCCAGCAGGCGCTGGTGGCGGCCGAGTCCGCGGCGCGCGACGCCGAGCAGGCGCTGGCACGCGCCGACCAGGCGGTGGCCGCAGCCGGCGAGAGGCTGGAGCAGGCCGAGCAGGCCGACCAGGCCGCGGTGCGGGCGCTCGACGCCGCGCGCGAGCACCGCCGGGCCGCCGAGCGCCACGCCCGGGAGCGCACGGCGGCCGAGCAGCGCATCGTCCGCGCCACCGAGGCGCTGTCGGGCCTCGACTCGGCGGGCGGTCCCGACCTGGCCCGCGCCGAGCGGCGCGCGGCGATCAGCCGGTCGCGGTCCGAGCGCGATTCCGACGCCCGCGCCGCGGCCGCGCGCGCCGCGGAGTCGGCCCGGTCGTCCCGCGAGGGCGCGGCATCGCGGGCGGCACGCCTGTCGGCGGAGGCCGCCGCGCTCGCGCCCACCGACGACCGCCACCCCGACGCGGTGCTGCTGGGCGATGGCATCGAGGTGCACGACGGCATGGAGCGCGCCGTGGCCGCTGCCCTGGGCGAGATGGCCGATGCCCCGCTGGTGTCGTCGGTGCCCGAGGGCGCCCGAGCGCTGGAGGACGGCGCCGCCGCCGCCGCCGTGGCGCGCCCGATGCCCGCAGCGCGCGCTGGGCAGCCGCCCGTGCCGGGCGCGCGACCCCTGGCCGACATGGTCACCGCGTGCCCTCCCGCGGCCCGTCCGTGGCTGGATGGCCTGCTGGCCGACGCATGGCTGGTGCCCTCCCTCGAGGGCCTCCCCGCGGGCGTGAGCGCCCGCGTGCTGGTCACGGCCGAGGGCCTGGCCCTGCGGCCCGCCACGGGCATCCTCACGGGCGTCCGCGGACCGTGGGCTGGACGGGCGCTGCACAAGCGCGCCATCGATGCCGCGGAGGCCGCGGCAACCGCTCTGGGGGAGGCCGAGGCCCGGGAGGCCCAGGCCGTGGCCGAGGAGCGGCGATGCGATGCCCGCCTGCGGGCATCCTCGCGGTGCGCGCAGCGCGCGGAGGCCCGCCTGGAGTCCGCCCGCGCCGAGGACCGCCGCCGCGCGGCCGCCCGCGCCGAGGCCGTGGCGGCGCTGGACGCCGCGCGCGCCGAGCTCACCCGCCTGGGGTCGGCGCCGGACGGCGAGCCCGTGGATCCCGAGGTGGCCGCCCAGGCCGCCCAGGCCGCGCGCGAGGCCCGCGACGCCGCGCGCGAGGCCATGCGCATGGCGCAGGCCGATGCCACCCAGGAGCGCGCGCGGCTGGAGGACATCATCGCCCGGCGCGCCCGCGCACGGGCCGAGGCCGAGGCGCCCGAGGTGCCCATGGCCGATCACTCCGCGGTGCTGGCGGCGGCGCAGGCCATGCATGGCGTGGCCGAGGCGCTTGGACCGCGCGCCGACGAGGTGGACAGCCGGTCGCGTGCACTGGCGGCCACCATCGCCGACATGGCCACCGCCGTGCAGCAGGCCCAGCAGGCCGCGCAGGCGGCCGAGCGCGCGGCCGAGGCCGCCGCGGAGGCCGATCGCGCGGCAGAGGTGGGCCTGGCCGTGTCGGCCGAGCGCGCGCGCGAGGCGGGCGTGCCCGACGACGCCCCGGCGCCGCCCCCGCCCGCGGACGACGAGGAGTCGGCCGATGCCATCGCCGAGAGGGTGGAGGCCCTGGCCATGCGGCGCGAGGCCATGGGAGCGGTGAACCCGCTGGCGGCCCAGGAGCGCTCCGAGCTGGCCGAGCGCGAGGCCGAGGCCACCGAGCAGATCGCCGACCTCGAGCAGTCCGCCGAGGCCCTGCGCACCCAGATGGCCGACCTCGACGCGCAGGTGGCCGGGGGGTTCGCCGACGTGCTGGCCGCGGTGGACGAGCGCTTCCAGGAGGTGGTGGGCCTGCTGTTCCCGGGGGGCAGCGGCCGCCTGCGCGTGGTGCAGGACGACGGCGAGGAGGGCGTGGAGGTGGAGGTGGTGCCCGCCGGCAAGCGGGCGCGCTCCCTGGCGCTGTTCTCGGGCGGCGAGAAGTCGCTCATCGCCCTGGGCTTCTGCCTGGCCATCGCCATGGCCCGGCCCACGCCCTTCTACCTGCTCGACGAGGTGGAGGCGGCCCTCGACGACGCCAACCTGCGTCGCTTCCTGGGCGTCCTGCGCCGCCTGGCCGGCGAGCGCCAGTTCATCCTCATCACCCACCAGCAGCCCACGGTGGAGGTGGCTGACGTGCTCTTCGGCGTCACCATGGGTCGCTCGGGCGTGTCGCAGGTGGTGGCCCGCCGGCTGGACCGCGACGCCGAGGGCCCCGCGCGCCCGTGGGTGCGCCGGCAGCTCACCGAGGCCCGCCCGCCGGAGGCCCCGGCCGCCCAGGCCGGATGACCGCCGGGCAGGACGACCCCGGGCTCAGGCCCTTTGCCCAGCTGTTCGGGCTCGATGTGCCGGAGGCCCGGGAGGCCCAGCCCGAGCCGCGCCGCCGGGGGCTGTTCCGGCGCCTGCGCGAGGGCATCGCCGCCAGCCAGTCCCAGGCCATCTCCCCGCAGTTGGCGGGCATCTACCAGTCGGCCCTGGTGGGGGATGACACCTGGGATGACCTGGAGGAGGCCCTCATCATGGCCGACTGCGGAATGCCCGCCACCATGGACATCGTGGAGGCGCTGCGCGCCGAGGCGGGGGAGGGGCGCATCACGTCGGGCGCATCGCTGGGCCGGGCCCTCACCGACGAGATCACGCGCCGCCTCGCGCCCGAGCCCGCGCGCATCCCGCTGGGCGACGACCCCACGGTCATCCTGGTGGTGGGCGTCAACGGCAGCGGGAAGACCACCACCATCGGCAAGCTGGCGCACCGGCTCACCGAGCTCGGCCAGAAGGTGGTCGTCGGCGCGGGCGACACCTTCCGCGCGGCGGCGGTGGAGCAGTTGGCCGTGTGGGCCGACCGCGCCGGCGTGGACATCGTGCGCCAGTCGCAGGGCGCCGACCCGGGGGCCGTGGCGTTCGATGCGGTGGCCGCCGGGCGCGCGCGCGGCGCGGACGTGGTCATCATCGACACGGCGGGACGCCTGCAGACCCAGCACAACCTCATGGAGGAGCTCCGCAAGGTGCATGCGGTCACGGGCAAGGCCATGGAGGGCGCCCCCCACCACGTGCTGCTGGTCATCGACTCCACCACGGGCCAGAACGGCCTCTCGCAGGCGCGGCTGTTCTCGGAGGCCGTGCCGGTGACGGGGCTCGTGCTCACCAAGTTCGACGGCGTGGCCCGCGGCGGGATCGTGCTGGCCATCGAGCGCGAGCTCGGCATCCCGGTGGCCATGATCGGCGTGGGGGAGGGGCTGGACGACCTCCAGCCGTTCGACGCACCGGCATTCGCCGAGGCCATATTCGCGCCCGGCTCCGGCGCCGACGCGTAGCGCGATAACCTCCGTCGCCGTGTTCGACGCGCTCACCGACAAGCTGCAGGGAGCCTTCGCCGGCCTGAGGGGCCGGGGCAAGCTCACCGAGGCCGACATCGACAAGGCCATGCGCGCCATCCGCCTTTCGCTGCTCGAGGCCGATGTGAGCCTGCCGGTGGTCAAGCAGCTCACCACGGCCATCAAGGAGCGGGCCACCGGGGATGAGGTGATGTCGTCGATCACGCCCGACCAGCAGGTGGTGAAGATCGTCAACGAGGAGCTCACGCGCCTCATGGGCGGCACCAACGTGGGCCTGGCCATGGCGCCCACGCCGCCCACGGTCATCCTCATGGCGGGGCTCCAGGGATCGGGCAAGACCACCCACACCGCCAAGCTGGCGCGCCTGCTGGCCGCGGAGGGCCGCGCGCCCCTCATGGTGGCGTGTGACGTGCACCGGCCGGCGGCCATGGAGCAGCTGTCGGTGCTGGGCCAGCAGATCGACGTGCCCGTGCACCGCGAGGACGGCGCCACCGACCCCGTGGCGCTGGCAAAGGCCGGGATCGCGGCCGCCACGCGCACCGGACGCGACGTGGTGCTGGTGGACACCGCGGGCCGCCTCACGATCGACGCCGAGATGATGGACGAACTCGTGGCCATCCGCGATGCGGTCAAGCCCACGTCGGTCGTCCTGGTGGTGGACGCCATGACCGGCCAGACGGCCGTGGACGTGGCCACGGCGTTCCAGGACGCCGTGCAGTTCGACGGCGTCATCCTGAGCAAGCTCGACGGCGACGCCCGCGGCGGCGCCGCGCTGTCGGTGCGTGCGGTCACCGGCAAGCCCATCCTGTTCGTGGGCACCGGTGAGAAGGTGGACGCCCTCGAGGCCTTCCATCCCGACCGCATGGCCTCGCGCATCCTGGGCATGGGCGATGTGCTGAGCCTCATCGAGAAGGCCCAGCAGAACGTGGACGAGGCCGATGCCAAGCGCATCGAGGAGAAGATGCGCGGGGGCAACCTCACGCTCGACGACTTCCTCGACCAATTGCGGCAGGTGCGCAAGATGGGGCCGATCGGCCAGGTGATGGGCATGATTCCCGGGCTCAGCCAGGCCGCGAAGATGAAGGACGTGCAGGTCGACGAGCGGCGAATCGACCGCGTGGAGGCCATCATCAGCAGCATGACCTTGTCGGAGCGGTCCCGGCCGGACATCATCAACGGCAGTCGCAGGCGCCGCATCGCCGAGGGAAGCGGCACCACCGTCCAGGAGGTCAACCAGCTCCTGGCGCAGTTCAAGCAGATGCAGAAGCTCATGAAGCGCATGGGCAAGGGCGGCCTCCCGTCCATGCTCGGCGCCTGATTCCGAATCCGAGTAGGAGCACCGTGGTCAAGATCCGCCTCGCCCGCGTGGGCAGCAAGAAGAACCCCATCTACCGCGTCGTGGTCAGCGACTCGCGCTCCCCGCGCGATGGTCGCAACATCGAGACCATCGGCCGGTACAACCCGCAGACCGACCCCTCCATCGTCGAGGTGGACCTGGCCCGCGTGGATCACTGGGTGGGCAACGGCGCGCAGCCCACGCCCGCCGTGAAGAAGCTCATCTCCATCGTGCGCGAGCGCGGGTGAGCGAGGACCGCGCAGTGGCCATGGTCGCCCGCATCGCGCGGGCGATGGTGGAGCACCCCGACGAGGTGTCGGCCCGGGTGGCCGACGACCGCGGTGAGCCCGTGGTCGACCTCCTGGTGGCCGAGTCCGACCGCGGCCAGGTCATCGGGCGCGGCGGCCGTGGCGCGCATGCGCTGCGCACCCTCCTGCGCGCCGTCACGGGCCCGCGCAGCCAGGGCGGCCTGGGCCTCCGGATCTCCGACTAGGGCCATGCCGGACGCGGGCGAGCGGGTCGCCATCGCGCGGCTGGGTCGCCCGCACGGCGTGCGGGGGGCCATCACGGCCCACTCCGACGGCCCAACCCTGGGCACCCTCGAGCCCGGTGAGGCCCTCACGGTGCGCGTGGACGGGCGCGACATGCCCGTGGTGCTGGCCGCGCGGCGCGGCGAGGCACCCCGCGCCGTGCTGTCGTTCGAGGGCGTGGAGTCACGCGAGGACGCCGCGCGCCTCACCGGGGGCCAGGTGATGGTGCAGGTGGCGCGGTTGCCCGCCCCCGACGACCCCGACACCTTCTACGTGCGCGACCTCATCGGCTTCGAGGTGCGCGAGGGCACGCGGGTGGTGGGTGCCGTGCGTGCCGTGCAGCCCGGTCCGGCCAATGACGCCCTCGTGGTGGCCGGCGACGACGGCGAGATCCTGCTGCCGTTCACCCGCGACGCCGTGGTGGGCATCGACCCTGTCGCCGGCACGGTGACCCTGCGGGAGGGCCTGCTGTGAACGTGGACGTCATCACGCTGTTCCCCGAGTGGTTCGACTGGATGCGCCGCCCGCGTCACCTGGCCAATGCGGCGGCCGTGAGCGGGCTGGACATCCGCTGCTTCAGCCCGCGCGACCACACCCCCCTGGGGCAGGGGCAGGTGGACGATGCGCCCTACGGCGGCGGGCCGGGCATGGTGCTGCGCGTGGACGTGATGGCGGCGGCGCTGGAGGCCATCTACGGCGTGCCGGCCCAGCAGGTGCGCCAGGACCGTCGCGTGGTGGTGCTGTCGCCCCGCGGCCGCCCGTTCGACGACGCCGTGGCGCGCGAGCTGGCCGCGCTTCCCGACCTCACCCTGCTGTGCGGGCGCTACGAGGGGTTCGATGAGCGCGTGCACCAGGAGCTGGCCAACGACTGCATCAGCCTGGGGCCCTTCGTGCTGGCGGGGGGCGAGGTGGCGGCCATGGCCATCATCGATGCCATGGCGCGGCGCCTCCCGGGCGCGCTGGGCAACGCGCAAAGCCTGGATCGCGAGTCGTTCTCGCCGGGGCTCGAGGGCATGGTGGAGCATCCCCACTACACTCGCCCGGCGGAGTTCCGCGGGTGGGGAGTGCCCCCCGTGCTGCTGTCCGGGGACCACGCCGCAATCGAGGAATGGCGCAGGTCGCAGGTCCGTCCCGCACCGGCGCCCGATCCGATGCTATCCTCGCCGCCGCTTTCATCCCAGGAGGACACCCCGCAATGACCGTCATCGAGAGCCTGGAGCAGATGCAGCTCCGCGACGACGTGCCGGATTTCCGGCCCGGCGACACCGTGCGCGTGCACTTCCAGGTCATCGAGGGCCAGCGCCGCCGCGTGCAGGTCTTCGAGGGCACGGTCATCAAGCGCCAGGGCGCGTCCTCCCGCGAGACCTTCACGGTGCGCAAGCAGAGCTTCGGCGTGGGCGTGGAGCGCACGTTCCCGGTGCACTCGCCCAAGATCGAGAAGATCGAGCGCACCCTCGAGGGCGACGTGCGTCGCGCCAAGCTGTACTACCTGCGCGACCGCGTGGGCAAGCGCGCCCGCGTGCGCGAGAAGGCCACGTGGATGTCGCAGCGCCAGGAGGCCGTGGCCGCCGTGGAGCCCGAGGTGGAGGCCCCGGTGGTCGAGGTGGAGGAGACGGTCGAGGTCGAGGAGACCCCCGCCGAGCAGTGATGCGCGCCTGGCGTCCCGTCAGGACGCCAGGAACTCCCCAAGGTCCACCAGGCTGGACACCGTGGTGGACGCCGTGGGCTTCGTCACCACCACGTCGCCACCCACGTCGGTGATGCGCTCGGTGGCCGCGCTGGTGATGACCATGGTGCCCAGGTCGGCGGAATCCCCCTGCCCTGCGGCGCGCGCCAGCGCACCGAAGTCGAAGGCGATCTCCATGGTGATGTCCTGGCGCGCCACCGTGCCGGTGGCATCGGCCACCTGCAGCTCCACCGTGCCCGAGCGCAGCGTGACGGCGTCGCCCACTGCCGCGCCCAGCTGGCCAAGCCCGCCGATGACCGACTGCACGGCCTGGCCGGCCGCGGCGGTGTCCACCGCCCCGGAGTAGCGCGTGGCCGGCGCGCCGTCGATGGTGGCGGTGCCGTCCAGGCGCAGGTCGGTGAACAGCGACGTGGGATCCAGGCCCGCCACGGCGGAGGCCTGCGAGAAGGCATCGGCCGCATCGCCGGTGACCCGCGCCCACGCGGTGCCGTCCGGGCTCACGAACACGGCCCCGTCGTACAGCACCACCTCCTGCGCGCGGTCCCCCACCGTCTGCGTGATCTCCACGCGATCGGGCGACTCGAAGCGCGTGCGGGTGGAGAGCCCCGCGCTCCCCGCGGCGAACTGCTCCTCCACCTGGTCACGAAGCGATGCATCGACCCCGCTGGCGTCAACGTCCTGGGTGGTGGCGCCCGTGGACACGTACGACGTGGCGCGAAGCGTGGCGTAGGCCCGTGACACCTCCGCGGCCGCATCGCGCGCGTCACCGGCGGAGGTGGAGGCGGTCACCGGCACGGTGGTGACGCTGCCGGCATCCGCCCCAGATGATCCGCCGCCACAGCCCGCGAGCAGTGCTGCCGCGCCGATGACGGCAGTCGTGGTGATCAGGCCAGTGCGTCGCATGATGTGCCTCCGGTGCGCGGCGGGACGGTCATTGTGTCGGGGGGCCCGGCAGTCCGCCCCCGGCGGGCTCCGTGGCCGCCGGGGGTAGCGTGACGCCGGTGAGCGCGCAGCCCCGCACCGGGTCGTTGCTGGACCATGACATGGCGCTGGGGCATGCCCTGGTGGCCGGCGCGGACGAGGCGGGGCGGGGGTGCCTGGCCGGGCCCATCGTGGCCGCAGCGGTGTGCCTGGACGTGCACGGCATGGACCCCGCCGCGCGGGCAGCCCTGGAGCCCCTGGACGACTCCAAGCGTCTCACGCCCCGCCGCAGGGCCCTCATGGCCCGCGCGGTGATGCTCCATGCACGCCAGGTGGTGGTGGTGAGCGCCAGCGCCCGCGCAATCGATTCCGATGGCCTGCACGCTACGAACATCCGGGTGATGCGCCAGGCACTGGCGGCGCTCGACCCCCCGCCGGGCATCGCCCTCGTGGACGGCTTCGCGCTGGGCCCGGACGCGCCACCGCACCGCAGGGTGGTGAAGGGCGATGCCACCAGCGCCGCCATCGCGGCGGCGTCGGTGGTGGCCAAGGAGGCACGCGATCGCCTCATGCGCGGGCCCGCCGCCGCGGCCCACCCGGGCTACGGGTTCGACCGTCACGTGGGCTACATCACCGCAGCCCACACCGACGCCGTGCGGTCCCTGGGCCCATCGCCGCTGCATCGCCTCTCGTTCCGCTCGAGCGCCTATGGGGACCCCCTCACGCTGTTCCCGTAGTCGGTGGGGGAGATGTCCTCGATGCGCGTGATGTGCCATGTGGGGCCCCGGGGCACCACGATGATCAGGTCTGGCCGCACCACGTGGCCGGAGTAGCGGGGGTGGCGCGCCCACCATGCCTGCGCCGCACGCGCGAGTCGCCGCCGCTGCGCGGGGCTGATGGGCGGTGCGTGGGGGTCGATGGACGTGCGGGTCTTCACCTCGCACGCGGCCACCACGCCGCGTCGCTCGGCCACGATGTCGATCTCGCCGCCCGCGGCGCGCCAGCCGGTGGCCAGGATCCTCCAGCCGCGGCGGATGAGCCACCGGCCTGCCGCGGCCTCCCCGGCGGCGCCGAGCACGTGGTCGGGATGGCGCGCGGCATCGTCCATGCGCGCATCGTGGACCCTTGCGTGGTGCACGTGGGTAACGCAGTGCGCCGGAATACGCGCGCCGGGGTGCCGATCTCCATGAATCGCGGCCCGTCATCGGCCACACTGCCACGGAAGGACCCACCACGATCCATTCCGGAGGAGGCCGCATGCCGTTCGAGCTCCCGCCGCTCCCCTACGCGTTCAACGCGCTGGAGCCGCACATCGACGCCACCACCATGGAGATCCACCACGATCGCCACCACAAGGCGTACGTGGACAACGCCAATGCCGCGCTCGCCGGCACCGCGTGGGAGAACTCCTCGGTGGAGGAGGTGCTCACGAGCCTGGACCAGATTCCCGAGGACATCCGCATGGCGGTGCGCAACAACGCCGGCGGCCACTACAACCACTCGCTGTTCTGGGAGATCATGGGCCCGGGCGGGGGCGGCGCGCCCGGCGGCGCCCTGGGCGCGGCCATCGACTCCACGTTCGGCTCGCTGGACGAGCTCAAGGCCAAGGTGAACGACGCCGGCGTCAAGCGCTTCGGCTCGGGCTGGACCTGGCTCGTGGTGTCGGGCGGCGCCCTCGAGGTGATGTCCACCCCCAACCAGGACACGCCGCTGTCCGAGGGCAAGGCCCCCATCCTTGGCATCGACGTCTGGGAGCACGCGTACTACCTGGAGTACCAGAACAAGCGCCCGGTGTACCTGGACGCCTGGTGGAACGTGGTGAACTGGGAAGCCGTGTCGGCCCGCTACGAGGCCGCCTCCTGATGACGTGACGGTGGCGCGCGGACCTCGTGACGGTCCGCGCGCCACCCGCGCGCCCGTGCCGTCCATGCTGGCGGCATGGTGGCGCGCATGGTCAGTCCCGCTCTCCTCGGCCTCGACACCGCCACGGTGGAGGTGGAGGTCGACCTCCGCCCGGGCCTGCCCGGCTTCAGCGTGGTGGGGCTGCCCGACGCCGCGGTGCAGGAGGCGCGTGAGCGCGTGCGGTCCGGGCTCGTCAACCAGGCCTTTGCCCTGCCGGCGCTGCGCATCGTCGCCAACCTGGCCCCGGCCCACCTGCGCAAGGCAGGGCCGCAGTACGACCTGCCCGTGGCCCTCACCATCCTGTCGGCGTCGGGACAGGTGCGACCCGGCGTCCTGGCGGGCACCGGCGCCCTCGGGGAACTGGCGCTCGATGGCGCGTTACGGCCCGTGGCCGGCGCGCTGGCCATGGCCGAGCACGCCGCACGCCGTGGCTGGAGGCGCCTCGTGGTTCCCCATGCCAACGCCGGCGAGGCCTCGCTGGTGCCGGGCATCCAGGTGCTGGGCGCCCGCACGCTGCGTCACGCCGTGGACATCCTCGAGCAACGGGCGCGGCCCTCCGGGCAGCCCGTGGCCGCTGCCGACCTCCTGGCGGCCACCGATCCCGGCTGCCACGCCGACCTGGCGGATGTCCGGGGGCAGGGAGATGCCCGTCGCGCGCTCGAGGTGGCGGCCGCCGGTGGCCACTCGCTGCTCATGATCGGCCCGCCGGGTGGCGGGAAGACCATGCTGGCCCGGCGCCTGCCCGGCATCATGCCCGCCCTCACGGTGGACGAGGCCCTGGCCCTCACGCGGGTGCACTCGGCGGCGGGGCTGCTGGCCCCGGGGCAGGCACTGGTCACGCAGCGGCCCTTCCGCGCCCCGCACCACACCATCTCCGCGCCGGGCCTGGTGGGTGGCGGGCGGGTGCCGCGGCCGGGGGAGATCACCCTGGCGCACCTGGGCGTGCTGTTCCTCGATGAGGTGTGCGCCTTCGCGCCGGCCGCGCTCGATGCCCTCAGGCAGCCCCTCGAGGAGGGCTGTATCGACATCACGCGCGCACAGGGCACCGCACGGTTCCCCGCAGAGCCGCTGCTGGTGTGCGCGGGCAATCCGTGCCCCTGCGGGCACGCCGGTGATCCGCAGCGGGCGTGCACGTGCGCGCCCGCTGCGGCAGAGGCCTACCGGGCCCGCATCTCGGGGCCCGTCGCCGACCGCATCGACCTGCGGGTGGACATGCCGCGCCTCCAGCGCGAGGAGATGCTGGACGATCGCGCGCAGGCGGAGGACAGCGCCACGGTACGAGCCCGTGTGCAGTCAGCGCGGGCGGCTCAGCGCAGCCGCGGGCAGGGCGCGCCCAACGCCCGCCTGGGCGCATCACGCGCGCGCGAGGTGGCCGACCTCGACCGGGAGGGTCGCACCCTGCTGGGCACGGCCATCGACCGGCTGGGACTCACCGCACGGGGGTGCGATCGCGTCATCCGGGTGGCGCGCACCATCGCCGACGTCGGTGGGTCGTCCCGCGTGGAGCCCGCGCACCTGGCCGAGGCGCTGCGCTACCGCAGCGCGGGGGCCGTGTGATGTCGCGGCCCCCGGAGTGGCCGCTGGGACTGGCCTGGATGGCGCATGCCCTGGGCCGCGACCTGCAGAGGGCCGCACGGGTGGCCGGTGGCCCCGAGAGGCTGTGGTCGGCGTCGGCCCCCCAGTTGGCCGCGTGGCTTGCGGGTGGGCCCGGCGTGGCGGAGCGGGCGGTTGCCGCGCGCGCGGCATTCCGTGCAGGGGAGGCCCGGGAGGTGCTGGCATCTCGCGGCATCACGCACCTGCCGTGCGCATCGCCGGCGTATCCGTCGCGCCTGGGGGGCATCTTCGATCCCCCCTTCGGGCTGTTCGCCACCGGGGCGGCCATATCGGCGCTCCAGGTGGCGGAGGGGTCGCCCGTGGTGGGCATCGTGGGCAGCAGGCGGCCTTCAGGGGCCGGCCGGCGATTCGCCTCCCAGTTGGCGGCGGGCCTTGCGCAGCGCGGCGCCGTGGTGGTGAGCGGCCTCGCGCGCGGCATCGATGCCGCGGCGCACGAGGGGGCGCTGGATGCCGGGGGCATCACCATCGCGGTGCTGGGGTCGGGAGTGGATCGCGTGCACCCGCGCCGGAACGTGGCCCTGGCCCAGCGAATCGGATGTGATGGGGCCGTGGTCAGCGAGTACTGGCCGGGCACGGAGCCCGCGCCGTGGCGCTTCCCGGCACGCAACCGCATCGTGGCCGGCATGTGCGACGCCGTGGTGGTGGTGGAGGCCGCCGCCCGGTCGGGAGCGCTCATCACCGCCGACTTCGCGATGGAGAACGGCACGCCGGTCCTGGCGGTTCCGGGGTGGCCGGGCGCCGACATGTCCGCCGGCTGCAACGCCCTGCTGCGCGCCGGGGCGGCGCTGTGCGAAGGGGTGGACGACGTGGTGGCCGAGGTGCCGCAGCGGGCATGGGTGGATGCACCGGTACCCGCGGCCGCCACGGGGTCGGCCGGCGCCGTGCTGGCGGCGCTGGGGCGCGCGCCCGCGGGAGTGGACCGGCTGGCGGCGGAGTGCGGCCTGCCGCATGCCCAGGTGGCGGTGGCCCTGGCGGCGCTCGAGATGGACGGGCTCGTCGCGCGGGAGGACGGCGGCGTGTTCCGGGCGGTGTCGCGTGCCCGGGGTGGCTGACCGCCGGCTAGCGGCGCGCGGGGGCGGCGGCGTACCGGGCCAGGATGCCCTCGGCGTGCGCGGCCACCTGCGCCCGCAACTCCTCGGGCGCGTGCAGCACGGCCTCGCCGCCGTGCTTGGTGATCTCCTTCACCAGCCATTCCTCGCTGGCGTAGGGGATCTCGGCGATGATCGACCCATCCGAGAAGCGCTCGGCCGACGGATGCTCCTCGGCCAGCCACCGGGCGATGGCGGGGCTGCACCACACGCGCGCGATGTGGGCATGCGGCTCGGCGCGGCCCGATGCGCCCCAGGGCTGGTAGGGCACGGCCTCCACCTCGGACCGGCGCTCGAAGTGCTCGTCCTGCGTGGTGGCGCCGCGGATCCGGTCCAGCCGGAAGGTGCGCTGCTCGCCCGCCTTGCGGCAGTGGGCCACCAGGTACCAGGCGTCACGCGAGTTCATGAGCATGTGGGGCTCAATGGTGCGGGTGGTCACCTCGCCGCGCGATTCGGTCCAGTACTCGATCTCCAGCACGCGGTCCTCGCGCACGGCGCGCGCCAGCACCGCGCCCACCGATTCGCTGGCGGTCTGCACGGCACCCAGCTCCACCCCGGTGGTGGATGCGCCGCCGATGGCGTCCTCGATCTTGCGACGGGCCGACGCAAGCGACTCCTCGCCCACCAGGGGCAGGCGGCCGCCCACGAAGTCCAGCGCCCACAGGAGGGCCTTGGCCTCCAGCGGCGACAGGCGCGCGGGGCGCGAGAACTGGTCGCCGTACACCTCCTTCTGCACCACCACCACATCGCCCTCCACCTGGGCGAACAGCGCGTAGCACCCGCCCCCGAAGTTGATGAGGTTGAGCAGGGTGAGGTCCTCCTCCAGGGCGTCCTGGGTGAGGTTGAACTCTGCGCGAAGCTCGGCGCACGACACATCGGCCTCATACGACCGCCCGCACGCCGACAGCAGGCGCGTCATCAGCGCCAGCAGGCGCGAGATGCGCTCCACCGGCACCACGCGCTCGGCGTCGTCCAGGTCGTCGGGGGCCGCTACGGGGTCGGGGCCGCGGCCCAGCGGCTTGCCGCGCCTGCGGGGCTTGGTGGAGTGGCGGTCGCGCACCTGCTCCAGCGCGGCGA
>VFQT010001687.1_pt1 | contig 25541 bp, 25 predicted proteins | sample 3512381 | NCBI WGS metagenome assembly VFQT01 (sample SAMN10412376, study PRJNA504923) | tailings metagenome | isolation source: Relicate 2 Philex TSF3 active mining site | place: Philippines: Tuba, Benguet | collected 2017-08-29
TAACGAGCCTGTGTTCGACCATGGTGCGATGCAGGGGAAGCGTCTGCGCAAATTCCCCACCTGGCCCACGATCATGTGCTGACACCGCTGTCCCCCACCATCACCCCATTCTTAATTCATAATTCTCAATTCTCCATTGCCTCATTCTCAATTCCCCATATCAGTACACCACCCCCAGATACCGTGTCGCACAGCCCTGACACATCTCTTGGTTTCTCGTGGTCCTAAACATGTGTCCAATGTTATTGATTTGATTACAGTATGGGCAGGTCATAAAAAATCTGCGATCGTGAAATGCAGCCTGTTTGGCTCGGTCAATCATCTCGGGTGTGGGTGACTTTTTCCAATAACGAAATGGGAAGAAATATGCGAAAGGCTTGTCTGGACTATCCCAGCCCACACGTGCCACCCACAACACAAACGGCTTGCGGATGAACACCGCCTCGTCTATATCGAGTTTCATGCGATGAGCAGACCAGTCGTCGCCTACGCGCATGTTATCGTCCAATAGTTGCATTGCTTCGTGGTATGTGGTCGTCAGGCGAAAGTAGTCCTGGTAATACGCAGTACTGTCTTCAGGGTCATCATCGTCATATTCGTAGGCGGTGTCGTCAATCGTCATTGCTCACCTCGTCCTTGTTGAATCAACTCATCGCGCAGTACCTGCAGGCGATGCAGCGCGGCCGTAATCACGCCACTCGCAATCAGATCGCCCGTGCTCGAAAACCCAAAGTGCTCGCCGCGTGTGCACAGTATCAGCAGCCGCCGGATCTGGTTGGCGCTCGCTGTCTGCATGGCCTCCACCGTGCCAAATCGCTTGAAGATGCTGGCATCCGGTTGTACATCTGGGTCGTCTTCTGGGAGCAGGTGGTACGGGTGGATGTCGCTACACACGTCCATGTATGTATCGCGAAATGCTCGCACCATGCCGTTGTACGGTAGCGCATTGAAAAAATCGTACAGCTGTGATGGACCCCATGGGTCATATTCCTCTGGCGTAAAGTGCGGCAAAAACTCTAGGAGTGCATCCATCTGCGCAATGGTCATGGCAGGTGGGTCGTATTCCATATAGGTGCCTTTTCTGGTGTGTACACATGTGACTCGGCTACCACCAAAGTGAAAGCGGGGCTATTGCCTTGTCACACATGTCAGGATGTGATGTATAGTACCACAAAAACGTACTGCTGATAGTGTTACTGATGTACGGAGGCATACATCTCCCCCTACGATACACTTGCAGCGCACGATCGCTCGACCATGCCTGCGGTTCATGCCACAAATCGATCTGCGACCACGTCGTGTATGCCCAATGATCTGCGTCAACATAGCGAATATCGCGCTATTCTGCGCCCCAACCAACATGACCATACCTAGCAATATTTCTGTATATTTCAAACTTATTTTAAATATTCAAATCCATTTGAAATAAGTTTCACGCCGTTTTGCACAAGTACCCTATCTGACTCGCATTGCGAATTATCCATTCTCAATTCTCAATTATCCATTAACCAATTCTCAACTACAACGGACGTTTACTCGGCACTCCTGCAGCCCGTGGGAACTCAGCCGGCGTTGCTTTCAGTTTGTCGATGCGCACCATGCTCCGGCCATCGAGGCCTGCCACCACGATGGGCACCACGTCGCGTACACGCCCGCCTAGGCGGCCAATCGCCACGCGCGCGCCGGCCACTTCCTCCTCGGGATGCGGGCCTTTTGGGGCATAGACCACGCCTTGGGGGCGGCACAGCGGCAGCAGGTATTCGACCAGCGTGCGCAAATCGGCCACGGCCCGCGCCGTTGCCATCTGGTAGTGCTCGCGGTGGGCCGGGTCGTGCCCGATGCTCTCGGCGCGGTCATTGACGACCGTCACGTTGCTCAGGTTCAGCTCCGTGGCCACATGGCGCATGAACGTGCATTTTTTGCCGATGCTTTCTACCAGCGTAATCTGCGTCTCGGGCCACACCATCGCCAAGATGATGCCCGGGATGCCCGCCCCAGCCCCCACGTCGATAATCGATTGTGGCGGGTTACTCCAAAACGCCAAGTACGTCAGGGCGTCGAGCACGTGCTTGCTCACCATCTGCTCGGGGTCGGTGATGGCCGTCAGATTAAATTTTTCGTTCCACTCGCGCATCATCTCAAGGTAGCTGGCCATCTGGGTGTAGTGCTGATCGGTCAGTGCCAATGATTCGGCGGCGGCATAGGCCCGCACCGGGGCAAAAATATCCACAGGTGAGACTCCTCATCAGGTGTTGGAGGTGGCTTGGTAGAGTTGGTGGGTGGCAATATAGACGGCCACCGCCGGGTGCACCAGCCCAGCGATGCTGGCACCGCGCGCACAGCGCGCCCGGATGTCGCTACTCGAGACATCCATGCCGGGTCCGGGGATGGTGTGGATGCGCCCAGCCAGGCTGGGCAAGGCGGCCACGAGCTGCGCTTCGTCGATGGGGGCACTGCCACTCCGTGCGATGATGACCAGCTCGGCGTAGTCCCCAATCTGGTGCGCTTGGTACCACTGTGGCAATATCTGCACTGCATCCACACCGAGGAGCAGCAACAACTGGTGATCGGGGGCGGCGAGTGCACGCAGAGTGTCGATGGTGTACGAGGGGCCGTCGCGGCGGAGCTCGATGTCGCTGATTTCGCACTGTGCAATATCGCCACAGCCGAGGCGGCACATGTCGAGGCGCTGTTGGGGGGTGGTGCTGGGCTGTGGTTTGTGCGGCGGCGTGCGACTGGGGATGACCAGTAGCCGGTCGAGACACAAATCCGCCACCGCCGTAGTAGCGATGGCGAGATGTCCCACGTGTATGGGGTCAAAGGTGCCACCCAGTATCCCGATGCGCATCGCCTATCCCTCGTGTTCCTGGGCACCCGCTTGGATGAGCTCCCACACCAGCCAGGTGACCTCGGTCTGGTCACTGGCAATCAGGTCGTCGATGTAGGGATGCACCAGCTCGGCCACATCACTTTTGCTCAGGCGAAAAGAGCTCTCGCCCAAACGCTCGTAGATGCGGATTGCGAGCAGATCCACGAGTTCGTGTAGATCGTCGGCAGGTAATGCCCCGCCACTGGCATATTTGCGACCACGCATGGCGGATTACTCCTCGTATGACGGGTATTTGGCTGGGCGGCGGATACGCTGGCTGGTGCGCATGCTCTGTGACTCGGGCGGTTGTTCGAGCTGTGCATACAGTTCTTGGTTGTCCAGCTCTTGGACGTCGTTTTCGTCGACTGCCAGCGCCGATGACTCCAGGCTTTCGCTGATGTAGTCGAGCACATCACGCACGTCGGCGTTGTCTTCGAGGAGTCCATCAAACGGCATGGCCACGCCGCTCACGGTGCGCACCGTCTGCCCCATTTCGCGGAGCGTGTTGTCGATGCCCAGCACCAACGAACGCATCACGGCGGCCAGCTCTTGGCGCTCTTGCAGTGTCAAATTGGCGAAGCCAATCAGCGCTTTCTCTTGGGCACGGAGCAGTGACGCGCGTAAAATGGCAATGTCGGCCTGGGTCTGCAGTTCGTAGCGTTTGACCAAATGGGCCTGACGCACCTGTTCGACCAGCTCGTCCGACGATACCGGTGTCCATAGCAGGGCAGGGATGATGATAAAGCCGATGATGCCGATGAGCGCCTGTTGGTAGACCAGTCCCGAGTCGGCTACCACCGGTTGGGCCGCCCACCAGCTCCATTGAATCTGAAATGAGTAGTAAATCAGGTAGAGTGCTGCCCCGATGATGACCGGGTAGCCCCAGGTGCGAGCGTTGATTTTTTGTAAAAGCATGCCGGCCGGCGACCACGGAATCAAAAACGACACCAGGCTGGGTGGCGCCAGCACCAAAATGGCCGTGAAGGCAATCGCCACAATCCGGTTGTCGGTCAATTGTGATTGTACGCCCCACCAGTACGCGGCAGATCCGCCCATGGCCACGACGGCGAGTACTGCGAGCAGGGTTTTGGAAGTGAACTGCATGCCACTCGGCCGGCGGCGTTGTCCGCGCACCATGTCGAGATATTTACTCGTCATTTGATTCACCTCCTGATAATTGCCAACTCCTCAACGGAGTTCGATAATGTTGTCGTTGATTACTACAAAGGCGCGCACGCTCGCCGCATATCCGGCGTCGCGCATGCGCATGGCCACCGCTTCCGAAATCGACGTCAGGCCGAAATCTTGATTGATGCGGTATTCGACCTCGTAGGCGGCACGTGCATCTGACGTCAAAGTCACCTGGGCTGTTGCAACGAAGTCCCCATTGAGGAGGCCAATCTCGAGCACCTGCCCGTTGCGTGGGTCGAGCCACAACAGCGGTGACGGTGCGAGTGCTGTCAGGCGACGTGGTGCCTCAAAGGCCTCACGGTTGTTCACAAAGGCCGCCCAGCGCTCGTCGCCTGTGGGTGTGGCTCGTAAGCGCGGTGTGACCACGATTATCTCGACCGGCGCTGGCACCGCCGTCGCTTCAGGAGCGTCGGTTTGGGCCAGGGCATCCTCGGCGGTGGGCTCTAGCGTAGCGCCATCATCTGCCACAGGCTCACTGGTGGCGGCGTCAGATTCGGCGAGTGGGGTCTCGACGGGGAGGGCTGTGTCGACTAGGGTGGTGCTGGCGGGTTGGGGCGTCCGATTGTTGATCTGGATGGGTTGGCCACAGCTTGCCAACCACACCGCGCCCACCACGATTGCCCAGCGTTTCCCACGGATAACAGTCATATGCACAGCTCTTTCAAAGCGTCTGTATCAAAATTATATATTCATGAAGATTCTAGGGTGTTGTATCATGATTGTCAAGCGCGAATTACTTGACACCCGAGCGGTTTAGGGCTATTCTAGACGATGGTATTGACCAATAGAGTGCAATCGTCTGTGACTTCCATTGTGGGTGTACGTTGCGTTGTTGGTCTATAAGGTAAGGATGAAAATCATGTCGAACAATGCCAATCCGGCGCAGAGCAATTCTCCATTTGCAGCCGATGAGGTAATGACGTTCACCACTGCAGGTTCAACCTCGAGTGCCTATGTGTCGGAATTTACGGCACGTTTGCGCGATGTCATCGTATCCAAGGGTAACATTTACCGCCCCGATGCCGTGAACCAAGAAGGTGACGTACAAGAAGACGGCGTGTTGCGCTTGGTGCTCAACATGTGCGATGTCAACAACCCCAAACCCGTCAAGCGTCGTGGGCAAGGCACGTTTGTGGCTTCGATCTTCGAAGGAGCCGGCAACGAAGCCAACATCATGCATGCCGCATACCCGTTGTTGGTGCGCTCAATCTCCAATATGATTGTCTACAACACCGTTATCGACGGTGTGCGCGAAAGCCACTTCATCACTCCCGAGCAGGGCCACTATGTGGTCAAGTATCAGGGCGACGATGCGGACTTTTACGCAAAGGTGTACGAGCGTGTGACCCCGTTGGCATGTAGCCACTTGGTCATCAACAATGACTTCGTGCCCAATTTGCCCGAGGCCTTGTGGCAGGGCGAAGAGCCCATGTGGCAAATCTGTGATGCTGGTGTCAAGCTCGACCAAATGGGCCTGTTGCCTTCGCCCACCCGCATCGAAGACTTCCTCACCGAAAACGACCTGCGTATGGTGCGCCGCCTCTACAACATCGGTGGCCTCAGCTACGGCAACTTGAGTGCCCGTGCCCACCACAATCCCGAGTATTTCTGGATGTCGGCTTCGGGTGTCGACAAAAGCAAGCTCAAGCAGGTCGGTCGCGACGTGTTGTTGGTCACCGAATACGTGCCCGATCAGTTGATGATCCGCTTGAGCGTGCCCGCCAACGTCGAGCCCCGCCGCGTGTCGGTCGATGCCATCGAGCACTGGATGATCTACCGCGAGCACCCCTCCGTGGGTGCAATTGTGCACATCCATGCCTGGTGGGCCGATCCCATCCAGTCCACACAGGTCAACTACCCCTGTGGCACCTACGAAATCGCTGCCGAGGTTGCCGAGTTGGTGCGCCAGGCTCCCGATCCGTCACGGGCCGTCATCGGCCTCAAAAACCACGGGCTCACGATTACTGGCCACTCGATTGCCGAAATCTTCGAGCGCATCGAGGGCAAAATCGTGCCTCAGGTCCCCATGAACTAGTCTGTTTGACACGCAACCGCCGGCCGCACTCTGTGCGACCGGCGGTTTGTTGTTGCAAGCGACGACGATTATGCCAAACTCTGGCGTACACTGCGGATCGCCACAAAGATGTACAAGATGCCGATCATCAAGAGCAGCAGATTGGTGTGGAACCCCAGCACCCACATCACCATCACTGCCCCGATGATGATGCCACTGCTCGCCGCTGACGCAATGCCTTTGCCACGCTTTTGGAGCATGCGTTCGCTCAGTTGCGCAATCACGTTGCCAGCTAGCGCCCCACCCAACAAAAAGGCAAACGGCCCAATGAAGGGGATGCCCAAAATCAGACTCAACGGCAACGGCAGTAATCCGGCGATACCTGCCCCGATGATCGCACTGATGAGTTGGTGCCCAAACGAGCTCCGGTAGCGGTCGGGGATGCGCATGTCGCGACAGGCCGCACACAAATGCCCAACTTCATTGGGGATGGCACAGCGCACACACAGGGGCGCACCACAGCTATGACAGCGCAACGTGGCCTCTTGGGCGGGGTGGTTGGGGCACATCACGACCTCGACCACAGGGGGCGGTGGTGCCTCCTCGGGTAGTGGTTGTGTATGCACAAACCGTGGCACACTCACAATCTTGACCTGTTGCGCTTGCCAGCGTTGGATTTCTTCGTGGGCTGCGAGTGCTTCACTGTTGTCGGGCTCGAGTTCGAGTACGCGTGTAATGAAACGCGCCCGTTCGTCGACTATCGGCAAAATCCGGGCCAGCCCCAACATGGCGTGGCAGTTGTCTGGTTCTACTGCCAACCATGAGCGGTACAGGTTGCGCGCTCCGATGGTGTCTCCGCTGTTGATGGCGGCTTGGACCTGCTGTGCATATGATGATGCGGGTGTTGTGTTTGTCATAATCGTGTCAAGTACCGCTTATCGGGGCAGTACCTCTTGCATGAATTGAATTTTGGCTTGAGTTTGGAAGTTGCCTCCGCCCTCATGTCGATTATACTGCCAAATGCTGATTTGCTTGGGCCCCGCCCAGTTGTTGTAGGCCGCATAGACCGTCGATGGCGGGCAGATGTCGTCCATCATCCCCACCGAAAACAATGAGGCGGCCCGGGCCCGTTTGGCGAAATGGATGCCGTCGAAGTAGTTGAGCGTGCCAAACACTTCATCTACCGAGCCACGATGTGACATCAGGTAGCGGCTGATTTCGCTGTACGGATTGGAGTCGGTAATCTCGGTGGCCCGCCGATAGTGGCACAAAAACGGCACATCAGGCATGGCCACTGCCACATCGGCTGTCAACCCTGCCGCCGCGATGGCAATGCCACCACCTTGGCTACCACCGCTCACAGCAATGCGTGTGCCGTCTACGGCGGCATGACTACGTGCGGCTTCGATGGCGCGCACCGCGTCACTGAATACACGACGATAGTAGTAGGTCTCTTTGTTGCGGATACCGCGCGTCATGAAGCCGGGATGATGTGGATTGCTGCCCTCGGGCTCGGGATCCGGAGTGTCACCCTTGTTCCAGGCACTGCCTTGGCCGCGGGTGTCCATGATGAAGTGGGCATAGCCCAGGCTGCTCCACAGCAGCCAATCGCTGGGGAACCCGCGCCCGCCGCCGTAGCCGATGTATTCCACCACACACGGCACCGTGCCGGTACGCTGTTTCGGCAGGATAAACCAGCCTTTGATGGGCTGCCCGCCCCAGCCGTTGAAGGTCACATCATACGCCTCGATGGTGTGGAACGGCACATCCGTGGCCGTAAATACGGCATTCAGGGGGTAGGACCGGGTTTCGTTCAGACTTTGCTGCCAAAATGCGTCGAAATCGCTCGGCTCGGCCACATCTGGGCGATATGCCTCGAGTTGGCTCAATGACATGTCAAATAACGCCACAATACTGCTCCTTTGCACTACTCGTCATCTCTACATATCGCTCATGCACCGCGCACCGCATATGACCTGCGCTGTGCTACAAGAGGATAGTACCACGCAATTCCGTCAGGCCAACCACTCACCAGCCCAAATTGGGCGCGATACCCCTGCTCATCAGGGGTGCATCCCTGCCGCATATCCCAGTGTGTCACTGTCGATGATGAGCGTGTACGGTCCGTCGTTGGTCAGACTGACCTGCATTTCGGCACCGAACACCCCCGTAGCCACCGTCAGCCCTTGGTTGCGCAGATGTGCCACCATGGCCTCCACCAGCGGTGCTGCGTGGTCTGGTGGGGCGGCATGCGAGTAGCCGGGGCGGCGGCCACGACTGATGTCGGCATACAGCGTGAACTGTGACACGACAAGCACCTGATACCCCGTATCACGCAGTGAAACGTTGGGTTTGCCGCTGTCATCGTCAAATATACGCACGTCTAGGATTTTGTTGCCGATGAGTTCGACCTGTTTGTGCGTGTCGCCTTGCCCAATGCCCAGTAATACGACCATCCCCTGTGAAATAGCGCCTACCACCGCCCCAGCGACCTGGACTTCGGCTGCAGTAACGCGTTGAACAACTGCACGCATGATTGAGTGTGACTCCTGTTGTGGTGCTCTGTGGATTAGTCGTCGTGATCGGCTTGAGCCCGGGCCGCCTTGCGGGGGGCTGGGCCTAGCGCGCTGTCGATGGCTTCATACAACGATCGCGCCGGGGTAATCTGCATGCCGGTAATCTTGAGGGGCGATTGCAGGGGTGGACACACCACGCGCCGGAATCCCAATTTGGCGGCCTCACCAATACGGCGCTCGAGTTGCGACACACCACGCAGTTCACCACTCAGGCCGATTTCGCCGATCAGCACCATGTCTGCTTCGACCGCTTGATTGCGAAACGACGACGCAATGGCGGTGGCGACGGCCAAGTCAGCCGCTGGTTCGCCGATTTTGAGCCCACCGACAATATTGATGTAGACATCTTGATTGAAAAGCGGCACACCCACACGTTTGCCGAGCACCGCCAAAATCATCTGCAGGCGGTTGTTGTCGAATCCGTTCACGGTACGACGGGGCTGCGGATTAGCCGTGTTGGAGGTCAGACCCTGTACTTCCACCAAAATCGGTCGTGTGCCCTCGAGGGTGACGGCGACCGCCGACCCCGGGGTATGTGCCGATCGTTCGGCCAAAAAGACCTGTGATGGATTGGTGATTTCTTGGAGTCCATCGGCTGTCATCTCGAAAATACCCACCTCGTCCGTCGATCCAAAGCGGTTTTTGACGCCGCGGAGCACACGGTACTGGTGGAAGCGCTCGCCTTCGAGGTACAGCACCACGTCGACAATGTGTTCGAGCATGCGTGGCCCGGCAATAGCGCCTTCTTTGGTGACATGCCCGACGATGATAATCGGGATGTTGGAGTCTTTGGCGATGCGTAACAGGCGCAAGGCGCTTTCACGCACTTGCCCGACCGAGCCTGCCGCCGAGCTCAACTCTTCGAGATAAATGGTCTGGATGGAGTCGACAATCACCATGCCTGGGCGTTGTTCCAGAATATGCTGGATCGCCACTTCGAGGTTGGTCTCTGATGAGACCCACAAGTGTTCGGGGCTGAGACCCATGCGGTCGGCGCGCAACTTGATTTGTTGGGCTGATTCTTCGGCCGAAATGTACAGGGCTGGACCCACGTTTTCGGCGAAATGAGCGGCACTCTGCAACAACAAACTCGACTTGCCGATGCCCGGCTCGCCGCCGATGAGCACCAGACTGCCAGGTACCAAGCCACCGCCGAGCACACGGGCGAATTCTTGGAAACGTACGGGCAGGCGGTTGACTCCGCCACTAGGGATGTGGGGGAGCTGTTGGGGGGCACTGCCGTTGCTCACAACGGACGAGCGGCGTGAGGAAGTCGTCCCCTCACGTCGCTCGACTTGTTCTACCAGACTTCCCCAGTTGCCACAGTTGGGGCAACGACCCATTTCGCGGGCCTGCTGTGCCCCACACTGCTGGCAAATGTATACGGTACGCGTTTTGGCCATGACCTATGCCAATGTGTCTACGGCTGGCTCTTCAATGCTTCGCAGCGGATTCAAGCGCAGGTAGCTGGCACCGTCGTCGAGGGTGGCCACATCGACCACAATCGTGTCACCAGCCACAAAGCGACCATCCAACACCCCTTCGGATAGTGGATCTTCGATGAGATTGGTGATAATACGGCGCAGTGGGCGAGCCCCGAATGCCGGGTCGTAGCCGCGCTGTGCCAGCAAATCACAGGCCTCGTCGGTCACTTGCAACGTCAACTTGTGTTCGTCGAGTTGCTTCTGTACTCGGCTGAGCATGTACTGCGTAATCTGGCGAATTTCGGCATTGGTCAGCGCATGGAAGATGATGGTACCGTCCAAGCGGTTGAGGAACTCGGGGCGGAAGACCATACGCAGGGCGTCGTTGACGCGGTTGCGCAAATCCTGATTGCTGGCCTCGTTGCCTTGACTCACAAACCCGATGCGTGATGCACCCCGGATCTGCTCGGTGCCCACATTGGATGTCATGATGATGATGGTATTGCGAAAGTCGACCTTGCGCCCTTTGCCGTCGGTCAGGTTGCCGTCTTCGAGGACCTGTAGCAACATGTTGTAGGTGTCAGGATGCGCCTTTTCGATTTCGTCAAACAACACCACTGAATATGGTTTGCGGCGCACGGCGTCGGTCAGTTGACCACCTTCGCCATAGCCCACATATCCAGGAGGTGATCCCACCAAGCGTGACACGTTGTGGCGCTCTTGGAATTCCGACATATCGATCTTGATGAGGTGCTCTTCTGAGCCGAACATGAACTCGGCCAGGGCCTTGGCCAGCTCGGTCTTGCCGACGCCGGTTGGTCCCAAGAAGATAAAGCTCCCAATTGGTCGGCGTGGATCCTTGAGGCCGGCGCGGGCTCGGCGTACTGCCTTGGAAATGGTGACAATGGCCTCGCTCTGGCCGATGACGCGGCTGTGCAGGGCCCCTTCCATTTGGAGCAAGCGCGTGGTCTCGTCGCCAGTCAAGCGCATGACGGGGATGCCCGTCCACATGGCGACGACGGCCGCGATGTCTTCTTCGGTGACATACGGCTTATCGTCGTTGCCCGTACTGCCGTCGACGCCGTATTCTTCTTTGAGTTGCGTGACCCGTGTTGTCATAATGCTGGCCCGCTCACGCAGGGTCTCGACAAGTTCGTACTGCGACTGTTCTTCGGCGGCTTCGATTTCTTTGTTGATGGCCTCGAGCCCACGCAACGCATCGCGCAACGCCGAAGGAGTGGCACTGCGGGTCATGCGTACCCGGGCAGCGGCTTCGTCGATGAGGTCGATGGCTTTGTCTGGCAAAAAGCGGTCTGGCACATAGCGTGAAGACAGCATGGCAGCGGCTTGGATCGCTTCATCAGTGATTTGCAGCTGGTGGAAGTCTTCGTAGCGTGACTTGATGCCCCGCAAAATCGAAATCGTGTCTTCTTCGTTGGGCTGGTCGACCATCACCGGCTGGAAGCGGCGCTCGAGGGCAGCGTCACGCTCGATGTACTTGCGATATTCGTCGAGGGTGGTAGCCCCAATGGTCTGCAATTCGCCACGTGACAAGGCCGGTTTGAGGATGTTGGCGGCATCGAGGGTGCCCTCGGCCCCACCAGCACCGATAATGGTGTGGAATTCGTCGATGAAGAGAATACAGCGCGTCTCTTTGATTTCGTCGACCACCTTTTTGAGGCGTTCTTCGAATTGACCGCGATATTTGGTGCCAGCCACCAAGGCCCCCATGTCGAGTGCGATGACACGTTTGCCCTGCAGGCTATCAGGTACTTCGCCTGCCACAATGCGTTGGGCAAGCCCCTCGACGATGGCCGTTTTGCCGACACCTGGCTCGCCAATCAAGGCCGGGTTGTTTTTGGTGCGGCGCGACAGGATTTGGATGACGCGGTCGATTTCGCGGCTGCGCCCGATGACGGGGTCAAGACGACCGCTTTCGGCCAATTCGGTCAAATCACTGCCCAGTGCATCGAGATAGGGCGTTTTGCCGGCGCGAGCGGTGCTGCCCTTGGATGGGGCATCGCCACTCGGTGCCGCGCTGCCACTCGCGGTGCGTTCTGGGGCAGGGGTCGTGCCACTGCCAGCTCCGCCGGTGGCAGCTGGGCTGGTGCCACCGTTTTTGATGACACGCATTACGCTCGTTTTGATTTGTTCGAGTGAAACGCCGAGCATGTCGAGCACGCCCGTTGCCACCCCTTCGCCATTGCGAATGAGCCCGAGCAAGAGGTGCTCGGTGCCAATGTAGTTGTGATTGAGGCGCTTGGCTTCGTCGATCGACAATGAGATGACGTTTTTGGCACGTGCAGATAACTCTTTGTCTTTGTCGGCACGTCCAGTCCCCTCACCCACCCCTACCACAAACTCGACCGCAGTGCGAGCCTGAGAAAGTTGGACTCCCAAATCTTTGAGGACACGTGCTGCAACGCCCTCCTCCTCACGAATCAGCCCGAGCAAGATGTGTTCGGTACCGATATATGAGTGGTTGAGGGTGCGTGCTTCTTCGGTGGCGTAGTGCAACACCTGTTTGGCACGCTTGGTGAATTTATCATATGCACCAGACATACAGTTACTCCCGTTGTGGACTCCAAAATACCGAAAAATGCCGATGAAGTATTTTTAGGTGGCATCTGGAGTTGAATCATCCGGCGTCGTGTTCAAACTCAAACCAATGCGTCGGCGCCCCGCATCGATGCGCACAATGCGTACCGTCACTGTGTCGCCTTCGCGCACGGTTACGTCGGTGGACTTATTCAGTTCTGAAATGTGGATCAACCCTTCAATGCCCTCGCCGAGGCGCACAAATGCCCCGAAGGCGGCGATTTGTGTGACTAGCCCGGTGACGACCTGCTCGACAGCGAAGAGATCCCCTACCGTGGCCCAGGGCTCGGATTGGGTACGCTTGACCGAGAGGGCAATGCGTCGATTGTTGTTGTCAATGTTGAGAATCATGACCGGTGTCTCATCCCCCACGGCGAAGATTTCGCTGGGATGTCTGACACGGCTCCATGATAGCTCAGAAAGATGAACGAGGCCGTCAGCGCCGCCGATATCAACAAACACGCCGAAGTCGCACACCGATGTGACGGTGCCGTTACGTACCTCATTGACGGTGATTTCGTTGAGGATGGCGCCCTTGCGTTGATCACGGGATTCGCTGTTGGCTTGTCGTTCCGACAAGATGAGTCGGTTGCGACCGCGACTCATTTCGATGATTTTGAGCGAAATGGTCTGACCAATCATGCGTGCGAGGTCGGCCTGCTTTTGAGCTTCCGAACCACGACCCATGCCGGTGATTTGTGAAGTGGGGATGAAGCCACGTACACCGTCGAGGTTGACCAATAACCCGCCCTTGTTGTAGTTGACGATAGTTGCCTCGATGAGGTCACCGCGGTCGTGGGCTTCTTGGAGCAGTCGCCAACTGCGCTCTTGGCGAGCACGGTCGAGCGATAGCACAATCCGACCTTGGTCATCCTCGGGCTGCATGATGTAGACCAACACGGGTGAACCAACCACGAGTGCCTCACGCTCGGTGTCGGTGAGCGTGTGCATGTCGCGAGCCGATACGATTCCCTCGGATTTGGAACCGATGTCAACGATGAGCTCGTTGCGCTCAATGCGCATGACAGTGCCTTCTACGACATCGCCGTTTTTGAGCGAGCGTAGATAGTTACCTTGCTCTGCAAGGAGCTGAGCGAAAAATTCTGGACTTCGGGTGTCTGTGGCGTCAGTGACAACAACACTTGAGGAGGTGGTTGTTGCTCCGGCGTGTGACTCTTCCATGGCACTCCTCTTGGGCTGAGGTGAAGTGGCACCGCACGATGTTTACTTCTAAATTATACGGAATTTGGCAAGAAAAGGCAAGATAGGTGGTTTGTATGCTGGGTGATTGGTTACACGGCTGATGGAGTGATGCTGAGGCCGTGGCCACGATACTCACCCAAACACTTTGCGCCAGCCTTGTTGGGTGGCGTGTACCATGAATCCAGCCTGTTGGTAGGTCTGCTGGGCACGTTGATTGTGGGCGCCGACTTCGACCCACACGGTGCGGATACCGGCAGCTTGCGCGTGTACGAGCGCATGAGCGAGTGTGGCTTGGGCGAGACCATGCCCACGATGTAGTGGATGTGTGGCGACAGGCTCGACGACCGCGGCTGCCACATCGGCATAGAGGCTCAACCCGACAGTGCACACGATTGGTGCATCCGGTCCCTGCCCGGCATAGACCACGAAGTCGTACTCAGCCTGGTAGTCGGGGGCTAGCCGTTGAAAGGTCTGATACTCGGCGGCACTGTGAATGTCTCGCCCGAATGCCGTATTGAGCAAATCAGCCATGCGCTGAGCCGCCTGCTCATCGCGACGCATGGTGCCAATGTGGTATGGGGGTGGTGGTGGTGCGCTGTCAGGCAGTGGTCGGCTTAGATCGGCCCGCATCTGAATCATGCCGGCGTCGTGGAGCACAAATCCGTGAGCCTGGAGCACGGCTGGCAGATCGGCGCTGTGACTATGTACCCAGACATCGACCCAATCAGGCGCTTGTCCGGTGTGGCGGTGATGATGGATGGCCCACATGACCAACTCAGTGGTTAATTGTGGATAATCGGGGTGAAGCTGTGGGTATACTCCGCCCGGGTATTCGGTGCAGATGGCCGCAATAATCTGGCCGTGATCATTGCGCCAGAGATGCCAATCTTTTTGCATGAGTGCCTCGACCTGAGCAAGTTGGTCGGGATGATTGTGAAAGGCAAAGCCACTCATCCGGCGTGGTGGCCAGTTGTAGGGTGTGCCGGTGATGCGCCAGGTATCGAGTAAAAATCGCCGCAAATCGGCAAATTCGTGGTGTCCACGATAGGTGTGACGTGTGTATGCCATGCGGTCATGCCCCCAATCCGGATGATGTAGACTGCCAGAATACTGGAAATATGCCGCCAGTATACGACCACTTTGAGCGTCATTTGGCATACGTTGCAGTAAATCACCCTTTCTGCTATACTAGCGCGCGTTATTTACTCTGTCATACGCAGATACACAGGTTGTGTGTTGGTATGCTGTGTATCGTTGCGTCGTTTTATTGACACAGAAGGAGTCACAGGCAGTGGAAATGCCTTCGACCATAGTGGCCCATCTCGCACCTGATCTTGATTGTATTGCCGCAATCTGGATTTTTAAGCGTTTTGGGGGACTCCACGATGTGAATCTCCAATTTGTGCCAGCTGGCACCACACTCAACAATCAACCCGCGGATAGTAATCCGCAGGTTGTGCATGTTGACACCGGCCATGGGCGTTTTGACCATCATCAACGTCATGTACGCACGTTGAGTGCTGCCGAGTTGGTCCGGCGTACGATTGCTGCTCACGATGTGGCACTCGAGCGGATGATTCGGCAGGTGACGCTCATCGATAATGCTTTGCCTAGTGAGCGACCAGGGTGTGATTTAGGGATGTTGGCAGATACGTTCAACACGCTGTACGAAGATGACCCTGCGCGTGTGGTGGAATTGATGCTCCCCAACTTGGATGCCTGGTATGCCCACGAAGTGCGCCAAGTTGAGTTGGGCGAGGCCTTCGTGCAGCGCATTGAATTCCATACGCCGTGGGGGCGTGGCATCGCCATGCAGGGGCCCAATGGTGGTTCATCGACGATGGCGTACCGGGCTGGGGCTGTGTTGGCGGTGTATCGCGAGACGCGCCATGGTTGGATGGGGGTGGCGGCTCAATCACGTTCGCGCGTCGACCTACAACCACTGGCTGCGCGACTGGCGGTCATTGATGGCGAGGCCGACTGGTATTTGCATCCAAGTAATCGGTTATTATTATGTGGGACTCCCAAAGCTCCGGCGACCCGTGTATCACAGTTGAGCATGGAGGAGTTAGTGGGAGCCATTGAGGGTTTGTCTGTTTCTGTGCGCTAAACGCCAAAGATGTCGTTTTGCCTTCGCGGTGATAGAGACGGTTTTGGATTCGCTATCGTAAGGAGCCACTATGAATAACAAACGTCGTGGCACCGTACCAGCAGGGAAGTCTGCTACCAAGAATTCGGTGAGGAAAACAATGTCAAGTACGCCATTTACACGGGCACGCGAGCAAATTGGGGATGAGCGCATCGTCGATTTGTATCGTCAGATGATGTTGATTCGGCGCTTCGAAGAAAAGTGCCAAGAGATGTATACCCGCTCCAAAATTGGTGGATTTTTGCATCTCTATGTGGGTGAAGAAGCCACCGGTGTGGGCGCTATCTCCGTACTAGAGCCTCAGGATCATATTTTCACGCATTACCGAGATCACGGGCATGCCATTGCACGTGGCCTTGACATCAATGCGTTGATGGCAGAATTGTTTGGCCGTGACACGGGGTGTTCACATGGCATGGGTGGTTCGATGCACTTTGCCGACCACACCAAGAACTTCTGGGGTGGCTATGCCATCGTCGGCAGTCACTTGTTGTTGGCGATCGGTGTGGGTCTGGCCTGCAAGATGCAAAAGACCAATGGCGTGGTCATGGTGTTCTTTGGTGATGGTGCCACCAATGGTGGTGAATTCTACGAGGCGCTCAATTTTGCGCAACTCTGGAAGTTGCCCGTCGTATTTGTCTGTGAAAACAACCTGTACGCCATGGGTACGCCACTCGAGGTGCACTCGGCCGTGACCGAAATTCACCGCAAGGCTAGCGCCTTCGACATGAAGTCGATGCGCATCGACGGCAACGATGTACTGGCAGTGCGTGAGCACATGGCCGAAGCCGTCGAACACGCACGTTCTGGCACGGGCCCAGTATTGGTCGAGGCCATGACGTACCGCTTCCGTGGACACTCTGCCCAAGATACGCAGAAGTACCGTTCCAAGGAAGATGTCGAGCAGCATCGCACCCAGGATCCCGTGGTACTCTTCCGCAATCAACTCGTTGAGTTGGGCGTGATTTCGGCCGCAGACATTAACGCACTCGATGCGCACATCGACGAATTGGTCGAAGCATCAGTGACCTTTGCTGACGAAAGCCCTGTCCCAGGCAACGAATGGTTGACCGATAGTGGGATTTATGCAGCTCCACTTGAGACCGCCACGGTAGATCCGAATCTCGTATAAGTTTGTATACCCCATTGATGCGCAAGCATCGATGTGAAGGAGATAGTTCGATGCCCGTTTTGACAGTACGCGAAGCGCTCCAGCAGGCTCTGCACGAGTCCATGAAGGACGAGCGTGTGTTTATCATCGGCGAAGATATCGGCCACTATGGCAGCACCTATGGGGTAACTGCCGGATTCCTCGAGCAGTATGGTCCTGAGCGCATCCGTGACGCGCCCATCGCCGAAGCTGGGATTTTGGGTGTGGCGATTGGTGCCGCCATGGCCGGTATGCGCCCTATTGCCGAAATCATGTCGGTCAACTTCTCGTTGTTGGCACTCGATATGATTATCAATCATGCTGCGAAAATCTACAGCATGTTTGGTGGCAAGTTCAGTGTGCCCATGGTGATGCGTACCACCAATGGTTGGACGCAGCTGTCGGCCACACACTCACAGTCATTTGATGCGTTGTACGCCCACATTCCCGGCCTCAAAGTGGTGGCTCCTGCTACCCCGGCCGACATGAAGGGCCTGTTCCTCGCAGCCATGGCCGACCCAGACCCGGTTATTTTCATCGAACACACGTTGATGTACGGCATCAAGGGTGAAGTGCCCGAAGGTGACTACATTGTGCCCATCGGTAAGTCGACGTTGGCCCGTGAAGGCAAGCACATCACCGTGGTCACCTACTCACGAATGGTGCACCTCAGCATGCAGGCTGCCGATATCTTGGCCCAAGAAGGCATCGAGGTCGAGATTGTCGACCTGCGCACGTTGCGCCCGCTGGATATGAGTGTGGCGCTCGAGAGCTTCAAGAAGACCAACCGTGCTGTAGTCGTGACCGAGGATTGGCAGTCATACGGCACCTCTGCCGAAATTGCCACACGTTTGTACGAACATGGCTTCGATTATCTTGACGCTCCGATTCAACGCGTCAATTTCCGTGAAGTACCGATGCCGTATGCCAAGAACCTCGAACAGCAGGTTGTGGTGACCACGGATCGAATCGTCGCTGCTATCAAACAAGTGTTGAATCGCAGCTAGCTGCGTTGACGGAAGGAAGAACCATGGCCGATATTACCATGCCGAAGATGGGCTTCGACATGACCGAGGGCTTGATTGTACGCTGGATCAAAAAAGTCGGCGATCAAGTCAAAAAAGGCGAAGCCATTGCCGAAATCGAAACCGACAAGGTGACGATTGAAATCGAGTCGTTTGTCGACGGTACCATTACCCAAATTGTGACTGCCGAAGGCGAGCGTGCGCAGGTGGGTGGGGTGATTGCGGTGACCGATGGTGTAGGATCTGTGGCAACAGCCGCTGCTCCCGCTGCGCCAGCTGTTGCTGCGGCTCCTGCCGCTCCGGCTGCGCCCGTTGCTCCGGCTGCCCAGACGGCTCCCGCTGTCGCCACTGCTGATGTCAAGGCCTCGCCGATTGCCAAACGGATGGCCAAAGAACACGGCTTGGATTTGGCTCGCATTGCTGGGAGTGGTCCCAATGGGCGTGTGGTGCGCGATGATGTGACGGCCGCAATTGCTGCTGGTGGATCGACACCCGTTGCTCCTGCCGCTCCGGTTGCGCCAGTTGCTCCGGCTGCCCCTGTGGCCGCCGCTGTGGTCACTGCACCGTTACCAACGGCTGCTGCTGGTGCCACGGTGGTGCCACTCAGCAACATGCGGCGTACGATTACACGCCGTTTGACCCAGAGCAAACAGACCATTCCGCATTTTTATGTGTCAATGGACATTGACATGGGTGAGACGTTGCAACTGCGCAAGCAAATCAACGCACCCTTGGCCAAGGACCAGCAGGTCTCGATCAATGACATGATTGTCAAGGCGTGTGGTGTGGCCCTGCGCCGCTTCCCCAACTTGAACGCCACGTTCGTTGAGGAAGGCATTCAGATCAACCCCAACGTCAATGTGTCGATTGCCGTGGCAGTGGAATCAGGGCTGGTGGCTCCAGTTATCACTGACAGTGACAGTCGTACATTGGGGAGCGTGGCACTTGAAGCCAAGCGCTTGATTGGTTTGGCCCGCGATGGCAAGCTGGGGAGCGACAATTTGCAGGGCGGTACGTTCACCGTCAGCAACTTGGGTATGTACGGTGTTACTACATTTGACGCCATCATCACGCCACCGCAGTGTGCGATTTTGGCGGTTGGTGCAGTACGCCGAGTGCCGGTCTTCAAGGGCGACAGCAACGATGTCGTGGCTGCCAATATCTGCTCGATGACGTTGTCGGCCGATCATCGCATTACCGATGGTGCCGAAGCGGCTCAGTTCATGGCGCTCATCAAGCAATTGCTTGAGAACCCGTTGACGATGCTCATCTAGGCGTGTCGAGGCAACGAATAAACCCCCCAGTTACCACCGGGTAACTGGGGGGTTTTGGGTGTGTGGGATGAGTTATTGCTCTTCGATGTGGCGCACGATGTCGCTCATCGACAAAATACCAGTCGGCCAGACGCGCCCGTCGTTGCGTTCTTCGACGACGACCAGGCGGTGGATGTGATTGCGGTTGATGAGCTTGATGGCGCGATCAAGCTCCATTTCGGGCATGCAGGTAATCACGCTGGATGTCATGATTTGGCTGACTGGGCCACGCATGACCTCGTCATATTCGGCGCCGTTGCGCCAGGCGCGCAACATGTCGGTCTGTGAAATAATGCCAGCTAAGTAGCCAGGACCATCAGTGACAACGACCGCATGAATGCGGTAACGATCGATGAGCTCCCAGGCGTTGCTGACAGCGGATTCCGAAGGGCACGAGATGACGCCGACGTGCATGGCGTCGCGGACAAGAGCGGTCTTCATGATGGGGCTCGCTTTCTAAGGATGTGCCTGTGCACAACCAGGACTTCTCGCTTATAATAGACTACGTACAAAGCAGTAAATACGATGTATGTATTTGTGATATGTGAGGAGTAACGCCTGATGAGTGACGCACAACCCCGATTGCAGGCGGCAGATGTGACGGTTGAGTGGCTCAATACAATCCCATACACGGTCGTGCCGTCTTCGCGACCAGCTACCATTGATGGCGTCTATGTCAAAGATCTGAAAACACATCTTGATGGGCGTGGCGATGTCATCGAGCTGTGGAGCAAGCCGTGGATCGATCAAGAGGGTTTGGTCATGCCGGCTCACGTCTATCAGAGTGCTACCGACTATGGCGTCACAAAGTGCTGGCATTTGCACAACGTACACACCGATCAATTTACTGTGACACGTGGCAAGTTGCAGGTGGTACTCGTCGATATTCGACCGTGGTCACCCACCTTCGGGCATGTCAACTCGGTCATCCTCGGCACAGCCCGCCCCAAGCTCATCAAGATCCCGCCCATGGTCATGCATGGTTGGAAGGCACTCACCATGCCTGAGGTGATCGTCGTCAACCTGCAATCACATGTCTACGACGCCGCCGATGAATTCAAGTTCACCTGGGATTGTGTGCTCAAGGAAGTATGGGAGCCCATCAACGGTTAATCGAGAGCGGCGACGGCATAGGGCAAATGCTCGATGTGCGTACGACTCACCGTGATGAGGTCAATGCGCCAGTCTGCGTCGCTGATATTGTGCTCTTGTAGATAACTCTGGGCACTGGCGATGAGGCGACGCTGTTTGTGGGGGCCGACTGAGGCTCTCGCCAAATCGTGGTCGTGGCTGCGCAAACGTACCTCCACAAATACCCATTGCGTGGCCTGCTGTGCCACAATATCGATTTCGCCAAACCGACAAAACCAATTGGTTGTAACAATAGCATAGCCGTGGCGTTCAAGGAACGCCACGGCTTGTTGTTCACCCCATTGGCCACGCACGCGTGACATTAGGGGTAGATTCCACGGACTGCGTAGGCGTTGGCGGTGCGATCGACTGCCAGCAGGTATGCGGCCGTGCGGAGCTGGGTGCGACGCTCTTGGGCGACTGCATGCACGGTCTCGAATGAATTGACCATGATGCGCTCGAGCTGGGCGTTGACTTCGCGTTCGGTCCAAAAGAACTCTTGCAAGCCCTGTACCCACTCGAAGTAGCTGACGGTCACACCACCGGCATTGGCCAAAATATCGGGGATGACCAACACACCACGATCGAACAAGATGGCGTCTGCATCTGGTGTGGTGGGACCGTTGGCGGCCTCGATGACAACGCGGGCCTTGATGCGGTCGGCATTGAGCCTGGTGATTTGGTTTTCAATGGCCGCTGGGATGAGGATATCACAGGGCAGTTCGAGCAGTTCGGGATTCGAAATCTCGTCACAGCCTGGCATGTGAGCAACCGAACCGGTGCTTTCGTAGTGCTTCTGGAGTTGCTCGAGGTTGATGCCCTTGGCATTGGCAATACCGCCGCCACGATCAGAGATACCGACGATTTTGGCACCCATATCAGTCAACAGCCGGGCAGAAGTGCCACCCACGTTGCCATACCCTTGGATGACGACCTTGGAACCGGCAATGCTGATATTGGCGCGCTCACAGGCCTCACGCAAGACATAGACCAAGCCACGGGCGGTGGCCTCGTTGCGACCATATGACCCACCGATGTTGATGGGTTTGCCGGTCACCACTGCTGGCACAGTATGCCCACGATGCATCGAGTAGGTGTCCATGATCCAGGCCATGATTTGTTGGTTGGTACCAATGTCAGGTGCCGGAATATCGCGATCTGGCCCAATCAACCAGCTGATTTCGGTGGCGTAACGCCGCGTCAAGCGCTCAAGCTCGCCCAGCGACAACAAGGCTGGATCGACCACGACAGCACCCTTGGCGCCACCGTAGGGAATATTGACGACGGCACACTTCCACGACATCAGCATGGCCAAGGCCCGTACTTCGTCGATGTCGGTGGCCGGATGATAACGGATACCACCTTTGGCAGGACCACGAGTCAAGTTGTGCTGCACTCTATAGCCGGTGAACATTTCGATTTGGCCGTTGTCCATTTTGACCGGGAAATTCACTGTGAACTCGCGATGCGGTACCCGCAATAATTTGCGGTACCCGATGTCGAGATTCAGAATGTCTGCGGCAATGTCAAATTGGCGCTGGGCGTTGGCGTAAGCATTTTCGTGCTGAACCATACTCATTGCAGTTGCTCCTCCTTGAGCCTGAATCAAACGTCTATCAATCCCCATTGAATGATAGTATGTCGACAAACTCCACGGCTAGTATATCACTTTTACCTACGCACTTTAAACCCAATTCGAGCTGTGATTTTCTGCACAATTTCGTACAGGGCTGGGTCGAGGTGCTGTCGCCAATGGGCCCAAACTACAAACACTGCTACGGCGGCAATGGCCGTGACGATGGCAGGCACACCCGCAGCGGTCAGTGTGGTGCCGATGGCAATCAAAATCAAGCTGACGAGTGCACTGTTGAGCATCATTCGCAGAGGCAACGCAAGGAGCTCGTGGCGCATAGTTGACCACAATGCGGTCATCAAGGCGACTTCGGTGATGATGGTCATGATGGCTGCGGCGGTGGCTCCGAGCCAGGGGATGAGCAACAGATTGCCGCTGATATTGACGACCGTGCCCACCGCAAATGCCCAGGTAATTGCATGTTGTTTTTTGATGGCAATCAAGGCGTATTGGATGACCCCTGTGGCATAGGAAAGGGGGAGATACCAGATGAGTACGCGCAAAATATTGGCGGCTTCGGGGAGGTAAGCATCGCCACCAAGCACCCAGATGAGCTGATCGGCCAGCAATACCACGGCGATGACGCCCATCCAGGCAATCCACTGCAATACGTTGATGGCGCGCCGGACCAGCGTGTTCAGCGTATCGCGTTGCTGAGCTGCTCGCTGTGCGAGTAGTGGGAACAAGGCACCGACTACGTATGGCGGGATAATTTGCGTCAGCGAAATGACCTTGTAGGCGGCATCATACAGCCCAAGTGCCGTGTCTCCAATGCTTGAGCGTAGGATGACTGCGTCAAAGCGAAAAAATACCGTCAGCAAAATACTATTGAGGAGCAACGGGAAGGCCTCACGCCACATGGTACGCATCATGCCCCAATCCCATTGTGGCCCGGCGCGGAACAATACCCGTCCTTGGAGCCACCACAACAATGCGGCGTTGAAGATGGTCGTGACGAGGGCCACCGCCCCCATGCTGATGATGCGCGTGTCGCTATCGGGCAGTATCCAGACCAATGTGATGCCGGCTAGTGTGCGGATGACACTAGTGATGACTACGACCAGGGCGGGGATTTCCATGCGTTGAGCTGCTTGAAACGATGCACTCGCAGCCGCCGCAGTTGCTGCCGGCCACAAATGTAACAACAGCAGCACCAGCGCAATCGTTGTGCCTGGTGTAAAGGGCGGCATGTATGGCTGGAGGATCCACAGCAGTGCCACGGTGAGGGGCACGACGATGGCTGCCATAACCCAACGCATGCTCAGGCTCACCCCAAAGATGTGTGGAGCACGTTCGGGCTGTACTGACGCCTCGCGCACGGCCAAATCGTTGAGGCCCCAGTTGACGATAGTGACAAGGTACATGCTGGTAATGAGCGCCACGAAGCTCCATGCACCACTTGCAGTGGGACCGAGGGCGCGCAATGTAACTGCGGCAAAGCCGAGATCGAGCACCTTGCCGGTCAAATTGGCAATGATGGGGATGCTGCTATTTTTGACGAAACGCGTCAGTGTGCTGGCTTCGCCATCGCGCCACCAGCGCCGCCAAAACCAGATTAGTACGGCAATGATGGGAATGCTCATTGCCGTAGCGAGCAGAAAAAGTGTGGTGTTGCTCACGAATCATCCTTTGTCGAGCGGAATATGCCCGCATCTGCGGTCATGGGCACAAATAGTGTACCATCCAAATCTTCGTGGAGGAGTTGTTCGTGCCCATGGCGGCGTTGTGCCATGCTCAGCAGGGCTGGGCGTTCGGTATGATACCCGTCACTGTACAGCACAAATTGGCTGGGCCATTGCGCCCACACGAGTGGATCTGGCTGAGCCCGCCAGGGGTAGATCATGCCGACGATGCCCTGGGGGGCTGGGCGCAGTGGGCTGGCGACTGTTTCAGACATCGGAGCATGATTGATTAGGAGTGATCCGTGTGGCCAAGAAAGGGCTACAGTGTGCGATGCTACCACTGCAACAGATACTTCGTCGGTGTTCCAGTGGGTGTCTGCATCGACAAATAGGCAGTGTACCTGTGGGTAGTGCCCACAAAAAGTGTGGCCATAGTCTGTACTCGCAGGTGTCCACACAATATGTGACACTCCATGACGTACCAGGCTGTCGAGTCCACCTACGGAGCCTTCAGTGGGCTGTGTGATGATGACCACATCGACAATGTGGCGGTGGAGTAATGACGCATGCTGCCCCAAAAACGCCAATAATGCTGGGGCATCGTTGGCAGTGTCGATGAGGAGCCGTGTGCCGGCCTGGGTGCGCACGAAGACCGTGTCGCCGGCGATAGCCGGGACAATGATGCCGGGTTGGCTATCACGGGTGTGTTGTATGGCATAGAGCGCTCCGGCCATCCCAATCAAAACAATCATCATCCAAAAACGACCTGCCACATTGTCCTCCTCTGTGCTATGAGACAACAGATGAGTCAGTGTGGCAGGTAGGCGTTACCAATGCATGACCAGGATGGTGATGCAGATTTAGCGGAGTGCGGTGACTTCGATTTCGACCTTGGCGTCACGTGGCAAACGTGCGACTTGTACGGTCGAACGTGCTGGTGGATTGCTGGTGAAGTACTTGCCGTAGACAGCGTTCATGGCAGCGAAGTCGTTCATGTCTTGCAAAAAGACCGTAACCTTGACGACCTTGTCGAGCGAGCTCCCGGCGGCTGCAAGCACACCCTGAATGTTGGCAAATACTTGCTCGGTCTGGGCAGTAACATCGCCGTCGACAAACTCACCGGCTGGGGTCAATGGAATTTGACCCGAGCAGTAGACCATGGTGTCGGTCATGATTGCTTGTGAGTATGGTCCAATGGCTGGTGCGGCTTGGTCGGTCGATACAACGGTGCGACTCATGTGCGTTTTCTCCTCAAAAATACTTCCCTGAGCATTGTACCGCATCTTGTGGTCTGTATCAGTGTGGTGCCGTGAGGCAAGCTGGGCCAGGAAGCGGTCGACTGCTTGAGGTGACTGCAACACAAGAGTGCGTAGGTGTGTGGCCGTCTGCATTCGTTGATAGATCGCTGGGCGGCGCGTGCGCGGATAGTGCCAGACAAAGCGAATGAATTCCCAGGTGAGTTGTTCGGGGCACCCTGGTGTGATATCAGGGCGACTGCGCCCGTGGTATTGGATGCGTCGGCGCAGGATGCGATAGAGGCAGAGCCAGCGCGGCATGTCCAAAAAGATAAACGTATCTGCGGCCTGGATGCGTTGGTCGAGTGTCGATGAATAGTTGCCGTCGATAATCCAGGTGGGGGTGTC
>VFQT010001688.1_pt1 | contig 25525 bp, 16 predicted proteins | sample 3512381 | NCBI WGS metagenome assembly VFQT01 (sample SAMN10412376, study PRJNA504923) | tailings metagenome | isolation source: Relicate 2 Philex TSF3 active mining site | place: Philippines: Tuba, Benguet | collected 2017-08-29
GAAGCCGGAGCCAGCGTCGTGCTGAATTACTTTCCCGATGCCGAAGGCACATGCCGCGCTCAGGCGGAAGACGCCGCCGCGAAACTTGGAACCCGAGCCATCGCCATCGGTGCAGACGTTCGAAGTCGAGCCGACGTGTCGGGGATGCTGGACCAGATTCAGACGCACTTCGGAGCCATTGATCTGCTCATCAACAATGCGGCCATCCTGCGAGATCGCACGCTGATGAAGCTGACCGATGACGAATGGGATGCCGTCATCGACACGAATCTGTCGGCCGTCTTTCGAGTCTGCCAGCAGGTTCTTCCCAGGATGAAGGATGGCGGACGAATCGTTTCCATGGCGTCGATTTCCGGAGTCGTCGGATTCTTCGGTCAGGCCAATTACGCATCCGCCAAAGCCGGCATCATTGCTCTTACGAAGGTGCTCAGTAAAGAAGTGGCTTCACGACGAATCACGGTCAACGCGGTGGCACCAGGAGTTGTGCTGACGGAAATGGGCAAGTCGATCCCCGAGAATGTTCGACAGCAGATGCTGAATCAGATTCCTCTGCGACGGTTCGGTGAGCCGAGTGAAATCGCAAACACCATTCTGTTTCTGTGCAGCGACCTCGCATCGTATGTGACAGGCCAGACGATTCATGTCAACGGCGGCTGGTGGGCATGAGCTGGCCAATTGCATCAAAGCTGTGTTCGGCGGACGAAGCGGTCGCCCGTATTCCTTCGGGAAGCACGGTGGCCTGCGGCGGCTTCGTCGGTGCCGGTCACCCGGAAGCTCTCACAGCCGCTCTGGAACGCCGATTCCTTTCACAGGGCCAACCCTCGAATCTGACTCTGGTGTACGCCGCCGGTCAGGGTGATGGCAAAGATCGAGGACTCAATCATCTGGCTCATGAAGGCCTGCTGCGTCGAGTCATCGGAGGACACTGGGGTCTGGCTCCAAAGCTTGGACGCCTCGCGCTGGAAGGCAAGGTGGAGGCTTACAATTTTCCTCAGGGAGTCATCTGCCATCTGTTTCGTGACATTGCCGCAGGCCGGCCCGGCTGCCTGACTCATGTGGGTCTTGGCACGTTCATCGATCCGGACAACTTTGGCGGACGTCTGAACCAGCGCACGCAGGAATCGCTGGTGGAACGGGTGACACTTCGAGGCCGCACGTGGCTTCTTTATCATGCGTTCCCGATTCATGTGGGCCTGATTCGAGCCACGGCAGCGGATCCGTACGGCAACCTGCTGATGGACGAAGAAGCGGTGATCGGCGACGTTTTGCCGATTGCCCAGGCAGCCTGCAATCAGCAGGGACTCGTGATCGCTCAGGTGCAGAGACTGCTGGATGCCCCCGCGAAGCCTCAGAGTGTTCGTGTTCCCGGCCGACTCGTTTCTGCCATCGTAGTTGCGAAGCCGGAAGATCACTGGCAAACGTTTGCCGAGCCGCTCAATTCCGGATACTGCAGCGCTGCATCGGTCGAACACGCGTCTCATTCGGATCCCGTTTCAACTTCGAACGACCGTCACGATCCCGTGCGTCGCATCATCGCCGCGCGAGCGTGTGATGAGCTTCGATCCGGTTCGCTGTGCAATCTGGGAATTGGATTACCGGAAGGCATCGCCGTCATCGCGGCCGAACGAGGATTGTTGCAGGACGTGACGCTCACTCTGGAAAGCGGGCCGATCGGGGGAAAGCCGGCCGGCGGACTCAGCTTTGGAGCGTCTCTGTATCCCGAAGCCATCATCGATCAGCCGGCGCAGTTCGACTTCTATGACGGAGGAGGACTCGACTTCGCCGCCCTCGGAGCGGCTCAGGTGGATCAGCATGGGAACGTGAATGTTTCCCGCTTCGGAACGCGTTTCGCCGGAGTCGGCGGGTTTGTCAATATTTCACAGAATGCTCGACGCCTGGTGTTCTGCGGGACGATGACCGCGGACGGACTGGACGTGAAGATCCGCGAGGGAAAACTGGAGATCGTGCGAGAAGGATCGATTCGCAAATTTGTGCGTGCTGTGGAACAGATCTCCTTTTCAGGAGGTGTGGCCCGGGATGCCGGGCGAGATGTCCTGTTCGTCACAGAACGAGCCGTTTTTCGGCTCGAGAAAGACGGTCTGGTGCTGACCGAGATTGCTCCTGGAATTGACCTGCAGCGTGACGTGCTGGAACAGATGGAGTTTCCGCCTATAGTTCGCGAAGTCGGTGTAATGACGTTGGTGTGATGAACTTTGCAGAGCCTGTTGAACAGGGCTGATGTCGATACGAATCAACAGGATGACGTGACCGTGAGAAACTCGAACTCCCGCCAGCAGATTCTTCAAAACATCCGAGCTGCGTTGCCTCAGTCGTCACCGCTGCCGGAAGTCCTGGAACCCGGTCGCTGGCAGACATTTCCTGACCCGGTCGCTCGGTTCGCAGAAGTCCTTGCCTCGGTCGGCGGGCAAATGGTCCGCACCGCCACCGTCGACGAAGCGTCGCAGCACCTGAGCAGCCTGCCGATGTGGCAAAGTGCGAAGGTCCGATGCAGCGTCATTCCGGGCCTCGGCGACAGTTCGTTTGACCTGAATGAGATGACCGATCCGCACCAGCTGGAGAATGTGGACTTCGCGGTGCTTCGAGGCCACCTGGCCGTTGCAGAAAACGGAGCCGTGTGGGTTCAGGACGATACGCTGAAGCATCGAGTCCTCTACTTTATTCCTCAGCACATGGCACTGGCTGTTCCGTCCTCACGCATCGTCAACAACATGCACGAAGCGTACGCTCAGATTGAAGTGGGCCGCCACCGCTACGCCGGCTTCATCTCCGGCCCCTCCAAAACCGCCGACATCGAACAATCCCTCGTCATCGGCGCCCACGGAGCTCGATCACTGACTGTATATCTGATCGACAACCTCCACGAATCCGAAAGCGTCGAATAACAAGTGTCGCTTTCCGCTCTCCGCTTTCCCCACAACTCCGTCATTCCCGCGCAGGCGGGAACCCAGCACCACGCCCACCGCTTTCGGCTCTCCGCTTTCCGCCCCGACGTCAATCACATCACCACTGGAGTGATGCAACGAGCCCGTGACGACCTCGAAGCCGCATTCCGGGCCAACGGCCCAATCATTTGCCTAGCCTGGGCCATCGGCCCAGGTGGGCCATTCTCCATACACACCGAGGTCCAACGGACCGGCCGTTTGGAGGCGTCGCAAATGGTCGCCCCTTCAGGCCTTTGGTTATGATGTGAATCTCACCCTGGGCCGATGGCCCAGGTAAGGCAAACGGATGGCCCCTTGGGCCGCCCTCGACTTGCCTGTCTCTCAATTGAGCCCGGAGACCCAAACGGCTTGACACAAGTTGATGCGCCGTAATTATTTGTGACTCAAGACCAAGGTGGATGGCCCGATGATCCCCTGCATGTATTTGCGACCCAAGACCAAGGTGGATGGCCCAATGATCCCAGGTTGACGATTCTCCATACACACCGAGGTCCAACAGACCGGCCGTTTGGAAGCGTCGCAAATGGTCGCCCCTTTAGGCCTTTAGTCACGATGCGAATCTCATCCTGGGCCAATGGCCCAGGCTAGGAAAACGGATGGCCCCTTCGGCCGCCCTCGACCTGCCTGCGTCTCAATTGAGCCCGGAGACTCAGAGGGCTTGGCACAAGTTGAGGCGCCGTCAGCATTTGTGACTCAAGACCAAGGTGGATGGCCCGATGATCCGTTAGCGATCTATTCTGATCCGTTAGTGATCTATTTGACCGAAAACGTCGTCAATTCGGATGGCCAAAGGATTTCATAATCACTCCCGGCGGCGAGTCGAAATGCAGCTCGATATTCTACCGGCTCGTCATACGTATCCAGCACCTGCTTTGCAACCTTGAAAGCCTCCCGCGGCTCATTGCTGTATATAAAGATGTTAAATTCGTTTACTCCAATATCGTGACCATCTACAAACGAGTGGAATTTTATGACCTTGTCAAGGGCTTGCGCAATGTTGATCAAGCGATCAAACTGACTTTCGCGGTCGAATCTAAACTGCAACACAAGGAGATACTTCACAATTCATCTCGATTGCTATGGATAGGGTGGTGGTCGCAGTCCTTTGGCTACTTGAATTCGAATGTATGCTTTTATGCACCCACACGCCGTCTTGTCCAACGGCGTAGACGTGTTCGTTGTGAACTTCGAGGTTGAAAACGGCTTCCGGGCCGGGGCGGGGGAGTTTGGGGAGAAAGCGGAAAGCCGAAAGCGGAGAGCCGATGGGGGCCTGGACTGCTGCAGCCCGCTGCCGCTTTCAATTCCGCAGCCTGCTGCGGTCCGTATCGTCCATGGACGAATCGCCTACCGGGAAGCTTACGCATCCCGCTCACCAAAGGCGGGTGGTACTACCAGACGAAATTTTCCGCCCTCTTTCGTTTCTTTCGGCCCACACCGCAACACCGACAGGAAGGAGAATGGGGTCAGAAGAATGAACTCAGAGAGACCGCTCACTCGAACGGCATTTTCGGCTACAGGTCAAATCGCGGAACTTGTGCGGCCGGTGTCTTCCCATCATCTGACCAAAACGCACTATTCCCAAGCTGACCAATTACACGTTCGCGCAACTGCTGAAAACTCGTGAAATCACTCCTGACGGCTGATGCATGCTCTGTGATCTGCAAGGCGTAAGTGCTTGCCGTTGGCCGACATGAAGCAAAGGCATCCGTTCTAATGGGGCCAGTCGCTTCAAAGATTTGTAAATACGGTCTCCCAAACAGTGTAAACCACGCGAGGTTCGGAATTCCAATCCTAAGGTCGTCGGTCGTCGCGCCTTGATCCAAAGCGGCGAACGTCTTACGCGGTGTATGCGCAAATTCTAAGTCGCACAGTTGATGCACGTAGCCAAAATCAACGTCAAGCATTCCTGCCACCGTACACAAGAAATTCTTCATCTCAGCAGCCCGAACGGCTCCTGCATTTGCAGTAATGCCGAGAAAGGCATGACGTTTGGGGATCCCCATCATTACATGACCTGCAACCGCTCCTTGTGACTTGTTCCACAGAAGCGAACCATCAAAGCCCTCCGCGATTCGTTCAATGTCTTCGGAACGAAAGGTCGTCCGAACGGGTTCGTACGCCCCTATTCGTTCGGGACCGATTGATGGTGCAATTCTAACAATGGCTTCCAACAACCCCTTAATCGCAGCCTGCTGCTGTATTGGATTCCGATAAAGAATGTTGAGATGTAGATAATTCATGAATTGTGGCTACTGCGTCCGAATAATCCTGGAACTCTTGTTTTTGAAATTACTTGCAGTGATTGTTGAAAATGTGCTCGTGATCTCGTCGAAGTGAAAGATCTGCCCGCCGCGTTTGAAGATCTTGTTTCGAAGTGGACGTGAAATGTTCTCGGTTCTGGTCGAAATAATGAGATTCTGAGGTTGTCCAAGTGTGTCGGCAATGGCCCCCGTGCTCGCCCTGCCCTTTTTTCGATTCAACTCTATTTGTGTCGGCCTAGTTAGTAGCCGTTCGGCGTAAATCCCCTCTGGCCGGAATTATGCACCAACGCGCCGTCTTTGCCAACGAAGTAGACGTGTGCAGCATGAACTTCAAGGTTGAAAGCGGCTTCCGGGCCGGTTGGGGAGAAAGCGGAGAGCCGAAGGCGGAGAGCCGATGGGGGCCTGGACTGCAGCAGCCCGCTGCCGCTTTCAATTCCGAAGCCTGCTGCGGCACGCGTCGCTCATGGATGAATCGCACACCGGGAAGCTGACGCATCCCGCTCACCAAAGAAAGGACGTGCTACCAGACGAAATCTTCCGCCCTCTTTCGTTTCTTTCGGCTCACACCGCAACATAGAGCGGCAGGAGAATGGGAGCAGAAGAATGAACTCAGGAAGACCGCGGGCAACCTGATCCTGCACCAATCTTTTTGCCACTTACCGCGTGGTTCCACGACTTGTCCCGGCCTCAGTTGGGGGACGTAGACTCAAAGGGCTGGGGCACAAGTTGAATCGCCTGAAGGATTTGCGGTCAAGAACCAAGGTGGATGGCTCGACCGACTGATGGCTCGACCGACTCCATACACACCGAGGTCCAACGGACCGGCCGTTTGGAAGCGTCGCGAATGGTCGCCCCTTCTGGCCTTTGGTCATGATGCGAATCTCGTCATGGGCCGGTGGCCCAGGCTAGGCAAACGGATGGCCCCTTGGGCCGCACGCTTCGCGCCTCCGCGGCTTCGCGTGACAGCCGAACTGCGGTCCGGGTGCTACACCGCGAAAGTGCAATTCACCCAAGCCGAATCCGACAGTCCAAAACTCATCTCCGCTGCTGGGCATCACGATCTTGTGGAGTCTCACACGAAGCCGCGAAGTCGCCGGCAGGGGTTGTGTTGGTCCAGCGACCCTGGTTGGCCAGCCTGCCCTCTTCCGGCTTTCCGCTTTCCGCTCTCGGCTTTCCCCAATCTCCGCGGCTGAATTCCAGGCCAGCGGCCCGTGGGGTGCCCGCGACGATCTCAAGGGGCGGGGATGGCAAATGGCCAGATGAGCGGGATCAGGATTACGGAAGCAATCCAGAGGAGGACGTTGAGAGGCACGCCGACTTTGACGAAATCGCTGAAACGGTAGCCACCCGGGCCATAGACCATCATGTGTGTCTGGTAACCAACAGGTGATGCAAAGGCGAAGGAGGCGGCAAGTGCGACGGCCATTACGAAGGGGCGAGAATCGAGTTGCAGCAATGCGGCTGTCTTCAGGCAGAACGGAAATGCCAGCGCGGCGGCACCGTTGTTGGTGATCAGCTCATTCAGAACCATGGTCACAAAATAGATCGCAGCCAGAGTGGCGTAGGGGCCGAGCGGTTGAGTCACAGCGACCAGCCAGCTCGCCAGCATCTCAGCAGCGCCCGATTTCTCGAGAGCCGATCCGAGCCCGAACGAGGCACCAATCGCGATCAGCACAGGCCATTCGACAGACTGGCGAGCATCTGCGGCAGACATGCAGCGTGTCAGAACCATCAGGCCTCCCGCCACGAATGCTCCAAGCATGGCCGTGTCGCTTTTGGCAAAGAACATCGTTGCCAGAAGGCCGGCGAAGATCACCAGCGCCACCCACCAGCGTTCATGCCGAACCGGCTGTGAACCTTCGACGTCGCTGACCAGGTAGAAGTCGGGGTTATTGCGATGAGCCTGAGCGAAGTTCGGACCTGTCTGCAGCAGCAGTGTGTCGCCTGATTCCAGTTTTACATCACCGATTTTCGTTGCCAGTCGTTCCCCGTTGCGATGAATCGCCACAATCGCCGCGTTGTAATGAGTTCTGAACTGAGCATCTCGAACCGTCTGACCGATTAGCGGAGACGATCGGCTGACGACCGCTTCGCACAGACGTCGCCGTCGCTGTTCGGCAGCTTTCGGGTCGGCCGTATCGGTAGCCGGCTCAAGCCCTGGAATTTTCTTCAGGTCAACAATGGTGCTGATCACTCCGGTAAACACCAGCCGGTCGTTCGCTTCAAGGACCGTGTCCGGACTGACCGGCGCGATCACTGTTCCTCGTCGGTCGATTTCAATCAGGAACAGCCCAGGCAGTCTTCGCAGACCAGCGGCCTCAACACTTTGTGCCACAAGGCGGCAGGCCGGAGTGACGACCATCTCAACCAGATATTCACGGCGGGCATCGCCGAGCTGCTCCATGAGTTCCTTGCGCTCGGGAAGCAGCTTGCGTCCCAGTGTCATCATGTAGATGCCGCCGATAATCGCGCAGGGAACTCCGGCATAGCCGATTTCGAAGAATCCCATCTCGGGAAGGTTGTTCTTTCTCATCAGGCCGTCGACAACAAGATTTGTACTGGTCCCGATTCGCGAACAGCAGCCGCCAAGAATCGTCATGAACGAAAGAGGAATCAACAGCTTCGACGGCGCGACATGATGTTTGCGACACCATGAAAGCACCACGGGAATCAGCATTGCCACGATGGGAGTGTTATTCAGGAACGCAGACGTAATGACTGCGAAGACGGAGATGACAAGGAGCCCGCCAAGCTCCGAATGCACGGGGCCCAGAATGCGCGTGCCGACAGCATCGACGACGCCTGTTTCCTTCAATCCGGCGGTGACGACAAACAACGCAGCAACCATCAGGAGGGAACTGCTGATAAAGCCGCCGAACGCTTCCTCCGTCTTGATGACACCGGAAAGCGACAGCACCAGAATCGCCGCCATGAAGACAAGATCGGCCGGTTTCTCCAGCATCAGCGCAATCAGCACAACGACTGTCACAGCGATCGTGAACACTGGACTGAACCACGGAGCATTCAGCCAGGAGACAACGCACAGTTGTTCCAACATCATCTTCTTATATCCAGCCTGCTTTGGGCATCAACGGATCAGGATACGATTTCACCGGAGGGTATCGGGTTCCCCGGTCTGCTGCTATGCGTTCTGACGAATCACTGGCTTTTTGCAAATTGCTGCGAACCTGAGAGTCGGTTCTTGAATACGCGACTATCCGCTACCATGATCTCTCCCCTCTTTTTCTGCAGTTTTCGCAGGAAAAGCACAGCCCACCGATTCTCGCCGCCACGGAGTCTTCCATGACTCAACTGTCTGCCATTCTTGCGTCGTTCGCGCTGGTCATATTTTGGCCGGGACCCGCGATCGCCGCTTCGGGAACCGACGATCGTATTGAGCAGGTGATCCGGCCACTGTTCCAGCAGAAGTGCGGGTCCTGTCATGGGCCAAAGAAACAAAAGGCATCCCTGCGGCTGGATGCTCGTCATGGCGTCTTTCGAGGAGGTGACGGAGGCCCGATTGTTGTGCCGGGAAAGAGTGGCGAAAGTCCCTTGATTCAGCGAGTCGAATCCGCCGATCCGGATGTTCGCATGCCGCCGGAAGGTGATCCTTTGTCAGCGGACGAAATTCGCCTGCTCAGAGAGTGGATCGATTCCGGCGCGGACTGGCCGGAGTCCGACTATGACCGAGACGCCATGATCGATCCTCGCCTGAAGCACTGGTCGTTCCAGCCACTTGCAAACGTCGAACCACCGAGCTTCCCGGAATCCGATACAGAAGCTCGCCAGTTCGTACGGAACCCCATCGATGCCTTCATTCTGAAATCACTTCGCGAACATAATCTTCAGTCAAATCCTGAAGCCGCACCGGCAACACTGGTACGACGAGCCACTCTTGATCTGACAGGGCTGCCGCCGCGGCCTGATGATCTGGATGCTTACATGAGTTCTGCGAATGGTGATTCGTGGCCGCAGCTTGTTGATACTCTTCTCGCCAGTCCCCGCTACGGAGAACGATGGGCTCAGCACTGGCTGGATGTCGTGCGATACGCGGACACTCACGGATTCGAAGTCAACACGTCGCGCGATAATGCATGGCCCTATCGTGACTATGTGATTCGTGCCCTGAATGATGATCGCCCATTCGATCAGTTCGTCCGCGAACAGATCGCAGGAGACCTCTATGGAGAAGATGCGGCCACGGGGTTCCTTGTGGCCTCGGCGGTTCTATTGCCGGGACAGATCGGAGCCGACGATGCCTCCAAACGCCTGGCGCGCCAGGATGCACTCGATGAGATCATCGTCGGGACCAGCAGTGCGATTCTCGGGATGACAATTGGCTGTGCTCGCTGCCATGACCACAAGTTCGATCCGATCACGCAGCAGGATTATTACAGCCTTCAGGCGTATTTCTCAGGCATAGACTACGGTGATCGTCCGCTCAACGATCCCGAGTTCCAGCAGCGAAAAGCGAAAGCTCAGCAGCTGCAGCCCAGAATCGATGAACTGCAGAATCGACTGAAGGAAGTGGTGCCCCTTGCGTCGACCGGAAGAACGCTGATCATGGACGAAGAGGACAGTCGGTACGTTCAGTTCCTGAAGACTCCGAACGGGCCTGGGCAGAATCCGGAAGGAACAAAGCCAGGCTATCGAAACGATCCAGGCAGTCGCGATCGTCAGGCAAATCTCAGCCATGGTCGCTACACGTGGTGGAACAATGTGCCCGGTGAAGATGTCGCCGTGTGGTCGCCCGGAGTCGATGGAACGTTCCGGCTCTGGCTTTCCTGGGGAGCTCACGGCAGCGGCGTGCATACCCGAGACGCACGCTACATTCTGGACCGCGATGGAGACCTGAGCACCAGATCGGATCAGGAACAACTGGCTGTGGTGGACCAGTATTATCAGGCTGGCATCACAGAAGGCATGACCGAACAGGTGCCGCTCTGGAGCGGTCTGCAGGAGACCGGGCCGGTACAGCTGACTCAGAATTCGAAGATCGTGCTGCGAGGCGGCGACACGGGCACTGGTATCACGGCCGATGTCCTCGTTCTTCAGGAATCCGGCTCTGGAGATACTGGAAGACTTCCAAGGCTTCAAGCCCCCGTGAATGCTCGACAGACATCGGAGCATTTTTCCAAAGTCGCCGCTCGTTATGTTCGCTTCACAACATTTGCCACGAGCGAAAATGACCGCTACGAACCGTGTCTTGATGAACTGGAAGTGTTCGGCCCCACGGCCCCTTCAGAGAACATGGCTCTTGCAAGTCGAGGCGTCAAGGCGAGTTCGTCCGGCAACTATTCTGACATCGGCATCCACCAGCTGAAACACATCAACGATGGACTGTACGGTAACAGTCACAGCTGGATCTCCAATGAACGGGGACGAGGCTGGGTGCAGCTGGAGTTCCCGGACATGGTGGAGGTTGATCACATCGAGTGGGCACGGGATCGAGAAGCAAAGTTCGCAGATCGGCTGCCGGTGAGTTATGAAATCGCTGTCTCCATGGATGGCGCAACGTGGGTCGTCGTCGCCAGCAGCCAGGATCGCGCGTCTCTTGAAACTCCATGGGATCCAGTGCAGGCATTGCTTCGGGATGCACCGTCTCAGTCGGCCGGCGATGTGGAAGCGCTGGCGAACGAACTGGATCAGCTGAAGAAGACTCAGGCCGAGCTTGTCGCGCCTCGCATGGTGTTCGCAGGCGTGTTTCATGCTCCAGATCAGACGTTTCTTCTGCGACGAGGTGACCCGGAACAGAAGGTTTCGGAAACGAAGCCCACGCTGCCGGCCGTGTTCCAGCCTGGTTCGGCGGTGGAGTCACGGACAGAGGCTCGCTCACCGTCAATCGCGATGTCGCCGGAACTTGCAGACGAGCAGACTCGCCGGAAGCAGCTTGCTGACTGGCTGTCGTCGCCATCCAATCCGCTGACGGCAAGAGTCTTTGTGAATCGACTTTGGCAGCATCACTTTGGTCGAGGCATTGTGGAAACTCCGAACGACTTTGGGGTCAACGGAGATTCGCCGTCTCATCCTGAGCTGCTCGACTGGCTGTCGGCGGAGTTCATCCGAAGCGGATGGTCGATCAAGCATCTGCATCGGCTGATGATGAATTCATCCACGTATCGTCAGTCGGCCGCGATTCGCTCACAGGCAGTTGCTGTGGATGGAAACAATGAATGGCTCTGGAGGTTTGCATCGCGACGTCTGGAGAGTGAAGCAATTCGGGACAGCCTGCTGTTTGTCACCGGAGAATTGAATCTGAAAGCCGGCGGACCGGGCTTTAGCTTCTTCAAGGCCAAAGGCGGGCTCGATGGTTTTCCGCCGGTTGAAGAGTTCACCGAGGAAGAGCTTCGTCGCATGATCTACGCTCATCATGTCCGCATGGAGCCTGTTCCCGTCTTCGGCGCATTTGACTGTCCGGATGCAGGACAGTCGATGCCGAAACGCAGCCGATCAACCACCGCACTGCAGGCTCTGAATCTGTTCAACAGTCCGTTTGTGATCCAGAGAGCCGAGAAACTGGAACAGCGAGCTTTGCGTGAAGCCGGTGCGGATACGCAGCTGCAGCTGACGTTTGTTTACCGAGTCGCCCTGGGGCGTGTCCCTTCGGAGAATGAAGTCGCGGTGCTGAGTGATGCAGCAAACAAATACGGGCTTGCCGTGGTCTGCCGGTCGTTGTTGAACAGCAATGAGTTTCTGTTTTTGCCATAAACGTCGCTGACAAATACACCGCCACCCGGGTTCACCCGGGTGGACACAGGTTTTTGCACTAACACGGCGTCCACGGCCAAATGAACTGCGCCGACCAGCAGGCGCGCGTGACTCAAACACAAACAGCGAAGCGCACCTGCCAGATGGTGACCAATCATCACCGGATTTCGTTCTGCCGCGCTGGGTAGTGCAGAAGCCGTGGACCCACCTGGATGAACCAGGTGGCGTAGGAGCGATTCGCCTGGCGTGGTCAGTGCTGCACGACTTTTCGCAGGACGATCATCCCGGCGACGCCAAGAATCAGATTCGGGATCCACATTGCCCACCACGGATCAACCGTTCCATTCTTCGACAGATTCATCATGAGGAACATAACGGGATAGTAAACCAGCAGGATGGGAAGGAAGCACATGATGAAGCTGGTGATGAACTGCCGCCGAGCCTGGAACATCGAAAACGGACCGCCCACAAAGGCGAAAAACAGGCAGCTCGCAGACATTGAAAAGCGGCTGTGAATTTCTGCCCGAAACCGTCGTTCGTCTTCGAGCGCTTTCTTCTTCTCGTGCATCAGTCTGGCCATGGATGACCCCGTCAGCTCGGAGAAATCGCCGGTGAGAAGCATGGCAATGGCTTCCTGATTCACCTGCACATCTCTCGTCTTCTGAAGCTCAATCGATTCCGCGATTCGCGTGGTGAGTGTCGACAGAGTGAGGTGGCGAGCTTTGGCTTTGCCAATCTGTTCCGGCAGCGGGAACGACAATTCGGTGCGTCCCAGTTCCGCCTCGGAATCGCTCCCTGCCCGTGATCCCTGAGCATCCTTCAAACTGAGTCGAATCTCTTTGCGTTCGAGATCGAAACGAATCCTTGCTTCCCTGGCACGAACACTGATCTGCTGATGATTGGATGAGCGATACTGGAACATGGCATCAATCAGCGTTCGGTTGCGAACATCATGGACGGTAATCGAGTAGCCTTTGTTCGCATCACTGTAATGGTGCTGGCTCGTCAGAACATCAAGAAAGATGTCTTCAATCGCCTGAGTCACGATCCGTTCAATGTTGTCGACGGCCCACGGAATGGCAAAGTTCGTCAAACCAAACGAACCCACTGTCAGAATCGCGCCCAGCAGGAACGCAGGCGCCAGCAGCTGATTGGCGCTGACACCAGCGGCCTTGGCTGCAATCACTTCGAGGTCGCCTGAGATACGACCATACACCACGCACACGGCCAGAAGCAGAGTCGCGGGAATCGTAAAAGGCAGCATGCTGGGGACGACGAACGGCATGATCTGGAGGATCTGCACCATTCCCAGGCCGCGTTCGGTCGCTTCGCGAAACAGTCCTACAAAGACAAGCATGATCGTCAGGACAACAACCAGAAGGCTGAAGACCCGGACAAGCTCGCCAAAGATGTATCGCTGAAGAAGCTTCACTGACAGTCCTTCCGTGGACCTACACACGGCAACAAAAAACGCCGACAGATCGTCGGCGTTTTGATGCCGCTCCATGGGAGCGAGGTTAGTCAATTCAGCCAAATTCGGCAATCCCGGTCTGATTCCGGAGACTCCCGCACGGGGATCGCCGGCTTCCGGGTTTTGCTGAGTGTTTTTTCTGCTTAGCGGACCGACAGTTTGATGTCCAAAGTGGTGCTTCCACCGTCCGGAACCGTGATCTTCAGACCGGAGGTTTTTGCATTGATGTACTTTCGTGGCACGAGGTACACCGTTCCCTTGTCCGGATCTTCCGCCTTGTCCTTGTCGGTCCCTGGAGGAGCGATATCGGACAGACTCATGGCACTGTCAGCGGCGGGGGCAGCAGCTCCCGGTCCCGTGATCTTGATTACAGAAACGTAATGATCGCCGACGGGTGCGCCGTCACCTTCTTCGTAACTGGTGATGGCAAAGCGGCCTTCCAGATCGGTCGTTCCGAAACAGGGTCGTCCGCCATTGACAGGCTCAAATGTGACGGTCGCACCATCCACCGGATTTCCGTCGAGAGTGACGATGCCGGAGGCTTTCGCAATCGTTGGTCGATCGCCTTTGGAACAACCGACCGTCAGAACAAACAAACAAAGGGCCAGAAGAGAACAGCGAGACATTGCAGGTTCCATCTCTGAGTGATTTGTAGTCAATGGATCAAAAAAGACCCCTGCCCAAAAGAGCAGGGGTCAGCACGTTGTGACAAGCGAAAGTGAATTACTCGCCAGGAACGGTGACAACCTGACCGTCAGCCTTGGCTCCAAGTCGGTTATAGGTTGTGTGGTCGATGTTTTCTGAAATGAATCGAACGGCACCGTCACCCAGCAGGAACTGAGCACCGCCAGTGTGGCGTGATCGGAATCCGAATTCATCGGTCCAGTTGTTGACCCAGTTGCATCCCGTATTCGCGGTTTCCACACAGGTATTCAGGTTGATCGGATACAGCGTTGATGCCATGCCCTGACCGTTGTTGGCTTCCAGCCATCCCTGTCGCATGTGGTTGCTGCATTCAGGGCGAACTTCGCCGATGTAGATTGTGTTCGACAATCCGTCAGTACAGTCCTTCATCGCGTCACTTCGGCCGTTGCGATGGAAGGGACCTGACACGCCGCTGGAATTGGTATTTCCCATGATGAATCCGAGGTACTTGTCCGGGCAGGTGGGAGACTGATTTGGATTTCCACCGGTTGGACTTCCTGCGTTTGAAGCACCCTTGCTTCCTGCGTAGTTCTGGACGGTTGAACGGTTATTGAAGTTATGGCCAGCAGTGTCAGAAGGGCACACGAAGCCCGGAACAAAGAACACCTGACGCATCAGCCGACCATCGGGCAGTGTTGCATCGTTCACGTTCAGAGATGACGCCGGTGGATTGTTGAACGGAATCTGCTGGAACATGTTCGACTGTTCAACGAACGGGAGCAGATGAGCAAGCAGGCTTCCCTGCTGATAGGTTCGACCACCATTAACGTTGTTCCAGAATGAGCCCGGTGGGAACTTGCTATAGGTATCGTGGTAATTGTGCAGAGCAATCCCCAGCTGATGCAGGTTGTTCTTGCACTGAGTTCGGCGTGCCGCCTCGCGAGCCTGCTGGACGGCAGGAAGCAGGAGGGCCACAAGAATGGCGATAATTGCAATTACCACCAGCAGTTCGATCAGGGTGAATCCTGATTTACGGAATCGTCCACTACGCAGGCTCATCACATCACTCCAGGAAAGAAACAAAAACAGAAGGTAGGGAGCGTATTTGGCTCACCGGTTCATGTCAACATTTGGGCAAAAATGCCCGGAATTTCTGCCAAAAGCACATTTGATGGAGACATTCGAACAGTCTTTCGGCCGCATTTGACGCCGAAAACACCAGAAGATCCTCCGCCACCTGGTTCATCCAGGTGGGTCCATGGCTTCTGCACTACACAGCGTGGCAGAAGGAATTCATTTCGTGATTGGTGACGGTCCGGCAGTTGCGCTTCGCTGTTTGTGTTTGAGTCACCGTGCTTGCTGGTTGGCGGAGTTCGCCTGGCAGTGGATGCCGTGGTAGTGCAAAAACCTTTGTCCACCGGGGTGAACCCGGTGGCGATGTATTAGGACTCGGCCCGCCGAAATGCTCGCCGATATTCGCCTGGGGCCATCCCGGTCGCACTCCGAAACTGCCGACTGAAAGCGGCCTGATCATAAAAGCCGCATCCCAGTGCGATGGAGAGCAGCGGTTCATCGGTCGTCCGCAGTGTCTGAGCGGCTTTTTCAATGCGAGCCTTTGTCAGGATCTGACGCGGAGTCAGCCCAGTGATTCGCCGAACGCGGCGTTCAAACTGACTCCAGGACAGGCCGCTGCTCTTCGCAAGCTGCTCAATACGCAGAGGCTTGCTGCAGTCACGGTGCAGCGTTTCCAGAACATTTGCCAGAGTTCCAAGTTCAGCACCGCGAGAAGCGGGCGTATCGAGGTCACGTGACATACCCGCCAGTGCCACGATTTCGCCGGCTGCCGAGCGAACTGCGACCTTTTGCGAGACAAACCATCCGACGCCACCGTCCGGCTGAGTAATCATCTCGAGCCGGTCACGCAGGGTTGTTCCCCTTGCAAACACCTCATCATCCTGCTGCTCGTACCCGGCTGCCAGCACGGCCGGAAAGATCTCCGTCGCCGTTCGACCAAGCAGCTGCGTGCGATGCTGAAATCCGGCCCGCTGAACAAACGCATCATTCGCCGCCACGTAACGTCGTGAACGGTCTTTCACACAGAACAGAATGTCGCCAATCGTGTCGAACAGTGTCTCCATCACATCCAGTCCCGGCGCCGATCGAAAAATCTGCTCACGCTGACTGGGAAGGCGTTTGGAGGGGGAGCGTATGGCCATTGGAAAATCTCATTCTGACACGAGGCGCCGTTGACCACAGCATCGTACCGTTTTGTATTTTTTCCGCATCGGCAATTCAGAATAACGCCACGATTCTTTCAGCAAACTGTCGTACGCTTCCTACTGAAATTTCCCACTGATTCGACCCGACATGTGAATGAGACTCGCAAAGGAATTTCCTGTGGCTGTGGTCAGTGAAAACGAGATTAGCCAGCGTGCAACTGCTCTTGCGGAGCGACTTCTTTCGACAGCTCTTGGTCAGCAGTCGGTGACAGAGCGCAAAGATGCGGCCCGGCTCGCTCGTATGATGAACGACCTGGCTGGGAAAGCCTTCACGTTTGCGATGGTGGATGAAGTGTTCCGCAGCCATAACGATGCTGTTGTGGCTGCGCGATGGCGAGGATTGCTGAAGTCGTTCGGAGTTCCCCGTTATCTGTCGCCCATCGATCGCCTGCTGATGCAGGCGGGTGCTGTGGCCAGTCGGCTGATTCCCGAGACCGTCATGCCTGCCGTTGCCGATCGGATGCGGGCCGACAGTGCTCGCGTCATCCTCTCCGGCGAAAAGGACGATCTGAATCAGTACCTGAATCGTCGAGCGGCAGAAGGCTTCCGAATCAACCTGAACCATCTGGGTGAAGCGGTTCTGGGCGAACAGGAAGCTGAGCATCGACTTTCCGCAGTGCTCGATCACCTGTCCAATCCCGCCGTGAACTACATCTCCGTCAAGATCTCGGCAATCTTCAGCCAGATCAGTCTGGTAGCCTGGGACGAAACGCTCGTCGAAATCAAATCACGTCTCAGGACTCTGTATCGCGCGGCATCCCTGCGGGGCAAGTTCGTCAATCTGGACATGGAAGAGTACCGTGACCTGGCAATGACCATCGCGGCCTTTTGTGAAGTTCTTGACGAGCCGGAGTTCCTTGGTTTGTCCGCGGGAATCGTTCTTCAGGCCTACCTGCCTGACTCCGCTGCCGCTCAAGGGCAGCTGACAGAATGGTCAAAGCGGCGAGTTTCCAATGGTGGTGCTCGCATCAAGATTCGGCTCGTGAAAGGCGCCAATCTGGCAATGGAAGCGGTGGAAGCGGAGCTGCACGGCTGGCATCAGGCTCCGTACATGACCAAGGCAGATACGGATGCAAACTTCCGCCGGCTGCTGGAATATGGCTGTCGTCCGGACAACATCGCGGCGGTTCGCCTTGGTGTTGCCAGTCACAATCTTTTTGATGTCGCCCTGGCACTGACGTTGCGCGAAATGAATGGCGTGCAGGATTCCGTCGAGATCGAAATGCTTGAAGGAATGGCGAACCACCAGGCTCGCGCTGTTCGCGACACAGCAGGCAGCCTGCTGCTCTATGCTCCGGCTGTCCGAAAAGATGACTTCCTGAGCGCCATGGCCTATCTTGTGCGCCGACTGGACGAGAATACGGCGGCGGACAACTTCCTGCGTGAGATGTTCGCGATGAAGCCAGGTTCCGCGGAATGGGAACGTCAACGGGCTCGCTTCGTGCAGGGCTGGAAAGATCGTGTCACAGTCTCCGATGAATCGCGCCGACGATTTCCGGCGGTTCAGCCATCCGCATCGGAACGGTTTCTGAACGAACCGGATTCTGACTGGACGCAGCCACAAGTCCGAGTCGCGCTCAATGCGGCATGGCGAACATGGAAGCCCGAGATTCTGCCGGAGCTTCCGGAACTGGATACGATGCTGAAGACAGCTGCGTCCGCTCAAACAGCCTGGGAATCACTCGGCGTTGCCGGGCGCGCTCGAATTCTAAATCGCGCGGCTGATCTGATGAGCAGTCAGCGATACACGGCAATCGCCTGCCTGCGAGCGGATGGCAAGAAGGCCATTAATGATGCGGACGGAGAAGTGTCGGAAGCCATCGACTTTGCCCGCTACTATGCTCGCACCGCTCAGGCTCCGACTGGAGTGAAGTCCCAGGCATTGGGGATCGTGGCCGTGATTTCACCATGGAATTTTCCGTATGCCATTCCGGGCGGCGGAGTGATGGCGGCTCTCATGGCAGGCAACAGCGTCATCCTGAAACCGGCCCGAGCCACCTCTCAGATCGCATGGTTGCTTGTCAATCAACTGTGGGCCGCCGGCGTTCCTCGGGAGGTCCTGCAATACTTCCCGTGCAACGGGGAGACCGGGCGGAAAATGATCACGGATCCTCGAGTCAGCTGCGTGGTTCTGACTGGCGGTTATGAAACGGCTCAGAAGTTTCAAACATGGAGACCGTCTCTGCCACTGATGGCGGAAACGAGCGGCAAGAATTCACTGATCATTACTGCACAGGCGGATCGAGAACTTGCGATCAAGGATCTTGTTCGTTCGGCGTTCGGGCATTCGGGCCAGAAGTGCAGCGCAGCCAGTCTCGCAATTCTTGAAGCGGAAGTGTACGACGATCCTATGTTTCGCAGACAGTTGCGTGATGCTGCCGCGAGTCTGCATGTGGGACCGGCTTCTGATCCGCGCAGTATTATCACTCCGCTTGTGATCGAGCCCGGAAGTGATCTTCTGAAAGCGCTCACAACGCTGGAAGAAGGCGAAGAGTGGCTCCTGGAGCCTCGACAATACGCCAATGACCCGTGGTCATGGACGCCGGGTATCCGTCTCGGAGTTAAGCCGGGATCATGGTTCCATCTGACGGAGTGCTTTGGTCCGGTGCTTGGACTGATGCGCGCCAGTTCTCTGCCGGAAGCTGTCGAATGGCAGAACGCGACGGATTACGGACTCACCGCAGGTCTGCATTCGCTGGATCCGGACGAGATTGACTGGTGGAAAGAACGAGCACTCGCCGGCAACCTTTATGTGAATCGTCCGATCACCGGCGCGATCGTGCAGCGACAGCCATTCGGCGGATGGAAGAAATCCTGTATTGGTCCAGGTGCCAAGGCAGGCGGGCCGAACTATGTGCTCAGTCTTTGTCGACTCTCCGATGAAAGCCAGCGTCCCAATGACTATGACCAGGTCTGGAAGGAACACTTTGCTGTGGGACATGACCCATCGGGGCTGAGGTGCGAGTCGAATGTGTTCCGCTATCGACCGTGTCGCGGAGTCATCTTGCGACTGGCCACACGAGACCAATTGATCATCGATCGTGCTCAACAGGCGGCAAAGGTCACAGGAACACGATTGATCCTGAGTATTGCGGCAGAAGAGAGCGACGACCAATTGATCGCTCGGCTTCCGGCACTTGCGGGGCAGGCTGAGTTTCTTCGAACGGTGGCGGTCCCGGGAGATTCACTGCTGCAGGCGGCCTACAACGCAGGACTGAACTGGATCAACGCTCCGGTGATGGCGAACGGCAGGATTGAACTTGCGCGATGGCTACGCGAACAGAGCGTCTCGGAAACTCGACACCGCTATGGACAGTTGCCGGATGTGAGTGTGAGGAAACGGGTTTAGGGGAGGGGCCGCGTGGGAGACACGGAGCACGATGGGATCCGCGTCGGAGACACGGGCCACGATGGACACGGGCTACGATAGGCTACTAGGACGCGAGGGGCGCAAAAAAGAAAAGTCCACGGTGGGACCGTGGACTTTTGAATGTTGTGTGCCGGACCAATGAGCCTTAGTTGGCTTCGACCGGTACGACGCTGATGCGTCGGCCATCCTGATCGAAGGAAACCGTTCCGTCAACCAGAGCAAACAGGGTGAAGTCCCTGCCCATGCCGACGTTTCGTCCAGCATGCCACTTTGTGCCGCACTGACGTGCGAGAATGTTGCCTGCCACGACAGCTTCACCACCGAATCGCTTGATCCCGCGGCGCTTTGCCTGAGAATCGCGACCGTTGCGGCTGGAACCCTGTCCCTTCTTATGAGCCATGACACCTGCTCCAGTACTTTGCCGCAACTAGTTTTGCGACAACATCTTATGTGAACTACGCTGCCGGAACAGCGTCGGGCAACCAGCCCGAGTAAGACAAATTTCACGCAAAAAGCGTTTTTTGGGGAACCGCGAAGTCTGACGGTTTGCAGAGAATTTTCAAGAGTCTTCTGAGATCTCCCAGAGAATTCTCTGCCTGACCGTTGGATCCATCGCTGGATTTCGGCAAATACTCACCGGCAAACCGTCTCCAAATCCACCATGACCAGCAAAAGTCAGGGAGAATGGAGCGTCAGCTATCGGTTTTCGGCATTGTCGGTCGCGGAGCTTCGCAGATTTCGGAGCACAGCGTCGGCTCCGGGAACTTCGACCTGGACCTTCCGAGGAACGTAAATCCAGGCTGGATAACGGACTCGAACTTTTCCATCTCCGTCTGGATCCGCATCCGCCACCAGGTCGGCCTGGATTTGCAGGTCGCTCAGATTCACAGTTCCTTCATCGATGAACCGGAATTCCATTTCATCCTGAAGATACTGGTCTCCAGGCCGGGCAAAACGCTGCACGATCACCTTTTCCTGAAGCTGATTGCTTCCGTCTTCGGCTCGAATCATGCGATAGGCGTTTGTGAAACCAGACATCTGCACGGAAAAGAAGTCCGCAGAGTCATCCACATTTCGCCAGACCGCAACCCCGTAGACAGCCTTGTCGGTTGCGTCGGGGTCTGAGGATGGGACTGGTTCGCCAATTTCCTGGACGGCTTCCACGCTGTTGAGAAGCTTCTTGCCGGCAGCTCGGCGGCCCATTTCACGTTCAAATACAGCATTTTGGATCGTGACGTTGATCTCGTCCTGCCACTCACGAACAAGAGAACCGTCCTTGTTTTCGGCTCGCAGAGTGAACCGAGGCATTTGCAGCGGCATCGTGGTTTCCGGGTCCAGCACATTGGATGGATCATTGTCCGGGTCGACCAGTTTTCGCTCCAGCTCTGCCTTTTCTGCGCCAGCGAGTTCCGTGTAATCTCGTCGAATCACTCGGTAAACCATGTACCGAACGATCTCGCTTTTCTTTTCCCCGGACGGATCCGTCCAGGTCAACTTCATCAGCCGCAACGGCTTGTACTGGACTTCTGCGATCCACAATGCCGGGTAACCGGGCCCAAGAAGAGGCTCATCGATCGCTCGAGTCTTTTTTGTGCCCAACATTTCGTCGACCGACATCGCGATCGAGCTGGTGCGGGCAAATCCTTCATTCAAAGGTGCTCGCACGACCTGAGCCTGCGCAGAACTCGCCAGGGCCAGGACCCCGACAATGGCAGCAAGTTGAATTCTTCCACGAAGTTGAGACATCGAGTCCACCTTCAATGAAACTGCAAATACTAAAGAACGCCTGCATCCATGCTCTGATCTTCAGATCAACGGATGGCGTAAGTCATTGACTTGAAACAGCTTGTGATCCAAACCCATTGCCGAACGCCGCGCAGGACGGAGGCGCAGGGTCTGAGCGTCACACTTTGCTTGTTATCGGCGGGCATGTACACCAGTTTTTTGCCGCATCCGCCGATTTGTCCCAAATCGCGACGGGATGACGGACTAGATCCGGTTTCCCCTTCACGTGGTCTCTGAACAACACGGCTGATTTCGCCGAATCCGTTGGAAACTCGGGCTTCACATGTCGATGCGAGCGGCTCGTTCCTGAATCTGCTCCAGGCTGAAGAAGGCACCTTCGCCGGCTCCGGGACATGTGTCGCAAACACGCTGCCATGCTTCTGGAGTGGCCAGGTGTGAATTCCAGAACGGCCAGGTCCGGCATTGAATTGGCCGAGCTGCATAAACGGTGCATTTCCGAGTCCGCGGGTCGAAAAACGTACAATCCCCGTTTGCGAACTCAGTCAGCGAAACCCGGCCTCGAACGATGCGAGTATGGAACAGCCGAATTTCGCCGATCGGCTTGTCCAGATACTCAGCGATCTCCAGCAGCTCCTCATCCGAAACCCAAACAGTTCCCGGTGCTCCCGTGCAGCAATCACCGCATTGAGTACAAGTGAATTGCAGGCCATCTTTGTACCACAGCGGACCTTCAGAGGCAGCCTGGGCAGAGCCAGGCTCTGTGGGCACGACTTGTTCATCAGACACGTGAAATTACCTCAAAAACGCAGCGGTGTGGCAAATCAGCACAGTGCAGCGAACAGTACTCTATCACGACAGGATTCAGACGCAGTCCCAAAAATTACTCGACGGCAGGAAAAAACGCGGAGCATCGACCCTGCCGGATGGCGAAAGTCTGCCGGTTGGCGACCTTTTTCCCGGCAGTCGCGACATGATGAGCACTGATGATCGACGTCGAATCGCGGGCGGAATTCGTGAATTTCCGATTCCGCACGTTGTCAAAGCACCGGATATGCTGTGCAATAATCGCATCTCTGCGCTGCCAGAACGTCTTTCAGTGATTCTCTCGGAGCCTCATGTATGGTCCGCAAATTCCTCCGGATGTCCGCATTCAGTGCCTTACTGTTTGCCGGAAGTTCCCAGGTTCTCGCCCTGAACAATCAGGACAATCTCAACAGTGCACTGGCAGCCTGGCGATCGGGTGACCTCAAGTCTGCTCAGGCGCAGCTGACGACACTCATTGATGCAGGATCGAGCGACCCTCGCCTGTATTTCTATCGCGGCATTGTTTCAACACAGCTGGGACAGGACGGCGAAGCAGACTTCCAGAAGGGCGCTGAGCTCGAAGCGGCCACGGGCAATACGTCTTCCGTCAACACCGCGCTGGAGCGAACTCAGGGCGCCCTTCGGACTCGAATTGAGAAGCATCGTCGCGAAGCGCGCGCTGCACATAAGCCGGATCCAAAGGCCGTGAAGGCCGCTGCGACTTTCCGCGAAGCTCTGGAAGATCGCCGCTCCGGTGACCTGAAGGCTTCGCTGCAGAAGCTGGAGTCACTGACGGACGGCGGTTCCGATGCACGCTACTATTACATGCACGGTGTTGTTCTTGCCGAACTGGGTGACAAAGAAAAGGCAAAGGTATCCTTCGCTGAAGGTCTGAAACGAGAAACGACCCTTGAGCATGTGACGCTGGTCAACGAACTGCTTAGCTCAGTGCAGGGCGATGTGCGTCAGCTTGTGGAAGACTCTGCGACAATCCAGTCCGGTGACATCCAGATTACTCGCAAGACCAACCGACGTTTGCTGCAGGCCCTGGCTGCTCGATCGGAAGATCAGCTGCTTGCCGAATCCAATGCCGCGACAGCAGCTGCGGAACGTCAGGCATTGATGGAGCTGGAAAGTCGTCGTCGCGCTGCGGCCGAAGAGTTTGCGGCAGAACGAGACAAGCCGGAACCAGGCATCGCGGTTGCTCAGATCGATCCACCTGCCGACGCGACAGAGACGACGGATCCGTCGACGAAGCCGGAGATGCCGGCCGATGCGACTGAACAGCCGATGCCGACGGAACCATCAACACCGCCGGCCAATCCTTCGAATCCATTTCTTGGCGGAGCTGCCGTCACTCCTGCGGTCACTCCCTCCGTCTCTCCTGGTGCCAGCGCTGCGGCGACGCTTCCGACACCTCCTAAAGCTGATCCGGTCTCCAGTGTTGAAGCCGGTCCGATTGAGCTTGCATATCTTCCAGAGAACGCGGAACTGGTCATTTACGCTCGACCGGCAGACTTGTTTAAGAGCGGCTTTGCATCGCCTCTGATTCAGATGCCTCAGTTTGCCGAAGGACTGGGGAGGATGAAGAATGATATTGGCTTTGACGTCACGGAAATTGAATCTGTCACGGCCGGTGTCGCAAACCTGGTTGCAACAGCAATTCCGCTGATGATGGGCGGAGCCGGCGGTCCTCCAGGAGCACCACCGGATCAGGCCGCGATGATGGCCAAGATGTTTGGCGGCAAGAACTCCGTGTCGGTCCTCCGTACGGTTTCTGATCAGGACATTGTACCGTTCCTGACAAAGCAGGGAGCAACTCAGAAGACGATCGGTGGTGCGACTGTTTACGTCATGCCATCACCCAATCCGGAAATCCCGGCGATGGCGGTCTACGTGGCCGATGCAAAGACGTTTGTGTTTGCAAGCGAAGATGGAATGGAAGCCACGCTCAAGCGAAGCTCCTCCGTGAATCGAGACGAGTTCCAGTTTGTGTCTCGTTCAAGCCACGTGGTGATTGCGTTTGCCAGTCCACTGCTGGCAGGAATGTCAGGCAGTATTCCTCAGTTGCCTCCGACGACTCCACCACCCGTTCTTCAGCTGGTCGATGCTGTTCGAGGCAAGATTGGCGGAGCTGGCATTTCGCTCTCTGCCGGCAGCGATCTGCAGCTGACCATCAGCAGCAGCCTGACGGAAGAATCTTCAGATGCATCAACCGGTTTGACGGGAACGGTCGATTTTGCGAAGCAGGCGGCACCGTTTGCTCTGGCCCAGGCTCCTCCGACGTTCCAGCCGGTTCTGCAGAGAATGGTGGAGAGTCTGGCCGCGTCGTCTGAATCGACGACCTTGAAGCTGACCGCCGAGATTCCATTTGATCTGATCAATGCGATCCAGTCTGATCCAACCATTCTTGGACCGTTCGCAGCAGCTCAGCAGGCCGCTGAAAGTACTCAGTCGAAGAACGATCTGAAACAGGTCGGGCTCGCGATGCACAATTTCTTTGACGTTTACAGCCATTTCCCCGCGGTTGATGGCAACGGGGAAAACGGAGCCGAAGCAAAGGGGCTGAGCTGGCGAGTTCATCTGCTGCCATTTCTGGAGCAGCAGGAGCTTTACAGTCAGTTCCATTTCGATGAACCATGGGACAGTGAGCACAACAAGTCGCTGCTGCCGATGATGCCGGCCACTTTCAAAGTTCCCGGGGTCGATGAGCCTGGCATGACGACAATGCACGTGTTTTCAGGAGACAAGACACCGTTTCCAGAAGGCAAAGGACTGACATTCCGTGATATTACTGACGGAACCAGCAACACGATCATGGCCGTCATTGCAGGACCGGAGACTGCTCAGCCCTGGACTAAGCCAGGCGGACTTCCATTCACTGAACAGGATCCGCTGAGTGCTCTGGGAACATTGGGGAATGTCCTGAACCTTGTGCTGATGGATGGAGCAGCAGTCTCTCTTCCGACTCCACTGGATCCAGAAACGATCAAGCTGATGATTCAGCCAGCAGATGGCCAGCAAGTGAACTTCCGATAAAGTGTAGAGCGATTGTCCTCAATCGCTTCCCCACAACTTTCGCAAAGGACCGGAACGCTGGCGCCCACGAATTGTTGGAATTGCTGAGAACCAGGAACCAAATTCTGGCTCCTGTGTCATAAGAGTTGCCGGGGCATGAAAACTCGCTAGAATTCCTGCCCCAACGCACCCGTAGCTCAATTGGATAGAGCGACGGTCTTCGGAACCGTAGGTTTCAGGTTCGACCCCTGACGGGTGCA
>VFQT010001689.1_pt1 | contig 25518 bp, 22 predicted proteins | sample 3512381 | NCBI WGS metagenome assembly VFQT01 (sample SAMN10412376, study PRJNA504923) | tailings metagenome | isolation source: Relicate 2 Philex TSF3 active mining site | place: Philippines: Tuba, Benguet | collected 2017-08-29
ATCAGAGCTGCAACCGTCAACCATGGCACCAAAGCCGAATTCTCGACTGGGTCCCAACCCCAATATCCACCCCAGCCCAAGGTTTCATAGGCCCAGTACCCGCCCAACAACAAGGCCAGACCCAGTACTGCCCACGAAGCGACCGTCCACGGCAAGGCATCACGTACCCAACCGTCGTAGTCACGGCGCCACAATCCGGCAATGGCATATCCATATGGGATTGCCATCAAGGCGAAGCCGACAAACAAAATCGGCGGATGAATCAACATCCAAATGTTGTGCAACGTCGGATTCAAGCCCTTGCCATCGACCGGTGGGATGCCATCAGGTGTGATATGCAAAATAAACGGATTGCGGATGAGCATAAAGATGACCAACGCCATTTGGATCATCATCACCACACTCATCACGTATGGCTCAGCATGCCGTGAGCGTTTCACCAAAAACTGTGCGGCAATAATGCCCCACAACGCCCAGATTACAAACGAGCCCGGCTGGCCAGCCCACACCGCTGCAACTCTGAAATACGGCTCGAGTTCTTGGGAACTGTAGTTATAGACATATTCAACGTCGTAGCGCTGTGCCACAAACAAATAATTAAGGAGCACCACGACAGAAACTACACCCACCAAGGTCAGTCGTGTACCCAATCGCCCAAATGCCAAGCCCTGCGGCTTACCGAATGGCACCAACAGATACCCGATAGTGGCCATGGCTGCCATAGCGACTGTCGCCACAATCAGCAACGTTCCAAAAAAATATACTGACATCAGTCATCCACTCTTCTAGCTTTTAGCTTTGTACCGCACTATCGGCTGACATCTGCTCTTGATACTTCGAAGGACACTTCACCAACAAATCCTCGGCAATGAAGTTGCCACTCCGTGCATCATAGTGCCCAATTGCCACAATGCTGACCGCCTGCTCGAAGTTGGATGGCTTGGGCTCGCTATACACCACGGGGATCATGGCACCCGTAGAATCTTGCAACATGAAAGTAAACTTGCCGTCAGTGTTGTATTCACCGGTGCTCCCAAGGAAGCCTGCCAACTGCACACCCCGATTGGTGGCAGTGGCCTCGCTAATCTGTGTGGTATATGGTCGCATCGAAGCACTCAACCCCACATACCCCAGCACAATCGACAACACAATAATCGCAATCCCAATCATATGCAACGGCTTGATACGTGCAGTGCTTGTAGTAGTACTCATAATTGGCTTACTCCTCGCTTCCTGGGGTACGCACTTCGACATGCGCACGTGGTTGTTCTACGGGCGCACTAGCCGAACGCTCTGCCAACAAGCGCTTGAGCTCTTGTGCATCACGATCAACCCGCCACAAAAACGCAAATATCCCCAACCAGACAATCAGTGCAGCTGACATTGCCACATAAATTGCAACGCCCGCATCGAGTAATACGGTCATACACGTGCCTCCCATGGTGCTAGGGCTGCTTGCACTTGGAGCACCGTAGCACGAATACGAAACAACCAAATTGCCAAAAACAGAAAACCCACATTGCTGGCCAAAAAGACCCACAATGTGCGCTGATTACTCAATAAACCGGTCCCCGGTGCTTGCATGTTGACGCGGGCCGTAGCCGTCGCAACATCTGCATCTACCAAGATCATCCGGAATTGCTGCCCGGGGAATTCCGGACGGTCGGCAGCCTTGCCCTCGCTGTCGAGTGAAGGACTCAACACGGCCACATCCTTGAGACCAGGCATGCGCACTTCGACCGTGGCGCGCGTGCTGTCACCCTCGCTGACAAGTGATTTGAGCTCGACGACCACATCACCCAGCTGACCAATCTTGGCACCTTGCAAACTCAGCTCGATGCCCTCACATTTACTGCCCTGGATGAACGCACAATTCGGATGCAAGGTGCTGTCAGCCACACGTGGTGCCACAAACAACAAAAACGGCATGGTAACCGCTGCAAATAAATTGTATACCGCTGCCAATCGCCGCTTACGCTCTTCGTCGTCAATTGATGATCGCAACGCAAAATACGCCGCATAGATCAACAACAACACCAAAATCGACGTCTCACGTGGGTCCCAGTTCCAAAAGGTGCCCCACACGACTTCTGCAAAAATCGACCCCGTCACTGTCGCAAAAATACAGAACAACGTGCCTACTTCAGCGGCTGCTACCGCCGACGCATCATCGCCTACAGCCCGCTTGCGCAAATACTGGATACTGTACCACGCAGAAAGCGCATATGCCGCTGTGGTCACCCAAGCAGTTGGCACATGCACAATAATGATTCGCCCAGCTTCACCCAATCCGACATATTGTGGGATCACTAGGAACATGGAATAGATGATTGCTGCAATCCAAATCCCCACAACAATCTTACTAATATCTGTAATGCGCTGCGCCATGCTTGCTCCTCGCACACTGGTCTATTGTGTGAATCATACTCCATGTCATACATATGAGCAAACGGTGAGAATGGCTTTCTAATGCTCATATACAAACTTTACACAGTTACTCTACAAGCAATATATTTGCTGATTTTTGGTCATATTACAGCGTAAAATATTTCACAAGTAACAACCATCATACACATACTGTAAACGGTTGATTAACATGGATTATGACTCCCACACGGTGGCAAACAAAAACAACGACGTCACAAACATCGTGACGGCATAGGCCACCAAGGTCAGCACTGGGAAGCTGACCCGATCCCAGCCGCTCCCCGACAACGCCATGGCGGTACCACGCACTGCAGTGACCAGCATCGGAATCAAAATCGGCAACGACAGCACAGCAAATAATGCCCCCCGCGAAGCCGACCGCGAGATGATTGCTGCCACCAATGTCGTACCAGCCACCAGCGCCAATACTCCGCATGCCAATACGATGACAAACATGCTGGGGTTTTTGACCTGCATACGCAATAGCACGATGGTGAGCACCGCTACCAATACAGCCAACCCCACCAGCAAAATGAGATTGAACAACAATTTGCCCAAATACACGGCTGGTGGGGGTGCCGCCATCCGCAGCGCGGCCGCCGTACGTTGTTCTTCTTCGACCACAAACACGCGTGCAAGCGCCGTAAATGCCGCAAACAACAGCACAATCCACAACATGGCAGCATGCACCAACGGTAATTCGGCCGAGCGATTGAGTGGCCCCAAGCCCAGACTGACCGCTACCACACTGCACACCGCAAATAAGGCCACGGCGTTGAGGGCCTGACGATTGCGCAATTCGCTCCGTAATTCGCGTTGGAAGATTGCCTGGGTTGCCCGCCACAACGAAACCTGGTTCATACCGCCACCTCCAAACGCATCAACAAATCGGCGAAACGCTGCTCGCGAGGGTCATTGGTGGCGATCACGGTAATCCCATGCTTGCGTTGGCGTTCGACCACACGTTCGAGCAACGCATGGCCACTACTATCAAGCATCACACTCGGCTCGTCGAGCAACAATAACGCTGGTCGGTGCAACAACGCGTATGCATAGCGCAAGCGATGCGTCATCCCCGAAGAATATGTTGCCAATAAATCACCACCACGGCCAGCCAATCCGACTTCGCCCAACAGGGCTTCGATTTCAGCATCACTGACCGTCAGACCACGCACATCGGCGAAAAAGCGCAGATTTTCGTGACCGGTCAATTCGCGGTACAACATCAAATCTGGCGCCATCCAGCCAATCGCGTGGCGCATCTGCAAGGGTTCGTAGCGCTGCTGATCGACATGGAACCACACGTGACCCGAACGTTGCCGTTGCAGACCACAGATGACACGCAACAGAGTGCTTTTGCCACTCCCGTTACTGCCAGTCACCACCAACACCTGCCCACTGTGGACCGTCGCCGTCACATCAAAAAGGACACGACGTGCGCCGTAGTCCAACGTGATCTGTGCCAATTCCAATGCCTGCATACCCTACCCCATTCGTTTCGTACTAGCGCCATTATGACACAAATTTGTGGCACAGCTGTGTATCCCTGCTATCAGATCTGACACACAGCGAGCAGAGGTGTTTTTGCACTCATATGCACTGCAGATACTACCAATGAGAAGTTGGTATGCTGGTGCTGTCGTGATGTCAGCTGTGTACTCCTCACAACACACTGGAATCAGAGCGGTATGACGGAGTCGATGACTGCAGTCTCGTGTACGAGTTTGACGTGCACCAAACCCATTCATCACTGCCTCACAGGCTAGCAATAATCCCGCTACGGTGGTACAAAACTTTGCACGGCATCCTAACCCAGACTGTCGTGACAACAGTGCAACAGAAATGTATTATGTCATCTACAACTCCCATACAATACGATAGTCAATCGATGACATGTACAATAGATGGCGTAATACTTATTACATGGAGAACAACTCATGAAATGGCTAACCAAATCACACATCAAAGTCGGTCGCATTGGATGTGCCTGGCTGATTACGCGGTTTATTGACCATCAACCAGATTTGTTGTTCAGCGATGGGGCAGACCTCGAAGCCGAAGCCCAACGTGTCGGGGCCATCTTGTATCATGTCGATGGTAGTGACTATGCCCGCGAAGGTCAAGAATCGTCGTTTGAGGTGTTGTTGCGCAAATCCAACCTTACCAACAACGCTGCATTGGTGCTGTTGGCACAAATTGTCGGCACTGCCGACATCAAAACCAGCCCCCATCAACGCCCCGAAGGCCTCGGACTGCGTGCCGTCTTGGATGGACTGAGCTGGCGGTATCCCGATGATGATCATCAGATTCTGCGTGAGGGCTTCGTGGTTTACGATTCGCTCTATCGCTGGTGTCAGCGCCAAGTAGAGCTCGGACGTTTCAATGCATAACGACATGTCTCGATTGCGACAGTACATGCATACAATAATGTCGCGATACACAACACTGCTTACCTCTCTCCTTTTGCTATGTATTGTTGTGGTGTGGTGTGTGGTTACATTGCGGATATCTCAACCACGTCTGCATACGATGACACTTCCAGATCAACGCACCACCATAGCGCTGCCGTTCGTCGACACGTTTGACGTGCCATTTCGCTGGGTACGCATCAACGAACGTGTCTTACCAACGGTCATTACCAACTTACCAACCAATATTCGTATTGCATTAGCCACGTATATTTTTCCTCAGAGCGAATATGTACTATACCGTGGAGTCGTAGCAACCCCCTATCTCAGTGCGCCAATCATGGCAACACTGACATGGAACCAACAGCAACACATCACAAATATTGAAATTCCCATACAACCAACACGCGTAATTCACATCATTGCGCCTCTCACATCGGTCAAAGATGTGATGTTTACCTACAACATTGAGGATATCCGAGCGCATATACGAAGCAGTTCAGAGCCTATCTCCGATACGGATTTCGGAGTTGCACTGACATCATTCACGAGCAATCCGGTCATTGTATCGCAGTTCATAACGCTATTAGTGATTTTGATTCAGGGCACATTGAGCGTTATGTTGAGCTATATCTTTTTCCGCTGGTGTAGTCGCACACCAGTACCCTTTACGGTATCAAGCGCCTTTGGCCTAATGCTGAGTACACTGGTGACGATCTATGAATTCATAGCGGGGCAACCACAGACTAGCACTGTTTGGTGGGTATTTCTCTCTAGCACGGTGCTTGTGCGCAGTTTCGCTCTCATTGATTTACCCCATCGACTTCCCCGTAGCGTGTTGTTTACGGGGATACCGCTACTCATTGCAGGCACTATCTTCTGGTATGCCCCATATGCGAGTAATGGATGTTTTCGCACGATTATCCCCCCACATTGTACGTTGACACAGATGGATTACTGGGTCCACCCATGGCAGAGCTTACAACAACTGCCACAGATGGTATTCCCACCAGTCGACGGTGTGCGCTATAGCGCTGTCGCCCCATTACCTCCAGAAATACAACCATTCATGGCCGGTGTCGTCTTTGTACTGACCAGCCTCATGGTCAAATATATCCGTGGTTGGGAACTCGCACTCCCACTGCCGTTGACGACAACTATTGCCGTATCCGCATTACTCACCATGGGACTGCCGGGTATGTTCCCGGGGATTTTGTGGATGAATGTGCTTGACCCACTGGCATATGGCACATGGGAAACCTGGCTGGCGGGTGTGACCACGATGCGTATTCCTGTATCACCATTGACACTGGCAGTTGAAGGGTGGCTCATCAAATCAGCGTTTGGATTTGGCATCTATAAGTGGATTATTTTTCGCATCATGTTGATTGGCATACTGACACTAGCCCTTTTTACTCGTAAAAACACTCGTTATTTTTGGTATCTCGCTGCGATATGTGGTTTGTTGGTAGCCAGCTATAGCGCATACTACAGCCAAATGTTAGCTGCAAATTATATTGCATATGTCGCATTTACCAACGACATTCTGCTCGTATTTTCATTGCTGCTGATCGCATACATCCTTCAGCGCTCTCACATCAACAAGTGGCATCTCTTAGCAATTGGTGGATTACTCGTAGTCGCAGATAACACACGACCCTACATGGTGGTATTTACACCGATCATCAGTATCCTCGTATGTTGGTATCTCATCCCGCGGGTCCCCAAACACTGGCTCATGTTGGTGGTCATCCCGTTGCTACCACTCGTCATTTGGCATGGTCATCACTTTTTTAATCTCAAACAGACAACCTGGAGCAACCATACTGGGTACAATCTGTGCAATGCGTGGCCATGTCCCAACGACGTCGTGTTTCAACCAGAATCACCGCGAATTTCCATATACCGAGGGACTAATCTCAATACTGAGGTTCACACACAGAATAGTCAACACGTAACCAAGAGCATGATTGCTTACAATTTGCAAGATCCCGGTCGCACATTCGTACGTGGAGTCAAACTTCTATTGTTTAGCATGAGTATGCCTTCACCACACGTGACCAGTATTTTTGAGCTACGCTTCCCCGAAGTAAAAGCAGCCTATCCTGAATGGCACGTATCAAGTGCAGATGCACAGCTCGATCGTGTACTTGCCGAAAGCCTATGGCCACCATATCAACCGCTACCAATGATAGTCCTGATTGGGAACGCCTATCTACGCATCCTCTTTTTCATGCTTTTTGCCGCACAGGCTCTCTATTTTGTGAGATTCTTACAGTATTTGGTACACAGTATGACCAATCGCACCCCTTTTCGTCTACCTCACATACTACGACGACATGGAGTGTATGGCGGTATATTGTTAGGTATGTATGCAGTTTCAAGTTTCAGTGAGTTTGGTGAAAACTACCGTTGGGCAACGATGATGGGCATGGCGGCGTTGTACCTACCATACACACACCTATTTGCCTATCTGCGTCGAAAACAAAACACCTTGCCAAAAATACGAAAAACGCTCTGGAGTTGAACAACAACTCCAGAGCGTTTGTGGCAACCGAACTAATAGACAATCACATCAATACCAGCAGCAGCGACCTTCTTGGCGAATGCGGCGACGTCACCAGTGGCGACACCCCGAATGCTCGTGACCACCTCGTTGACGTCTTCGGACAAACCGTTGAAGACTTCTACGGCCTGATTGGTGGGGCGGTAGTTGCCCACTGAAACGGCATCGGCGATGCCACTCAGCTTGGCCATCAACTTGGTGCCATGGTTCATTTGTCCAGGCCAACCCGGCTTGAGGTCGGGCATCTGGATGGACTTCTCCATCTCGAGCACCTTGTCGCGCAGTGCAGCAGCTTCGGCAGCCAAAGCAGCGGTCTCGGGGTTGCGGGCCAAACGCTTGTGCCATCCGTCCAACTGGGCCCGCATATCACGCGCCTGATTGAGCGCCTGTACTGCGTCGCCCGTTGCCTGGTGAATCTGCATGAGCATCTGGAACTGAGCATCAAGCTCAGCCTGACTGGCATCGCTGAACGCATCAGGAATGATGGTCAAGGTCTGTGTAATGACTTCGCCTGCCACTGTCAGTTCTGCCGTGTACTGCCCAGGAGTCACCTTGGGGCCATACATGACTGCTCCGGCAATGGGATCATTGCCGACAATCTTGGGCAGAGGTTTGACACGCATGTCCCAGATAAAGCGATTCCAACCGCCCTTGGCCATACAGCGAGGCAAATCGTGCTTGTCGTCCGACTTTTCGACCTTGGCACCTTCGGGGCGGCTGTAGAACTCATTGATGAGCTCGCCCTTGGCGTTGTAGAAGGCCAAACGAATCGGCTCGGCCGGGGTCTCCTTCAACCAGTAGGTGATAATCGCACCACGTGGTGGATTCGTGCCCGAATCGAGGAACTTGCGTTCGACGGCGCCCTCGGGGGTCACTGTGGCGGTATGGGCACAGACGTCGCCCAGGCCGGCCATGTAGTTTTTGCCTGGCAGCCCAGCGTCGTCTTCGCTTTCGAACAACGCTGCCAAAATACGCTCACTGGGGCGTGGGGCAAACAAGTGCGCCGACTTGGCAGTCACCTCAGCTGAGTACTGTCGCAGTGGGTTGATGTCATCGAGGATCCACATGGCACGACCGTGCGTGCCAATCACGACATCGTCGTTCTTGAAGATGAGGTCGTAGATGGGGGTTACGGGCAAATTGAGCTGGAAGAGCTGCCACTGCTGGCCACCATCAAACGAGGCGTACAAATTGGTCTCGGTGCCAGCGAGGAGCAGGTCCTTGCGCTTGGGGTCTTCACGCACGATGCGCACGAAATGCCCGCCATCGATGCCGGCGACCACTTTGTGCCAGGTGGCGCCACTGTCGGTAGAGCGGTAGATGTACGGTGCGTAGTCATCGACCTTATGGCGTGCAGCCGAGAAGGTGATGGTGTCGGCATCGTGTGGTGATACTTCGATGGACGTGACCATGGCCCATTCGGGCAGGTCGGCTGGAGTCACGTTCTTCCAGCTCGCGCCGTTGTCACGTGACACATGAATGAGTCCGTCGTCTGAACCAGCCCACAACTCACCACGGCGATGTGCCGACTCGGTGAACGAGAAGACGGTGCAGTAGACCTCGGCACCGACCGAGTCACGGTCGATGGGGCCGCCAGTGACTTGCAACTTGTCGGGATCATTGCGGGTCAAATCTGGGCTGATGGGTGTCCAGCTTTGGCCTTCATCGGTGGTTTTGAAGACGATGTTGCCTGCCGCATAGATGGTGTTGTCGTCGTGAGGTGAAAAGACGATGGGGTAGGTCCATGCAAAGCGATATTTGTGCTTGATGGCACCTTCGCCGGTCATGACTTCGGGCCAAGTGGTCACCAAACGAATCTGCTTGGTGCGCTCGTCGAAGCGCTGCAAACAATTGCCACCACCCGATGACGACCCAATGGCACCCACGTAGACGATGTTGTCGTCTTTGGGGTCCACGGCAATGTAGCCGCTTTCGCCCGTACCGGCGATAACCACGGCGCTCCACGGAATCGAGCTACTCGGGTTACGACTGGGCACTGCCAGCGAGCTGTTGTCTTGCTGGGTACCATAGACGCGGTATGGATTACGGTTGTCGACGGCAATGTGGTAGTACTGCGATGTGGGTTGGTTGTAGACACTCGACCACGTAGCAGCACCGTTGAGTGACACGTTGGCACCACCGTCGTTGCCCTGGATCATGCGGCGGTTGTTGTGGGGATCAATCCACAAATCGTGGTTGTCACCATGGGGGGTATCAATGGGGTTGAAGGTGTTGCCACCGTCGATGGACTTCCAGAAGCCCAAGTTGTTGACGTACACGGTGTTGGCGTCTTGGGTGTCAGCAGTCACATGCATGTAGTACCAGGCGCGTGATACGAGCCATTCGTTGCCACAGACATGCTGCCAGGTGTCGCCACCGTCGTCAGAGCGGTACATACCAGGGGCTTCGGCGTGCTGGATGAGACACCACACACGGCCACTCTGCACGGGCGAAGCCGCAATCCCCATCTTGCCCAGCGTGCCCTTGGGCAAACCGGGATTCTTGCTGATGTCTTCCCAGGTCTCGCCGCCGTCTTTTGAGCGATACACGGCCGAGCCGTCACCACCACTCGAAATCTGCCAGAACGAGCGATGGGCTTCCCAGGTGGTGGCGTAGAGCAAACGGGGATTCTGCACATCAACGCTCAAGTCAATGGCACCAGAGTTTTCGTTGCGGTAGAGTACTTTGCGCCATGATTCACCGCCATCGGTGCTCTTGAAGACACCGCGTTCGCTGTTGGGGCCGAACGCATGACCAAAAGCGGCTACCCACACAATATCGGGATTGGTGGGATGGATGCGCACCTTGGCGATGTGACGGGTGTCTTCGAGACCCATGTGCCGCCAGGTTTTGCCGGCATCGGTAGAACGATACACGCCATCGCCATGCGAAACGTCAATGCGAATGGTGCTTTCGCCCATACCTGCCCAAATCACATTCGGATCGGCTGTAGAAACTTCGAGGGCACCGACCGATGATGTTTTGAAAAAGCCGTCGGTGATATTTTCCCAATACTGGCCAGCATCAGTGGTCTTCCATACACCACCGGCACAGGCCCCAAAATAAAACGTCGCTGGATCTTTGGGGTCACCAGCCACAGCAACCACACGGCCACCGCGAAAAGGCCCAATACAGCGCCATTTCAGCAATCCTTCAAACTGCTGATGTGTCATGAGGTCGACCTTTCTTGTCATTTACGCAACACTGCGCAACTGCGACTCTACACTACATAGGGAATTATACTCCAACTTGTGGTCTTCCTTTCATCAGTACCCCTTCAGTCATATCACCCATTTGTATGAACACGCCAGCTACATCGTTGTGGTACACTGTGGGCGCAGTTCTGCACAATTTCAACACAAATCGCCAAAGGAGTATGAGATGTATTCACTCGTACGCGCGGTCGGGACACGAGCTCTGCTGATGCAGCAGATTCCGTTAATTGTGGCTTCTTTGTTGGTCATGGAAGGCATCGTAGAGTTTGTGGGTGAGATGGGGAGTTTCATCGTCGAGCTCGGATTCTTCTTTGTCATCTGGTTTGTGCTCGATTTCATCGTCAATACGCTGCTCACCAAAAAGGCATAATACGCAAACGCTATGGGTGGTTCACGAACCGCCCATAGCATTTCATCTCTATTCCACCACCCGTGGCGTCTCTATTCCAATCAGCCGATTCATGCACATCTAAGGATTATCATTATGTTGCGCTATATGCTACTTATCGGGATCCTATGGGGGCTGTTGCTTAGTGCGTGCGGGTCACAAAACTCCAATACCACCGATCAAACGTCGAGTGGCGATACTGCACCACGCATGGATTCTACCTGCAACAACGCCGATGAACGCGTTACCATCGACGGCCAAGAAGCGATTTGTATGTTGGACAGTGCCGGGATGCTCGCCTGGATGCCGACCAATCAAGCTGCTAGCAACCAGAGCCAGCCAGCGCGTGTCGATGGCCCGTGTGACACTGCCGATGCCCGCATGAATATCGCTGGCACCGAAGTCATCTGCATGCGCAACAGCGCCGGCATGTTGGCATGGCAATCTGCTCAGTCTGATGCGAATGAAACGAACTTCGACCAAGTACCTGACCACGCCTACGACATGGTGCAGGTCGGTATGGCCTGTGATTCACCGGGGAACACGGTGTTCATGAACGAGCTCTACGTCTGCAAAAACGGCGCTTGGAGCTACCCCATCCCCGGCGATCTACCGCTCACGAGTGACGGAAGCAAACCCGATTGGTACCCGGCGCTCGATACGCTCGTCAATCATGGTCAGGCCCCGGCGACCTGCGCCCCGAGCGACATCACCTTCACGCATTCGTTCTTGCCAGTCGACCAACTCGATGCGTCGATTCCCCATGGCGCTATGATTTATGATCATGTCACCCCCATCGACCACGCCTATATTGGCATCAAAACACTCAATATCGCTGCTGAGGCTCGCACCGAAGCCGATTATTTGCCCATCACTGCCCCCGCCGATGGTGTCATCATCGATGTGGGCTCGCTCGGGAGTCCTACGTCGCACCGCGTGGTCATCAATCACGGCTGTGGCGTGTACACCATCTACATGGTGGTCAATCGCTTGACCGGCGCACTTGCTGAGGTGGCAGCCACTGTGGAGAGCCAAGGCAACGTGAGCACCAACATTCCCATCAAAGCCGGTGAAGAATTTGGCCAACAACGCGATAATCCACTCGATTTCAACGTGTGGGCGGCAGATAGCTGGCTGAGTGGCCTTGCCAATCCACTGTCATACATCTATGCCGAATCATGGAAGCCCTACACCGCCGATCCCACGCGCTTTTTCACCCCTGAGCTAGCCGAGCAATACAGCAACATCATGCAACGCACCAGTGAGCCACGCTGGGGCAAAATCGACCATGACGTGGTCGGCAGTGCCAGCGGCAACTGGTTCCTGCAGGGCACCATGGGGTACAGCGGCCGCGCGGTGAGCGACTACGCCAACGCCAGCGAGCCTGTACGTGGCGGTCAAGTGCCAGGGAAAACCACGTATGCCTACGGGCATCTGGCCATTGCACCACATGAAGTCGACACCCAAACATGGGTCTTTTCGACCGGCTGGTGGCAAGATCCGGCCGGCGACCCACGCCAGACATTCTTGGTGATTGGCGCCGACCAACCCACGCCCGATCAGTTGACGAGTGCTGATGGTGTGGTCGTCTACGGGCTCGCCGACGGCCAGCGCCTCGATGCGGACGGTGCCCCCATCCAGATGGACCCTGCCCGGCCTATGGCCCCCATGCCCGTTGGCTACACCATGGGAATGGGACCCGCTTTTGGCAGCGTGGCGCTCCAGGTCAATGCCGATGGCACACTGTCAGTGGAACTGTTCCCCGATCAGCCTAACGTGCAGATCACGCAACTCAGCGAGCAACAACGCATCTACCAGCGCTAAACCGCTCCGCCAACCACGCCATCACCTCCCGCAGACGCCAGCAAGGACACCTTGCCGGCGTCTGTGAGTAGATACGTGCTGTGATGGTCTTTGCAACTCCGGCTTGACACACCAGTGCATGCCCCGCGCTTCGGGCTCGTGGTCAAACGTACGGCGCACAGTTTTGATGCGTGCAAAAGTTGTTATAATCCACACTACATCCATAAAAAAGTAATCACGTGTCATCCGCAGGTCAGCGTCGACGAGATGACGACAAAGGAGGAGCAATGAGTGCGCAACGCGTACGAATCGGCTTTGTTGGTGTGGGCAACATGGGGCAGGCCGCCCATCTGCGCAACTTCGCCATGGTGCCCAACTGCGAGATTGTCGCCATCGCCGATCTTCGCACCGATCACGCCACCGCCGTGGCCCACAAATGGAATGTTCCCCATGTCTATGCCGACGATCAGCAGATGATGCGTCAACACCCCAATATTGATGCGCTCGTCGTCATTCAGCCTTTTACCCGCCATGGGAGCCTCATCCCGCAACTCCTCGCCTACGGCAAACCGATTCTCACCGAAAAACCCATTGCGGGTTCGATTGCCCAAGGGGAGGCCATTGTGGCCGCCATGCACCACCACCGCACCTGGATGATGGTGGGGTATCACAAACGCTCCGATCCAGCCACCGTACACGCCAAAGCCGAAATCACACGGCTAACCGAGACGGGCGAACTCGGAAAAATGACCTACATCCGCATTTTGATGCCCGCCGGCGACTGGATTGCCAACGGATTCAACCAGAACATCTGGAGCGCCGCCGCTGATGAGCCCCTCGCCGAAGATCCCCCCGCAGCCGACATGGATGCCCCGACCAATGCCGCCTACTGGGAATTCGTCAACTACTACATACACCAGGTCAATTTGATGCGCCATCTGCTCGGCGAAGATTGGCGCGCCACCTATGCGGCACCCTCCGGCCACCTTTTGGTCGGTGAAAGCGTCAGTGGCGTCACCTGTAGCATCGAGATGAGCCCATACCAGACGACTGTTGACTGGCAAGAGAGCGCGCTCGTCTGCTTCGAACGTGGCTGGGTCAAGCTCGAGTTACCCGCACCACTCGCATTCAACCGCCCTGGCCGTGTCGAAATCATGCGTGACCCGGGCAACGGCGCACCACCAATCACCGAGTCACCACATCTGCCCTGGGTACACGCCATGTGGCAACAAGCCCAGCACTTTGTCGATGCCGTTGCCGGCCACAAACCACCCGTCTGCACCGCCAAAGAGGCTCTCGCCGATATCGTCCTCGCCCGCGACTACATCCGCCTCCACCTCGGCAAATAACCGACCTACCGCCAAGGAGCTCAACGACTATGCCTCTCAAATGGCACAAAGTGTGGATATCAGACGAACGCTATGAATCGGCAACGGTCTGCGATGTGGACGGTGACGGCCACCTCGACATCATCAGCGGCGCATACTGGTATCAAGGCCCTGATTTCCGCCGAAAACACTTCATCGGCGATATCGCCCAGTACGGCGAGTACTACGACGACTTCTCCACTGTACTTCTCGACATCAACGGCGACGGTCGCCTCGACTACGTCACCGGCGGCTGGTGGGGCAATAGTCTGCGCTGGCGCGAACATCCCACCGACTCCACACACCCCTGGCCCGAACACATCTTATGGGACAACACCGGCAACGTGGAGACGACCCGCGGCTGGGACATTGACGGCGACGGCATCATCGAAATCGTGCCCAATACACCGCCCAACCCCACCGTCTGCTACTACAAACTGCACACCGATGCCGCTGGTCGTGGCACTGGCGCCTTCGAGCGTATTCCCGTCTATACCTTTACTGAAGGCACCCAAGGACATGGATTGGGGTGCGGTGATATTGCGGGGCATGGGCGCATGGACATCGTGCTCTGTCACGGCTGGCTCGAAGCCCCCGCGGACCCCGCCCATGGCGACTGGATCTGGCATCCTGAGTTCACCAATCCACCGTGGGGCACCACTGCCAGCATCCCCATGCTCGTCGTAGACGTGGACGGCGATGGTCACAACGAGCTCATCACCGGCCATGCCCACGGCTACGGCCTCTGGTGGAGCAAACGGCGTGCCGATGGCACCTGGCAACATCACCCCATTGACCCCGATAATGCGCAGTACCACGATTTGCACTGGGTCGACATTGACGGCGATGGTCAAAACGAGCTGGTCACCGGCAAACGCCACCGTGCCCACAACGGCAATGACCCCGGCGAATGGGATGATGTGGGCATTTACTACTTCAAATGGAATGGCGAAAGCTTCGTCAAACAAATCATCAACTACGGACCCATTGGTCAAGGCAAAGGGTGCGGCATCCACTTCGCGATCGCCGATATCTTCCAACGTGGACGACTGGACATCGTGGCACCCGGCAAAGACGGCCTCTATCTCTTCGTGAATCAAGGAACATAATCATTCGCCCTGCTATGCCCACACACGATGACGCAACGCACGCCTACAGATGAAGCAACTGCTATCAACTGGCTTGTTGGGCGTGCGTATACAATGCGCGGAGCGGTGGCACAAACAACACGAGAAATCCAATGTTCAACACCAGATTACCGGGGAGTCCGGCAGCGAGTGAGCCCATGCAATCGACGACAAACCACGCCATTAGTGCGATGAGCATGGAGCGGGAAATTTGCGGGTGTGCCAGCAACAGCGGTGTACCAGCCAACAGGTACATCAGTGCGCCCCAGCCAACCATGGTGCCCCCCAGCACGGCATTCACCGCCCGCGTATCAGCGCTGAAGAAAGCCGGATCGCCATCGAGTGGCCATTTCAACACATCAAATAACCACAGCCAGACTCCGGCTGTGGCCGGATGACTGGCTAAGGCACAAATTACACCGGTCGCAATCGTAATTACACAGGCAATGTTCAACCAGATGATGCTCCGCTGTACGGTCATGATGCCCCCTCTTTCGTTTATTGGTGGATGCTAAAATATACAACAATGCACTACCACACAAATTCAATATAGTGTGCTGATCACTGCTTCTCGTACACACTTACTGTACCGCAATTCTATAAAAGATTCCCCCACGTGTGTGGGGAAGACGGCAGGGCGATGTCGGTAACTGTCCAGTGAGCAAAGATTCCCCCACGTGTGTGGGGAAGACGGCGGCGTGGTCGGTGCATGGCACACCTCGTCCGGATCACCCCCACGTGTGTGGGGAAGACACAACCATGCGCCATGCAAGGCGTGTATCATCCGGATCACCCCCACGTGTGTGGGGAAGACGGCTTGCGGCGGGATGTGGGTATCAGTTTCGGCGGATCACCCCCACGTGTGTGGGGAAGACTGGAGGTGCCATTCAAGAACACAGTGGTAACCAGGATCACCCCCACGTGTGTGGGGAAGACTGGGCAAACGCCCAGCTCCTCGACGTCCACGCAGGATCACCCCCACGTGTGTGGGGAAGACATATACTACGCTGTGGTATGTGGATCAATACGGGGATCACCCCCACGTGTGTGGGGAAGACGTGGTCGGTCGCGCTTGGTCGCCTCAATGGCTAGGATCACCCCCACGTGTGTGGGGAAGACCCAGATGGATGGGAACGCACCGAGACGGCTTCGGGATCACCCCCACGTGTGTGGGGAAGACTTGCTGGGACGGGGTCGGGCTCCTCAATTAGCAGGATCACCCCCACGTGTGTGGGGAAGACTTATCGAGTCACAACCCGTCCTGCAGAAGTTGAGGATCACCCCCACGTGTGTGGGGAAGACACAACAACGCGATACATCATAGACGACACTCCAGGATCCCCCCCACGTGTGGGGGGAAGACGCTGCAGTGTACCGCTCAATGCTCAGCTCGAGGATCACCCCCACGTGTGTGGGGAAGACTCCATCTCAAAGTACCTCATGTGCTGTGACAGAGGATCACCCCCACGTGTGTGGGGAAGACTCTGGGGACGGGGTTGGTAGCGGTTGTGATACCAGGATCACCCCCACGTGTGTGGGGAAGACTACAAGACAGACGCCATGTGGGACGCATACTTAGGATCACCCCCACGTGTGTGGGGAAGACCAGGAGGTGGCAGGCGGTGACTTTGATTTGGTCGGATCACCCCCACGTGTGTGGGGAAGACGGGTAAATGAGCGGTTATATCGAGGGCGATAAAGGATCACCCCCACGTGTGTGGGGAAGACACATCACGTTTCTCCAATCTGGCACGTATGCCAGGATCACCCCCACGTGTGTGGGGAAGACGAGTATGGCAAGGCACAAAGCAACACTCACCTGGGATCACCCCCACGTGTGTGGGGAAGACGCATCGCCTATTACCGTGAGTTTGCGGGAATTAGGATCACCCCCACGTGTGTGGGGAAGACCGCCAGCGCCTCACGGCGTGCGTACGCTGCATCGGATCACCCCCACGTGTGTGGGGAAGACACGTGACCATCCCGTACCTCACGTATGGATCTAGGATCACCCCCACGTGTGTGGGGAAGACGTCACTACCTTGCCCTTGGCATTGACGGGTTGCGGATCACCCCCACGTGTGTGGGGAAGACAATTCCGAGAGCTGGATGAGCGCGTTGCTGAACGGATCACCCCCACGTGTGTGGGGAAGACGCGATGGGGCGCATCATCCACCGATCGGCTGGGGGATCACCCCCACGTGTGTGGGGAAGACCAAGGGTGAAATCGTTACTCACGGGTCTTCTCCGGATCACCCCCACGTGTGTGGGGAAGACGAGTGCATACCTGATGTCATCTCCAACGCTGTCGGATCACCCCCACGTGTGTGGGGAAGACTTCGGGGATTATCTCCGCCGACTCCATCATCTTGGATCACCCCCACGTGTGTGGGGAAGACGTGGCCACGTCGTCCGACGATGAGCACTACGCCGGATCACCCCCACGTGTGTGGGGAAGACTCTTTGTTTCTGCAAGAACGACTGCAATACTGAGGATCACCCCCACGTGTGTGGGGAAGACGACCAGCGCCAATGCCTCGAGGACGCTGAGAACGGATCACCCCCACGTGTGTGGGGAAGACGTGCGCCCGAGGTGTATCGCCGCAAGCTGTGCAGGATCACCCCCACGTGTGTGGGGAAGACATTGACATTGTAGGACTCTCTGTAGCTGGGGTCGGATCACCCCCACGTGTGTGGGGAAGACTGCAGTTCATCAGCAGGGAAACCGCAATTATTAGGATCACCCCCACGTGTGTGGGGAAGACGCGATTTCAAACTTCCGCACAGCGACCATGCCCGGATCACCCCCACGTGTGTGGGGAAGACCGTTGCCCAGTTGCTTATAGCGTTGTGCGTCACGGATCACCCCCACGTGTGTGGGGAAGACCTGCGGTTTCAGCGTGTAGTACAAGTCCTTGACGGATCACCCCCACGTGTGTGGGGAAGACCATCGGGAAAGCCTTGCAGACGTTCGCATTCGGGGATCACCCCCACGTGTGTGGGGAAGACGCGATGCCGATCGGATGAGCGCAATGTCCTGTAGGATCACCCCCACGTGTGTGGGGAAGACAAACGTCTGTCCCTTGTGCTGGATGAGCTTGAGGGATCACCCCCACGTGTGTGGGGAAGACGCAATGCGTGGTACGCAACTGAGCGCATTGTGAGGATCACCCCCACGTGTGTGGGGAAGACGTCGTGCCCCGTGCGCCCGAGGGGCTCAAGTGGGGATCACCCCCACGTGTGTGGGGAAGACTCGGTCATGAGTGTCACGTTCATCGTGGTCGGGGGATCACCCCCACGTGTGTGGGGAAGACCACCTCGCTTGACGCCAGTGGCACGTCAGCGAGGGATCACCCCCACGTGTGTGGGGAAGACGCGGGCAATGCAACTTTTGGCAGGAGGCGTGGCGGATCACCCCCACGTGTGTGGGGAAGACGTGACCGTGGATTGAACTACGAGCGGGTATGGAGGATCACCCCCACGTGTGTGGGGAAGACCCACTGAAGTCATATTCCTGTAGGTCATACACCGGATCACCCCCACGTGTGTGGGGAAGACCCGATGATTTCCGCCATGGCTCGGCTGGGCGAGGCGATGCCCAAAAACGGATCACCCCCACGTGTGTGGGGAAGACTTGGACCGCATCGCTCCAAGCGTTGGCCCACTTGGATCACCCCCACGTGTGTGGGGAAGACACGCCGGCGCCACCAATGCACAGTTTGCGGCGCGGATCACCCCCACGTGTGTGGGGAAGACCGCTGTTTCTCCGACTTGTAGACCTGCGCTCCCGGATCACCCCCACGTGTGTGGGGAAGACTGCTTGCGTGTCGTGAATCATCATGGCGCTTTGGGATCACCCCCACGTGTGTGGGGAAGACACACCGCCGTGTGGGACATCTACCCCGCACAGCGGATCACCCCCACGTGTGTGGGGAAGACCCAAGCTCGGCGACTAACTGTGCGCCGTACCGGGGATCACCCCCACGTGTGTGGGGAAGACACTTTATATAGTATCACACATTGCGTGGAGACACTAAATAAAGCCCATCAAAATCGACCATCATGTGTGATGTGCGGCCCAACGTGCGAATTGCGAACCCTTGTTCGTTCCGCGCTTCATAAATCATCAACACCGCTCCACCTTCGAGCTGACCACTCAACTGGTCAAACAGTTTGTCGCGCACACGGGCATTCAGGTTGCCCACAAAGACATTGGGATGCGGCTCAATCATCCAACGGGTCAAAATGCCCCGCAGGCGTGCGGGAGCATGCTCCAAAAGAATAAATGTCATGTTGTCAAGGTACTTTCATTTACTCGTCAGGCGGTGTTGGTGGTGCGTAGTTGACACCACCAGCCACCTGCGTGTGCTCGCTATTCCATAGGGCGGAGGCCCCAATGTCATCAATTGTTGCGTCCAAATGACGCACTTTATCGAGTGGAATATCAAGTAAGCGATGCATGTCAGGCACAATACGGGTCAAAATGCGTCGTTCGCGGAACGCATCTCGACAGGCTCGGCGTACACGTGTATCGAGCTTTGTATCACCATCCTTGACCGCTTGAAAGGCAATTGGGATGGTAATCTCAGATTTGTACAAATCAGCAATATCCCATACAAACGATAACAAATGCCCGGTGTGAATGAAGCCCAGCCCTGTACTCATCCCAATGGCAGTAATCGCAGCATGACAAATGCCGTACAAACACATATTCGCCACATTCAGCGCCTTGTTGAGTGGGTCACCAGCATTCCAGTCATTGGGGTCATAACTCCGGCCATACCACTTGACGCCATAGGTATTACTCGCTTCCGCATACGACTGACGCACTCTGACCCCTTCACGTCCACGTAATTGCTCAAGACTTTGACCTTCGATTTCTGCATCTTCACCATAGCGCATCGCATACATGCGCCGTGCCACCAATAGCCGTGTAGTCGGGTTCGCCCAAGCAGCTGCCTGCAGCTCTAGATTACGTGAAAAACGCGTCTCTCCCCCACCAGCCGCATAGACACGCACAGCAGATTCACCGCACCAAATCACCGAGCACCCGGTCTCTGCAATCATGTTGATTGCCCCATGTGTGACCGAAGTCCCCGGCCCCATCAACAAACAACTCAACTGGGCGACGGGAATCGATACTTCACGATCTTTGTCTGTCAACGCTACCGCATTATCATGACGCTCAAGTCGGCCATGCTCCACATACAAAAACGTCCAACTATCTGCAACTTTCGGTAGACTCTGTAATGTCTCGATGCGCTTCATGCCAGTGACACCGACAATAACCCAAACCCATATGCCTTAGCAGACCCAATTCCGTAGTGTAATGCGCGACGAAATGCATCAGCATCGACAACTACTAGTCGCCCTTCAAATCGCACTGCTGCATGCGCTAATTTCTTCACTACACCGGTTCTATGCTTTGTCCCATATAATTTTCCTTCATCAATCACGGTCACTGCATAGTGGTCAACCGCAAATGGATCGGCAAATACGGTAAAACCACACTGCTGTGCTTTACGCAACAACCAGGTAACCTGATCATCTCTATGCGTAATCGCAATCCGCTTACCATTCGTCTGCTGTTGTGTCGCGAGCTTCTTGGTGACATTCGCCCGCAGCCGAAAATTCAAGTGTTGGCCATTGACAATCTGCGCATACGCATCAGCCAGGTCATCACGCATACGAATTGGCGCACGGCAATAATCTGCAGGAAACACCGTGATGTTGGGCATCGATTCCGCTTGCACCACAACGACTGGCGCATCTTCTGCGCCTTCGATCCGGTACAATACACGATTTTCACTACGGTTATCAGCAGCAAACATGCTCATAATACGGGTATGCAAGCGCTGTGTATCTGCAATATCGGTGCGCACTTCACGCGAACGGATATTTAATGGAATAACGGTCATTGTCAACATGACTACACCTCTTCCATGGGAAACGCATTTCGTGGATGCCATTCGTTTTTGGTATAACGGATCCCATATGCACGCTGTTGCGACGCAAACGATACGGGCACATCAGGCACCGATTTACCCTGTTGCATGCCACACTCGACCACCAAACGTACGTTGTCAGCGAGCGACTGTTGGGATGCGCCATCTGTGTATAGTGGAATCCGAAATAACGCCTCATACGCCGCCAGCGCCATCAATTCCGGGTACCCGATAGGTACTGTTGGCGCACACGAACGCCGACCAAGCGTCAATGGAAAAACCGGGGTCAACAACGCTTGTACGATGTCATGTGCCAAATCATCATCAGCATACTGCAATGCAACATGAAAGGCTGCATTGGTCAGATAGTAACGGTCCGATAATACCGGTTTGTGGCCACCATCTGACTTCATGACGCCATACTCTGCACCACGAAACGTCCCGCCACCTGTCACATGATAGTCACGCATCCGCCGACCTTCCTGGTCGACACGCACCACCATTTGGCACTGAGTCAGCCGGGCGAGCAAGGCATCATCGGTACGGGCCATCCCCAAAGCGGCCGCCACAATCCCGATGACACCACTTTTCGAGGGCTCCATCTGGGTATCACGTATCCCAAAACGCGATTGCACACCCCATGCTTGCAGTGGGCCGATCAGCCGCAGGACGACCGTATTCACGATGCCCCCCCAAAACACGTGCGCAACGTCGTCGCAATGAGTTCTTCTAGCGTAGCAACAGCAGCGCCATCGGCTTGAATATGGGCTAACTCACCCACCTCTGCCCCCACCACCAGTGTTTGCACTTTGCGAATCCGCGAGCTCCCATACGCTTGGGTAATGGCACCAAAATGTTGATCCAATTTCACAATAGCGTGTTCTACCAAGTCATGTTTGGCAGTGGCCGTAACCGGTCTGAGAAAAGCATTTGTCAACGCTACCGGAGCATCTTCGCGTACGACAGTCATCACCAGACTCGGCAAATTGTGTGCGGCAAAGGTGTTTTGCTTCCCTGATGGCAGTGATTTGACTGCCACTTCAATAAACGCGGCAAGGGCCGCTTGAGCCGCAGCCACCACATTATCAGTGGCAGTGCCCCCATCGCTCATATTGCGCAAGTACGCATCCACATCAATCACCAAATAACGATAAAATGTCGCAGACCCAAACTGCACGGTGCCCATCATACCAGCCCCAGTATCCTGCTTGAGATCATCGACCGCAGTGAAAAAATCGAATTCACTCGATACTTTATTCACCGAAATCGCATGGGCCACTTGACAGGCGGCATCTACGTTCCACGTTGGTTCGTCAGCAACCATTCTGCCAAACAAGGCGATTTCTGGTGTAGCAGCAGCATCTCGCATAATTTCATTTAATTGTTTTGTTAATTCTTTAGGCAATTTGCTCTCGCCTGATTTGCTTTTCTTCTTCCCCTCACTGACTGCTTCACTAGACAGGAGCACAGACCAGTGTTCTGCGATGACCTCTGCAAATTTCACGGCACTGCGTTCAGGCAGAAACAACAAATATTGCGTTTGTTGCTTCACAGAATCGTATGCTATCTTCACCGATGCCAATGCATTAGTAATCGCCTGAGTCCGATCACTTTCTTCTGCATCCACACGTTGCTGGAGATGCTTGTCAATCGCAGCTACCAACTGCAACGTCCGTACTGCTTTGTCCAACCCCATATCTGCGGGCAACACCAGTTGCTCACGCATCGCACGTTTCATGGATTGGCTCGACAAACGCGCACGGCGCACCCCGCCGAATTCAGCATCCTTAGGCGCACCCGTATCGTCGCGATTCAAATTCGATGGTGCCACGTTCTGAATCATGTGCAATTCGATTTTCATCTGGTTACTCACTTTCTTGTTCGATCAAGTTATCGTCATGTATGCGATTATCGCCCCAAAAATCCCGCGCCCAACGGAGTTGCACCCAGCGTTTTGGGGCATCCCACTGCAACATATCCCGCAACAATAAGTTGTAATCAACACCGACCCCACGGCTCTGACACAGCTGAATCGCATGCCGCAAGTGAACCACCACCTGGTCACGATCTGCGTCAAGCAACGCCACAAATCGTTTTTCGATGCTACCTTCACTATGAGACATATCGCGTACTCGGCGTAATGCGGTCGCAAGACTCTGGCCTGCCACTTCATCCGCATGTGTCGCAAATAGCCCGGCCACCACGATGTACATCGCCTCATCATGACTGTCACTCGCTGGCACATAGGGCAATACTTCACGCAATACCTCGGCACTCATAGGCATGCTCAAGCCCCGCCGGATGGCTGCCAATGCCGCACGATTGTTGTGTGTGCGTAACGCACGGAGCTGGACAATCAATGCGAACTCACGTGTCTGATGTGTCATTGCGTTCCTCCTTTCTAATCAATCCGTGATAATGCAACTGCCCCTCTAGACGTCCTCTGGCAATGCTATAGGCGCGCAAACTGTGGGCGTGGTGGGTCGCACTGGCAATTTCACCGAACACGTCACGTACGTATCGCACCAGAAATGCCTGCCATTCCGTAATAATGGGTTGAACTACGTCATCCATCACCTCCGTCAGATCTCGACCAATCAGCGCTTCTAGTCGTCGCAACACCCTACTGTGGTAGTGCACCTCCAAATTGCCCCAATATTTAACCTGCCACCCCCACGACGCCATCAAGCCGCGGATGTCTTCGCTTTTAATTTTGCGCTGACCTCCACGCGCCAGCATGGCTTCTGCAAGCGCATAACATGCCGTAGACAGACACAGATCACCCTTGTTGCACTGACCAAGCGCCTGGTCCACGTACTTACTCAGCTCTGAATCCACAAACACATTGGCCGAGACATCGAGGGTTTCTTGGCGCCATAATTCCATTTTGGCACGGTCACTCGCCACACCGATGATCTGTATGTGTGGAGACCAGCGATTGCCAAACAGATTTAATTCTTCAAGTTCGTGGAGGCACTGCGGCTGTTGAATCTGGAAATCCAAACCACGCGCGACAACCTGATTTAACAAGCACGGAATAATATCACGCCAAACCGCACGTTGAGCATCGATTTTAAGCAGTTGTTTGTTACCTTTAATAATCTTTTGAAACTGCATCGGATCACGAAAATCTGGCATGTCCAGCGCATACCCACCGCTCACAATCACCCATTTCACCATCCACTGCGCATCAATGTACGTCGGAATCAACAAGATACGTCGGCTTTGCCACGTCAATATGTCGACCCAGCCCCGCGCAACACGCTTTGTCTGTGTCGGCGGAGGCATCTCCCACGCCGGCACATCTGGCGCCCCCCCTGCCGGGACACCCAAGAGTGTCTGATTATCGTAGACTGGCATACTGAACACGAGCGTTTCAAACAAGTTCTGGCCACGGAGAAGCACGATTAACCCATTCAACAGTTGAGCGTGATGAGCAGGGTCTGCCGAATTGGTGATTCGTCCTCCAAATGCATAGGCTTGATGCTCTAACACATACAACACCGCCTCTGCGACCGGCATCGGGGTGGGGTCACGATCGTCAGAACGGTCAAAATGGGAGACTGCAGAATGGCGCAGAATCGTATGCGGGAATGGCTTCATTTTTTCATCATGCTGTAGCGCCGCAGTTTGATAAAAAGGAAATTCCGCATCAAACACATCAAAACGACGACGGTGTTGCAGCAAATACTCGTGTATTGTTTGCACCGGCACTGTACCGTTTTCAAGGCGTGCAGTTTTTGTATCGATACTCGCCCAAGACGCTGGGTCGGCACGATACCACACCGCCATCAGCAATCGGTATATCGTAGCTACTACCAGTGGCGAATCATGCCAAATTTCGCGAATCCGTGGCAATTCGTGCCAGATCTGCAACAACGATACCCGTGCAGACACTCCATCAACGTACACCACTGGAATCCACGGCTCATCAAGGAGCACAAATGTCGGATGTGGCAGGGGATTGGTCATACGTCCTCCTCGATCATCATTTTGGGCACATATAATCCTAATTCGTGGCTATAACACACACCCTCGACGTTGGTTTCGTGGTTGTGGTCCACAATCAGCACATAGACATCACGTAACCCGGCATGCCGTTGCCATGCTTTTGGCAACGCACATGTTTGGCGGATACGCCGAATCAGTGTCATAGCAGATACCTTTAGCATTGCGGGCATGTAATAATCTTTGAGTTGCTGGAGCGTCGGGGCCTGCGATACCTGTATTTCGGTCTCGCCAATCCACAAGCGGTCATCACGACGTTCGACA
>VFQT010001690.1_pt1 | contig 25496 bp, 26 predicted proteins | sample 3512381 | NCBI WGS metagenome assembly VFQT01 (sample SAMN10412376, study PRJNA504923) | tailings metagenome | isolation source: Relicate 2 Philex TSF3 active mining site | place: Philippines: Tuba, Benguet | collected 2017-08-29
CGAACTCGTCAGCCCAGACGCAACGTCTCGAGTGGCTCGAGTCGCGCGGCGCGAACGGCGGGATACGAGCCGGCCAGAACCGAGATCACCACCGCCAGGGCGACACCGGCCGGGGCCAACCAGCCGGCCATCACGAAGACCCAACCGGCCGCCGAGACGCCGACGAAGATCGCCAGCATCCCCAACAGCACGCCGAGGATTCCCCCGACGATTCCGACGGCGACGGCCTCGAGCAGGAATTGCAGAGCGATGATTCGGCGGGTGTGGCCGAGGGCCCGGCGGATACCGATCTCGGCCGAGCGTTGGATCACCGAGATCGACATCACGTTGGCGATACCGAGGCCACCCACGACGATGGCGAGCAGACCCATCGAGACGACGATCAGTTGCAGTTGACGGTCACTCTGCGCGGCGAGTTCGAGTGCTTCGCTCTTGATGTCGGCGGCGATCTCGTCGGGACCACCGAGTCCGATCGCCACGCCGAGTGCCTGGGCCGTGAGGTCTTCTTGTCCTTCCTCGCAACGAACGTAGAGCTTGTTGGGTTCGAGTTCGTCGTCGAGGAAGTCGTCTCCGGCGGTCCGGTACGGAATGAAGACTGCGTTGTCGAAGCCGGGTTCGAGCGGAACGCGTTCGAGGACTCCGACGACGGCGTACGCGAATCCGTCGAGTTCGATGGTGCGATTCTCTCCCGGTAGGTACGAGAACTCCTGAGCGAGAGATTGACCGATGACGGCGACACGGGCTCCGGTCGACTCGTCGAATGCATCGAGCCAACGTCCGGCGACCAGGTCGACTTCGAGCACGTCGGGAAGAACGTCGTCGGCTGCGAGCACCGGCACGGGAACGGTCTCGAACTCCTCTCGGGCCTCGGTGTACGGAGTGACGAGGACGTTCGACAACTGTCGGACCGATGCGACGCTCTCGACGGTGGTCACCGTGAGTGCTCGTTCGATCGCGTCCTCGGGAAGCAACGGAGTCTCCTGTCCGAAGGAACTGGAGGCCGAGATCTCCACGAGGTTGGTGCCGAGCTCGGCGACCTTGGCTTTCAGGTCGCCCTTGGCGGAGTCGGTGAGACCGACCGCGGCGATGATCGCGGCCACACCGATCATCGGGCCGAGTAGCAACAGAACCGTGCGCATCTTTCGGGCCGCCAAGCCGGACAGCGACACGCGAAGGAGATCTCGGAAGGTGCTCACGGGGCGGTCGCCTCGTCGCTCACGACGCGCCCGTCGCGCATGGAGATCTTGCGCGCGGCCGAATCGGCGATCCCGTTGTCGTGGGTGACGATCACGATCGCTCGTTCCGGACCTCGAAGACCACTGAGGATCTCCATGACGTTGGCGGCGTTCTTGCTGTCGAGCGCACCGGTCGGCTCGTCGGCCAGAAGAATCTTGGGTTCGGTGACCAGGGAACGAGCCAGCGCCACTCGCTGCTGTTCTCCACCCGACAATTGCACGGGACGATGATCGTGCCGGTGCGCGAGCCCCACGCGTGCCAACGACTCGAGGGCTCGCTCACGACGTTCAGCTGGGCGCACCCCACGGTAGAGAAGAGCGGTTTCGACGTTGCCGAGCGCATCGAGATGCGGGATCAGGTGGAACTGTTGGAACACGAATCCGATGCTGCGGCCGCGCACGCGTGTGCGGGCCGTATCGGCCAGTGCAGTGACGTCCTCGCCGTCGACGACGATCCGTCCGCTGCTCGGGGCATCGAGGCATCCGAGCAGACCGAGAAGCGTCGACTTTCCCGAGCCCGAGGGTCCGACGATCGACACGAAATCACCCGGCCAGATGGACAGCGACACGGAATCGAGGGCACGAACTTCGGTGTCCCCCGATCCGTACACTCGGGAGACCTCGGCCAGTTCCATGAACGGCGTGATGTCGACGGGCGACGTCACGGCGACGCGACGCGCCCTTCGGTCTCGATGTCGACGACGACGAGTTCGTCACCCGTCAGTCCCGTCACCACCTCGACCCATTCCCGATCGACGAGGCCGATGGTCACCGAGACCCGGGTGATGGTTCCTTCGTCGTTGACGACGCGGACCACGTCTCCGTCGGCGGTTCGGAGCACGGCGGCCACCGGCACCGCGAGAACGTCGACCACCTCGGCGAGCACGACGTCGACACTGACCGAAGCGCCGTCGACGGCGTCGTAGTCGCCTTCGACGGCCACCTCCCCTTCGAATCGCTCTTCGCCGTTGGGCCCGAGCGTGGCGGACTCGTCGAGCGACGAGATGACCCCGTCGAGGATCTGATCTCCGACGGTGAGATCGACCGAGACCTGTTGACCCACTTCGAGTTCGGCTCGTTCGGCGGCTCCGACCGTGAGAGCGATCGTGAAGGCAGGTTCGGCCAATTCGAACAGATCGGAACCGCGAGTCACGAGGTCACCGACTTCGACGGCCACGGGACCGACTCGTACGGGCCACGATGCCACGACCATGTCGGACGGTTGGAGGATGACGTCGTCGTCGAGTGTGTCGATCGTGATGGAGACGCTCGACGAACCGGCGCGCATCACGACGGTTCCCGTCACGACACGGAAGTCGACACCCGGCGTGGCGGTACCGGAGATCTGATAGTTGATCGACGTGTTCTCCGGTACGGGCTCATCGGCGACGATACGGAACGATCCGGTGGATCCCTCGGCGATCTGTCCACCTCCCGTCACGGTCATCTCGGGTGTTTCGCCACTGCGAATCTCGATCGTGGCCTCGGCCGGAAGGCCCGTCACGTACGTGGATCGAGCCTCACCGGTGTCGCGTGGGAGAACTCGCACGGTGATGGTCTCGGTCGATTCGGCGTTCCCGTCGTCACGAATACGGACGCTGACATCGGTGGACATCGTGCCCGCACGTATCACGAACTGGTCGTCGGTCGGGGTGACGAAATCGAACTCGGGCGTCGCCGTTCCGGCGAATTCCACGAGTACGGGCAGATCTCGATCGGATTCGGCCGAGGCACGCAACGTGAAGGTGGCGATCCCCCCTTCGTCGACCTCGGTCGCGACGGTGGTGATGTTCACCGCACGGGTGATCCCGGCGTCGGAGTCCTCGATCACGACTCGGGCTCTGTTGCGGGAACCGATCTGGTAGAGCCCGACCGACGACGGAGCGACCGACACCACGACGTCTTCATCGGATTCGAGAGTCGAGTCGACGAGTGTTCGGAGATCGAAAGAAACCGAGGTCGTGCCCGACTTCATGACGACCGACCGAGGAACGGTTTCCAAATCGAATCCCTCCTCGGCCGACCCCGAAACGGACAAGTCCACGGTCAGATCAGTGGTGGACGAGGTGTCGGACGTCAAAGTGATCGTGGTCGACCGACCCTCTTTCAGTGATTCGCTGGACGCTGCGACTGAGATCTTCGGCCCCGATCCGCGGAATCCGACCGCCTCGCCCCGACCGGTGGGCACCGATGGGGTGATGGTGAACGCTGCGGCATTGGCGCGACCGACCGTGTAACCCGCCGAATTCGGCACGAGCGTGAGAGTCACCGTCTCGTCGGTTTCGGCGGCGGCCGACGCATAGCCACGATCGATCTGCCAGGAAGCCAGAGCGTCTCGGGTCTCCTCGGTGAAGAGGGTGTCGGGTCGTTCGATGCCGTAACCCGCCGCGACGAGAACGTCCTCGAGCTGGCGTACGTCGGGTCCTTCACTGCCCACCGTGAGAGTTCTGTAGAACGGGGTGGTCCCCTCGATGGCGACCGACATGCGTCCGTCGACTGCGACCAGGTCGTCACCAGCGACGATGGTCGAACCTTCTTCGACCAGAACGTCGGACACCCGCCCGTCGACGCTCGACGAGACCGTGTACACGTCGTCACGACGTACTTCGCCGGTCACCGTCAAGATGTCCGACAGAGTGCGGCGCTCGACAGCGCGGGGCGTGATGACGAGACCGGTCGTCTCCGAGTCGCCACCGAGGCCGCGACCGATCAGCAGTGCCACGGCGACGAGGGCAACGACGACCAGAACGGTCAGCGCTCGGCCACGGGGAATTTTGGCAAGTTTCATCGGTGTCTCCGCGTCGTGTCAGTCGTTCTGCTCGATGGCATCGTTGATTCCGGTTTCGGACAGACATTGATCGAGATCACGCTGGTCGAGCGTTCCGTCCGGACTCTCGAATCGAGTCGGGTTGATGAGACCCTTTTCGTCGACGCGGGTTTCGACCGTCCATCCCCGCTTCTTCAGACACTCCGACAGCAGCTTGAACGCCTCGTTTCGCTCCTCGACTTGCTCCGGGGTGAGTTCGTCACGAGCCTGCGATGTCTCTCGCAACGCTTCGAGAATCTTGCTGCGAGCCGCACAGGTCTGAATCAGCTCTGCGTAAGCAGGGTCCTGGTAAGCCGGATTCTGAGGATCCTGGAGATTGCCCCGAATGGTCTCTCCGGCGTCCTCGATGCAGCTCTTGAACTTGGCGTAGGCATCGAAAAGTTTCAGTTCGGCAGGACGGTCGTCCTGATTGAGTGGGATGGTGGTGTCCGAGGATCCGGTGCCTTCATCACTGTTCGGACCGCTCGAGTCGTCGTCCCCCTCCGAATCGAGAGCCGGTGCTGCCGTGGTCGCCGAGGGGTCGTAGGTCGGAATCGTGGCCTTGATGGCCGCGACCTCGGCCGGGGTGAGAACGGACAGATCGTCGAGATTTCGAACGACCACCCGAGTGTCACCAGCCCCGGCGCAAGCGGCAACGACGGCCAGGACGCCGACGAGGATCGAGACGGGCACCCGGTCCATTCCGAATGCCTAGTCGTTGGTGGGGTGATCGAGCGAACCGTGGGGCCAGCCGGGATCGCTCGGCCAGTTCGGTTGCAGAAGATGCCATTGCTCGGGTGCTCGACGGATGAGAGCGCCCAACTCGTCGGCGAGGTCTTGAGTGATTCGTCGGACGTCGGCTCGAAGTGACGTCGAGGAACGACGGGTGTCGAGCGAGGGCCGCACGACGGCGTGATGACCGTTTCCGCGGCCATGGAAGTACACGGCGGTCGGGAGGAGCGGCGCGCCGGTTCGAACGGCGAGAGTCGCCGGACCGGCGGGAAGAAGAGTCTTCTCCCCCATGAATTCCACAGCCACGCTCGCACCGGAGATGAATCGATCAGAGAGCAGACACACGATCTCGTTGCGCCGCAGTGCTCCGAGCACTTCAGCGCCGGCATCGGGTCCGAGCGCCACGACGCTCATGCCGAATTGCTGACGGAGATCCACGAACCAACGGAACAATTCCGGAGGTTCGAGCGGTTCGACGACCACCGTCATCGGGAGGCCTTGGTCGGTGATCCATCGACCTGCCCATTCCCATCCCCCGAGGTGGGGCAAGGCGACGAGAGCACCCCGTCCGCCGTCGAGAGCTCCGAGGACATGCTCGAATCCATCGATCGTGAAAGATCCAGCGACTTCCTCACGGGATGTCGAGGGCAGCCGAAAACTCTCCAGGTAGTAACGCGCGTAATTGTCGAACACTTCCGATGAGAGTTGGCGCCGTCGGGCTTTGGTTGCCTGAGGGACCGCGCGAGCCATGTGTCGGTCGGCCATACGGCGCTTGTCGACGCTCACCAAACCAGCTGGAGTTCCGATCCCGTTGGCGACGAGGTCCGTCAGTGCCGACGGCACCAGTCGTGACAGGACGGCGCCGGCGCGGTAGCCGGCGACGGTCAGGCCGCCGGCGGATCGTCGCCTGGAGTCAGTCACCGTGTCCGGCGACGTTCACGCATGAAGTGCTCCCGACGGCTCTGACGCGCGACCCGTCGAGACTGTCGCCGGGTGCGGCGGAGTTCGATGCGAGCGGCGGTGACCGGAGCGACGGCGGCCTGTCGCCACACCTTGACGAACCGTTGAACCGCCGTGGCCGTCACGAGCACCAGCATGACCCACATCATCGGAACGAGGATGACCGGGAACAACAGACCGAGGCAGAGCAGGATGATGCGCTCGGCTCGTTCCATGAGGCCGCCCTTGGCCGACAGGCCGAGCGACTCGGCCTTGGCACGCTCGTACGAGATGACACCGCTCATGAGGGCGACGGCCATCGGAAGGAGTGCGAGGTGCGGTGACTCTTCGCTCGCGAAGTGCCACGCGACGCCGCCGAAGAGCAGCGCATCGGTCACTCGATCGATCACCGAATCGAAGAACGCTCCCCGCTGGCTCGAGGTGTTGGAAGCCTTGGCGAGAGCGCCGTCCAAGAGGTCGGGAAGGGCCGCCATGATCACGAGCAGCAGACCGAGGGCGTGCCATCCGAGTCCGATCGCCACCGCGGCGCCGAGAGCCACGACGAGACCGACCACGGTCAGATGGTCAGGGGTCAATCTGGTGCGACGCAGACGGTCGCCGATCGGCTTGACGGCCTTTTCCACGGGGGCACGAAGATGGCCGTCGAACATGATGACAGTCTAGGAACATTCGACGACCCGGTGTGGGGCATCGGGCTGTGGTCAGGGTGACAGCGTGGCCCAGTCCTCGTCACACGGTTGAACGAGAACTTGAACGATGCGGCCGTCGACGGCATCGACGAGAACGAGGCCCCGTTGTCGCGGTGGATCCTCGTCCGAGTAACACAGAACTCGCCAGGTGGGACGGCTCCTCACGCCACGCCACACCTGTTGCGCCGACGCGTGACCGATGGCGAATCCCACGGCCTCCCCCGAGCGGGTCAGTGCGTCGTGTTCGTCCACTCTCATCTTCCAGCCCGACGTGATGCTGACCAGTCCGACGACGACGAGGACGACACCTCCGGACATCAGACCGCTGTTCAGGAGGATGGCGTCGGATCCCATCAGCGCCGACACGACGACGACCGCGACTCCCGAGGCCGCGTAGATCGCTCCCGGTACCCGCCGGCGACTGTTGTCCGGGAAGGGATGCGGGCGAACGACATCCACCGCATTGAGATCTTCGGGAAGGACGTCGGTGTGGATGTCTCGTTCGTCGGCCACGAGTTCAGACTACGTGGCCGACACGATTCGCCAGCGAGTGCGCAAACGATCAGCCGTCACATCGAGGGCCTCGGGAAGTGTCCGGGTCGCGGCCGTAGCAGCCAGGAAGTTCCCTTCGCCGAGCCAGCGAGGAACGACATGGACGTGCAGATGTCCAGGGACGGACCCCCCGGCGGCCCGTCCGATGTTGAGACCGACGTTGACACCCTGTGGGGCGTATTCGGCTCGCACGACCTCGACCGCCGTCGATGCCGTTCTCCACAGTTCGTCGTGTTCATCGGGAGAGAGGGCGGACACATCGCCGACCTCTCGATAGGGAATCACCATGGAATGGCCGACCGAGTACGGGTGAAGGTTGAGAAGCACGAACACCGTTCGGCCGCGGTGAACGATCAGGGTTCGTTCGTCGGGAAGGCCGGACTCCAGGATCTCGACGAACACGCTCCGGCTGGAAACCGGTGAGCCGCCGTCGGTTGCATCGAGTTGTTCGAGGTAACGGTGACGCCAACCGGCCCAGAGTCGCAGGTCGGTGGCCTCGGACACGGCGGGACCTCAGAGCGCCGCGGCGCCCAGTGCGACGTCGTCGAGCACCCGTCGCGTGAAGTCGACGAGGGGGACGTCGCGTTCGACGTCGGCTCCACGCGGATTCACTCCGACGGTTCGATTCGCCACGTCGTCGTCGCCGACGACGAGAACGTAGGGAATCTTCTCCAACTTGGCGGTCCGAATTCGCTTACCGAGTGGATCGCTGGCCTCGATCAGGTCGACGCGCACGCCCTGATCCGAGAGGCTCGCGACGACCTCACGGGCGTAGGCGGCATGGGACTCGGCGACGGGGAGCACGCGTACTTGAAGTGGAGCGAGCCAGGTCGGAAATGCACCGGCGTAGTGCTCGACGAGAACTCCGAAGAATCTCTCGATGGAACCGAACAAGGCTCGGTGCAACATGATCGGCCGGCGTCGACTCCCATCGGATGCGACGTATTCGAGCTCGAATCGCTCGGGCAAGTTGAAGTCGCACTGAATGGTGGAGAGCTGCCAAGTGCGACCGATCGCGTCTCGGACGTGGATGTCGATCTTGGGGCCGTAGAACGCTGCGTCGCCCTCTTTCACCGAGTAGTCGACGCCGTGACGTTCGAGTGCGGCGGCCAGTGCGGCCGTCGCTTCGTCCCAGATCTCGTCGGAACCCACATATTTGAGCGGGTCCTTGGTGGACAAGTGGAACGAGAAATCGTCGAAACCGAAGGCGCGAAGCACGCTCATCACGAAGTCGAGCAAGGAGATGATCTCGTCCTGGAGTTGTTCCCGGGTGCAATAGATGTGACTGTCGTCCTGGGTGAATCCACGGATGCGAAGAAGTCCGTGCAGCGTTCCGGCTCGTTCGTATCGATAGACGGTGCCCAGTTCGAACAGGCGCATCGGCAGTTCGCGGTAGCTACGACCCCGACTACCGAAGATCAGACAGTGCATCGGGCAGTTCATGGGCTTCGGGTAGTACGTGCCGTTGTCCATCTCCATGGGCGGGTACATGCCGTCGGCGTAGAAATCGAGGTGGCCCGACGTCTGGAACAAGGTGGCGTTCGACAGATGCGGGGTGAACACGAACTGATACCCGCCCGACTGGTGGCGTGATCGGCTGTAGTCCTCCATGAGTTTGCGAACGATGGCGCCCTTCGGGTGCCAGACCGCGAGACCGCCGCCCAGTTGCGACGGGAACGACAGCAGATCGAGTTCGACGGCGAGACGACGATGGTCACGGCGTTCGGCCTCGGCGAGACGGTGCAGGTGCTCCTCCAGCGCTGTCTTGCTCTCCCAAGCGGTGCCGTAGATCCGCTGAAGAGTCGCGCCCTTCTCGTCGCCGCGCCAGTACGCGGCCGACACCTTCTGGAGTCGGAAGTGACCGAGACGTCCGGTACTCGGAACATGAGGACCGAGACAGAGGTCGACGAAGGAATCGGTGTTGCGATACACGCTGACGGTGTCGCCAGCGCCCACTTCACCGGAATCGGCCCCGTCGGCCCCACCCGATCGAACGCGCTCGATGATCTCGCACTTGTAGGGCTGGTCGGCGAACAGTCGCAGGGCGTCGTCGGCCGTGACGGTCGAACGGACGAACGGTTGATCTGCGCGCACGATCTCACGCATACGGTCCTCGACCCGCGTCAGATCGTCCTCGGTGAAGGCTCGCCCACCGAGATCGAAGTCGTAATAGAACCCGTTCTCGATCGCGGGTCCGATGGTGTACTTGGCACCGGGAAAGAGATCGAGAACCGCTTGGGCCATCACGTGGGCGGTCGAGTGCCGTAACACGTGCCGACCCTCGTCGGAATCGGCCGTGACGATTCGAACGACGTCTCCATCCTTCAACGACGAGGTCAGGTCGGTGAGCGAGTCGTTGACCGCTGCGGCCACTGCGTTCTTGGCCAAACCGCGTGAGATCGAGGATGCGAGATCGGCCACCGACGAGCCCTCTTCGAGCTCACGTCGGGAACCATCGGGAAGAACGACCGAAACCAGTGTCACGAAGGAGGCAGTGTACGGTCAGCGACCCGACGACACCGGACCATTTCGAAGTTCGTCGACCGACGACGACTGTTCCGACGCCACCGGATCCGCACCGATCGTGGCGACCTGCGCGGCTCCGTCGGTCGACTTGCCCGCATAGACGTTCTTGTAGACCTGGCCCGTCATCTCCCGAATCTCGAACATGACCTCGTCGGTCATCGATCGCCAGCCACGATGTTGCTCGGCTTCGGGGGTTCCGGCCGGAACATGTCGCTCCGGACGAACGGGGCGGCCGATCGTGATCGAGCACGAATGGAAAAGTTTGGGAAGTTTCGCGTCCGGCGGCTGGATGCGATCGGTTCCGACGATGCCGACCGGAAAGATCGGGCAACCGAGATCGACGGCGAGGCGGGCGGCGCCGGTTCGACCCTTGTACAGACATCCGTCACGGCTTCGCGTTCCTTCGGGAAAGATTCCGAACAATTCGCCTCGCTCGAGGACGGATCGTGCCGCGTCGAGCGCACCTTGACTCTTGTCTCCTCCACTGCGGTCGATCGGAATCATGCCGAGCATCGGGAAGAGGAACTTCGTCTTCCACGAATCCATGTACTCCGCCTTGCCGACGAAGGAGATGTTGCGCGGAGCGATCATCATGAGAAAGGCCGAATCGAGGAAGCTGATGTGGTTCGGGCAGAGAATGGCCGGACCGTCGGACGGAAGACGGTCGAGTCCTTGGACGTCGATCGTCCAGAGGCGACGGCCCACGGGAGCGACGATTCGACGCGCTCGACTCTGCAATTTTCCGGCACCTTGCGCTCGAACGCCCACGACACCTCCCCTCGATGGGCGAACGATACCCAACGTGCGTGACGGCTGACAGGGGGTATGACGAACGTGACATCGACTGTTCACGCGGCCGTCATCGACGGCATTTAGTGCAAAACGACACCGAGCAGAGATGCCGCGGATCGCACGTCATGCCCCGACGATGCCGCCTCGTCGATGATGGCGATCGCGCCGGGGGTGTCGAGGTCGTCGTCGAGACGCCCACGCACCGCCTCGAGCACACCTGGATCATCGGCCCCCGATGTCGACGCGGACCAACGAGACAGCCGTTCGTCGGCCCGCGGCATCAGCGAGTCGTTCCACTCCCACTCGAATCGATAGTGATGTGCGTGAACGGCGAGGCGGATCGCCCGCGGATCCCAGTCGCGACGCAACGCATCGACGAAGACCAGGTTGCCCAAGCTCTTCGACATCTTCGCACCGTCCATGAACACCATCGCCACGTGCATCCAATGACGCACGAACGGAACTCCGGTGGCGGCCTCGCTTTGGGCCCGTTCACATTCGTGATGCGGGAAGATCAGATCGCTGCCCCCTCCGTGCAGGTCGATCGTCTCCCCCAACTCTCGAAGCGCCAGTGCACTGCATTCGATGTGCCAACCCGGACGACCCGGACCCCACATCGCCTCCCAGGCCGGCTCGTCGGGCGCCGATGGTTGCCAGAGCACGAAATCGAGCGGGTCGCGCTTGTGCGGGTCGTCGACGGCCCCGCCGCGTTGCCGGGCCAAGTCGATCATCTGCTCGCGTGAGTAGTGACTGACCGACCCGAAGCTCGGAAACTTCGACACGTCGAAGTAGACCGACCCACCGGCCTCGTAGGCAAAACCCCGTTCGAGAACCATGCCGATGAATCCGCGAATGTCGGGAATCGCCGATGAGGCTCGGGGAGACGAATGGACCGGAAGCGCATCGAGAGCTGCCATGTCCCGCTCGAAGCGCGCCTCTTCACCGGCGGCCAGATCGAGATAGTGAACGCCGAGTTCGCGGGCCTTGGCGAAGAGTGGATCGTCGACGTCGGTCACGTTGCGAACGCATCGAACTTCGTGCCCGAGGTCGATCAAACGCCGTTGCAGAACGTCGTAGGCGAGGAAGGTCGCCGCGTGTCCGAGGTGAGTGGCGTCATAGGGAGTGATGCCGCAGGTGTACATGAGTACCCGAGGGCCTGGTTCGAAAGGAACCACGCCCTGGCGCGCGGTGTCGTACAACCGCATGTTCACGCGCCGGGAGTCTCCACGGGAACGGTCGGAGTCCGAATGCCGGTCAACTTCGGAGCGACGCGAGTCTTGTAACGGACGTTGAGCTGCAGAAGAACTGCCGTGAAGGCTTCGATGGCGGTGGCATTCGACAATTCACCGGCATCGAGGGGACGGCAGCCCGGAATCTTCGACACGATCGCCGCGACGGTCGTCAAGGCATCGGCATCATCGCCGCAGATGAGAACGTCCGAGTCGATCGGATCGCCGAGGTGTCCGAGTTCTTTGGCCGGAAGATGATGGAAGGCCGCCACGACCCGACACTCGGGCACGGCTGCTTGAACATGGGCCGCGACACTGCCGCGAGGGGGAAGTAACGGTTGGAACTCCCCTCCGACTCGCACGAGCGCATTGGCCATGCTGATGACGATCTTGCCGCGCAGAGCCGCGGCATTTTCCTGGGCGGTGGTGGCCGCGGAGTCCCACGGAGTGGCGATCACGATCACGTCGCAGTCGGCAGCGGCGGCGTTGTCACCGCAGTCGAGCATTCCCGACAACTGTGGAAATTTGCCGATCTGCTCGTCGCGGGCCTCCATGGCCTTGTATCGCGATCGTGAGCCGATGACCACGGGGTAACCGATGGACGCGAGACGAGCGGCGAGGGCCGTGCCAGCCGGGCCGGTGCCGCCGATGATTCCGATGCGCATTCCCCCAGCCTGGCACAGTGCTTCTCGCTCCGGGCAGTCCGATACGACCCTGGGATCACCAACGGCGACTAGGTTCGCCTCGTGGGATTGCTCGACGGGAAGAAGATCGTGGTGACCGGCGTGTTGACGGATGCCTCGTTGGCGTTCGCCATCGCACGGACGGTCGTGGCCGAGGGTGCCGAGGTCGTCCTGACCGGAGCAGGTCGCGGCCTGTCGCTGACGACGCGAACGGCCCGGAAGTTGGCCGCGGACGTTCCGGTTTTCGAGTTCGACGCCACGGTGTCCGAGCACGGACCTGCACTGTGCGAGGCAGTCTCGCGCCGTTGGGATCGAGTGGACGGGGTGGTTCACAGCATCGGCTTCGCCCCCGAGCCGTGCTTGGGCGACGACTTCATGTCGGCACAATGGGACGACGTGGCGACGGCGATACGTATCAGCGCCTACTCCTACAAGTTCCTGGCCGAAGCCTTGCTCCCCTTGCTGGGGCCCGGCTCGTCGATCGTCGGTCTCGACTTCGACAACACCGTGGCGTGGCCGGCCTACAACTGGATGGGAGTGGCCAAGTCGTCACTCGAGAGCATCAACCGCTACTTGGCTCGGCAACTCGGAGAGCGCGGCATTCGCTGCAATCTGATCGCCGCCGGACCGGTTCGAACCATGGCCGCCAAGTCGATCCCGGGATTCAAGACCTTCGAGGACGTGTGGGACACACGTGCTCCGCTCGGCTGGGACGTGAACGACCCGGAGCCAGTCGCCAAGACGTGCGCCGCCCTTCTGTCCGACTGGTTCCCCGCCACGACGGGATCGATGATCCATGTCGACGGCGGCTATCACTCCACGGGAGCCTGACGCCCGCGCGATCAGGCGGACTGCAGGATGTGCACTCCGCAGGCCGAGCCGAGACCGATCACATGGGCCAAGCCGACCTTGGCTCCGGCGATCTGACGGTCGCCGGCCTCTCCGCGCAAGTGATGGCAGATCTCCCAGATGTTGGCGATACCGGTCGCCGAGATCGGGTGACCTTTCGACTGCAGGCCACCCGACACGTTGACCGGAGTGGAACCATCCCGCCACGGTGCTCCCGACATGAAGAAGTCGACCGCGCCACCTTCGGGACACAGCATCAGGTTGTCGTAATGAACGAGTTCAGCAGTGGCGAAACAGTCGTGGAGCTCGACGAGATCGAGATCCTCCGGACCCACGCCAGCCTGTTCATAGGCGATCTTGGCCGCATTACGCGTCAGGGTGTTGACGTCGGGGAGGATCTGGCACGCCTCTTGGTACGGATCGGTGGTGAGGACCGATGCCGACACCTTGATGGCGCGACGCTGCTGGTCGGGTGACAGGGTCTTCAAGACCTCACCACTCGTGACGACGGCGGCGGCAGCGCCGTCGCAGTTGGCCGAGCACATCGGCCGAGTGTTCGGGTAGGCGATCATCATGTCGCCCATGATTTCCTCGAGCGTGAAGCGCTTCTGGTAAGCCGCCATCGGGTTCAGAACCGAATGCGCGTGGTTCTTCTCCGAGATCCGGGCGAAGAGCTCGAACGACGCGCCGCCGTACTTGTGGCCGTACTCCATACCGACCTGGGCGAACGTGCCCGGCATGGTGTCGGTGCCGATACGGCCATCGGTCGGGGCGATGGCGCCGTAGCGGCCCTTCGGTTCCCACTTCTTGCCGTCCTTCTTCGACTGTCCGCCACCACCGAGCAGGCCGGCACCGGCCAACTTTTCGGCACCGACGGCCAGCCCCATGCGAACCTCTCCGGACTTCACGGCCATGATCGCCGTCCGCAGAGCCGTTGCTCCCGTGGCGCACGCGTTCGACACGTTGTACACGGGAATTCCGGTCTGGCCGATCTGCTTCTGGAGTTGCTGGCCGTACCCACCGGAACCCATGAGGTTTCCCGCGGCGAGGATGCCCATGTCACGCATGGACACTCCCCCGTCGGCGAGAGCTGCCATGGCGGCCTGAGCGCCCAGGTCGACGATGTCGAGATCGGTGTGCTTGCCGAACTTCGTCATCGAGATTCCGAGGATGTAGATGTCGTCCGAAGCCATGTTCGTCCTTTCGAGATGATCCGGTGAGTGCGAGGGTCAGGCGGGTTCGAAGCCGAAGCCGATGGCTTCGACGCCGTCGTCATCGGTTCCGAGCGAGTAGGTGGTGAGGCGAACCTTCATGCCGAGAGAGACCTTCTCCGGAGTCGGATCGGTGTTGATCACATTGGCACGAACACTGGTGCCTCCGCAGTCGATGATGGCGGCGACGAACGGGACCGGCACACCCGGCGCGGCCATGGCCACGATGGTGAAGGAGCGGACGGTTCCTTCGGTGGCGATGTCGACGTCACGGAAGGTCGTGGCAAAACACGATGCGCAGGCGTTGCGGCGGTCGAAGAAGCGAGCTCCGCACGAGGTGCACTCGTTGGCCACGAGGTGCGGGCTGGGATCGAGGTGCAAGTACGAGACGATGGGGACGACGGTCGTGGTGGTCATGGCACTCCTTTGGTCACACCATACGGGCGTTCGGGTCGTCATCGGAAACCGGCCGAGCGCACACGGGCTCGGTCACCAGTGGCCGATGTGAACGACGCTCTCCCGCGAGAGTCGCGGGCGTCGGGTGGGAGATCCGGTCGGCCGGTCATCGGGGGCGCGCTTCCCGATCAGAACCGCCCCGACGCACTCGGCCGTTCGTGGAACCCCCCACGTGTCGAGGGACGGTCGCGGGTCGCGAAAAACTCCGATGAACAGAGCTCCCGCGCCGTGGGATTCGGTGACGAGGAGAAGGTTCTGGGTCGCCATGCCGGCGTCGGTGAGCCAGTACGGAATCCGCCAGCCACCCTCGTCCTCGAGACCGTGTCCGACCTTGTCGGCCTCGGAGTATCGCTCGACGTACGCCTGGCGATCGGCCAGAACGAGCACGATGCACGACGCCGAGAGAACTCCGGGCTGCCGTTCGGCGAACCAATCGGCCGCACCCAACGCCTCGAGCGTTCCGGGCACATCGTCTCGCACGAGAAAGTGCACACCTTGGGCGAAACCGGCCGAGGGAGCGTGGCGAGCCAGGTCGCACCACTCGACCACCGAGGCCACGGGGATGCCCCCGGAGAATCGACGCGTCATGCGCCGACGACCGATCACCGACGCCAGTCGTGTCGCGTCGTTCACCGATTCCGAGGTCAGCTTCGACGTCCCAACTTGGCGAGATCTTCGGCCATGGTCCAGCCGTGAACGATCAGGACACCGCCGGCGGCGTCGGACACTTCGGCGAACAGCCCGCGAACATCGGTAGCGATCTTGTCGGGTTTGGCCGACTCGTGATCGAGGAATCCCGACCGACCTTTCTTGGCGACGACGAAGGTCTTCTCGTCGTAGTTGGCTTCGACCCCGAAACGTTTGGCGAGGCGACGACCCCATGCCCGTTCCTCGCCCACTGCGCGGTGCTCGGGCCGCGGAATCAATTCCGAGAGGCTCTTGAACGCCTCCAGGCCGTCGGGGGCGGCGAAGCGACTCCCGACCACCACATCCTCATCGGGAAAGGCCATCAAGGCGCGGTGGAACGCTTCGGCCATCAGACCGCGGAGGGCCTGATCGCGCTTGCCGGTGCGCTTGACACTCATCAGACCGAGCAGAACGCACGGAGTGCCACCGATCCGCTCCAGAGTCGAGAAGGTGAACCCGTGCAGTTTTCCGGCGTCGCGGGCGGTCGTCACGAGGACCCACTCTTCCTTGGCGGACGTCAATGCGCCGAGGTCGAAGGCTCCGCCCATGGAGGCCATTTCGTCGAGGTCGGCATCGGAGAGCGCCACGCAATCCCTCGTCTCAACATCGAACGCCATGGACTCGCCCTCCCTCCACTTCGGACGCGGCCGAACCGCAGGCCTCCATTCTGCCACTCGGTGTCGGTTCCCGGAAAACTGCACGGATCAGCGGGATGGGAGAACGACGTCGATGCCGAAGGCAACACGTAGATCGGGCACCACGCGATCGATCTGAACCGCGTATTCGCGGCCCAGTTCGAGGATCTTGTCAGGGCCGACGTGGAGGTACACCGGCGAGTCGCCCGGGTGACGGCGAAGAATCGTTCGAAGTTCGTCGATCCGATTGCGAGCGATCGTGTCGAGAGGAAGGTTGAGTCTGAGCTCGGGGGCGGAATCGGCCAGACGCAAGGGTTCGACATTCATCACGCTGAAAGACAATCGGTCCCCGTCGCTGTTGATCCGACCCTTGGCAAGGATCACCCCGTCCTCGCGCACCAGATGGCCCTGCGCCGCGGCAACTTTGCTGAACATCGTCGCTTCGATGGTCCCGTACAAGTCCTCGATGGTGAGGACGAGCATTTGGTCGCCCCGTCGAGTCGTCTTCTTCTCGAGTTTCGACACGACGCCGCCGAGAGTCTCGATCGACCCCGACGCGCGATCCTTGGCCTCGACCGTCGTCACGGTCGCTCGACGCGACAGCGTTCCCTCGTGGCCGAGCAATGGGTGATCGGTGATGTACAGGCCCATCAACTCCTTCTCGTACTTGATGAGAAGTTCACGGTCGAAGTCCCGATCGGGAATCTCGATGTCGACGGTGAATGCCGAGTCGGATCCCTCCAGGTCGTCGAAGAGACTCAGGACGCCTTGATCGGCTTCGTGCCGACGCGACACCGCATCGTCGATGATCGACTCGAAGACGGTGAGGAGGCCGAGACGCGCGTGCCCGAGCGAATCGAAGGCTCCAACCTTGATGAACGACTCGACGGTTCGCTTGTTCAGGCATTCCGTCGGGACGCGCATGCAGAATTCGTGGAAACTGGTGTACGGACCGTTGGCATCGCGTTCGTCGACGATTCGTTGACACAAAGCTGAACCGACTCCCTTGATCGCCGACAGTCCGAAGGTGACGGAGCGCTGATCGGGAATCGCATCGAAATCGACCCGCGAGACGTTGATGTCGGGAGCGAGGATCGTGATCTTCTGGCGACGGGCGTCGGAGAGATAGCCGGCCGCTTTGTCGAGATTGTCCTTGACCGAGGTGAGCAGGGCGGCGAAGAAATGGACCGGGTGGTTCGCCTTCAGGTAGGCGGTCTGGTACGTCACCAGGCCGTAACCGAAGGAATGCGACTTGTTGAATGCGTAGTCGGCGAAGTTCTCGATGATCCCGAAGAGGTACGTGCCGAGGTCGCTTCCGTAGCCCGTGCGCTCGCAACCCTCGACGAACTTCGATCGCTCCTTCTCCATGAGCTCGCGAACCTTCTTGCCGCAGGCCTTGCGCAAGTTGTCGGCCTCGGCGAGCGAGTATCCGGCGAATCGCTGAGCGACTCGCATGACACTCTCCTGGTAGATCATCAGACCGAAGGTGTCACCGAGGACCTCGGTCGCGTCAGGATGGAAGTAGTCGACGCTCTTTCGCCCGTTCTTTCGGTCGGCGTAGTCGTAGTGCATGTTGACGCTCATCGGGCCCGGTCGATAGAGCGCGATGACGGCGGACACGTCCTCGAACGAACTCGGGGTCATGGCCCGCAAGAGAGCCTGCATCTGTGGAGACTCCAACTGGAAGACTCCGGTGCTCTCGCCGCGACCGAGCAGCTCGAACACGGCCGGATCATCGAGAGGAACCGAATCGATGTCGAACTCGGGATGGCCACTTCGTCGAATCAACTCGACGGTGTCGGTGATGACGTCGAGGTTGCGAAGACCGAGGAAGTCCATCTTCAGCAGACCCAGATCTTCGACACCGTGCATTTCGTACTGAGTGGTGACGGGCGTGTCCTCGGGGGCCTTTCCTTGCTCGGGCTTGCGCTGGAGCGGAAGGTATTCGGTGAGCGGCTCTTTGGAGATGACGACGGCGGCGGCATGAATTCCTGTCGACCGCTTGAGCCCCTCGAGACCCTTGGCGACGTCGATGACCTGCTTGGCGACCGGATCGGATTCGTACATCTGTCGCAATTCACCGGCTGCCCGGTACCCGTCGATGTACTTCGGGTTCTCCTCGAGGCAGTACTTGAGCGGGGTGTCGCGTCCCATGACGAGCGGAGGCATGGCCTTGGCGAGGCGGTCCCCGACGGCGTACTCGTGGCCGAGGACGCGTGCCGCATCGCGAACGGCATTACGAGCCTTGATGGTGTTGAAGGTGATGATCTGGGCGACGTGATCCCGGCCGTACTTCTCCGAGACGTAGCGAATCATCTCGTCGCGATGACGCGAGTCGAAGTCCATGTCGATGTCGGGCATCGACACTCGGCTCGGATTGAGGAATCGTTCGAACAGCAGGTCGTAGCGAATGGGGTCGATCTCGGTGATCCGTAGGCAGTACGCGACGGCGCATCCGGCCGCTGAACCTCGGCCCGGACCGACTCGAATTCCACGCTCTTTCGCGTAGGCGATGAGATCCCACACGATGAGGAAGTAGGACGCGAATCCCATGTCGACGATCACCTTCAGCTCGTAGGCGAGGCGCTCGACGACCGATGGGGGCAGTGTGTCTCCCCAACGGAGCCGCGCTCCTTCCCACGTGAGGTGTTCGAGATACGCCGTGTCGTCGTCGAAACCGACCGGCACGGAGAAGTTGGGCAACTGAGGCTTGCCGAACTCGATGCTGAGCTCGGCTCGTTCGGCGATCCAGAGCGTGTTGTCGCATGCTTCGGGGACTTCGCGGAACAAGTGGCGCATCTCCACCGAACTCTTGAGATAGTGCTCGGTTCCGTCGAACTTGAATCGATGAGGATCCGACATCAACGATGCGGTCTGAACACAGAGCAGAGCGTCGTGGGCTTCGCTGTCGTGGCGGTGGACGTAGTGCGAATCGTTGGTGGCGATGACGGGTGCTCCGATGTCGCGCGCGATCTGCATCAATTGCGGATTCGTGCGGATCTGGCTGGCCAACCCGTGATCCTGTAGCTCGACGAAGAGATTGTCGCGCCCGAAGATCTCCTGGAGACGTGCGGCCTTGGCCCGGGCTCCGTCGTAGTCGTCCTTGAGGAGACTCTGCAGAACATGACCACCGAGGCAACCGGTGGTGGCGATCAGGCCATTGCTGTGCCGTTCGAGCAATTCCCAGTCCATCCGTGGCTGGTAGTAGTAGCCCTCCAGGAAGGCCAGACTGCTCAGCTTGATCAGATTGCGGTAACCCTCGTCGTTCTCGGCCAACAGCGTGAGGTGGTAGTACAACTTGCCCCCACCTTCGACGTCTCCACCCGAATCGTCGAGACGTCCGCGACGGGGCGGGCGCTCGAACCGACTCTCGCCGGCCATGTAGGCCTCGGTGCCGACGATCGGTTTGATTCCCTGGTCGCGGCATTCGCGGTAGAAATCGAGAACGCCATACATGTTCCCGTGGTCGGTCATTCCGAGCGCTGGCTGACCGTCAGCGACGGCCTTGGCGACCAATTCGTCGAGTTTCGCTGCACCGTCCAACATCGAGAATTCGGTGTGAACGTGGAGGTGAGTGAACGAATCGGCCACAGACGAGTGACAGTAGCAGCGGGGTGTCGCAGCGATTCGGAAGTGGAGCGACCCAGTCGAGTCAGAGGTAGGTGCCGGGCCGACGGTCGACGGTTCCGTCGGGAATCACGCCATCGGGGCCGGGCCCCAATCGTCGCATCTGCTCGAATTGTTGACGGGCGGCCATCTGCTGCGCGAACAGTGTGGCCTGAATTCCGTGGAAGAGTCCTTCGAGCCATCCGACCAACTGAGCCTTGGCGATCCGTAGCTCGGCCTCACTCGGGGCCTCCGAAGAGAACGGCAAAGCGAGCATGCGAAGTTCCTCTTGCAAATCGGGGGACAAGGCGTCGGACAATTCGACGATCGACCGCTCGTAGATCTCCGCGAGACGTTCGCGAGCCGCCTCGTCGAGATGTGTCCCTCGCACTTCCTCGAGAAGTTGCTTGACCATCGATCCGATTCGCATCACCTTGCCGGGTTCGGTCACGGCTTCTGTCAACTGGCTCGCGTCCGCAGACGTCGAATCCGGCGTCGCGGCGCCGATCACGGCGTCCGGACGGTGAACCGGCGGAGCGAATCCGTTCTCGGGAGTGGTCATACGATCATTCTGCCTGGTGCTCCACTTCCTGTCACACCGAGGTGGCGAGGAGAGGCACGTACATCTCGGCTGCGGTGAGAGACCCGTGACGACAGACGAGTGGAAAAGCGCCAGTGTCGTCGGGATCCTCGAAGGACGCCGATCCGTGCGGAACGAGCGCGACGTCCCCGAGTCGACGCACGAAGGATGGATCTCCGGGTGGACCCATCCAACCCTGATCGACGATGTCGGAGCGAGATCGGATCCACGCGATACCCGAGTATCGATCGAGTGATCGCATGAGATCGTCGGCACGGCCATCTCGTGCGTGCAACCAACGAAAACGCCCCTCTCCCGATTGATGGTCGACGAGCGACAGTGTCGAACGATCGAGTTCGACCAGATCGTCACCCGTGTGAACCTGACCGTGATCGGCGACGACGGCCAACGTTGTGCCCGTCGGAAGGGCGTCGAGAATGTCTCCGATGAGTCGATCGGTCGATCTCAACTCCGCTTCGTAGTGGCTTCCGAACCCTCGTTCGTGGGCGATCTTGTCGATGCCGTCGTAATACGCGTAGACGAAATCGTGACCGTCCTCGACGGCTTCGGAGATCTCGACCGGCAGTGAACTCGGTGAACGCCAGCCTCGGAAGATCTGATGACGGAGATGGGCGTCGGTGAATCCGGTGCCGGCATGCTCGGCTCTCGTCGACACCGGAACGCTCTGCCCGCAGAACGACGGAACGGGTTGAACCGACTCGGGAGGGTGGACGGAACGAAGGTCGCGGCGCCGTTCACCGACACGATGGCCGCTCCAACTCAGAGTGTTCATCACGGTGCCACTCATGTCGATGCGATAGCCGACGATTCCGTGCTGGAGCGGCGCTGCCCCGGTCACGAGGCTCGTGAGAGCCGTGGCCGTCGTGCTCGGGACCACGGTCGTGATCGGGCCTCCGCTCATCGCCGACAGATTGACGGCGAGGGATCGATGGTCCTGGAGTTGCTGCCACCCGAGCCCGTCCACGACCAGCAGGACGATGCGATGGGCCGTGCGCAGGGGTTCGGGGAACCAGGCCGGTCGTCGACCCGGCGCTGCCAGCAGACACCCGGGAACGAGGCCGGTGAGATTGGCGCCGGAATAGTCGGGAAGCACCGGTTCGGAAGGACGGGTGACGCTCACCCGACCAGTCCACCACACGGGTGGTTACGATGCTGTCGTGCGTGTCTCGACCCGAGGTGATTATGCGTGTCGGGCTCTCTTGAGTCTCGCCTTGCATCAGGACGCGTCCGGTCCGACCTCGGTGCGCGACATCGCCGATCGAACCGGGCTTCCTCAGCCCTACCTCGAGCAGATCCTGCTGGCCCTGAAAGGGGCGGGTCTGGTTCGCTCGAAACGGGGTGTCGGCGGTGGGTACACACTGGCGCGTTCGCCAGTCGACATTCGGCTCTCCGAGATCATCTCGGCCGTGGACGGCCCCATCACCCTCGGCGATTTCGGCGAACCGCATGCCGATGGGTCCTGCGACCATGAAGGCCAGTGCGTCCTACTCGCCATTTGGAAACAGGCGGGTGACCACATGCGCCACCACCTCGAGGGTTTCACGTTGGCGTCCATCGCCGACGCGGCTCAGGGCACCGGGCCATGGCCCGAACCTCTCGACCACTGATCGTGTTCAGTCCGAAGGCGGACGAACCTCTCGGGCGATCGACGCCAGCACGCCGTTGATGAAGCGCCCCGAATCGTCCGTGCTGAAACGTTTGGCCAATTCGACGGCCTCGTCGATGACCACGGCCACCGGAACATCGGGTCGATACGCGAGTTCGAAGGCGGCCAAGCGAAGAATGAGCAAGTCGAGCGTGGGCATTCGGTCGAGGCTCCAACCCGTCGCCCAACGTTCGATCGTGGAATCGAGTTCGCCGACGTGATCGGACACCCCCTCCACCAGTGAACGAACGAGGGGCGCCGGCGCCACCACGAACGAATCGAGGACGTCGCGAGGATCGGCCGCCTTGGTACGTGCTTCGTAGAGCGCGGTGAGCGCCGACTCTCGTGCCTCTGATCGATCGTCGTGACCGGACTCTCCCGCCACCACGTCAGACTCGAGTGATGTAGTCGCCGGAGCGTGTGTCGACCTTGACCCGGTCTCCGATGTTCACGAAGAGCGGAACCTGGATCACCTTTCCGGTTTCGAGGGTCGCCGGCTTGCGGGCACCCGATACGCGATCGCCCTGGATGCCGGGCTCGGTCTCGGCGATCGTCAACTCGACGGCGGCCGCGATCTCGACCGACACGATCTCGTCGTTGTGGATGGCGATGATCGCCGTCATCGATTCGATCAGGTAGTCAGCCGCGTCGCCGAGCGCCACCGGCGGAATGTTCATCTGGTCGTAGGTGTCGGTGTCCATGAACACGTAATCGTCACCGTCGCGGTACAGGAACTGCATGTCCTTCTTGTCGAGAATCGCCTGTTCGACTCGGATACCGGCGTTGAAGGTCTTCTCGAAGACGTTCCCGGATCGGACGTTGCGCAACTTCGTCCGCACGAACGCGCCACCCTTTCCGGGCTTCACGTGTTGGAATTCGACGACCTGGAAGAGGCCGTTGTCGAGCTCGAGCGTGATTCCGTTCTTCAGGTCGTTCGTGGTGATGGCAGGCATAGGAGTTCCTTGGGAAACGAGGTCAGGACGTCAGCGGAATTCGGACGGACGACGACGAGGTCCTCGATCCGGATACCACCGAGCCCCCCACGATAGAGGCCGGGTTCGACGGTCACGACGTCTCGATCCAACAAGATGGACGGCGAGGATCGATTCAGGAACGGTTCCTCGTGGATGTCGAGCCCGACTCCGTGACCCGTGCCGTGGAGGAACCAAGTGGCGAGATCTCCCAGACTTTCCCGCACCACCTCATCGACGTGTCGGCACGAGATGCCGACCCCGATTTCGGCAACCCCGAGGGCTTGAGCGACCGAGATCGCCTCGTACCAGTGGCGCCATTCAGGTGCTGGTTCTCCGACGACGAAGGTTCGGGTCATGTCGGAGTGATAGCCGTCGAGCAGAGCTCCGACGTCGATCACGATCGGATCTCCCTCGGCGAAGCGGTACGGCGAGGGCTGGTGATGCGGAATCGCCGAATTTCGGGGTCCGGCCGCGACGATCGTGTCGTACGACGGCCCGTCGGCGCCCAGCCGTCGCATCCGATGGTCGAGTTCGTCGCGAACGTCGAGTTCCGAGACGCCGACATCGATCATGGGCAACACGTCCTGCAACGCACGATCGGCGATCGAGGCTGCGCGGCGGATCAGTTCGATCTCGTCGTCGTCCTTGCGGCGCCGAAGCGAGGCGATATCGACACCGATGACGTCGACGTCGTGGCGGCGAAATTCACTCGCGTCGAGAACCGTCACCGCAGAAGCACGCACACCGAGACGTCGCACACCGCACACCCGAGAGGTGGTGGCGAAACGATCGTTGGAGGCGTCAGTGGTGATCACCTCGATCGGACGATCGCCGACCTCCGACTCTGCTCTCTCGGTGTATCGCGCGTCGGTGACCAGATGAGCGGACACCGGCCCGACAAGCAGCCAACCGCTGCTGCCCGAGAATCCACTCGCCCATTTCACGTCGGAACGGTCGGTGAGCAGGGACCAACCCTCGTGGGATCCGCGAATCGCCGAGAGTCGGTCGTCGATCGTCACGACGACAAAAGGCCAGCGATGGCGTCGATCGCGAGGAGGTAACCGCGCATCCCGAATCCGGCGATCGACCCGGATGCCACGGGGGCGATGACGCTCGTGTGTCGCCATGGTTCTCGGGCATTGGGCTGAGAGATGTGAACTTCGACGACAGGTCCGTCGAATGTGGCCAGAGCGTCGTGAAGGGACCAGGCGTAGTGAGTGAACGCACCGGCGTTGATGACGATGGCGTCGTACGTCCCGCGTGCTTCGTGGATCAGGTCGACGAGGCGTCCTTCGTGGTTCGACTGTTCGCTGCCGAGGTCGAGTCCGTGTTGCCGCGCTCGTTCGGTGCAGGCCGATACGTAGTCGTCGAGTGTCGCCGTGCCGTAGATCTCCGGCTCGCGCTGTCCGAGCAGATTGAGATTCGGTCCGTGGATGAGGAGCACGCGGGGCACTCCCCCAAATTACCCCGTCCGATCAGATAGACGAGAGCGAGTTGTCGATCAGGCGAGGAATCGTTCGAGGGTGCCACGTACCTGGAGGGGGTCGACGTCGTGAACGATGTCCGGACCGTCGGCGCCGTCGAGAACGAAGGTCAGACCGCGAGTTGCCTTCTTGTCACGGGCCATGACGGTGAGCAGCTCGTCCACGTCGAGATCCCGAATCCTGGCCATCACCGACTCATCGGCGAGTCCGTACTCCTGGCGAATCACTCGCTCGTGGTGTTCGACGCGCTCGGAGCCAACTCGACCGAGATCGTGAGCCAATCTCGCGGCGAAAAGAAGTCCGACGGCGACGGCTTCGCCATGGGCGAGTTCGTGGTTGCCGCAGGTCTCGATGGCGTGGGCCAGAGTGTGGCCGTAGTTGAGGAGCATTCGCCGACCCGACTCGGTCTCGTCGGACGAGACGATGTCGGCCTTGATGGCCACGCATCGAGCCACGCGTGCATCGAGTGGCAGCGACAGAAGGTCGTCGCCGGCGAGGAAGTGGTACTTCGCAACCTCGCCGAGGCCGCAACGAATCTCTCGTTCGGGGAGCGTCGCAAGTGCGTCGAGATCGGCGACGACGGCGACGGGTTGCCAGAAGGCGCCGACCAGATTCTTCCCCTCCGGGAGGTTGACGGCCGTCTTGCCACCGATGGCTGCGTCGACCATGCCGACGAGAGTCGTGGGTACGTGCAGAACCCGGGTGCCTCGATGCCACACCGCGGCGGCGAAACCGGCGACATCGGTGATGAGACCACCTCCGACTGCGATGACCAGGTCACGACGGGTGATTCCGTGACGTGCGAACGCCGACGTGATCGTCTGGATCGACGTCAAAGTCTTGAAGTCCTCGCCCCCGTGGACGTGCACGACCACGTGAGGACGGTCGAGGTTCACGCTGAAGGGAATGGTGGGGTCGGTCACGACGGCGACACGCTCGACGTCGGACGGCACGAGCGACAGCAGATCAGTCGATGCTCCGTGTCCGACGAGGACCGGATACGAACGCTCACCCAGATCGACGACGATGCGATGAGCGCTCATGAACGCCTCGCGTCCTGCACGATGACGTCGACCACGTCGTCGAGTTCCAGTGTGTCCACGTCCACGACGAGGGAGGCTACGTCGCGATACAGATCGCGACG
>VFQT010001691.1_pt1 | contig 25491 bp, 25 predicted proteins | sample 3512381 | NCBI WGS metagenome assembly VFQT01 (sample SAMN10412376, study PRJNA504923) | tailings metagenome | isolation source: Relicate 2 Philex TSF3 active mining site | place: Philippines: Tuba, Benguet | collected 2017-08-29
TTGACCACCGCGATGGCGTTTTCGAAAGCCTTCTTCGTGAGGATGTCACGCGGATAGATGCCGAGTCGCAACAAGTTGACGACTGCTTCGCCCGCCCGACGTGCATCGTGCTCGCGCGACGCGTCGACTGCAGGTGCCGATGCTGACCCCGGAAGACTCATTCCGAGTGCTTCGGCAATCGACGACATCGTGTTGGCCGTGAACATGCCGCCACATGCACCTTCACCAGGACATGCCGCACGTTCGATGTCGCCAAGTTCGCTCTCGGTCATCGTTCCCGCTGCACATGCACCAATTGCTTCGAACACCGTGGTGATGTCGATGTTCTTGCCGCCGTGTTGGCCCGGCAAGGTCGATCCGTTGTACACGAACACCGACGGCAGGTTGAGTCGTGCTGCAGCCATGAGCATTCCGGGAATGCTCTTGTCACAACCGGCCAACCCCACGAAGCCATCCATACGTTCTGCGTGCACGACCGTCTCGACGCTGTCGGTGATGACTTCGCGACTCACGAGCGACGCGCGCATACCTTCATGCCCCATCGAGATGCCGTCGCTCACGGTGATGGTGCCGAACTCAAGAGCAACTCCCCCCGCGGCTCGCACACCTTCTTTCGATGCGGCGGCGAGTCGACGAAGCGACACATTGCACGGCGTCACTTCATTCCATGCCGAGGCAATGCCGATCTGAGGCTTCACCCAGTCGTCGTCACCAAGACCGACAGCGCGCAACATGGCGCGGGCTGCTGCTTTCTGAATGCCGTCTGTTACGTCGCGACTGCGAGGTTTGATGTCGATAGGAGTTCCGTCAGGCCGATTGGGCATGAGGAGAACGCTAGTGCGAGGTCGTCGTGAGTTCCTCTGTCGATGAGCCCGAGGATCCCGTCTTTGTCGGTGTCGAACTCTTCGGAGCGCCACCACGCAGGAACAACCAGGTGACCGGAACGAGATACGCGAAGTAGGCGGCAAAGCGGATGCGCTCTGTCGATGCGTGCCAGCCAAAGAATCCCTTCATGAAGTCGTAGAACGAACCCTTGGCCCACAAACCTGATTCGACAGTCCACACTGGCTGCCAGATCCAACCGGTCTCAATCTCGAGCATCTCTCGGATTTCATGGAAGAACTTCCCGACCAGACCTGCAGCGAAAAGAATCAAGAGGATTCCGGTGATGTTGAAGAACTTACGCAAATTGAGACGATGACCGGCGCGATAGAACACGATTCCGAGTGCGACGGCGACGACAAGTCCGAGCAATCCGCCGAACACGACTTCAGAACCACTCGACGACGACGTCTCAGCTGACAGCAAGAACAGGACAGTCTCCAAGCCTTCACGAAGCACCGCGACAAATGCGACGACAGCAAGCGCACCAACGCCTGCCGCATTGTCGACTTGGTTGCGCAAACTGGCACCCATGGTGCGTGCGTGTTCGCGCATCCAGAAAATCATCCACGTGAGGACACTCGCTGCAGCGAGCGCGATGACTGCTTCGACTCCTTTTTCGACAGAACCGTGCAGACCGTCGACAGTGACGTTGATGATGACCCCTGCAATCAGACACAACACAACCGCAAGGCCGGCTCCCTGCCAAACCGCAGTCACTCGTTCAGAGCGCCCCGTCTTGATGAGATACGAGATCAGAATCGCAAGAACGATCGCAATCTCAAGTCCCTCGCGAAGCGTGATCAGAAATGCTGCACCCACTGGTGTCTCCTCATCGTCTCTGTGTAGCCATCTGTGTTAGGCAGCCCTAATGTTAGGAACACCAAACACTTGTGTCAACCCGTGGCTGACCCTGACTACCCGCGGCGGGCGTTGAGGATGGCGGTGACGACCTTGCCGTCCGCCTTGCCCTTCGAAGCCTTCATGACCATGCCCACCAAGGCTCCCATGGCTTTTTGCTCACCGTTGCAGAACTTCTGCCAGGCGTCTGGGTCTGCGGCGATGGCCTGATCGACGAAGCCCTCGACCTCGCTCGTGTCGATTGCTTCAAAGCCCTTTGCGGCGGCAATGGCCGCAGGGTCTCCGCCTCCATTGGCGACAATTTCGGCAAGGACTGTCTTGGCTTGCGTCGACGTGACCTTTGAATCGCGTTCCATGACAGTGAGCGCGGCAATGTCGTTCGCAGGAACTCTCGGTGTGGGTGGTTCTTCAGCGAATGCTTGTTGCACGTACACCAAGGCACGAGCGACGTCACCGCCTGACTCGCCGACTGACAACACATAATCGTCCTGTCCGCGCTCGACAATGACACTCACCGCCTCACCTTGCACGTCTGCACCTGTCGCGCTTGCGAGACGTGAACGACGCGCAGCAGGCAACATCGGCAAGTTCGCGCGCACACGAGTGATCCACTCGTCACCGGGCACGAGTGGCACCAAGTCGGGTTCGAGGAAGTACCGGTAGTCGTCGGCGTCTTCTTTCGTGCGAAGCGTGTGCGTGCGACCTTCGGCATCGTCCCAGTGGCGAGTCTCTTGACGGATGGTTCCGCCTGATTCGATGATGTCGTACTGACGACGTGCTTCGTATTCAATCGCGCGACCGAGTGCACGAATGGAGTTCACGTTCTTGATCTCACAACGAGTACCGAACGGCTCACCGACACGGTGCACACTGACGTTCGCATCGCAACGCATGGAGCCTTCTTCCATCTTGGCGTCGGACGCACCGATGGCGAGCAAGATGGCGCGCAGCTCTGACACGTATTGGCGAGCCTGCTCTGACGTACGGATGTCGGGTCGAGACACAATCTCGACCAACGGCACACCGGCACGGTTGAAGTCGATGAGCGAGAACTCACTTCCGTGGATGCGACCAGTGGCTCCACCGATGTGCGTGCTCTTTCCGGTGTCTTCTTCGAGGTGCGCACGCTCGACCCCGATGCGCACACCACCCGGAAGGTCGAGATGACCATCGATGTTCAACGGCTGGTCGTACTGACTGATTTGGTACGCCTTCGGCATGTCTGGGTAGAAGTAGTTCTTGCGGTGGAACGTGCATGGCTGGATGGTGCAGTTCAATGCGAGACCGATGCGCATGGCCAACTCGACTGCTTGTTCGTTCAACACCGGAAGAGCACCAGGTAGACCGAGCGTGACAGGGTCGATGTTGGTGTTCGGTTCGTCGCCGAATCGATTCGGCGAGCCGCTGAACAACTTGGTCTTCGTGGCCAATTCAACGTGCACTTCGAGACCGCAGATGAGTTCCCAACCGTCGGGCAACAACTCGCTCATCGCGCACCTCCTGCAGCCTCGAGTGCCCCGCCAACGCGGAACATGGCGACTTCGCCAAGCGCCGGTGCAAGAACTTGCACACCGACGGGAAGTCCGTGCGCACCAGTGCCAAACGGCACGCTCATGGCCGGGTGGCCCGCGAGATTCGTGGGGATGGTGTAGATGTCGCACAGATACATGGACATCGGGTCGTCGACTTTGTCACCGAACGGAAATGCCACCATGGGTGATGTCGGCATGAGAACTACATCGGCTTGCGCATAGGCGCGTTCAAAATCGTCGGCGATGAGACGACGAACTTTCAGTGCCTTGCCGTAGTACGCGTCGTAATAACCCGCCGACAACGCATACGTGCCGAGCATGATGCGGCGTTTCACTTCGTCGCCGAAACCTGCCGCACGTGTCGCGCCGTACATGGCGTTTGTGTCTGCCGCCGATGCGCGCAGTCCGTAGCGAACACCGTCATATCGTGCGAGATTGCTGCTCGCTTCAGCTGGCGCGATGAGGTAATACGCCGTCAACGCATACGAGAGCGATGGCAGCGTCACGTCGACGATGCGTGCACCTGCCTTCTCGAGCGCGACGAATGCTTCATCGAGTCGCGCCGCCACTTCTGGCTCAGCTCCTTCGGGAAGATCCGTGACGCGACCAATGCGCATACCCTGCACACCTTCACGCGCTGCCACACGCAATGACGGCACGGGGCGTGGAATTGACGTCGAGTCCTTGGGGTCGTGACCCGCAATGACTTCGGTGATGAGCGCCGCGTCATCGACCGTGGTCGCAAACGGGCCGATTTGGTCGAGACTGCTGGCGAAGGCGACAAGTCCGTACCGACTGACAAGACCGTAGGTCGGCTTCACGCCGACCACTCCACAGAGTGCCGCAGGTTGACGAATGGAACCGCCGGTGTCGCTGCCCAGGCTGACAGGGGCAAACCCGGCCGCAACTGCTGCAGCACTCCCGCCACTACTTCCGCCTGGCACGCGAGACGTGTCGAGTGGGTTGCGCGTCGGACCGAATGCACTGTTCTCTGTGCTGGAACCCATGGCGAACTCGTCAAGGTTTGTCTTGCCGACCATGATCGCGCCAGCGGCATTCAGTGTGGTGATGACAGTCGCGTCGTACGGGGGCTTCCAACCAGCGAGCATGTTCGACGAACACGTCGTGGGAACTCCGCGCGTGCACATGTTGTCCTTGATGGCGATCGGCACACCGGCCAACACGCCGACATCGGCACCCGATGCAATCGCAGCATCGACGCGCTTCGCCGTGTCACGAGCAATGTCAGCTGTCACCAAGTTGAAGGCATTGATGTCACCATCGCGTTGCGCGATGACGCCCAGGTGATGTTCGACGACTTCAGTGGCCGACACCTCTTTTGCGCGCACCGCATCGGCGATGGCAGCAGCAGTCGTGGGGATGTTCGCCATCAATCCACCAACCCGATGATCGGCGGCACCCGAAAACGTCCGTCTTCCGCAGCCGGTGCAGCAGCAAGCACCTCGTCGCGGTCGAGGCACGGTTGCTCTTCATCTGCGCGAAGCACATTGACCAACGGATACGGCTGCGTCATGGGCTCGACTGCAGAGAGGTCAAGAGCATCGACGTCGCGGAAATGGTCCATGACCTTTGCCAGCTGCTCGGTGAAATGGGTGATGTCGGAATCGGCGATGTCGAGGCGTGCGAGACGCGCGACTTTCGCCACGTCTGCAGCCGAAATGGGGGATGTCACGCCCTCAATGCTACGAGCCTTCGAGCACCACCAGCACTGTCGATTCGGTCGGCACATTCGGAAATGCCACTCCATCGGTCTGCCACGACTGACCGGTCTGTGACAGCGACCGCAACCAGCCTTCTTCGCCGTCGATGACCGGATCGTCGCTCGCCAACTGCAACCGACGCGCGACATAGGTGCGTCGCGGATCGAGGCCCCGAACATGAACGACAGTGTCCGTCAGATGTTCGTTCATCTGCACGAAAGCCAACACCGCTTTCGCTGCATCCCGACTCACGACTCCGTGCACGAGACGATTGCCCTCCGTGTCACGAAAGGTGTCGGTGAACAACACATCGCCAGCGTGAAGCACGTGTCGCAAGGCTTTGTGTGCAACGAGCGCACGGCCAAGGTCGTGTCGCTCTGTACTGCCCGCTGCGGCAATGTTCCACTCCACTCCCATGTGACCGAAAAATGCAGTCGCGCATCGCATGCTCAGAGTCGACTCATGTTTCGTGGTGTGCGCGACCGGCGCGCCGACGTGGCAACCGATCACTTCCGGCGGAAAGAACCACGATGCATGATGCTGAATGACTTGACGTCGCACGGGGTCGTTGGTGTCACTCGCCCAAAAACGCTCGGCGCGGCGCAGGATCTCGAAGTCCATGCGACCGCCACCTGACGAACAGGACTCGATCTCGACGGTCGGATGAGCGCGCCTGACCTCATCCAATAGCGAATACAACGCTCGTGTCTGACGATGTGTCGCTGCAGTGCCAGACACATCTGCGGCTGCGATGTGAGGTCTGTTCATGTCCCACTTCACGTATGAAATGGGAAGTTCACTCAGCAACGCGTCGATGCGCGAGAACACGAAGGCATACGCGTCGTTTCGAGTGAGGTCAAGGACCAATTGATTGCGACCGAGCACATGGTCATAACCATCGCGCTCGAGGACCCATTCAGGGTGCTCGCGGTACATGTCGCTGTTCGGATTCACCATCTCTGGTTCGAACCACAAACCAAATTGCATGCCTCTGTCGACGACTGCCCGCGCGATGGGCATGAGACCTTCGGGATACACCTCGGTGTCCACGTACCAATCACCAAGACCTGCTGTGTCATCACGCCGTCCTCTGAACCAACCGTCATCGAGCACGAAGCGTTCGATGCCCACTGAAGCAGCCACCTCGGCCAGCTCGAGCACTTTCGACGGTGAGTGGTCGAAATACATCGCTTCCCATGTGTTCAACGTGACTGGTCGTGGTGACATCTCGCCGACGATGTCGCGTGCGTGTCGCTGGAAGGTGCGTGCGATGTGTTGCAGTCCGCTCTCAGAGTGCACCGCGATGATCGTGGGTGTCGAATACGACTCACCTGCTTCAAGACACACTTCGCCGGGGTTCAACAACTCGCCGAGTTGCAGATATCGACGGTTGTACACCTGACGTTCGGCGCGGATGACATGGTTACCGCTCCACGCGACATGCGCTGCCCAGCACTGTCCCGCATGGGCTCCACTCGTCGACTCGTGAGCGACGATGAACGGAGGTTGTTCATGACTCGTGCGGCCTGTCCGGTTCTCTGCGCTCCACGCCCCGAACGGCCATTCGAGGGTCTGAGACTGGAACTCACCACACCACTTTCCGTGGAATGTCGTGAGATGTGTCGCTGTCGATGGCAGCGGAAGAGTCACCGTCAACCCGTCCAACAAGTACTTCATGTTCGATTCGTTATGCAAGCGCACCGACACACTCAACACACCTTGTGCGGACAGTTCGATGTCGGTCATCAGCCGAAGTTCTGCCTGCGTGTCGACCGATGTCGTCGTCGACATCGATGACCCATCGGCACGAGAATTCGTCACCACATCGACCAGTTGAAAACGTGGTGCCCAGTCACTTCCTCCACGATGGCGCCCGAGCAACCCAGGGTGTCCGAGCCAGCCGTCACCGTGCATCGGCACGATGGTGGCGACAGCGGGTCGGTCGACCACACCGGCTCGAGGGCGGGGTGCGACCTCGTCGACCATGCGCCGTGCATCGGCATCATCGACACGCGAACCCCAGTGCACGATGAATGGAACACCCCAACGCACATCGATCACCACCGACGTCGACGATGTGGCGAGATGCAGCATCGGGTCCATCGAGGTGACCGTAGCCCGACAGTGAGAGACTGAACGACGTGCAACCGGACATGCGCATCGACCCGACGCACGGCACGAAAGTCCATGTCGTCGGTTCACGCCAGAGCCGACCAGTGCTCGCGACGAATGTCGCATCTGGCTCATGTCCATTCTGTGTGGGAGGCCTCGAGGCCCCCGAGGAGTACGTCGTGCGCTGGTTTCCGAACCGTTGGCCGGCGATGCCTGATGAACGATGTGAAGTCGTGTTGTACTCCCCTGATCACCATGCAACATGGTCGTCGATGACCGTCGCTCACATCGAGAAGGTCATCGAACTGTGGGTCGAACGAACTGATGCGCTTGCAGCACGTGACGACGTCGATTGTGTGTTCGTCTTCGAGAATCGAGGTGCCGAACTCGGTGCCACCATCGAACACCCGCATGGTCAGATCTATGCGTTCGACCACATGCCCACGCGCAGCCGTGAGCGGCTGGCGTGGACACCTCCCTCTGACTCACATTTGACGGTCACGAACAACGACTCATGGCACTGCGCGGTACCAGCCGCGAGCGCCTACCCGGTCGCGCTCGAGCTGTGGCCCACCGAACAACGACAAGATCTCATGTCGTTGACGTCGCAACAACGGCGTGGCCTCGCCGACATCTTGCACGACGTCATGTCACGGCTGGATCGCCTCTACGCGACTCCACTGCCGTACATGTTGTGGATCAACCAACGTGATTTCAGTGCAACGACGACACACGATCACTGGTTGCACATCGAGATCGTGTCACCGTGGCGGGGACCCAACCTCATGCGCTACATCGCCGCTGCCGAGGTGGGCACCGGCGAGTATTTCAATCCGGTGACGCCTGAGTCTCTGGCTGAGACTCTTGCTGACCGCGCGGAATGAGTGCTACCGCAGCAGCAGCCGCACACGCAATTGACACCCACTGATTCAGCCGAAGTCCTCCGGCTGCGTGCGCAGGGTCGATACGAAGTCCTTCGACGAAGAACCGAACGACGCAGTATCCGATGACATACATGAAGAACAAGCGTGGCGGTCGTGGTGAGCGTCGTTTGTCGATTTGCAGCAACACCAGACACAAAACGACGCACGCAATCGACTCATACAGAAACGTCGGATGGAACGTCGTGCCAGCCGGATAGCCCGCCTTTTCCGCCGTTCGCGACGACACTTCGAGAGCCCACGGAAGATCTGTCGGTCGGCCGAACAACTCTTGATTGAACCAATTTCCCCATCGCCCTATGGCCTGAGCAAGGGGCAACCCAGGCGTCACACACGCAAGAGCAGTCGGCACATGAAGGCCCATCACTTTTGCGCGCCACAGCCCGACGATGACACCGAGTGCGATGCCACCCCAGACACCCAGTCCGCCTTCCCACAGCTTCACGACGGATCCGAGGTCGTCCTGGAATCGTTCCCAATCGGTGATCACGTGATACAGCCGTCCACCGATCACACCGGCTGGAACTGCCCACATCGCGATGGACGTGATCGTGTCGCGGTCGCCGATTCCGCGCGCAGCAAATCGCCGTCCCACGAGTGATATTCCCGCGAGGACGCCGAGCGCGATCATCAGACCGTACGCATTCAGTGCGAGTGGTCCAACGTTCAATGTGCCGGACGATGGGCTCGGAATGGCATTGACCACGTTTGTCACGGCATCTGACGCGTTCATGTCGGCGACGCGTCAGGCGGTGACGCGGCGGGCGAACGCGACGGACTTCTCGAAGATCTCTTGCTTGTCGAAGTCTTGTGTCGCCACGTGATAACTGCGTTCCAAAACGACATGCTCTTTCGCACCCTTGTACATCGCGAACAAGTCGGTGCTTTGCTGTGGCGGAACGACGTGGTCCTGTGTCGACGTGAACAACAACAGCGGCACGTCGTTCGACGAATACGTCTTTGAAAGAGGTGCCAGTCCGTCACGCTGGAACGACATCAACGGACGAAGCGGTGTTCCGGGATATGCCAATTCGGTGACCTCAGGGTCAGCGATGTCGCTGCCGATGCCGTCCATCACTTCTGTTCCGGCGTCGACCATTCCTTGGATTGCTCCGACCATCGTGTCGTCGAACGGGAACGCCGCAGGATTGACACACACGATTCCGCACAGATCCGAATGTCGACTTGCTGCCCACAACGTGAGTGACCCGCCCATCGACAAACCAGCCACGACGATGCGCGATGCACGAGCTGCAAGTCGTTGGTAGGCCCTCTCGACATCTGCGGTCCAGTCGGCCCATGTGGTCGGAATCATGTCCTCGATGGCCGTGCCATGTCCTGCCAACAACGGCATTTCGACATGGAATCCCGCAGCCACGAATGCCTCGGCGAGACCGCGCATGCTTCCGGGGTTGCCGGTGAAGCCATGGATGACAAGAATGCCTGCATCACCCGACCCGACATGTGACATGGGTTCGGCGCCAGGAATGATGGGAGCGGTCATGGGTCAACACTAGGTCGCATGTCGGTTGACCTGTCATATCTGCCGTGCCGGTCGCATCGCTCGCAGCAACCATCGTTGACATCCCCGTGCGGCGCTGGTGGACTAGTCCCCCATGGCACGTTCGCGATCTTCTCAAAGGTCGCGACATGCTGATGGTTCCGCACTCACCGCGCTCGCACCGGTGGTCGCCTTGCTTCCTGCCTGGGCCGTCACTATCGCGATCATCTGGTGGATCACCCGTCCCTTGCACGACATCTCGTACCTCGTCTTCGCAGTTGTCGCACTGCTTCTCGGTGCCGCACTGTTCATCCGTCCGGTTCAGCAATTCGTCCTCGTGCGACTGCTCGGCGCACGGACACCGTCGCGCGAGGAACGAGACCGGTTGCAACGGGCCTGGCTCATCGTCGCCCAAGCCAGCCATGTCCCTGCGAGTCGTTTCATACTGGCGATCGCAGACGGAGACGAGGTGAACGCATTCGCCTGTGGTGGTCACCTCATGGTCGTGTCCTCCTATGCGGTGAACGAACTGGATCACGACGAGTTGTGTGGTGTGCTGGCGCATGAACTGAGTCATCATCTCGGTCTGCACACCGTCGCACTGACGATCAGTCAGTGGTTGAGTCTGCCTGTGGTGATGTTTGCGCAACTCGGCTTCATGTTGCAGAACGTGGCTGACGTCGCTTCAAACACGCTTCGCGTGAAGTCTCTCGACGTGCTCGGTCGCATGGTCGCCGGAACGATGACGATCGTGAGTTGGGTCTTCATCGCCGATCTGTCACTTGCCCGTTACCTCAGCAACGCGGCAGGCAAAGGTGCCGAGTTCCGTGCCGACAGAAACGCAGTCGAACTCGGATTCGGAAAGCAATTGTCACGTGCGCTCCGACGCGTCATCGACGAGGGTCGAGATGAACGGCCGACGAACTGGCGCGACCGCATCGTCACGTCCCACCCACCTGCCCGCACGCGGGTGGCACGAATCGACGCGTACCAAAGGCAACTGCAGTCCCGCCGATAGCGTCATGAGCCATGACATCTAGTGCTTCAGCGATCGAGGCGCGTGGACTCGTCCGTCGTTTCGGCGACAAAGAAGCGGTGGCAGGAATCGACATAACTGTCGCCACCGGAGAGATCTTCGGGTTTCTCGGTCCGAACGGCGCCGGCAAGTCGACGACAGTCCGCATGCTCACCACTCTCCTTGCGCCAAGTGACGGCACCGCAACGGTTGCCGGCTTCGACATCGACTCTGAAGCAGCCGAGGTACGACTACGCATCGGTGTCGCACTACAAGACGCCGCACTCGACCCGAAACAGACGGGTCGCGAACTGCTCGACATGCAAGGTCGTTTGTACGGACTGCCGAAAGATGTTCGCCTTCGTCGCGTCGACGAGCTCCTGCAGCTCGTCAACATCGGAGTTTCCATCGACGATCGCATCGCCACATATTCGGGAGGCATGAAGCGCCGTCTCGACTTGGCGGCTGCATTGGTGCACCAGCCCGAAGTGTTGTTCCTCGACGAGCCGACGACAGGTCTCGACCCCACCAGCAGAGCCGCCGTATGGGAAGAAGTGCGCTACCTCAACAAGCAGTTGGGTATCACCATCTTTCTCACCACTCAATACCTCGAAGAAGCCGACGAACTTGCCGACCGTGTGGGCATCATCGCCCGTGGTCGCATCGTCGCCGAAGGAACTCCCGACGAACTGAAGCGCTCCATCGGCGCCGACGTGATCATCGCCAAAGTCGGCAGCGGCGATGGTGCCCGAGCCGCTCACGCGCTCTCGGCGTTGGCCGACCTTGATTCAGTCGAAGTCTCAGGAGACCAACTCATCATTGCCACAGCGCACGGAGCATCGGCCATCAGCCCTGTGGCGGTCACGCTCGCGAACAACTCGATCAAGGTCAGCGAGTTGACACTTCGCACTCCCACGCTCGACGACGTGTTCTTGCACACCACCGGCACGCGCATGGATGCAGACGAGTCAGAGGCGGTCACTGTATGAACACGCGCACCGATCGAATCGTCCCTCGACATGCCGGGTTCTGGAGCGACTTGTCTTCCGTCGCGTTGCGGGCACTTCGACTCGCATCACGCGATCTCGAAGCGATCATCCCCGGAATGGCGGTGCCACTCTTCTTCCTCATCGTCAACATCGGCAGCTTGCAGAGCTTTGTCGAAGGCAACTTGCCACCAGGTTTCGACTTCAAAGGTTTTCAACTTCCTGTGTCGGTCATCTTCGCCGTCACCGGTATCTCACGCGCTGGGTCACTCGTGGTCGACGTACAAGACGGCTACTTCGACAGGCTGTTGCTCACTCCGGTGAGCCGAACGACATTGCTCATCGGGTTGATGATCGCGGACCTTGCGGTCGTCATGGTCATGATCGTGCCTGTCCTCATTCTCGGCTTCATCATCGGTGTCGGCTTCGAAACCGGCATTCTCGGCATGCTGGTGTTCATACTCATCGGTGCTTCATGGGGCATCGCCTTCACCGGGTTCCCCTACGCGATCGCACTACGCACCGGAAACCCGACGGCGGTGAACAATGCGTTCCTCTTGTTCTTTCCGTTCGCCTTCCTCACCACGGCATACGTCCCGAAAGAGCAACTCACCGGGTGGTTGTCTGTCGCCGCGAATTTCAATCCGACCACCTACCTGCTCGAAGGCATGCGCACACTCATCTTGCAAGGTTGGGACAGCACTGCGATCCTGCAAGCGTTCCTCGCTTCCGGCATCGTGGCAGCGGTGTCATTCACGCTCGCCTTCAGTGCGCTTCGCGGACGCGTCCGACGCAAGTGACGGTGTCAGAGCTCGCCATGAACGATTGTTTTCTCGCCGCGGCCCATGGGCAGCGAGCTGCGCACACTCCGGTGTGGTTCATGCGACAAGCCGGACGAAGTCTTCCTGAATATCGCGCTGTGCGGGGCGAGGGCAGCATCCTCGATGCAATCAAGAAACCCGACCTCGCAGCTGAAATCACGTTGCAGCCTGTCCGTCGATACGGCGTCGATGCCGCGGTGCTCTATAGCGACATCGTCGTGCCACCACATGCAGTGGGGTTCGGAATCGATGTCGCTCCCGGAACGGGGCCCGTTGCCGAGCGACCTTTCCGTTCTCGTTCAGACCTCACACGTCTGCGCGAACTTGAAGTGAGCGACGTCGACTATGTGGTGAGCACGGTCGAATTGTTGGCGAAAGAGCTCCCTGTTCCTTTGCTTGCTTTCGCAGGTGCCCCGTTCACGGTGGCGTCATATCTCATCGAAGGTCGGCCAAGCCGCACCTACCAACACACCAAAGCACTCATGCACACCGACGAAGTCTTGGGGCACGAAGTCATGGAGCGCCTCACACAACACGCTGTCGTCTTCATCTCGGCACAACTCGCCGCAGGTGCACGCGCGTTCCAAGTGTTCGACTCGTGGGCCGGCGCCCTGTCGCGGAACGACTACGACCGTTATGTCCGCCCGCACAGCACGCGCCTTTTCAGCGCGATCGCAGAGTCGCACCCAGCGGCACCCGGAATTCATTTCGGAATCGGATGCGACCACCTGCTCGAGTCGATGAACTCAGTCGGCAACAAAGTCATCGGCCTCGACTGGCGAACGAGCATCGCCGGTGCACGTCGACGCCTCGGTCCAGACACCGTCGTACAGGGAAATCTCGACCCGGCACTTGTCCTTGCGGGGTCTGAGGTCGCGCGCGAGGGTGCTGAGCGCGTTCTCGCCGACAACGGTGGTCATGCAGGTCACATCTTCAATCTGGGGCACGGTGTGCAACCCGACACCGACCCTGGGATACTCGCCGATGTCGTGAACCTCGTGCACGAAAGGACCGCAACATGACGACAGAGCGAATCGCGGTGCTTCTCATGGCATACGGAACGCCACGCACGAAAGACGAGATTTTGCCGTATTACACCGACATCCGTCGCGGACGCGCACCGACTCCGGAGTTGCTCGCAGAGTTGACGGCTCGATACGACGCCATCGGTGGCCTGTCACCATTGAAGCAACTCACAGAGGCCCAACAATCAGGGCTACAACATGCGCTCGACGCGCTCGAGCCCGGTCGATACACCGTGTTTCTCGGTTTGAAGCACGCCACTCCCTTCATGGAAGAATCCGTCAATGACATTGCCGCACAAGGCTTCACCCGCATCGTGGGGGTCGTGCTCGCACCGCATTTTTCCTCGTATTCGATCGGCCAATACCTCGGACGCACGCGCGAGGCTGCGGCACCACACGGCATTGAAGTGACCGGCATTGAATCGTGGGCCGTCGAACCAGCCTTCATCGACTTCCTTGCTCACGACATGCGCGCCAAGTTGTCCGGTCTTCCGCCACGCACCAAGGTGTTGTTCACCGCACATTCACTTCCTCAGCGCATCATCGATGCCGGTGACCCCTACCCGAACGAACTTCGCGCCACTGCCGAAGCGGTCGCATCGGCAATCGACTTGTCGCATTGGTCGATTGCGTGGCAGTCCGCGGGACGCACACCAGAGCCATGGATCGGGCCCGACATCCTCGCTGTCATCGACGAGCTTGCAGCAGCAGAAGGTGATGAGGCATTCGACGGCGTGCTCGTGTGCGCATGCGGATTCGTCGCCGACCATCTCGAAGTTCTGTACGACCTCGACATAGAAGCCGCACGACATGCGACCGATCGTGGTCTCGCATTCGCGCGCACCGCGTGCGTGAACGACGACCGGGCCGTGATGGCCGCACTGGCAGCGCGAGTGGTGTCCGTGTCGTGAACCACCACGTCGTGGTCGTCGGCGGAGGCATCACTGGTCTCACTGCCGCATTCTCGATCCTCGCCAATGCGAATGAGAACGTGTCGGTGACATTGCTCGAATCATCTCCCACCACCGGCGGCCTCATCCGCACGTCACCATTCGCGGGTCTCGACGCCATCGACGAAGGTGCCGACAGTTTTCTGCTGCGAGTGCCGTATGCACTCGAGCTCACGCGCGACGTGGGCCTAGCTGCAGCACTCACATCACCGACATCAGCTCATGCCGCAGTGTGGCACAACAAGTTGCACTCGATTCCTCCCGCGTTGGTGCTCGGAGTTCCTACCGGGCTTTCATCAGTCGCTGTCGGATCACTTCTTTCTCCTGTCGCCAAACTTCGCGCATCGCTCGACGTCGTGTTGCCCAAGCGCAAGACCGACCACGACTGTTTGGGAGCCGCAGTGCGTGCCCGGTTCGGTCGCCAGGTCAACGAGCGACTTGTCGACCCGTTGATCGGAAGCATCTACGGCGGCGACACGGACAAGTTCAGCCTCGAAGCCGTCCCGCAAGTGGCCGCACTCACCAGTGAACGCAGCATGTTGCTCGCCGCCCGGAAAACTCGTGCGACATCGACCGCGACAGGCCCTGTGTTCGCAGCTCCGCTGCGTGGCGTCGGAGCCCTCACCTCCGCGGTTCGCGAGCGCATCGAATCACTTGGCGGACACATCCGCACCGGCGCACGTGTCACATCGGTCGCACGCGGAGATGCCGGCAGATACAGCGTGGCATATGTCGACACGAATGGTCACTCGCAACTCGACGCACATGCCGTCGTCCTAGCGACACCCGCGCGCCACACGGCTGACATGGTCCGCACACTCAACAAAGATGTCGCCGACTATCTCTCCGCCCGTGAACACGCGTCAGTGGCTCTCATCACGGTGCAAGTCCCGAGGTCGCAATGGAAGTCGACTCTGAACGGCAGTGGATATCTCGTGCCGAAACCCGACCAACGTTGGGTGACTGCTGCTTCGTTCGGAAGTAACAAATGGGCACACTGGGTTCCCGATGATGGTTCAGTGATTCTGCGTGTGTCGCTCGGACGCGACGGCCTCGACGTCATGCACCACGACGATCAGACACTCGTCAATCTGATGCTCGCCGACTTGAAGCACCATCTCGAAGTCGACATCGAACCGACATCTTGCCGTGTCTCACGTTGGCCCGAGTCGTTTCCGCAATATCGTCCCCATCACTTTGCGGCACTGAAACGAGCTGAGATCGATCTTGCATCGTCTGCCCCCGGTGTGTTTCTTGCCGGCGCCAGCTATCGCGGAATCGGTATTCCCGCATGTGTGCAACAAGGCCGCGCGGCTGCGACTGCTGCACTTGACCATGTCAGGTCGACACGCACCTGACAGTGCCAGACTGAGAGTCACATGCGACGACTCTCCACCCGCATCCTGATTGCTCTCTGTGCATTCGTGTATGTCATGCCCACCACCGCGCATGCGTCGACACGCGTCAGCAAAGACATCTCGAGCAACGACAAGGGTGTCAAGCCTTCGAAATACGCCGGAGTCGCACGTCTTGTCATTCCGTCGTTAGGTGTCAACGAAAAAGTGATACCCGGTACGACCATGGACGTGTATGACCGCGGCGTCGGTCTGTGGCCGACCAGTCCATTGGCAGGCAGACGGGGAAACTTCGTCATCGGTGGACACCGCACGAGTGGACGCAAGCCTTTCCGGCACATCGACAAGCTTCGAACTGGCGACACGATCGTGGTTCACCAAGGCGGTAACGACTTCGTCTACAAAGTCACTCGCCAACGCATCGTGAAACCGACCGACGTGTGGGTCGCAAAACCCACAAAGACAGCGACCCTCACCTTGTTCGCCTGTCATCCGGTCGGGTCGGTGAAAGAGCGCATCGTCGTACAGGCCACACTCAGTCCGTGACATCTCGCATTCCGCGCTCGCTTGTCGCCGGCCTGCTCGTGGCAGCGGCGATGCCTCCCTGGGGATGGTGGCCACTTGCCTTTGCTGGTGTCGCCTTGTACGGCACATCGGTGCCGCGACCTGATGCGACAAATCGCCAACGCTTCACGGCTGGCTGGCTCTTTGGCGTTGGTTGGTTCCTGCCGGCAATGGCGTGGATGTGGTTTCTCACCGCACCGGGTTATCTCGTGGCTGTCGCGCTGTTCGCCGCTTTCCACGGAGCAGCGGCGGCGCTCGCCGGAGGTCTGGCGCACCACGACACGAAGCGTGCACCACTTCTGCTCGCAGTCACTCACACGCTTGCCGAAACATTGCGTCTGTCGTTCCCCTTTGGTGGTGTGCCGCTAGCGACCCTCGGCATCGCCCAGTCATCATCGCCACTTGCGTCGCTCGCCCCGTGGGGCGGCGTCGTGTTGTTGACGTTGTGCACATTCTGGTTGGCCCTCGGACCACGTCGTGTTCGGCGCACGTTGCTGCTCGCATTGATCCTCATTCCTGCGACCACGATCGACTTCACGCGAGCAACTGGCAATACGTACACAGTTGCTCTCGTCCAAGGTGGTGGCGAGCAAGGCACACACGCCATCGACACAGACCCACGAGAGGTGTTCGTCAGACACCTGGCTCTCACCCGAACGTTGCAATCGGCACAAAACATCGATGCAGTGATCTGGCCTGAAAACGTCATCAACGTCGACGACTTCGAGACATCTCCCGAGCTCTCTGACATCGTCTCTGAGGCGAGACGTCTTGATGTCCCCTTTGTCGTCGGCGTCACCGAAGATGTCGACGCAGACGGATTTACCAACGCCCAAGTCGTGGTCAGTCCCGATGGAACGATCGACGATCGATACGACAAAGTACGCCGGGTGCCGTTCGGTGAGTACATGCCATTTCGTGACGTGCTGAGTGCGTTGTCCGACTCGACGAATCTTGTGCCACGCGATGCTGTCGCCGGACGTGGCCCGGGTGTCCTCTCGATCGACGGCATACGGGCGAGTGTCGCGATTTCGTGGGAAGTGTTCTTCGGCGGTCGCGTCGAAGAAGGCGTCGAACAAGGTGCGACGTTCATCATCAACCCCACGAATGGTTCGAGCTACACCGGCACGATTCTCCAGACACAGCAAGTCGCATCGTCCCGATTACGTGCACGCGAACAGGGACGTCATCTCGTGCAGGTATCGCCCACCGGTTTTTCCGCCCACGTCACGGACAGAGGCGACGTGCGCGAGCGATCTGGCATCACCGAGGCAATAGTCATCGTGGCCAGCGTTCCACTGCGCGAGGGACGAACCCTCTACTCCCACATGGGCAACGCACCGCTCATCAGCCTGTTGCTGTTGGTTCTGGCTGCAGCGATGTGGTCACGCCGTGGCACGGGCCGAACGAGGCCGGAGTCAAGCCGGAGTCAATGAGGTGACCCACAGTTAGCCTGACCGACCTATGCGTGAGCCGTACGACCCGAACGGTCCCCTCCGCATCGCCTACCTCACCTATCGAGGCAAGCCGCACGTCGGTGGTCAAGGCGTCTACACGCGTCACCTCACGAAGGCACTCGCCGATCTTGGCCACCACGTCGAAGTGTTCGCCGGACAGCCGTACCCGATACTTGACGACCGAATTGAGTTGCACAAACTGCCGAGCCTCGACATCTTCAACGACCACTACCCCGGTCGACTACCTGCCTACTGGGAACTGAAGACCTGGCCCGACGTCGTCGAGACCGCCCAGTACCTCACCGGAAAATTCAGTGAACCGTTGGCATTCAGCATGCGCGTGCGCCGCGTGTTGAAGGAGCGTCAACTCGACTTTCACCTCGTGCACGACAACCAGTGTCTCGGGCGCGACATGTTGAAGATCGAGCGCATGATTCCGACGATCGTCACGTTGCATCACCCCATCACGAAGGACCGTGAGCTCGAGATGAGCCACGCCCCCAATTGGTGGAAACGCCGCAGTGTCGGCCGCTGGTATTCGTTCGTCACCATGCAAGGCAAAGTCGCCAGTCGCATGCCCCGCATCGTGGTCGTGAGCGAGAACAGCATCGCCGACATCAACAAGGACATGGGCGTGTCGCTCGACCGTATGCGCCTTGTTCCCGTCGGCGTCGACCCCGACTTGTTCAAGCCGCTACCTCATGTGCAACGCAAACCCGGTCAGCTCATCACCACCGCAAGCGCCGACGTCGCACTCAAAGGTCTGTCCTATCTCCTCGAAGCACTCGCGAAGTTGCGCAGTGAACGAAACGTGCGTCTGACGATCATCGGCAAACCAAAGTCCGGAAAGAGTGCTGACCTCATCGATTCGCTCGGACTGCGTGACTGCATCGATTTCGTGTCCGGGGTGTCAGACGAACGCATCGTCGAGCTGTACGCCGAATCTGAACTAGCTGTGGTGCCGAGCCTCTACGAGGGTTTCAGCCTTCCCGCAATCGAAGCAATGTGCACCGGAACAACACTCGTCGCCACGGACGGCGGTGCACTTCCCGAAGTGACCGGTCGCAACAACGACACTGTTCTTTCTTGTCCGGCAGGTGATGCAGATGCACTTGCGGCCGCCATTCGCCGAGGACTCGATGACGCTGTACTCAGAGAGCGCATCGGTGCTGCAGGCCGTCAACGCGTGGTCGAGCGTTGGAGCTGGCGCCACTGTGCAGAACTCACCGTCGCCCAGTACCGCGAAGTGCTCGACATGCCCCACAACCGCAAGAAACTGGAAAACCCGTGCTGACTCTGCGCTTCGACAAACTCGGCATTCGAAAAGGGCAGAAGTTTCTCGATGCCGGTGCCGGATTCGGACGACATGCATTCGCTGCTGCACGGGCAGGCGCACGTGTCGTGGCGCTCGATTATGCGGCCGAAGAAGTGGTCGGCACTCGTGCGACATTCGGCGCGATGCTCGAAGCCGGTGAGATTGCACCGGACAACTACGGCGGTGTGTTGCGCGGGGACGCCACTCGACTTCCGTTCCCCGACGCCACCTTCGACACCGTTGTGACGTCCGAAGTTCTCGAACACATCCAAGACGACGTTGCAGCAATCAAAGAACTGGTCCGCGTCCTGAAGCCCGGTGGAACGTTGGGAGTGACTGTTCCGTCGTGGTGGCCAGAAAAAGTGAACTGGATGTTGTCAGACGAGTACCACGCACCAAAGAGTCGCGGCGGACATGTGCGTATTTACAGCGCGACAGAGTTGAAGGCGAAACTTCGTGCGGCCGGCGTCGACGTCATGGGGTCACACCATGCGCACGCACTTCATTCGCCGTACTGGTGGTTGAAGTGCGCAGTGGGCCCCACCAAAGACGACCACCGCGCAGTCGCCGCGTATCGCAAGTTCCTCGAGTGGGACATCGTGACAGGCCCGACATGGACCAAAGTGGCCGACCGAGTGCTGAACCCCGTGCTCGGAAAGAGCTACGTGGTGTATGCCACCAAGCAGCCGGTAGACACGAGAAGTGCCCGATGAGAACTCTTCCGCTTCCCCACTTGCCAGGCATCCTCACCACCGCCGACCTCGCGCGCACGGCTGACTCGATTCAGGCGTTGCAACTTCCGAACGGCATGATCCCGTGGTACCCAGGTGGTCACTGTGACCCCTGGAACCATGTCGAGACTGCGATGGCACTCGACATCATGGGTCGCTCCGATGCTGCACTTCGCGCCTACCAATGGCTCGCCGACATCCAACGGTCTGACGGCAGCTGGCACAACTACTACATGCCCGACGGATCACTCGAAGACGCGAAGCTCGACTCGAACGTCATCGCGTACATCGGAACCGGCCTGTGGCATCACTGGCTGTGCACACGTGACACCAAAGGTGTCGCCGAACTCTGGCCCACCGTCAAGTCCGCACTCGAATGGGTGCTCGACCACCGCCGTGCAGATGGAACGGTGTTGTGGGCCCGCGAAGTCGACGGCTGTCCGTGGGACTACGCACTCCTCACCGGCTCGTCGAGCATCCGGCACGCACTGCACTGTGGTGCGGCTCTCGGTGCCCTCGTCGGCGATCCGCGTCCTGAATGGAACCGCGCCGCCGACATCATCGACAACGTCATCAACACCGACCTCACTGCGTTCGAGCCGAAAGACCGCTGGGCAATGGACTGGTATTACCCCGTTCTCACCGGTGCGATGACCGGTGCACGCGCCAAAGCACGCCTTGCCGAAGGTTGGGATCGTTTCGTCATGGATGATCGTGGGGTGCGCTGTGTCAGCGACGAGCAATGGGTCACCGCAGCCGAGACCAGCGAGTGCGCCATCGCACATTGTGCGGTTGGCGACCGTGAAACTGCGCGTGAGCTGTTGCTCTGGACGATGCCTCACCGTTGCATCGACGGTGCATATTTCACCGGCATCGTGTACCCAGTGGAACCGGACAAGACGATCGTCAATTTCCCTGCGAACGAGCGCAGCGCGTACACCGCCGCAGCGATCATCTTGGCGGCCGATGCCATCGCCATGCCCTCCACTGCATCTTCGATCTTCACGTCAGCAGTGAAGCGCAAGAACGCGCACATCGACATCCCCGTCATCTGATGCACGCCCTCGAACGGGGTGTCTGCGTTCGACGTCTCTACACGCGTCGCAGAACGCGCAATGATCCGGTGACAGATTCCTCGACGAACTGCCCACTATTGATCGCTGGCAGGTAGATGTTCTCGTACGGTGGCCGTCCACCGTCGGCGGGATCAGGAAACACGTCGTGGATCGCGAGGACACCACCAACGGCGACATGCGGCGTCCAACCAAGGTAATCACGTGTGGCTGGTTCGACACCGTGTCCACCGTCAATGAAGAGAAATGCGAGCTTCGTCGACCACGTCTGTGAGATGGTCCATGAGTCACCCACCATCGTGACGACACTGTCCGCCAGACCTGCGCCGAGAATGGTGCGACGAAAGTGCGGCAAGGTGTCGATACGACCCGTGTGCTCGTCGAGAAGTGACGCATCGTGCCACTCCCATCCGGGTTGATTCTCTTCACTACCGAAATGATGATCAATTGCAAAGAGTGTTCGTCCGGTCTCACGGGCTGCACCACCGAGCCACACAGTCGAACGTCCGCAGTACGAACCTACTTCCACGAATGGAAGTGTCGGCACGGAGGATGCTGCGGACATTGCAGCGTCGAACAGCGCATCACCTTCGTGTTCGGGCATGAAACCCTTCGCTGCAAGTGCATGCGCACGCAAAGTCGGAGCAAGAGGCACATCGCGACCCTACTATGGGAGCGTGAAAGCCGCTCTGGACGAACTCCTTCGCTTGCTCGATCTCGAAGCAATCGAAGTCAACATTTTCCGTGGCTCCTCTGCCGACGAAAATCGTCAGCGCGTGTTCGGTGGACAAGTGGCTGGCCAAGCGCTCGTCGCCGCAGTGAGAACCGTCGACGAACCTGCACGCCAAGTCCACTCACTGCACGGTTATTTCCTTCGCCCAGGCGACCCGTCCATTCCGATTCTGTATGAAGTCGAACGAATCCGCGACGGACGCAGTTTCACCACGCGGCGAGTGATGGCCGTGCAACACGGTGAAGTCATCTTCAACCTCACTGCAAGCTTCCACGCGCCAGAGCCTGGTCTCGAACACCAGATCACCGCATCGACTGACGTTCCCTCGCCTGAATCGCTCCCCGACTTTCGAGAGCGCATGAAGCCCTACAAGGACATGCTGGGCGACGAATACGACCGACCTCGACCGATTGACCTTCGCTATGTCGATGCCGACCCAATGGCACGGCGCGGCACGTCAGCGCCAGGTCAACGTGTGTGGTGGAAGACCGTCGATGCGCTGCCCGACGATCCCGTGCTGCACGCCTGTATCGCCACCTATGCGAGCGACATGACCTTGCTCGACACCACGTTGCTTCCCCACGGCCTCGGCTGGGGCGACGAGAACGTGCAGATGGCGAGCCTTGACCACGCGATGTGGTTCCATCGACCGTTCCGTGCAGACGATTGGTTGCTGTATGACCAGTGGGCAATCAGCACATCCAACTCGCGCGGACTTGCGGGTGGCTCCATCTACACACGCTCCGGAGACCTCGCGGTCACAGTTGTGCAAGAAGGCCTCATTCGAGTCAAGAAGTCATGACCAAGCACCCGTCTCGACTTCGACTCGTGTCAGTCGCGGCCATGGTCGTCACCATTGCATTCAGCATCGACATCACACGCGCTGCCGACCTGCCGACACGAGTCACCACTACTGCACCCGAGGCTCGCAAGCGCGTTGCACTTGACGTGACAGATCCGGTGTCTGTGGTGGAACGCAGAGCAACCGATGCATTCGTCTATGTGGTGCAACGTCGAGGTCAGGTGCTCCGATGGGCCAGAGGTTCCAAGAAAACCACTCGCGTGCTCGACGTCTCTTCCCTCACGACAACCGACTCCGAGCGCGGTTTGCTGGGGCTCACGTTCATCGGCGACAAGGCGTACATCAACCACACCAACAAAGACGGTGACACGGTCATCGCCGAATACTCAGTGCGTGCCGACGGGCGTTTCATCGCCGCGTCACGACGCGTGCTCATGACCATCGACCAGCCATATTCGAACCACAATGGTGGCGACGTCGTCACCGGCCCAGACGGCATGTTGTACATCGGCATGGGCGATGGTGGAAGCGGTGACGATCCTCAACGTCGCGCTCTGAACACCAAAGAGTTGCTCGGGAAGATGTTGCGCATCGACCCTCGTGCAAGTGGTGCACGGCCATACAGCGTTCCGAAAGACAATCCACTCCTCGCCACGAAAGGTGCGAAACCCGAAATCTGGTCGCTCGGCTTGCGCAACCCATGGCGCTATTCCTTCGATGACGATGGAAATCTCTGGGTGGCTGATGTCGGCCAGAGCAAATGGGAAGAAGTGTCAGTCGCTCCTGCAAAGAGAGATGGTGCCGGTGCCATCACCGCAGGTGGACGTGGTACGAACTTCGGGTGGCCCGCATACGAGGGACCGGAGCGGTACAAGACCGACCAGCAAGCACGCAATGCTCTACGTCCGATTCACTCGTACGAACATGGCGATGACGGATGCTCCGTCAGTGGCGGCGTGCGTGTGTCACGCGATCATCCACAAATTACCTTACGAGGGTGGTATCTCTACAGCGACTACTGCTCCGGAACGTTGGTCGGTCTCGAACTGAACGGTCTGAAGCTTGTTTCCACTCACGACCTCGTCGACGGACTGGGCAATGCGGTGTCGGTCGACCAGACATCCACCGGCATATACGTGTCGAGCTTGGACGACAAGGTCTACGAGATCATCGCCTCGTGAGTTCCTCGCACCGTCAGCGGTGCGAACCCATGAACATCCCGCGCAACGCCTGGTAGTTCTCGATGCAATGACCCGCACCGAGCACCACCGCTTCAAGGGGCTGCGGCGACATGCGTACTGGAACCGAGGTCTCGCGAGCGATGCGCTCAGCGAGACCGCGCAACATGCCGCCACCGCCGACCAGATACATGCCTCGAGCGAGGAAATCTTGAGCCAGCTCAGGCGGTGCTTTCGACAGACAACGTTTCACGGACAGCACCATCGATGCGACAGGTTCGTCGATTGCGAAGCGAACTTCTTCGGCAGTGAGTCGAATGGTCTTCGGAAGACCCGACACCAGATCGCGACCACGAATGTCGGCACTGCGCTCGTCGCCGACAGGGTCTGCCGACCCGATCTGAATCTTGATCTCTTCTGCCGTGCGTTCACCGATTGCGACACCGTGCTCACGACGCACATAATTCTGGATCGCAGCATCAATGTCGAAACTTCCGACACGGACAGCCTCGAGCGCCACGATGCCACCGAGGCTGATGACTGCAGTCTCTGTCGTGCCACCACCGACATCGATGACCATGTTGCCCACTGGTTCGTCAATCGGAAGATTCGCACCGATGGCCGCTGCCATCGGCTGTTCGATGAGTTGGGCATCTGATGCACCCGCTCGACGAGCTGCGTCGGTGACGGCGCGGCGTTCCACTTCGGTGATGGCCGAAGGAACACAGATGACGACTTTCGGGCGCGTGAATCGCGACACGCCGACTCGTTGTAACAACATTCGAATCATGCGCTCTGTGATGTCGAAGTCGGTGATGGCACCGCCACGAAGTGGTCGTACAGCGACGATGTAGCTCGGTGTGCGACCGATCATGTCCCACGCGTCGTGACCCGTCGCAAGCACCTCGCCGTTCTTGCGATTGACGGCAATGACAGACGGCTCGTTCAACACGATGCCACGGCCCTTCATGTACACGAGCGTGTTCGCTGTGCCGAGGTCGATCGCGAGGTCACGCGCCATCAGAAGTACCGACCGTCGCCCTGAGTCGAGTTGCCGTGAGACATCGACTCGTGACGCGCCTCAGGCGAGAGCGCATCGATGTGACGGCGAAATGACGCGATGCTGTCGTCGATGCGGCTGGCGCGATGGTCGAGATACACGAGCACGAGCAACACCGATCCGCACCCGGCGGCGAGCACGGCGAACACCCACGCCACCAATCCCATCGCAATCATTGTGGCACCGTTGGTACTGAGTTCGGCGGAACGATCGACTGAGCACCCGTGCCCCACTCTTCGCCACCTTCCCAATGTTCTTTCTTCCAGATGGGAGCAGACGACTTCAGAGCGTCGATGGCGTAGCGCGCGGCGGCAAATGCCTCGGGTCGGTGAGGTGCTGAGACGACGGCGAGCACCGATGACTCACCGAGAGTGAGACGACCGAGACGATGTAGCAAGGCGATGCGACCAACATCCGGCCAGCGACGACGGGTCTCTTGTGCGATGTCATCGAAAACAGTGACGACACGCTCTTCGAAGGCTTCATAGGTGAGCGACTCGACGTCACTGCGACCCTCGGCGTTGTCACGAACGGTGCCCGAGAACAGCACCACTGCCCCACAGTCGGGCCGTACTGCCCATTCATATGCCCGACCCACTGGCAGTTCGTCGTGGCCGACGGCCAACCATTCATCACCTGTGTCGGGAGGTAGCACGCGACAAGCGTACTGCCCGACCGAAACGCTCTGACTGACGCAAGTAACCTGCTCGTCCTGTGGAAAGTGATGACGACGAGTTCGAGACGTCGCGGGCACCGTTGCCACCACACGACCGAACGTGGCGACACCCGAGCGAGGTCGCCTCGTGGAACTCTCACATACAAGAAAATCTCACCAACCCACCGCCACTGTCACGTCGACTGTCACTCTTCACCACC
>VFQT010001693.1_pt1 | contig 25468 bp, 26 predicted proteins | sample 3512381 | NCBI WGS metagenome assembly VFQT01 (sample SAMN10412376, study PRJNA504923) | tailings metagenome | isolation source: Relicate 2 Philex TSF3 active mining site | place: Philippines: Tuba, Benguet | collected 2017-08-29
AGTCGCGCACCGCGGGAAATCGCGACGCCTGAAGGGTGAGCTCGGGTCGCGCACCCCAACTACGGCAGCGAAATCGCCTTGTCGAGGAACTCGTTGGTCGCGACGTCGGCGGCAGTCAGATCTGGCACGTTCAACCCCTGCTCGCGAAGAATCGGTATGGCGCTAGCGATGAAGTCGTCGATGCGAGGTGATTCGAAGTCGCCGAACGTTGCGGTGTCGCCGTTGCCGACGATGCCGAGCGACTTCATCGTGTCTACGGCGTAAGCAGCGAGTTCGGCGCTCTGCGACCACGTGGTGGCGAACTGCGTGACCACGTCGAGCAGGGTGGCCACGGTGCGGTCGGGTGACGTTACGAAATCAATCTGCGCCTGCTGCATCATCGGCACCAGCTTGGTGAGGCACGGCCGCAGCGCTTCGAGCCGCAATTTGTTGATGGCAAGGTTCTGCGGATACGAAGTCCAGCCGGCGTCGTGCACGAGTTGGTAGGCGGTCTGCACTGCGCCCGAGTCGAGGTTCGCATATCGAAATGGTTCGCTGGTGGCAAAGCCCTGGTGCGCGACGTCGTCGGTCGCCAAGACGAGCGAGCCCTTGTAGTTGGAGTCGACCTTGTCGGCGGGCACGACGCCTTGAGCGACGAGGTAACGCATGTACGGCCGGTCGCCGAAGACGCTGACGGCGGGAACTTCGGCTGCGATGTCGGCGATCGTCTTGGCGTCGGGGTGCTTGGCTGCATCCCACAAGATCACCTGCGGATTCTTGACGAGCGCGTTGAATACTGCGAGGGTCGGTGTTTCGGCGTAGCGCGAGAGCGCGACGTCGGTGCCGACGTAACCAAACATGATGCCGCCGTCGAGGAACATCTCGGTGACGACCGGACTCTCGATGAACGGCCCGCCGGCGCGAATCTCCAGGTCGACGCCGGTGTCGACGCCGCGGTACACGAGCGAACCGGTCGTGGCGCCGCGTGTGGCATCGACCGTGTAGTCGTCACCGAGCAGCTCGTAGATGCCGCCGTGCTCGGCTTGCGGATACCAGTCGGTCTGCACGACGACCGGCGAGAAGCACACCCCGGAGAGATCGTTCGGGTCGGGTTGTGCGGGTCCGTCGGCGGTCGCCGGGTCTGCGGCGGAGGTGTCGCTGGCGGCTGTGTCAGCGGCACTGTCGTCGGAATCGCCGCCGCAGGCGGTGAGCAGGAGCGCACCTGCCACAACGAGGAAGGCGAATCGATTCTTCAGGGGCGATGCCATGGTTCGACGAAAATCTTATTCGCCGCGACCACGACCAAGAAGAACGCAAGACCGATCAGCGAAGCGACGAACGCGGTCACGAACATTGGGCCTGCGCGCGTGTCGAGGAAGAAGTACGTGATGAGCCGCCCGAGCCCCGGCGTGCCGCGGGTAAAAAAGAAGTCGCCGACGATCGAGCCGATGACGGCAAGCCCGGCCGAGACTCGCAATCCAGCAAAAATCATCGGACTGGCGGCGGGTAGTTGCAAGCGCACAAGCCGTCGAGTGTGAGAAGCGCGAGCGAGCGTGAACACGTCGTGCAGCGCGCGCGGCACCGATCGCAAGCCAAAGAGCGTGTTGCTGGCGATGGGGAAGAACGAGATGAGCACCGTGACGAGCACACGGGCCGTGAACGACGGCCCGACCACCCGCACGATGATCGGCGTCAAGACGATGATCGGCGTGACCTGCAGGGCGATGAGCCACGGCCATAAACCGCGCGCGAGTGAACGCGACCACGACATCGCGATGCCGAGTGCGACGCCGACGAGCGCCGCGAGCACGAAGCCGACCACAGCTGTGACCAGCGAGATGCGAGTGGCATCGGCGATGCGCTCGACGGTGGGGCCGTTGAGCCCCTCGAACAATCGGTGCGGCGGCGGAATGATGAGCGCCGAGCCGTCGCCCGAGGCGAAGTTGTTGTCGAGCGAGTAGGCGAGCGCGTACCAACCACCGATGATTGCGGCCAAGACGACGAATGCGGGCAGCGTGCGTTTCATGCCGAGCCTGCCAAGTGCCGTGTGATGTTGCCGCAGAGTGCTGCGAACTCGGGGGAGAAGCGCAGAGATGGCGTTCGCGGTCGTGCGTATGGCACGGCGACCTCGGCCACAACGCGGCCGGGCGCACCCGACATGACGAGCACGCGGTCGGCGAGATATGCCGCCTCGTCGATGGCGTGCGTGACCATGAGCGCGGCGAAGCCGTGTTCGGCGTGCAGCGCGGCGAACTCGTCGTGCAGAGCGTGGCGCGTGATCTGGTCGAGCGCGCCGAATGGTTCGTCGAGCAGCAACACGTCGGGCTGCGCAGCGAGCGTGCGCACGAGCGAGAGGCGCATCTTCATGCCGCCCGACAACTCGTGCGGCCATTTGTCGCGATGCGCCGAGAGCCCGCTGGCAGCGAGCAGGCGATCTACCAGGGCGGTGTCGCCAGGATTGGCGAGCAGTTGAGCGTTGGCTTCGACTCGGCGCCAGGCCAGCAGCGCGGGTTCTTGGAAGACGAATCCGATGCGGTTGTCGCCGGTGCGACCGCCGCCAACACTTGCGCTATGCAACCCGACGCTGCCGCTCGTCGGCGCGAGCAACCCGGCGCAGGCGCGTAGCAGCGTGGTCTTGCCGCAGCCGCTCGGCCCGACGATGGCAACAATTTCACTGCGTCGCACGCGGAGCGACACGTCGTGGAGCACTTCGACGCCACCGAAGATGTGTGACACATGCTCGGCGTGCAGCAACACATCGCTCGACGCAGTGATGTTGGTCATCGAGTCAACGCCATTCGCCACGCGACGCGATGACGTTGCGCAGCAGAGTTACTTCGTCGGTCATGATGCCGTCGACCCCGAGATCAAGCAGTCGACGCATCTCGACTTCGTCGTCGATGGTCCACACATGCACCTGCAATCCGGCGGCGTGCGCACCGTCGACGAACGACGCAGTCACGATCGGCAACGGCCCCTGTCGCACGGGCACCTGGGCCGCGAGCGGCACGCCTGCCCCGCGGAATTTCGGCGCACGCCCGACCCACGTGCCAAGCCTCACCTTGGCGACGTCGCGCGGGCCCATCGACGTGCAGACCTTCTCCCCGTAGCGCTCGCGTACCGCGTCGAGCCGCGCGTCGCTAAACGAACCGATGCACACCCGCTCGAAGAGATCGTCGCGGTCGAGCCGCGCGAGCAGATGCGGCAGCGCATGGTCGCTCTTGCAGTCGATGTTGAATCGCGCCTCGGGCCACGCCGACAACAATTCGTCGAGACGCGGAATCGGCTCGCGCCCCGACACTCGTGCGCGCGCGACCTGCTCGGCGGTCATCTCGCGGATGAGACCCGGTGTGCCGCAGGTGCGCTGCAAGTCGGGATCGTGGAAGGCAAATAGCACGCCGTCGCTCGAGGCGTGCACGTCGGTCTCCATGTAGCGATAGCCGAGCGAATAGGCGTGCGCGAACGCCGGCATGGTGTTCTCGGGATGCTCGCTCGCGCCACCCTGATGGGCGAAAGCGATGGGCATCGGCCCGGAGAGGAACGGATGTGTCATCGCTGGGCCGTGCTGCGGTCTCGCGAGAAACTGTCGGTCAAATCGAGCGACCGGCGTTCTTCCAGTACTCGTCTTTCAAAAGACGCTTGTACAACTTGCCGGTCGGATGACGCGGTAACTCGGCGCGGAAGTCGACGGTGCGCGGGCACTTCAGGTGCGCGAGGTGCTCGCGGCAGTAGGCGATCAACTCTTTGGCGAGCGCCGCCGATTCGGCGGGCGTGTCGGGCATCGTGACGGGCTGCACTACGGCTTTCACTTCTTCGCCAAAGTCTTCGTTGGGCACGCCGAACACCGCGACGTCGGCCACCTTCGGATGGTTGATGAGCACGTTCTCGGCTTCCTGCGGATAGATGTTCACACCGCCGGAGATGATCATGAACGCTTTGCGGTCGGTGAGATAGAGGAACTTGTCGGCATCCATGTAGCCGATGTCGCCGAGCGTGCTCCAGCCGCGGCCCTTCGGGTCGCGCGACGACTTCGTCTTCTCCGGATCGTTGTGATACTCGAACACCGCCGGCGACTCGAAGAACACCGTGCCGGTCTCGCCGACGGGCAACTCGTTGCCTTCTTCGTCGAGGATGTGGAGGATGCCCGAGATCGCCTGGCCGACGGTGCCGGGATGCGCGAGCCACTGCTCGGAGTTGCAGTAGACGAATCCGTTTCCTTCTGTGCCGGCGTAATACTCGTGGATGATCGGTCCCCACCACTCGATCATCTTGCGCTTCACCTCGACAGGGCAGGGCGCGGCGGCGTGGATGACCGTCTTCAACGTCGATACGTCGTGCTTCATGCGATCGGCGTCGGGAAGCTTGAGCATGCGCACGAACATCGTCGGCACCACTTGCGTGTGCGAGACCTTGAACTTCGGAATTGCGGCGAGGTACTCGTTCTCGTCGAAGTGCTCCATGATCACCGTCGTGCCGCCGAGACGATGCACCGCCATGTTGAAACGCAGCGGTGCGGCGTGATACAGCGGCGCAGGCGAGAGGTAGACGGTCTGTTCGTTGAAGCCGAAAACAAACTGTGCGAGCATCAGCAGCCCAGGTGGGGTGCCGAGCGGCTCGGGTTTGTACACGAACGCCACGCCCTTGGGTCGCCCGGTCGTGCCGCTCGAGTACAGCATGTCGGTGCCCTCGAAACGCTCGGCGAGAGGCGTCGGCGGGTGCGCGGCGATGCTCGACTCGAACGAGTCATAATTGGTGCTCGAACCGTCGAGCATGTATCGAGCGACCACGCCAGGCGTCGCAGCAACGATGCCCTCGGCCTGCTCCGACTTGTACTTCGAGGTGATGAACACCTTCGCACCGCAATCGTTGATGATGTACGACAACTCGTCGTTGTTCAACCGGCTCGAGCAGCACGTGTAGACGAGCCCGGCGTAGTGGCAGCCCCAGACCACTTCGAAGAATCGCGGATGGTTCTCCAGACAGATGGCGACGTGGTCGCCGGGCTTCAGGCCGTGGCTGGCCATGAGACGACTGACACGGTTGGCACCCTCGTCGAGCTGGCGGTAGGAGAGTGTGACGCCGCTCGCCGCCATCGTGACGGCTGCGCGGTCGGGTGCGGTCTCGGCGATTTTTCCGGGGAACATGGTGAGAGAAAAGGTAGCCCAGCGTGTACCCTCGCAGCATGCCCACTGAGACGCTCGCCGCCACCGCCGACGAAAAGCACGTCATCGACCTGGTCGAGGAACTGCTCGCCAAGTACCCGCCTGCCTCAACCGACGCTGTCAAGTTCCTCGGTGCCCAATACGACGCAGGGTTGGCCTGGGTCAACTTTCCGGTCGGATTCGGTGGCCTCGGGCTGTCGCCCAAGTACCAGAAAATCGTGAACGAGCGCGTGGCTGCTGCAGGCGGACCGAATGCGTATTACCGAAACCCGATCGGCTACGGCATGTGCGGGCCGACGGTGGTGGAGTGGGGCAGCGAAGCCCAGAAGAAGCGCTATCTGCGTCCGCTCTTCACCGGCGAAGAAGTGTGGTGCCAGTTGTTCTCCGAGCCGGGATCGGGCTCCGACTTTGCTGGTCTGAGCGGCAAGGCCGTGCGCGACGGCGACGAGTGGCTGGTGAACGCGCAGAAGGTGTGGACCACGCTCGCGCACGTGTCGCGCTTCGGTCTGCTCGTCGTGCGCACCGACCCCGAGGCCGTGAAGCACGCCGGACTCACCGCGATGGTGGTCGACATGCACGCGCCAGGCGTCGAGGTGCGTCCGCTTCGCCAGATGACCGGCGAGGCGGAGTTCAACGAAGTGTTCTTCACCGATGCGCGCGTGCCGGCGGCAGAGACGCTCGGCAAGCCTGGCGACGGCTGGCGTGTCTCGCTGACCACGCTCATGAACGAGCGTGTGGCAATCGGCGGAATCATTCCGCCAAAGGCATCGGGTCCGATTCGCGAGGCATTGAAACTGTGGGAACGCATGCCCGCCGAGCGCAAGACCACCGCTGTGCGCGACGATCTCATGCGGCTGTGGATTCGTGCCGAGTTGCTGCGACTCACCAACATTCGCGCCGGCCAGATGCGAAAAGTCGGCGCACCCGGCCCAGAAGGCTCGATCGGCAAGATGGCGAGCGCGGATCTCAACAAAGACACGTACGCGTTCTGCATGCAACTGCTCGGCGCCGACGGCATGCTCTACGGCGAATACGGCATGGTGCGCCCGAACACCGCGATGGGGCCGGTCGATGCGTTGCAGAAAGCGTTCTTGCGCAGCCGCGCCAACAGCATCGAGGGTGGCACGAGCGAAGTGATGCGAAACATTCTCGGCGAGCGCGTGCTCGGGTTGCCCGGCGACGTGCGCGTCGATCGCGACAAGCCGTGGAGTGCGGTGCCGCGCAACTAGTCGCGACGTTGTGGCTCGTGTCTGCGAGCCTCGTTTACGTCGCGAGTGCGGCCAGCACGGCGCTCGCGCTGAGCGCTCGGTCGTCGTGGCGCGGTCGTGCTCCCAATGAACCGCCCGACATCACGGTGATCGACTCTTCGAGTGCCGACTGCAATTCGCGTATGTGGCGCGGGGGCGGGAAGTATTCGTCTTCATCGGTGGCGCGTATCTCTTCGCAACCGAGTCGCGGGGCGAGGCGCTCGATCACCTCGACCACGAGCTCTTCGGGCGCCGACGCACCGGCAGTCACGCCGACCACGCCATGTAGGTCGTCGGGCAACTCGCTCGCTTGATTGACTCGCAACACGCGCGGGCAGCCGATGTCGCGGGCAAGACGCTCAAGGGCACGGGTGTTGCTCGAGTTCTCTGACCCGATTACGACCATCGCGTCGACCTGCGAGGCGATCTTGGTGAGCGATGCTTGGCGATTGGTGGTGGCAAAGCAGAGGTCGCTGCGACCCGGGGTCCACACGGCGGGGAAGCGTTCTTTCACCGCCACGGCGACCCCTTCCCATTCGCGGTGCGAGAGGGTCGTCTGCGCCAAGAGCGCGACAGGCTCGTCGAAGTCGGGCAGCGCGGCAACTTCGTCGAGCGTCTCGACGCGCGAGATCGCATCGGGGGCGACGGCCATCGTGCCGACGGCTTCTTCGTGTCCTTCGTGTCCGACGTACACGATGCGATAGCCCTTGTCGGCGCGGGTGCGCACCTCGTGGTGCACCTTGGTGACGAGCGGACACACCGAATCGACCATGTAACTGCCGCGTTCGCGTGCGGCGGCGACCACCGCAGGTGCGGATCCGTGTGCCGACAGCATCACGGGGCGCCCGACGGGCACTTGTGCGATGTCGTCGACGAACACCACGCCGCGCTGCGTGAAGCGATCGACCACGATGCGGTTGTGCACGATCTCGTGGTAGCAGTACACCGGCGAATCGAACGTGCGCACCATCCACGCGAGCGCCTTGATTGCCATCTCTACTCCGGCGCAGAATCCGCGCGGTGATGCGAGCAACACTTTGTCGACCGTCATCGTCGTCTCAACCGTACCGCCCCTGACGATGGATAGCCTGAACGAAGTGACGAATAGTGACGCACGCAAGAGCGTCGTCATCGTGGGCCGCCCGAACGTAGGTAAAAGCACGCTCTTCAATCGCTTTCTCGGCGAGCAGGCCGCCATCGTCGAGGACAAACCCGGCGTCACGCGCGACCGCCACACCCGCGAAGTGGAGTGGTGCGGGCGCTATTTCAACGTGGTCGATACCGGTGGCTGGATGCCGGGCGGCAGTGCGCTCGACTCGAAGGTGAGCCGCCAGGTTGAGTCCGCGGCGCGCGAGGCAGACCTCGTCGTGTTTCTTGTCGATGCGACGGTCGGGCTGAGCGATGACGACGAGGCCATCGCGGCTTGGCTGCGCACGACGGGTCGGCCGATCTTGCTGGTTGCCAACAAGGTCGACGGGCCCAACGCCGAGACCGACCTGTGGCAGTTCTTGTCGCTCGGGCTCGGTGATGCTGTGCCGGTGTCGGCGATTCATGGTCGCAAGTCGGGCGACCTGCTCGATGCGATCGTGGACCAGTTGGAACTCGCCGTCGACACGACCGATACCGAAGCCGGATATGTGCGTGACCCGCAGACCAAGGAGCCGCGCGTCGCGATCGTCGGTCGGCCCAACGTGGGCAAGAGCACGCTCTTCAACCGTTTGGTCGGCGAAGAACGGTCGATCGTGCACGACATGGCGGGCACCACGCGCGACGCGATCGACACGCGCATCGAGACACCCGACGGCCCGATCGTCTTCGTCGACACCGCAGGCATGCGCCGGCGCAGCAAGGTCGAGCGCGGCACCGAGTATTACTCGATCATCCGCGCGTTGCGCGCAGTCGACGAGAGCGACATCGCCCTCCTCGTGATCGACGCCACCGAAGGAGTCACCAGCCAAGACCAGCGTCTGGCGGAGCGTATCGATGCGAGCGGATGCCCGATTGTCGTCGTGTTGAACAAGTGGGAACTGCTCGATGCCGAGCGGCGCGAAGCTGTCGAAATCGAAGTGACTCGTCGGCTGTACTTCATCGGCGATTCACCGATTGTGCGGCTGTCGGCACTCACGGGCAAGAACGTGCACCGCCTGGCGCCGCTCCTCACCGACGCGATCACCAACTATCACCGGCGCGTACCGACCAAAGACGTGAACCGTGTGCTCGCGGCGGCGCAGCAGAAACAACCTGCGGGCCCCGGCGCTCGCGTGTTGTACGCGCTGCAGGGCGCGGTGGATCCGCCGACGTTCACGCTGTTCGTCAATCGCGAACTCCCGCAGGCCTACTTGCGGTATCTCGAGCGCGCGATTCGCGAGGCGTTCGACTTCGGTTCGACCCCGATCAAGTTGCGTGTGCGCACCCGCTCAGAGCAGGGTTGATGTTCGCCGACCAGCGCCGAGGCACGTAGTCATGCCGTGGTGCGAACCGTGCTCCCGGTATTTCGCTCCGTCGGCGATGACCCCGGAAGGAAACTGTCCGAGCTGCGGGCGCGCAATCGACACCGCGAACACGGGCGCATCATCTCGCGCGGGCGGCGCGCTACGCCCGAGCGATGCGCCGACACTCAGTGAATTGTCGAAGATGAGCGGTGAGAAGGCGCCATGGCACTTCAAATTGCTGATGACGATGCTCGTGTTGTATCTGGGCTGGCGCATCATCGCGCCGTTCGTCGACTGAGGCGGGGCGTTCACGAGGCGGCGCATTCGGTAGCCTCTGGGTGCCGTAGCTACGGGCTGTGGCGCAGCTTGGTTAGCGCGCTTGTCTGGGGGACAAGAGGTCGGGAGTTCAAATCTCCCCAGCCCGACGATGTGCGGGCGTTTTGTCGCCACGACGGCACCACAGCAACTTGCCTCGTTGTTCGACGCCGTGCTCGACAACGCTCCCGACGCGGTGACGACTGAATCATTCAGCCCGAACTACAACGTGGCCCCGACCACGCAGGTGACGACGCTGGCATTCGAAGAGCGTCGTGTGCTTAGGCGCGCCCACTGGGGCCTCTTGCCCGCGTGGTCAAAGGATCGTTCGCGCGCCTCGAGCATGATCAACGCCCGACGAGAGACGCTGGCGGAGAAGCCAAGCTTCCGGCCGCTCTTGGCCGCGCACCGGTGCGCGCTGCTCGTCGACGGTTACTACGAATGGCGCACGACGGGCATCGACCCGAAGGCGAAGTATCCCAAGCAGCCGTACTTCATCCGCTCGCACGACTCTGCGCCCTTTGCCCTCGCTGGTTTGTGGACCACGTGGCGCGACCCAGAGCGCGACTTCGCCCCGGTGCGCAGTTGCGCCATCATCACGACAAGCCCGAACGAGACGCTCGCGGCAATCCACGACCGCATGCCCTGCGTGCTCGACGGCGACGATCTTGAAGAGTGGCTCGCACCCGGAGACGCGCCGTTGCATCTCTTGGGTATGACTCGCGAAGATCGTCTCGAGGCATTCACGGTGAGCACCGACGTGAACAGCGTGCGCAACAAGGGCCCCCAGCTCATCGAGCCGGTGCGAACCACGTTGTTTTAGGTCGCTGACGCGACAGTGTTCTAAAGCGCTGACGCGATCGTGTCGTTGGGCGTTTCCGCTCCGACGAACGACTAGACGGCGCCGGCGATGCCGTCTGCGCGAAGTTGCGCGGCGAGTTTGGCGGCGGCCGCGGCGAGCGCGTCTGGGGGAACGTTGCGTTGCTGTCGGGAAAAATCGAGATCGACCATCGCGTCGGCAGGAATGCAATGCAGGTGGCAGTGGTTCACCTCGAAACCCGCAATCACGAGACCCACGCGCGCCACGCCGAATGCGGCACGCTGCGCGAGACCCACCTTGCGGGCCACATCGAAAAGATGTTTGTTGAGTTCGGCGGGAACATCGATCCAGTGGTCGTAGGGCTCGCGCGGCACGACGAGCGCATGGCCGGTCGTTATCGGGGCAATGGTCATGAACGCGACGCAGTGCGCGTCTTTGTAGGCAAAGTGTCCGGGCAGTTCGCCAGAGATGATGCGCTCGAACAACGACGGCATGCGCCAGACGATACTTCACGCGCGAGACCGAACTAGCGTTGCCGTGCGATGGGTCGCCTCGCCACGTGGCCCAATCTCGTGACTCTGGTGCGGCTCCTGTGCCTGCCGGTCTTCTTGTGGCTGTTGTTCTCGCGCGAGCAACGCGAAGCCGCCGCGTGGCTGCTCGGTGCGCTCGGCGCCACCGACTGGGTCGACGGTTGGCTGGCGCGACGACTCGACCAACGCAGCGAGTTCGGGGCAGTGTTCGACCCGGCGGTTGACCGTTTGCTCTTCATCGTCGGCGTCGGGTCGATCGTGATCGACGGCTCGGTACCCGGCTGGTTCGGTTGGTCGGTCGTTGCTCGCGAGGTGTTCGTGGCGGCGCTGATGCTCGGCGGTACCGCACTCGGCATGCCGCGCTTCGCGGTGAACCAATGGGGCAAGAACTACACGTTCGCGTTGATGTTCGCCTTCCCATTGTTGCTGATCGGGGCGAGCGACGCGGGATGGGCACTCGGCGCGCGCAATGCTGGCTGGGCCATCGGTGTGCCGGGTCTCATTTTGTGCCACGCCACCGCGATCGCCTACGTGCCAGTGGTGGTGCGCGGTGTGCGAAGCGCGCGAGCAGGCAAGAAACATCCACCGGCTGAGGACCGAGTCTCAACCTGAGGCTACGGTTGAGGCATGCTCATCCCGAACGACCTGTCGTACACCGCCCAGCACGAATGGGTGAAGATCACCGACGGCGTCGCCCGTATCGGCATCACTGACTACGCGCAGGATGCGCTCGGCGACGTCGTCTTCGTCGGCGTGCCGTCGCTGGGCTCGAGCGTGGTTGCCGAGCAATCATTCACCGAAGTCGAGAGCACCAAGAGCGTGTCTGACATCTACGCCCCAGTGAGCGGCACGGTCACTGCCGTGAACGATGCGCTCGCGACGCAACCCGAGTTGCTGAACAAAGACCCCTACGGCGCGGGATGGATCTGCGAGATCACCATCGCCGGGGCTGCCCCCGCATTGCTCGATGCCGCCGCCTACGGCAAACTCGTCGGAGCCTGACTCGCACCATGCAATACGTGTTTTGCAACCACTGCGGACATCGCAACCCGCCGTCGTCGACCTTTTGCTCGTCGTGCGGCGCGGTGCTCGACAAGCCGAGCCTGCGGACCAACGTGTTGCCCAAGACCGATCCGTTGCTTGATGGCATCCACGACGACGACAACGCAGTGGTGCACGCAGGGGAGGTCGACCCGGGCGAAGTGATGCTCGTGGTGCGCCAGGGGCCCGAGATCGGCACGCGATACACCTTGCACGGCGACAGCGTGTCGGTCGGGCGCGTGCCTGACAACGACATTCAGCTCGACGACTTCACGGTCTCGCGCCAGCACGCCGTGTTGGTGCGCGAGAACCAAGACTGGATACTGCGCGACCTGGGGTCGCTCAACGGCACCTATGTGAACAACGAGCGGGTCGACGAAAGCGTCGTGCGCCACGGCGACGCGGTGCAGATTGGCCGTTTTCACCTCGTCGCCTTCTTCGGATGACCAGGGTGCCCGAGCACTTCTACACCATCGGCGAGGTGCTCGCCCTGTTGCTCGAAGAATTCCCAGACATCACCATCTCCAAGATCCGGTTCTTAGAAAGCCAGGGTCTCATTACTCCCGAGCGCACCAGCGCGGGCTATCGAAAGTTCACCAAGCCCGAGGTCGAGCGACTGCGCTTCATCTTGCGCGAACAGAAAGACAATTTCTTGCCGTTGCGCGTGATTCGCGACCGCCTCGAAGGAGAAACCAGCGAGTCGCTGCTGCGACCCGATGACGTGACCGATCCGAGCATGCCGCGCGGTGTGCGCGTCCCGTCGGCCGGGCATCCGGCATCGCGGCGCAGCGAGTCGGGGAAATCCATCGCGCACGCAGCCAATACCACCGCGCGTCCGAGTGCCGCCACGCGCCAGCGGCCAGAGCGTCTCACCAAGCACGACATGCTCGAGGCCACTGGTGTCGATGCTGCGATGCTCACCGAGTTGGAGAAGATGCGTTTCGTGCGTCCGCAGATGCTCGGTACCGAGGCCTTCTACGACGCGACCGACCGCGACATCGTGCATCTGGCGGGTCGACTTGCTGCACTCGGCGTCGCACCGCGCACATTGATGGCATGGCGGTTGTCGGCCGAGCGCGAAGCCGATGTATTCGAGCCGATCGTGCGAATGGCGCAGTCGGCGCGCGGCGATGACGAACATCGCGATGCGATGAAACTGCTCGATGACCTCATCGCGCTCGGTGAAGAGTTGCGCACGGCGCTCTTGCGCAGCGTGACCAAGGGCATTCGAGACACCAACGCCGGTTGAGGCGTAGTCGGCGTTGCTACGCTGACGCCATGAGCCGGTCTGGAACCGACGCCGTCGAGGTTGAGCTCGTCGGAGTGGTTGCCGAGCCGCCAGCACATGCGCCGATCATGCACCTGCGCGAGCAGACGGGCGAGCGGCGCATGCTCAGCATCTACATCGGCGTCGCCGAGGCCAGCGCAATTCGCCTCGTGCTGGATGGACGCCAGCCACCGCGACCGCTCACTCACGACCTGCTCGTAAATGTGTTCGAAGAGTTCGGCGCGCACCTCAACCGTGTGGTGATCACCGAGATGCGCGACAAGACGTACTTCGCCGAGTTGCAGATGGTGCACAACGGACAGCGCTACGACATCTCGTGCCGGCCGTCGGATGCGGTCGCCATCGCCGTTCGCGCCGAGGTGCCTATCGCCGCCAGCCGCGAACTGCTCGACGAGGTCGGGGTAGTGGTCGACGAGAACGAAGCGCAGGAAAACGCCGAGATCATCGACGAGTTTCGCGACTTCATCGACAGCATCAACCCCGAAGACTTCCAAGAGAAATAGCCCGACGCAACCGCCAGGTTGCCGAGCGCCAGATGCGGGGCATAGCGTGAGTCGCCCATGGGAGTTGGGCGGTCAAACCACGCTGCGTCGTTGCGCACGTTCAGCGGAGTGCAGGCAGCCGACGTGGTCGGCATCTCGTATCGCCAACTCGACTACTGGGCACGCACCGACCTCGTGCGACCATCGGCCACCGATGCTTCAGGAAGCGGCACGCGCCGCGAATACGTGTATCGCGATCTGCTCGAACTGAAGGTCATCAAAAACCTGCTCGATGCTGGCATCAAGTTGGAGTCGGTGCGCAACGTCTTTGCCTATCTGCGTCGGCATGTGACGACCGATGTTGCGTCAGCGCACATCGTGATCAGCGGCAAGTCGGTGGTGTTGTGCGACGGCGATCATCTCGTCGACGCCGTGCGCAACGGTCAGGGTGTGCTCAACGTGCTGCCGCTCGCGACGGTCAAGCAAGAGCTCGACGCCAAGATCGTGGAGTTAAAGAAGGCAGAGACTGCCGCCATGTCGTCGAGCGCTACGACTGCTGCTTCGCTCGCCGCGTCGGCGCGCTTGCGCAGCAACGCCCGATAACAGCCACGTACGGTGACAGCGACGAACGGTGAACCCGTGACGAGCGAGCGCCGCTCGCCGCTCGACGCCCTGCACCGAGAGCTCGGCGCCAAGCTCGTTCCGTTCGGCGGCTGGGAGATGCCGCTTTCGTACCCGAGCGGCACGGTGGCCGAGCATCTTGCGTGCCGCAACGATGCCGCGTTCTTCGACGTGTCGCACCTCGGCACCGTTCGCGTCGAGGGCGACGAAGCGCTGGAGTTGCTACAGCAGTCGTTCACCAACGACTTACGAAAGATTGCGCCGGGTCGCGCGCAGTACACGCACTCGTGCAACGACCGCGGCGGAGTCGTCGACGACATCATCGTGTGGTGGGTCGCGCCGCAGATTTTTGACGTCATGCCCAATGCCTCCAACACGGCGTCGATTCGCGCGGTGATCGGCGGAGACGACACGACAACGACCCGCGCGGTGCTCGCGGTGCAAGGCCCGCAAGCGCGACAGCGTCTCGCGACGTTCGCGCCAGAGGCGGCGAGCGTGAAGCGCTTTCGTGTCGAACGAATAACCGTGCTCGGAGTCGAATGCGTGGTGGCGGGCACCGGCTACACGGGTGAAGACGGTGTGGAGATCGCCGTGCCCGTGGCACACGCCGAGCGTGTGGCACGCGCGCTGATGGCAGCCGGTATCGCACCATGCGGGCTCGGTGCGCGAGACACACTGCGCCTCGAGGCCGCACTGCCGTTGCACGGTCACGAATTGTCGCCCGACATCACCACGCTCGAGGCCGACCTCGGCTGGGTGATCGGGTGGGACAAGCCCGATTTCCGCGGCAAAACGGCACTTGCGGCTCAGAAAGCCGCCGGTTTGCCCAGAGTGCTGTGTGGTCTGCGCACCACGACCCGCCGCCCGCCACGTGACGGTGCGCGGGTGATGCGCGATGGCCGCGACGTGGGTGTGGTGACGAGCGGCAATTTCTCGCCGGTGCTCGGCGTCGGAATCGCGTTGGCGCTGGTCGAACCTGCGGTCAGCGCGATCGGCACCGAGTTGCAGTTAGCGGTTCGTGACACCGTGCTCGATGCAACCGTTGTGCAGCGGCCGTTTACGAAGCGCTAGCGCATCGCAGGGCGCGAGAGGCGCGTAAAACGTCAGCGTGCCGGCGACTCAGAAGTCGTCGAGTTCGGTTGGCTCGGGGCGGTCGGCTGGCTCGGGGCGGCCGGCTTGGGTGCCAGGTTCGCCACCGCTTTTCCGGCGAGCGACGGCAGGAAGTTGATCAATGAACCCGCCTGATCGGCCATGCCGGCGATGCGTCGAATCGGATCTTCGACGTCGTCGAGCAGACGGTTCACGCGTGACGCAGCCTGGTTGAGGTTGTCCATAGTCGCGCCTACGTTCTCCAACGCCACGATCAACGCCTCGACGGTGCGGCGACCCTGCTCGGCGAGTTTCACGCCCTCTCCGACGGGATCGATGTTGCGCAACAGTGCGAGCACGTCGCCGATCATCTTCTGGATGTCGATTGGCGGAGGCGTGGTGTTCGACACGCCTCAACGGTAGTCGGGCGCGGCGAGGGCTTCGAGCGGCTCGCAAGAACACACGAGGTTGCGGTCGCCGTGCGCTGCGTCGATGCGCGACACGGGCGGGAAGTATCCGCGCGAGTTGAGCGAAGCGAGCGGGAAGAGCGCGACCGAGCGGTCGTACGCGCGGTTCCAATCGCCGGCCACATCGAACACGGTGTGCGGTGCGTGACGCAGCGGAGAGTCTTCGACTTTCCAGTCTCCTGACTCAACGCGCGCAATTTCACCGCGGATGGCGATCATTGCGTCGCAGAACCGGTCGAGTTCGGCGCGCGACTCGCTCTCGGTCGGCTCGATCATGAGCGTGCCTCCGACGGGGAAGCTCATCGTCGGCGCATGGAAACCGAAATCCATCAGTCGCTTGGCGACGTCGTCGACGGAAACTCCCGTGCGCTTGGTGATGTCCCGCAGGTCGATGATGCACTCGTGGGCGACCAAGCCGTTCGCTCCGGAGTACAGCGTGGGGAAGTGGTCGCGAAGTCGATGCGACACGTAGTTGGCGTTGGCGATTGCTTGCGCGGTGGCGTTACGCAGACCGTCAGGGCCCATCATCCGCACGTAGACCCACGAAATCGGCAGGATACTGGCCGAGCCGAAGCGCGCAGCCGAAACTGGCCCGACTCCGTGCGCTGGCTTGCGGTCGGCGAGCGGGTCGCCAGGCAAGAACGCCGCGAGATGGTGGCGCACCGCCACTGGTCCGACGCCCGGGCCGCCGCCGCCGTGCGGAATGCAGAACGTCTTGTGCAAATTGAGGTGGCTCACGTCAGCACCGAACAGCCCGGGCTTGGCGACGCCGACCAGTGCGTTGAGGTTGGCTCCGTCGACGTACACCTGGCCGCCGTGGCGGTGCACGACATCGCAGATTTCGCCGACTGCTGATTCAAATACTCCGTGCGTCGACGGATACGTGATCATGAGCGCCGCGAGTCGATTGCCGGCCGACTCGCACTTGGCCGTGAGGTCGGCGAGATCAACGTTGCCCTCGTGGTCGCAGGTGACAACGACGACATCCATTCCGGCCATCACCGCGCTGGCGGCATTGGTGCCGTGCGCGCTGCTGGGGATGAGGCACACCGTGCGCTGCTGGTCGCCGCGGCTTTCGTGGTATGCGCGAATCGCGAGCAGTCCGGCGAACTCACCCTGGCTGCCGGCGTTGGGCTGCAGGCTCACTGCGTCGTAGCCGGTGACCGCGCACATCATGCGCTCGAGTTCGCGGATGAGACGCTGGTAGCCGCGCGTGTCGTTCTCGGGCTGATGCGGGTGGATATCTGCGAACTCGCGCCAGGTGACCGGGATCATCTCGGTGGTGGCGTTGAGCTTCATCGTGCACGAGCCGAGCGGAATCATCGTGCGGTCGAGGGCGAGGTCTTTGTCGGCGAGTCGGCGCAGATAGCGCAGCATCTCGGTCTCGGTGCGATGCTTGCGGAACACCGCTTGGTGCAAGAAGTCGTCGCTTCGCAACAGCTCGTCGGCAACGGCGAGTTGCAGCGTGCGCTCTTGCACTTCGCTGGTGCTCGTCGTCACGCCAAAGCAGGCGAGAACGTCGACGACCAGTGCGGCACTCGTGGTTTCGTCGAACGAGAAGCCCACCGTTCGGTCGTCGATGCGACGCAGCGCGATGTTGCGTCGCTCGGCTTCGGCGTGCACGCGCACGGCATCCACTTCGTGCACGGTGACGGTGTCGAAGCGCGAGCCGGGTTCGATGTGGCCGACGCCCTGTTGGCGCAGGAGCGCGATGGCCGCATGTGCGAAGGCGCTCGTGCGGCGCGCGATGGCCTGCAGGCCGTCACGGCCATGCCACGCGGCGTAGAAGCCCGAGATGTTGGCAAGCAACGCTTGCGCCGTGCAGATGTTCGAGGTGGCCTTCTCGCGCCTGATGTGTTGTTCGCGGGTCTGCAGTGCAAGCCGCAATGCTGGCCGCCCGGCAGTGTCGGTGCTGACGCCGACGAGCCGACCGGGCAACGAGCGCGCAAAGCGTTCGTTGGCGGCGAGATAAGCGGCGTGAGGCCCGCCGAAACCCATCGGCACGCCGAAGCGCTGCGCACTGCCGACTGCGATGTCGAAACCCAGCGATGCAGGCGTGGTGATGATGGTGCTGGCGAGCGGATCCGTGACACACACGCTGACGCCGCCTCGTTCACGCGCCGCATCGACCACGACGCGAACCTGCGCATCGGGTGCGATGATTCCGCTCGACGACGGGCGTGACACCACCGTGCAGAACGCATCGACCGCGCCAAGCGAATCAATCGGTGCGGTGTGCACGGTGAGTCCGACCGGGGCGCAGCGTTCGCGCAGCACCGAGAGATGCTGCGGGTGGATGTCGTCGTGCACGGCGACCACGCGGCTTTCGCTGCGGGCGGTGCGACGCGCCATGGTGACTGCTTCTGCGATGGCCGTCGACTCGTCGAGCAGCGACGCGTTCGCGATGTCGAGCCCGGTGAGCTCGGTGATGAGCGTCTGGAAGTTGAGTAGCGCCTCGAGGCGACCCTGGCTGATCTCAGGCTGGTACGGCGTGTAGGCGGTGTACCACGCAGGGTTCTCCAGCACGTTGCGCAATACGACCGGCGGAGTGATGGTGGGGTAGTAACCGGTGCCGATTACGCAGCGACGCACCACGTTCATAGAGGCGATCTCGCGCAGTTCTTCGAGCACTACGGTTTCCGACACTGCGGGCGGCACATCGAGGGCGTCGCGTACGAGGATGCTCTCTGGCACCACCGCGCGCAAAAGTTCGTCGTTGTTGTCGAAGCCGAGTTCGCGGGCGATCTCTACCCGCTCGGCGGCGTTCGGGCCGATGTGGCGCGACTCGAAACTCATGTTGACCTCATCTGGTGACCGTGGTGGTGGCATGGCGCAGCGCGGCTTGCCACCCCCGCTGTCTTGTTCACCTGAGAGCTTCCGCGGCGAGCCGCGTTTCCCCGTCGGTGGAGGAGAGGTCAGTCTCCCCGCTTTCCAGCGTTGCCAGACGACTCGGTTCGGGTACCTGAGAGGTTCCGGGGCGGTTGCTCCTTCGGTGTGACGTCGCGCCGGCCGCGCGATTCACTCTCCCGAGTCGTCTATGGCGCCCTTGAGCGTAGTTCGTCGCCCCCATGCGAGCGCGACGCACCGCGCCACCTAGTGTTGCGACCATGGCCACACCAGACATGTCCTCCCGCGCGTTGTGCGACGCAGTCAGCCCATTCTTTTCTGACCTCGGCAGCAAGTACATGCTCGACCCTGCCACCGCTGAGATCGGCAAAGCCGCCGGTTACTCCGACGGATTCTCGTTCTACTTCGCTGGCCGCGGCGGTGTGCTCGGCGACGTCGATGCCGACGTGGTGTATTCGGCGTTCGTCTTCTTCGACCAGAACCTCACGCGCAAGATGTGGGAACGCGGCGTGCAAGTCGAAGGCGCACGCAAGGCCGGCACGCGATACGCGGGTGCCGCCGATGCATGGGGCAAGGCGCACCTCGGCGGGTTCAAGAACGCGGCGCGTTTCAACGAGCTCGCCGAAAAAGTGGTTCGGTCGGTCGACCCGGCCGGTGTCACGCTCTTTGCCGGATTGCGCGCCGAGAAGTTGTCAGAGGATCCGCACGCTCGCGCCTACCGACTCGTCACATGGCTGCGCGAGTTGCGCGGCTGCCTGCACATCAACGCGGTGGTCGCCGCAGGATTGACCGCGCTGGAGGCGGTGCTGACCGCAGAGAACGGAGAGTTCTTCGCCAAATTGCACGGCTATTCCGCGCCGTACCCCGACGTGTCGCACCTGAAGGGTCGTCGTGACGCCGCAGAAGAGACCACTGCGCAACTAATGGCCGATGTGTACGAAAAGTCGCTCACCCCGGCTGAGCGCGCGGAGTTCGCCGCGTTGACAGCCGAGTTGAAGTCGTCCGTCGCCTGAGCCGTGTTTCGCCGAAAAGGTGGCGCTGCGGTTGCGGCCCTCGCGGCGTTCGTCGTTGCAATGACTGCATGCTCGGTGCCCGCGCCCCAGACCCTCGACTGCACGGATGGCCAGTCGGTGTACACCTGCAAGGCGAAGTTCAGCGACGGCAAGTCGCGCAGCATCGTGTTCGTTGATTCGGCACTGCCCGAGCAGAAGGTGCTCGATATAGCGACGACTAAAGATGATTTCGGTAACCCGTTCTGCGTGACTCTCTACGACAATGCCACCGCCACGTTTGCGGGCGGGGAGTGCTGATCTACGAATCTTGCTAGCGCGCGACGCAGCGGTTGGTGATTGAGCCGATTCCGTCGATGGTCGACACGACCGTGTTGCCGGGGGCCAAGAAGCGCGGAGGCTTGCGCGCCCCGCCGACACCACTCGGGGTGCCGGTGTAAATCACATCGCCAGGCAGCAAATCGACGATGGTCGAGAGATACGCGACGAGTTGCGGAACAGTGAAGATCATGTCGTCGGTCTTGGTGCGCTGAACTTCTTCGCCGTCGAGCGAGCAGTGCATGGTAAGTGAATCGCGGTCGGCGACGCTACGAGCATCCACGAGCCACGGGCCGAACGGCGTGTACCCGCGGCGGCTCTTGCCGAGGCTGAATTGCGGCGGTTGCGTCGCGCGCTGTAGCAGGCGGTCGCTCACATCTTGTCCGACACAGATGCCTGCTATGGCGTCCCACGCGTGCTCGAGCGAAATGTTACGACCCCCGTTGCCGATGACCGCCACCAATTCGACTTCCCAGTCGGCAGTCGGCACATCGATGACGATGTCGCCGTGCGGTGAGTTCACGCTGGATGGAAACTTGGTGAAGGTGAGGGGAGTCTCGGGTATCGGCGCCCCGGTTTCGTGAGCATGCTCTCGGTAGTTGAGACCGATGCCGAAGATTTGCGCGGGCCGCGGCGATGGCGCGGCGAGATCGGCAGGGGTGAATGCTGCGGCTCCGGCGTCGCCGGCTCGCGCGGCCAAGTCACGCAGCGCATTCCATTTGCCGAAGCACGCCATCGGGTCGCTTGAGAACTCGCCGTTGCTGGCGCGCTCAACATCGACAGCGCTGCCGCTGCCATCCGCAGCGCTCGTCACCACCAGGCTCGCACGACCGCGCACGTTGGCGAACTGCAGTCGGTTCGTTTTGTTCACATTCGCCCCGGTCATCGTTACGACAATAGTCTTCGCGCATGCGCGCACCCGTGGTGATTGCAGGAGGCGGTCCGGTGGGACTCGTTGCATCGATTGCCCTCAGTGATGTCGGGGTGCCGAACATCGTGATCGAGCGAGATGTCGACGTGTATGGCTTGCCGCGGGCCATCGTGATGGATGCTGAGGTTCGTTGCGCGCTGGAACGACTTGGTCTCGCAAGCCGATTGAGCGAGGTGCTGTCGCCTATGGTCGCAGCTGATTTTGTGAGGCCATCGGGCGAGACCGTCTCGAGAATCGAGCTGAGTGATGTCCACCTTTTCGGTTGCCCTGCGGTCAGCAAACACTTCCAGCCGATGCTCGATGCGATGTTGCGCGACGAAGCTGTGAGACGTGGAGCCCGAATGGTCATCGGTCGCAGCGTTGTATCGCACCGAGGAGATGCCACTTCAGTCACATGTGAACTCGACGATGGCACGAGTGCGTCGGGTGATTTTCTGCTCGGCTGTGACGGCGCTTCGAGTCGGACCCGCAAGTCTCAAGACATCGCACTCGAAGATCTCGGTTTTGACCAGGACTGGCTCGTGGTCGACTTACGGCTGCACGACCGAGTCTCCGCGGGGCTGCCCGACGTGACGAGGCAGATTTGCGATCCTCGGCGTCCTACGACACTCGTGAGCGGTTTTTCCGACTATTACCGATTCGAGTTCCAGCTGCAGCCTGGTGAAGATCCGCAGGCGATGACCAGCGACGAATCCGTGTGGCGCTTACTTACCCCGTACATCGACCAGAGCCAAGCCGAAGTGGTGCGCCGTGCAACGTACCGATTCCACGCGGTGGTAGCCGAGCGCATGCACGAAGCACGAGTGTTCCTCGTCGGAGACAGCGCCCATCAGATGCCGCCCTTCATGGGTCAGGGTCTCAACTCCGGGATGCGAGACGCCATCAATCTCGCATGGAAACTCGCATACGTGCACCGCGGCTGGTGCGACGAGCGATTACTTGCGACATATTCAGCGGAGAGGATCCCGCATGCTCGGGCCACCGTTCAGCAATCAGTCGAAACGGGCAGACTCATCGATCAGATAGCCGGGCGGGAGAGCCACGGAGTCAGCGAATCGGCTGCGTACGGTGGCGAACGACGAACCAACGCATACGAAGACGGCGTGGTCATCGCAGGTGGGCCCGTTGTCGGTCAGCCGTACCCATTCATCCATCGGCACGGCGATGTGCCGCGTGATTCGTTCATCGTGCTGTTCGACTTGGCGCCCGCGAATACGGGCAACGTCGATGTGGAATCTCTGACTAGAGGAACGCTCGGGGCGGTGCCACTCGTGGTTCGCGGGGTCGATCGGATGTCGACACTGGGAACAGATGCCGTAATCATTCGCCCCGATGGGTATGTCGCTGCGTGCTGCGAACTCTCTTTACTCGGTGCTGTTTTGTCGAAGTTGAGGCTGCTGTTGTGTGTCAGGGACGTCGCGAGCGAGGCCACGGCCCCACGTCGTTGATGGCAGCCACCGTGGCTGCCATCGACTCGGGCGCCACCGGGTGACTGATCAAATAGCCCTGTGCTTTGGCGCAGCGCATGTCGCGCAGTGTCTGCAATTGGTGCACGCTCTCGACACCTTCGGCCACGATGTCGAGGTTCATCGACTCGCACATCGCGATGATGGTGCGCACCAATGAACGGGCGTCGGCATCGTCGGCGACGCCGTGCACGAACGAGCGGTCGATCTTCAGCCGGTGAATCGGGAACCGTTGCAGCAGTGAGAGCGACGAGTACCCGGTGCCGAAGTCGTCAATTGCCACGCGCACGCCGAGATCGCCGAGTTTTGTCAGCGCGGCGAGCGCCTGGTCGGGCTGTGCGATCATCACACCTTCCGTGACTTCGAGCCACAACTGCTTGGCGGGGATGTGCGCGCGGGTGAGTGCCTCGCTCACCACGTTCACGAAATTCGGGTCGCTCAACTGTCGCGGCGACACGTTGACCGCCATCGTCGCATCGCGCGGGCAGACTCCGGCGGCAATCCACTCGCTCAGGTGAGTGAGCGCCTCCAGTAGCGCCCATGCGCCGATTGGCACGATGATGCCGGTTTCCTCGGCGATCGGGATGAATTCAGCGGGGGAAACCGTGGTGCCGTCTTCGCGGTCCCAACGCATGAGTGCCTCGAAGCCGACCACTTCGCCCAGCGGCACATCGATGATCGGCTGGTGCACGAGCCGCAACTCACGTCGTTCAAGCGCGCGGTAGAGCGCGGTTTCCACCGCGAGTCGTTGCGTGACGCTGGCCAACATCGACTCGTCGAAGATCGCCACACAATTGCGTCCGGACTCTTTCGCTCGGTACATCGCGGTGTCGGCGTGACGCAGCAAGTCGTCGGCACTGTTCGTGACCGACGGGCGATACACCGACACGCCGATGCTCGCCGATACGAACACATCACCTTGGCGCAACGACAACGGTTCGTGGAAAGACTCGAGCACGCGGTCGGCGAGCACCATCGCTTCGGGCGGGCCTTTGGTGAGCGGGTCGAGCACCACGAATTCGTCGCCGGCGATGCGTCCGACCACGCAGTGTGCGGGCAATACGACCCGCAGGCGTTCGGCCACGCTGACAAGCACGTCGTCGCCCGCCGAGTGGCCGAGGCTGTCGTTGATGTTCTTGAACCGGTCAACGTCGATGAATAACACCGTCGGTTGGCGGCCGTCGCGCCACGCCGTGCGCAAAGCGGTGTCGACGTGTTCGAGCATCAGGCTGCGATTCGGCAGCCCGGTGAGTGCATCGGTTTGTGCGCTCCGCACGAGACGAGCCTGCAGCGCCGAGTTGGCGCGCACCGCAGTGACCACCCGCACCAAGACCAACGCGCACAGCACGATCACCGACGCAGCGCGCACCACTCGATCGGGCGTGTCGGTGGAGTCGGTGAGCGCGAACACCGCGATGGGCACGACGAGCCCGGCGACCACGCCGATCAGCCGGCCCGCCACGGGTCGGGCAGCGCGATGCGCGCCCTGGGTGGTGAGACGGTTCGCCTCGGGATGCAGCAGCGTCGCGGCAGCGGCGAACAATGCGAGTACATACGGCGCGTTGCGGATATTCGGCGAGATGTCGGCCGAGCCGGCTTCGTGCAGCGCCCACAGCAGGTCGCCGCTCAACGACGCGACGATCGCGCAGGCTGCCAGCCACACGACGGCACCGTTGTCCGAGTCGGAGATGATCAGTGTGGCGAGCAAGAAGAGCACGATTGCGGCAAACGAAAACGTGACGCCACGCAAGATGACGACAGCGGGTTCGTCGCTGACTGCATCGAACAACGCGCGCACGACCACGATCCACAGCACCGTCCACGTTCCGACGGCAAAAATCGACGCGTCGGCGAGGACGCCGACAGGGTCGCGACCGATGCGGCGCTTGGCCACGATCACCAGGCCGACCGCCAGCGTGATTTGCACCACGAGGAACATCGACTCGGCAACGACGTGCGCGGTCGTGCCCCGCGATTCCGCGCCGAGTACTTGTCCGCCCACGATGCTCACGACGATGACGAGCAGCCCCGTGATGATGCGGCGATCGAGTCGGTTCCAGCGTGCCGACGCGAGCGTTGCGGTGGCCACGACCGCGGCGGCAGTCGCGTACATCGCGTCGCCGAATGCGGTCGAGTCGACGGCGGTGTGCACAAGGCCCAGAACGACCCCAACGGCAACGAGACCCCAGGCGGTGCGCTCAAGCACGCGCTGCATCAGGCACACCTCACCGAACCAAAGTACCGAAACGAGGCAGCGCCAATTGAGCATCGACGCAAGCGCGCATCATCCGCCCGCGACTCCGACGCGTTCGGTACTGTGGTCGCTGGGCGGAGGTCCACGACCTCGGGTGCGCGCGCACCCTCACAGGAGCCCGATGTTCATCACCCGTCACACGCGACTCGGCGACGTGAAACTGCGTGACCGTCTGTGGGAGTTCTACAAGCGCGCCTACGCGGGCAATCCGATTTTGCCGACGACCGAATTGGTGAACCGTGCCGAGTTCGACGACGCGTTGCTGAACTCCACCAATCGGGTGTGGGTGGTGTGGGAAGGCGACCGTCCGGTCGTCATGACGCTCATCGCCACCGACATCTCATCGACACGATGGCTGAACGCCGAGTACTTCCGCCGGCATCACGCCGACCGGATGGCGCGCGGGCAGGTGCACTACGTGATGTGGGTGGTGGTCGACCCCGATGTGGAGTTGCGCGGCGCGAACGTAGCACTTGCGAAAGAAGCGCTCACCGCGGAAGCGCGCGATGGAGCATTGCTGGTGTTTGATCTTCCTGACACGCATCAGCCCGACGACGCCGGCGGCGCCGCGGAGTTGATGTTGCGCATGGCCAAGATCGTCGGCGAGGTGCAGCTCGTGCCGCTCGCCACAGTGCGCTATTTCGCGCTTGATTTTGCGCAGAATGCGAAGAAGAACGGGAATGACGACACCGATAAGATTGTGGAGGTCATGAGCACGCCCGCGACATGAGTGTCGCCTTGCCTGCTACCACGGTCGTGATACCTGCCGCCCATCTGATGGCGGCCCTCGTCGGCGAGCGCGACGAGCTGCTCCGCCAGATCGAGCGGGCATTTCCGCAGTCGGCCATCACGGTGCGCGGCAATGAGATCAGCGCCAGCGGACCAGACGGCGGCACGGTCGGAAGGCTGTTTGAAGAGTTGAGCCAGTTGTTGCAGCGCGGTGAGCACGTGGATGCCGTAGTACTGGCGCGTGTGATCGACATGGTGCGCAATGACGTAAGCCCGAGCAGCGTGCTGACCGCCGACATCGTTCGCGTAGGCCAGGCCAAGCCGGTGCGGGCCAAGACGGCGGGGCAGCGCAGGTATGTGGACGCGATCGCCCAGCATGTGATTACCTTCGCCCTCGGACCAGCCGGCACGGGCAAGAGTTGGCTTGCAGTCGCAATGGC